>Ga0265297_10011072_pt1 | contig 11145 bp, 7 predicted proteins | sample Munlanlwell13791_FD_192502 | JGI IMG/M metagenome (GOLD analysis project Ga0265297, IMG submission 192502) | Leachate microbial communities from a municipal landfill in Southern Ontario, Canada - Leachate well 137-91 | ecosystem: Engineered > Solid waste > Landfill > Unclassified | place...
GTACCCCTTCGGGTACCCTGGTGGGGGGTATGGCTTTTCCACGCGAGGGGCGGGGGAGGGGGGGTGGCAGACTTTTTTTGGGTGGGAGGGGGACCCCCTCCCTGCCTTAAAAAAAGTGGGAGGGGGTTGATCATCGAACCGGCTCCTGCTCGATCACCCCCTTCCCCCTCCGAGCGTGTGGGCATACCCCCGCCATTCTGTGAAGGTCACTGCGGGAAACGCGTGACCGTCCGGGACATGTGGTACGGGGGTTTGTGGTTACTGTGTGAGTCTGCCTATCCGTACTTCAAACAATCAAACGATCTACCTTCTGCTGGATGAGGTTTGGCAGATGGGGACATCGCACTGCTGTTGACTTGTGCTCGCGTATTTCAGTGAATATTGTGAAAAACGTCAAACAGAGTGGAGTCGAAATGGTAACTAAAACCCAATAATTATCGGTAAAAAAATATATCCACTCGCTGTCGAGGCTGTTGCACAACTCAAAAAAAATGACCCAATTGTAGAAAGCACAAAAAATTTTTGTTTTTGGACAAATATCCAAAGAGATTTTTGATGCCAATTAACACAAATGTAGAATTTGAAAGGTCTGTGCAACAACCTCTGTCACGGATTATTTTCTTTTCATCTGATTTTTCTGCATAGCATCCCGCAGTCCGATAAGATTCAACGTATCCGGTTTATGATAATCAATTTTTTCAATGCGTGCCGGAATACGGTATCGCTGGATCGCATCGTCATCCGTGATAAAATAATTGCAGTCATACGAAATCGCATAACCAAGATGAACGCGATCGGTAATCTGGTTGGTAATCCGGTTATCTGAGGTATCAAGACCCATCTCATAACAGATCTGGCTCAATACATCATTCGGGTAAAGCGTGATAACGTCCCATTCTTTTAGAAGGGAGATGAACTGATCAACATTGCCAACGGTCTCATCCTGACGCAACATCTCTGTCAGCGTTTCACCTAACACCGTGATTGATGTGACAATTCTAAAATTCTGGTTTATTGCACGATCAAGAACTTTCCTGCACCGTTCTTCTTTGATACTGGTAAAAAAGACACATGAGTCCAGAAAGATGGTGTCTTGTTTTAAAATAGATTTTTTCATCTGATCGAACGCAGCCGCTTCATACGCTCTTCATGTTCTTCCGTACTTATCGCGGAAACGATGATGCCATGCGAGTCCACGCCACCCCCAAACGGGAGCAGACCCCGTTCATAGAATTTACCAATAACAGCGGTATGGTCGTATTCGTCTTTGTTTAGTGTCTGGCACGTAAAAAATCATCTCTGGAATTTTCTTTCATAGACATTAGCGCACAGTGATATAATTATTCGGTCGTGTCCAAAGATTGGCTAAACGTATAAGAATTCAGGAGGATCTAACACTACTTAAGCAATCTCTCTTTGTGCTCAATCGTATCGGCATAACCGGACGCTACCCTCACAATCTCCATCAATCTCTCGAACAATACACAACGGCAAAAACGGAAGCGATCTTTCTTCAGACAAAGGAGATACTCTCATGGTTGATACAAAGGTCATCGAAGTAGTACATCATTTCCGGGATCTCGTCGAAAAAGGAGGGATCCGGATCCATACGCTTGTCCTGTTTGGATCGGCGGGTGCCGGAACCATGACACGGGGAAGTGACATCGACATCGCAATCATCTCTGATGATTTCACTGGCAAGGACATCTTCGATCGGGCACTTCTCACAAAAGATGCCGAACTATCCACCGTAAAAAAATTCAAAGTCCCTCTCGATGTGATCACCCTCACAACGAAAGAATACGTGGACGAACGATCGCCACTCACCCGCACGATAAAAAAAGGGATCCTCATGTAAGCCGTACCACCTCCCCGGTACGTCCGTGAGTCGCCGGAGATTGCACCTGCCCCCGCACCCGGCAGGACCCAATACACGCACCAACATAGCACACGTCCCGGAGCCGGAACGTCTCCCGTGACTTTATTAATTTATCACACCGCAATACTAGGCAAAACAGACAATCGAAAAGGAAACTGGTATGGATACAATAGTAGTTATCGGTCACCGGCAGCCGGACACCGACTCCATCGCAAGCGCGATCGGGTACGCGGCGTTCAGGAACATCACAGAGCCGGGCAGGTACGTTGCCGCACGGTGCGGTGAGTTGAACGCGGAGACGTGTTTTGCGATCGAGACGTTCGGCTTAAAACCCCCGGTACTCATCGAGAGCGTCGAACCCCGCGTATCGGACCTTAAAATTGCGCGGATCAGCGTCACGCAGGATGTGCCGGCGGTTGACGTCGCAGCGCTCATGGACACGCACGACATCCGGAACGTGCCGGTCACGGATGACGATGGAAAACTCCTGGGGGTTGTCGGGGAACACGGTCTTGCCCGTGCGTATGCCCATCAGATGAAGATCAGCGAGATTGCGATCACCGCTCTGCCGCTCGATACCCTCGCCCGGATCCTCTCCGCCCGCGTGGTTGTGCGGGCAACCGAGACACTCAGCGGCAGGGTGATCATCGTCCTTGATGCTCCCGAAATCACAACAAAGAAACTGGCACCGGGGGATATCGCGGTCGTGGGCGACAACGAACCGGTGCAGCGGGCGATGATCGCATCGGGCATTGCCGCACTGATCATCGCTGACCGGGCACAAGTAGGGGATCCCGTGATCCGGGAAGCAGAGTCAAAGGGGGTCTCGCTCCTTGCCACGGACCTTGATGCGTTCGGCATCGGGACGATGATCAACCTATCGCTTCCCGCCCACCGGGTGATGGAGACGGATATCCCCCGGCTCTCGCTCACCGATACGATTGTCCATGCCAAACAGATCGTGTACAACTCCAAGTTCCGTTCAGCCTGTATCGTGGACAATCACGAAACACTCCTTGGGATCGTCACGAGAACCACGCTCCTCGCGGAAGTGCACCGGCTGGTCATCCTTGTCGACCACAACGAGTTCACGCAAGCGGTCGAAGGGATCAACGATGCCGAGATCATCGAGATCATCGACCACCACCGGCTCGGTGTCATCTCAACCTTAAAACCCGTCAAATTCTTAAATGACCCGGTTGGCTCAACCTCAACCATCATCACCGGAAAATACCGGGACGCCGGGATTCCCCCCACTCAGGCAATTGCTGGCATTCTCCTCGCCGGTATCCTGTCCGACACGCTCCTGTTGAAGATGTCGACAACCACCCATCAGGATCACGACGCGGTCGCGTACCTTGCCCCTATCGTCGGAGTCGACCCGGTCGCATTCGGGACGAAACTATTGGGGAAGGGAATGAACCTCGAGGGCACCACGATGGAGGAACTGCTCATGCGGGACACCAAACGGTATGAACTCTTCAAGAAGAAGATCGTCATCGCACAGGTTATGGTGCCTTCATTCGAGTTCCCGCGGGTGAACGCCGATGCTATCCATATTGAACTCAACCGGCTCCGCATGCAACTGGGCGTGGATTTCTACCTCGGCGTGTTCACAAGCGTCGTCGAGAACGGGAGCGAGCTTTTTGCCGCAGGGGATAGCACGCTCATCACAAAACTGGAGATCCGGAACCAGCCGGTCCTGCTGAAAAACATGATGTCCCGAAAGAAGGATATCATCCCCTGGTTCGGGGAGAAACTGCGGCAGGTCTGATCTGCCTGCCGGTGGGTTTCACCGGTTGGCACTCTACATCCCCCACACAACAAAAAAAATGATGCATTTTGATTTATTGATACCAAGTTTCAGGTAGTCTGGTTAATAGGATTTATTGAAGTATTATTGGGTGAAGCCAGAATTATCTTCTGTGACTGTACCGAAACAATTTGTTTGGTAGTATTCTTATTCTCTTTCAGTAGCATGGTAAGGGCTGTGCTGTTCGGCGGAGTAACAGCTAATTTTGATGTATCAGCGGATTGTGTCTGTCCGGTCGAACTCTTCATCAGAGTTCCCGTCATGGGTATTTCCACATATTGGATTGGAGATGAATAGTTAAAGGTCTGGACAATTGTCGTTGTGGGGTATCCGGCTTTTGTTAGTGTTATTGTAAGAGGAACAGAAGAATCGATAAGGAGTGGTCCGTAATTCCCCAAGTCATTACTCTTGCCTTGGCTGTTATCCAAATTTACCGGTGGTGTCAATACCGGATTTCCGTAGGTTATCGAAACATCAACGAAGGAATTTAAACTTCCATTTGAATTTTCTGTAATAATATCAATAGGTGTGCGTAATACCGTCATGGGTATTTCCACATATTGGATTTGAGATGAATAGTTAAAAGTCTGAACAACAGTTGTTGTGGGGTAACCGGTTTTTGTCAATGTTATTGTAACAGGAGTATCGGAATTTATAAAGAGTGGTCCGTAATTCCCCATGTCAGTACTTTTACCTAGATTGTTAAACCAATTTACCGGGGGTGTCAATACCGGATTCCCGCCAGTTATCGAAACATACACTTCTCGGTTTAAACTTCCATCTGAATTTTCTGTAATTATTTGTATGGATGGGCGTTGAAGAACGGTGATATAGTTTGTCTTCGTCATAGTATTGCTACCGTAAGCGTTCGTTGCTTTCAATGATACCGTGTAGATCCCCGCAGTTGCATACGTGTGATCAGGATTCTGTGCCGATGACCCGATAGGTATCAACCGCCATACGTCATTCTTATACGTGGGATCGATACCAACTCCGCCTATCAGCACAATACTACCGTCCGGCATCACGACACTGCTGGAATAGCATCTTACTGACCACCCGGCACTAGCGTTCACCTGGGTCCACGTTGCACCGTTATCGGTCGACCGCCACACGTCATTCTGCTCGCCGCTGGTGACTTCACCGCCCATCAAGACGATGCTGCCATCCGGCATGACTTCGCAACTGTGACCGTATCGTGCCGACCACTCGGCACTTTCGGTCAGCTGTGTCCATGTAGTACCGTTATTCGCTGACCTCCACACATCATTCCTAAAGCTGCCGTCATAACCGCCCATCAAGACAATGCTGCCGTCCATCATCTCTACGCTGCTGTGAAAGCGTCTTGCCGACCACTCGGCACTAGCGTTAACCTGCGTCCACGTAGCGCCGTTATCCGTTGACCGCCACACGTCATTATTATTATTATTATTACCCGTGCCACAACCGCCCATTAGGACGATGCTGCCATCCGGCATCACGACGCAACGGTGACCGTATCGTACCGACCACGGCGCACTTGCGGTCAACTGCGTCCATGTTGCACCGTTATCGGTCGACCGCCACACGTCATTCTTACGGCTACTGCCGTCAATACCGCCCATCAGAACAATACTACCGTCCAGCATCACGACGCTGCTGTGAGATTCCCGTGCCGACCACCCGGCACTTGCATTCACTTGCGCCCACGTTGTACCGTTATCAGTCGACCGCCACACATCATTCTTGTAGTTGCCGCCGCCAACATAACCGCCCATGAGAACGATGCTTCCATCCGACATTGCCACGCTGGTGTGACCGAATCGTGCCGACCACCCTGGGCTGGCGTTAACCTGCGTCCACGGTGCCGTCACATATTCGTCACCGAAGAACCAAACCCAACTCGTGGGGTTGTTTGTTGATGTGTCGGTGAACTGGACGGTTAACGGGATGATACCGCTGGTGGGAGTGGCGGTGAAGTTGGCGAGGGGGATTGCTGGTTTGAATGTTGCACTTATGGTACTATTTGATGTGACATTCGTGACTGTGATATTCATCACATAATAATTCACAACTTCTTGTTGATTATCATTGACAAGTATAGTATCAATCATATAACTTGCATTTGCTGTTATCGTAAAGGTCTGATTTCCTCCTAAAAGTACATTAATTGGTGTTGAGGGGTTAATTGTACCCCCATAGTTGACACTAGGTATAATATAAAATGTTGAGGGAGCAGGATCTACATTGATGTAATTTTGTTTTGTGGATGTGTTACCCTGATTATTATCGACAGTCAGACTTACCGTGTAAATTCCCTGGTGGTAAATATGAGTAGGATTTATCTCATATGAACTACTTCCATCCCCAAAATTCCAGTGGTGTGAAAAAATTCGTGCACCTGTGGATTGATCAGTAAAAAGAACTGTTACAGGATCAATACCTGAGGTGACATCTGCTTTAAAATCTGGTATAGGGCGTACTGTTACAGCAACAGAAGATAGTGATCTGTTGGCGTTCAGTCTTCCGCCAGTCTTTACTTTTCCAGTCAATGAGCTTTTTGTATCAACATTTTGTAAGATTGCATCTTTTATAGTGGTTGGACTCGCACCAAGGTCTATCGATTTGATAAGCCCGGCAACGCCCGAAACCATGGCAGTGGCTGGTGAAGTTCCATCTTCAGCATGATATAAATTACCAGATGTTACTGGGACAGTTGATGTGATATTAGTACCTGGAGCGGTTAAATCAACAGAAGTTGCCCCATAATGAGAATGATAGGCGAGATTATCATCCTGATCACTTGATGCAACTGATATAATATTATCTGAAGTGTAGGAAGCTGGAAAAGCTCTGCACACATTACTTAAATCATCATTGTTTTTTCGTCCATACGAACAATAACAATTTTCCTCAGGATCGCGTGCACCTTCGGGATCGTTAACACAATTTCCAGCTGCAAAAATAAAAAGAACTCCGGGATGCGAATCGATATAATCTTTTATATAATGATCAGGCGAATCTCCACCCGCCCACGAACAACTGATTATCATTGCTCCAGCATTATCAATTGCACGAATCATTCCTTGCGTTATCCAATAATCAGTAGCAGAACCAGCATTATTAAAAACTTTTACCGGTACGATTTTTACTTTCCAATTTATACCACTAACACCAACCCCATTATTTCCAGATGCGCCAATAATACCGGCCATTGCGGTTCCATGCCCGATATCATCTGTGATATTCCCGTTCCTATCAAGAGTATTCCAGCCATGCCAATCATCGGCTATACCAGTTCCATCATCGTCTATACCGTTGAATCTCTTATCTTGACCTTGTGTATCATATCCCATTTCACCAGGATTGGTCCATATATTATCTTGGAGATCCGGATGCGTATAATCAATCCCGGTATCAATAACTGCAATAATTACATCATTTGATCCTACTGGTCCGGTAAAAGTATCCCAAGCTTCAGATGCATGAATATCTGCACACGGAGTTCCACTTGGCTGACCATTAACAGATTGTCCAGTATTATTCAGCCCCCATTGTTGGTTGAAATATGGATCGTTAGGCGTTGTTGTTAATCGATAGATATTGTTGGGTTGCGCCCATAGAACACGTGGATCTTCTGAATAAATTTTAATTGCTTCTTCTACTGACAAATTTGAAGGCAGTTTAATATATTGAATGCCATTTAAACGTTTAGATCCAATTTCTTCAATTTTTTTGGGGTTGATTTTTTCATTCACGGTGGAGGTAACTGATTGATATTTGACTTTATCATTTGCTATTTCAGGTTTGTATCGAACAATTACTTCACCCTCAACATATTTACCGGTTTTATCGGATATTAAGGGCTGTTCCGATATAAATGTTTGAACATTATTATCAGTCACGGCGGGAATCAACGCTGATGTATGATTCCCATTTATGGTTTTATTACTATTATCAGCATTTACCATCTGTACACAGCAAATTAGTAATATAGTCAATACTATTGCTATCCGGTATAACCTCCTCGGTTTTGTTATCATACTTACTAACAACTCCATTCACTTGATTGCTTAAAGAAGCATGAAAAGCGAAACTTCTTAATACGGGCTGGGTCATAACCCCATGAACGCAATAAAATAACCTCAAATTGCGGATATTTTCGTTGGGTATTTATAAGCAACTACCTTATTTTCTAGTTGTGACCCGGCCTGAATAAAGAAAATTAATCCTTTCATGTCATTGGTAAATTCGGGTTCACTGTCCGTTCAAAGCTGATGTCACCTTCTTTGTCAGTTATCCTTAATGGATGTTAAATTCCCAATATCCCGTAGTATAAACTCACGTGATATCCCCGAACAAAATTCAATCTTGTACTTACCTGGTACCCAGCCGGTTGTAATTAACCGGAATAATTGGGTAGATGATCCAGGTGCCATCTCTGAACGGGTAGGAACCACAGTAATCGCAAGTGTTGTTTTAATAGGTTTGGGCTGATATTTCCACGATCCGTTTTCTTCATGAGCGATTCCATAGTGAAAGACATCCCCCATACATATAAGCGAATCGTTTCCCTCATTCTTTAAATAAAATTCAATAACCTCTCCCTGATTGTACACATCCGCATCCATTTTGATAAATTCCGGATGAGTGGAATTTGGTTGCGCGATGGTAACCTTATAGAGCGCTTTGGATGGCTGAGTTGTTGGTGACGTGATGGGCGATGTGGAGGTACTTGTCTGATTATCCAAAACCGGCTTAGTCGTGCATCCTGTTACAAGCAAGATGCAGATAATAATTAATGAAAGACAGAAAGAGATTTGTCTAAACTTCCTATACAATTTTGGATCCTCCTACTGAATGAGATACGAGTTAATTGCGTGGTATTAGGCTGCATCTCTTTAAGAATGTTCCGATTTGAATTTTTTTATTACAATGGCAAAAAAAATTTTAACACGATTGAAAATTTTTTTTCACACAAACACAATGAAGCCACGTACTTGAAGTTGGACCAAGGAATGACGCACTCACCTGCGCCCTTTTGGATCGGGGGGCGATTGTGCATGCGGTCGAACTGGACGAGGCGTTCTGCGAAGCGTTAGACGATCATTTCGAAAGCGAGATCGCCGCCGGGCGTCTTACCGTGCAACAGGGTAACGCCACCTGGTGCGACCTGCCGGCATTACGAGATGGTCGTCTCCAACCTCCCCTATTCGGTCAGTTCGAAGATCACGTTCCGGCTTCTTGATATCGGATTTCTTGAAGCGGTGCTGATGTTCCAGAGCGAGTTTGCAGACCGGATGGTCGTCACTACCGGCACAAAAGCGTGTGGCATGCTCTCGATCATAATGCAGACCTATGCGGCGGTGCAGAAATGTTTTAAGTTGCCCCCGCATTGTTTCGCGCCAAAACCGCAGGTGCATTCAACGGTCGTGAAGATCTTTCCCCGCCCGCCAATCTTTCCCGTCAACGACCGGAAACTGTATGCAAAGGTAGTGCTGGCGCTCTTCTCGCACCGGCAAAAGACCGTGAAGAACGGGCTCCGGGGTTCGTCTGGTGTCCTGGATCCGGTATGGGCGCAGCGAGTGATCGATGCATTGCCTGCCGAGATTTTACAGAGTCGCCTGGAAGAGCTGTACCTGGAAGATTTTGCGACGATTGCAAATATGGTGTGAAGTGCCGGGTTAAAAACGGGAGGTTTTAGAATTCCCGCATGATCTTTATCGCGCAGAACTCGCCGCACATCGTGCATTCCTTTTCACCGTCAGCCAGTTCCAGGGCCCGTGCCGGATCCATGGCGCACCGGATCTGTCCTTCGCGGTCGCGTACCTTGCCCCTATCGTCGGAGTCGACCCGGTCGCATTCGGGACGAAACTTTTAGGCAAGGGAATGAACCTCGAAGGCACCACGATGGAGGAACTGCTCATGCGGGATACCAAACGGTATGAACTCTTCAAGAGGAAGATCGTCATCGCACAGGTCATGGTGCCTTCATTCGAGTTCCCGCGGGTGAACGCAGATGCCATCCATATTGAACTCAACCGGCTCCGCATGCAGCTGGGCGTGGATTTCTACCTCGGCGTGTTCACTAGCGTCGTCGAGAACGGGAGCGAGCTTTTTGCCGCAGGGGATAGCACGCTCATCACAAAACTGGAGATCCGGAACCAGCCGGTCCTGCTCCGGAACATGATGTCGCGAAAGAAGGATATCATCCCCTGGTTCGGGGAGAAACTGCGGCAGGTCTGACCCCACCAAAAGGATGGTTTCGGGCAGGTTCCCCTGCGGGATTCCCCGGCAATGAAATCCATTCCCTACGCCACCCCCCTCATCGTTCGTCCCCCTAAAAGCAACGTCTGCTTTTACCCGTGACGGTCATCCCATTTCTCCGGCATCAGGCAATGCCCTGCCTGGCATGCGCAAAGTGCCCCGGAATGTGACGAAGAGACCCGTTCAGATGTAATTCCCGCCTCATTTTGCAATAATTTAAAACTCTACAGGATAAATTATTCAAAGTAACTGATTTACTGGTGTAAAAACCAGCGAGGTGATGTCGTTTTGGATTTGTTGATCATTACTGTTGTGGCAAGCCTGTTCGGACTGCTGGTTGCCGCATACTTTACCCATGATGTATTGAAATCAGACACGGGAACGCCGAAGATGCGTGACGTGGCAAATGCAATCCGTGAGGGCGCAGAAGCGTTCATCAAGAGGCAGTACTCCACAATTGCCATTCTTGCCATCCTGCTTGCCATCCTGATCTTCGGTGTCTTCACGTTCTCCGGAAAGATGGACTATGCCTGGCACACGGCGGTTGCGTTCGTGTTCGGTGCATTCTGTAGTGCCCTTGCCGGTATTATCGGCATGTGGATTGCTGTCAGGACAAACATCCGTTCTGCCGCAGCCGTCCGGAAAAGCACCGGACTTGCGGTCGTTAAAGCGCTTCGCGGTGGTGCGGTATCCGGTCTGACTGCTGTGGCGCTCTCCCTTCTGGGTGTATCACTCATCTTCTACGCATTTGGTGGAAACCCGATGGAGACCCCGTTCCTCATCGTCGGGTTCGGGTTCGGCGCGTCCTTCATCGCATTGTTCGCCCAGCTTGGTGGCGGTATTTACACAAAGGCTGCCGATGTCGGTGCAGACCTTGTCGGTAAGGTTGAAGCTGGTATTCCTGAAGATGACCCGCGAAACCCCGCCGTTATTGCCGACCTCGTTGGTGACAATGTCGGGGACTGCGCCGGGCGTGGTGCCGATCTCTTCGAATCCACGGTCGCAGAGAACATCGGTGCAATGATCCTCGGTGTGGCACTCTTCCCGATCTTCGGGATCAATGGTGTGCTCTTCCCGCTCGTTGCCCGTGCCTTCGGTCTGATCGCAAGTATCATCGGTATCTTCTGTGTCACTGAAAAATCAGCCAACACGGAAAACCCGATGACTGCTTTGAACCGGGGGTACTACATCACCACCATCATCGCAG
>Ga0265297_10011073_pt1 | contig 11142 bp, 11 predicted proteins | sample Munlanlwell13791_FD_192502 | JGI IMG/M metagenome (GOLD analysis project Ga0265297, IMG submission 192502) | Leachate microbial communities from a municipal landfill in Southern Ontario, Canada - Leachate well 137-91 | ecosystem: Engineered > Solid waste > Landfill > Unclassified | place...
ACGACGCCGATCGCGACCATGGCATAGGCCATGCCGAGGTAGCCGAACACCGGCTTGCGGCTGAAGGTCGAGATGATGTGGCTGATGATGCCGAAGCCCGGCAGGATCATGATGTAGACTTCGGGGTGACCGAAGAACCAGAACAGATGCTGGAACAGGATCGGGTCGCCACCGCCGGCCGGATCGAAGAAGGCGGTGCCGAAGTTGCGGTCGGTCAGCAGCATGGTGATGGCGCCGGCCAGCACGGGCAGCGACAGCAGCAGCAGGAAGGCGGTGACCAGCAGCGACCAGGCGAACAGCGGCATGCGGTGCAGGGTCATGCCCGGCGCCCGCATGTTGAAGATCGTGGTGATGAAGTTGATCGCACCGAGGATCGACGACGCACCGGAGAGGTGCAGCGACAGGATCGCCAGGTCGACCGCCGGCCCGTCATGGGAGACCACGCCCACGACGTTGGAGGACAGCGGCGTGTAGATCGTCCAGCCCGTGCCGACGCCCGGATCCGAGCCGATGCCCGGCACGAAGACCGAGGTCAGCAGCAGGATGAAGGAGGGCACCAGGAGCCAGAACGAGATGTTGTTCATGCGCGGGAAGGCCATGTCCGGCGCGCCGATCATCAGCGGCACGAACCAGTTGCCGAAACCGCCGATCATCGCGGGCATGACCACGAAGAACACCATGATCAGGCCGTGGCCGGTCACCAGCACGTTGAAGAGGTGGTGGTTCTGGATCCACTGGGTGCCCGGCTCCTGGAGCTCCAGGCGCATCATGATCGACATGGCGCCGCCGATCAGGCCGGCGACGATCGCGAAGATCAGGTAGAGGGTGCCGATGTCCTTGTGGTTGGTCGAGAACAGCCAGCGCCGGAGGCCGGTCGGATGGCCGTGGTCGCCGTGGTCGTCGTGACCGTGAGCGGCTGCATGTGTCGCCATGAGCTAAATCCTTGTCTGACGGTCAGTTCGCGGTGGCCGGCGCGGCCGTGGCGGCGGCCAGCTTGGTCGGGGCGGCGTCGGGGATGCCGGCCTGTGCCTTCATCTTGGCAACCCAGGCGGCATAGTCCTCCTTGCTGACGACCTTCACCTCGACCGGCATGAAGCCGTGGTCGGAACCGCAGATCTGCTGGCACTGGCCGAAATAGGTGCCGGTCTTCTCGGCCCGGAACCAAGTCTCGTTGATGTGGCCGGGGTTGGCGTATTTCTGCACGCCGAAGGAAGGCACGGCCCAGGAATGGATGACGTTGTCCGAGGTCACGAGGACGCGCACCGTGGTGTCGACCGGCACGACCATGGGGTTGTCGGTCGACAGCAGGCGGATCTTGCCGTCGGTCGCTTCCGCCTCGGTACGGGCGGCGATACGCGATTCGACCGTGAAGTCGCCGGCATCCGGATAGGAATAGGCCCAGTACCACTGGTAGCCCTGCACCTTCACGGTCAGCTCAGCGTCCGCCGCCTTGTCCGAATAATAGAGCAGGCGGAAGGACGGGATGGCGATCACGACCAGGATCATGATCGGCGCCACGGTCCACAGCACTTCGATCAGCGTGTTGTGCGAAGTCCTGGACGGATTGGGATTGGCGCTCGCGCGGAAGCGGATCATCACATAGACCAGCAGCGCTGCGACCAGCACCACGATGGCAAAGATGATCGCCAGCAGCAGGTCGTGGAAGGAAGTGATCCTCTCCATGACCGGCGTCGCTGCCGGCTGCAGGTTCAATTCCCAAGGCGTCGGCTGGTCCGCCAGGGCGAGGCCCGGCAGGCCGGCACCGGCCATCAAGGTGAAAAGGCCAGTCTTGGCCCGGTTGATCGTCTGACCCATGGGTCGATTCAACTCCCGCTGCTATGTCGGGACGGGATGCCGATTTCTGCCCCCGTCGCCCCTCCAAATCCTGCCCCCGGCAGCCTTCACAGGCCGGCCGGGAATCGATCACTGCGCGGCATCCGCACCGATCGGTCATTCTTTTCACGGCAGTATAGCGTCTCCGCATCGGGAGCCACGAACCACCCCTGTCTTGCGACGTTATGACGCAAACTGCCTTTGATCCACGTCATTTCTTATAACGCCTGACGATCCTGCCTTCTAGCGGTGACGGACCCGTGACGGAAGCCCCCTTATCCCCCATATTCAGAGGGATGAGCGAAGGAGTCTTCCAATGTCACAGTCCGCCGACGATCTCGTCCCCGACGCCTTGTTCTTCCAGCGTGCGGGTCTCGATCCCGCCCGGGTGGACCGGCTGGTGGACGAGGCGCTGACCGGTGCCGACGACGGCGAGTTGTTCCTCGAATATGCCCAGTCCGAATCACTGGCCTTCGACGACGGCCGCCTGAAGTCGGCCAGCTTCGATACGTCGCAGGGCTTCGGGCTGCGCGCCGTCGCGGGCGAGGCGACCGGTTTCGCCCATGCCGCCGAATTGTCCGAGGAAGCGATCGCGCGTGCCGCCCGCACCGTGAGGGCGGTCGCCCAGGGCCACGGCGGGGTCATGGCGGCCCCACCGCCGGGCACCAACGCCAAGCTCTATGTCGAGGACAATCCGCTCACCACGGTCTCCTTCGAGGAAAAGACCAAGCTGCTGGCCGAGATCGATGCCTATGCCAGGGCAAAGGACCCAAGGGTGAAACAGGTTTCGGCCTCGATCTCCGGCTCGTGGCAGGTGGTGGAGATCGTGCGCGCCTCGGGCCTTCGGGTACGCGACGTGCGCCCGCTGGTTCGGATCAATGTCTCGGTCGTGGTCGAGGACGGCGGCAAGCAGGAATCGGGCAGCTACGGCGCCGGCGAGCGCGGCTTCTTGACCAAATACATGGACCCTGCCCATTGGCAGGGGGCGGTCGACGAAGCGCTGCGCCAGGCGCTGGTCAATCTCGACGCGGTGGCGGCGCCGGCTGGTGAAATGCCTGTCGTGCTGGGTGCCGGCTGGCCCGGCATCCTGCTGCACGAGGCGATCGGCCACGGGCTCGAGGGCGACTTCAACCGCAAGAAGACCTCCGCCTTCTCCGGCCTGATGGGCACCCAGGTGGCGGCCAAGGGCGTCACCGTGGTCGACGACGGCACGCTGCCGGGCCGCCGCGGCTCGCTCACCGTGGACGACGAGGGCACGCCGACCAACCGCACCACGCTGATCGAGGACGGCATCCTGGTCGGTTACCTGCAGGACCGGCTGAACGCCCGCCTGATGGGCATGAAGCCGACCGGCAACGGCCGGCGCCAGTCCTATGCCCACAGCCCGATGCCGCGCATGACCAACACGATCATGCTGGGCGGCAATGCCACCCGGGACGACATCGTATCGAGCGTGAAGAACGGCCTCTATGCGGTGAACTTCGGCGGCGGCCAGGTCGATATCACCTCGGGCAAATTCGTCTTCACCTGCACCGAAGCCTACCGGATCGAGAACGGCCGGATCGGCCCCGCGGTGAAGGGCGCCACCCTGATCGGCAACGGGCCGGACTGCCTGACCCAGGTGCGCGCCGTCGCCAACGATATGGCACTCGACCCCGGCATCGGCACCTGCGGCAAGTCGGGCCAGGGCGTGCCGGTCGGCGTCGGCCAGCCGACCCTGCTGATCGACGGGCTGACGGTCGGCGGCACGGCGGCCTGACCCCCATGCTGCGCCACGCCGCCGCCCTGGCGGCGCTGGTCGCAGCCGATCCACAGCGCCGGCAGGTCTTGGCGCAGGTCCGCCGGCTGGGCCTGCCGCAGGCCTGGGTCGCGGCCGGTTTCGTGCGGAACCTGGTGTGGGACCATCTGCACGGTCGCCCGCGGGCACTGACCGGCGACGTCGATGTCATCTGGTTCGATCCGGCCCGTGCCGACCCGGCGGAAGACCGGGCCGCCGAGGTGCTCCTGGCCGAGGTCTCGGCCGGCGTCGCCTGGTCGGTGAAGAATCAGGCCCGCATGCACGTCCGGAATGGCGACCAACCTTATGCTTCCGCCCTCGACGCCATGCGTCACTGGCCGGAAACGGCGACCGCGGTCGCCGTCCGCCTGACCGGGGACGGCAGGATCGCCGTCGCCGCCCCCTTCGGCCTGGATGATCTCTTCGCCCTTCGCCTCGTGCCGACCCCCGCCTTCGCCGGGGCGCGGCGGGCCGTGATCGAGGCGCGGGCGAAGGACAAAGCCTGGCGCCGGCGCTATCCGGAACTCGTCGGATGATTCAGCACAGGCGAACCTTCGTGTCGCCAGCGGCGCGGGCGGTGGCGGCAAGGCGGCGGTCGAAGGTGGCGAAACCGTCGCAATGCACGGCCAGGCCGAGATGCAGGGCGTCGGCGAAATCCATGCCCCGTTCTGTCCGGTCCAGCGCCAGGGCGACACTCGCCGGGGCTTCCACCGTGACGCGCGGCAGTCCGGCGAAAGCGCGGAGCGCGCGCGCCACGTCGACCGCCGCGAAGCCATAGGCGCTGCGCAAGACCCAGTCGGATTCGAGCAGCACGGTCACCCCGACGAAGACGTCCTCGCCGTCGATCAGGGCGCGGGCAGTGGCCGATTGCTGTGGATGATCGCCGGTCAGGTAGCGGACGACGATATTGGCATCAATCGCCAGCAAGGCGCCGCTTCGCTTCGGCCAGAACGGCGGCATCCATTTCCTCGATCGTGCGGGCGCGGCCCGTCACCGGCAGCGAGGCGAAGACATCGTCCGCCGCCGTCTCGGGAAAATGCGGGGCGGGCCGGAGCAGTACCCCGTCCGGCGTTTCTTCGACGACGAGACGTGTCCCCGCGGCCCATTGGCGCCGGTCACGGATCGCCTTGGGCAGGATCAACTGACCCTTGGTGGAGAGGACGGTCGTCGGCTTGCCGGGTGCCGCCATGATGGGCCTCGTGTCGGTAAGATCGAGGTAAGAATATAATGCTGGCGGCGGCGCCTCACAAGGCCGGCCGCTCGGGCATGATCAGGCTGGCACGCAGGCGGGCGAGGGGGGCTTCGTCGTCGAAGGTCAGGTGGCCGCCTTGTTCGGCGATGCCGAGGGCGGTGAAGAGGGCGGGCAGGTCGGTCGCCACGGGTCTGTCGGCCATCTCGCCGTAGAGGCGGGCGAGGACATGGGTGCCGGTGGCGGCGTCGCCCGTCTCGATCAGTCGTTCCATGGTCCAGAAGGCACCATTGCCGCCGCTCGCCCGGTTGATGGCGCGGAAGGCGTCCTGCAGGCCCTTGGCATTGCCGGTCTCCTGGCGGATCGCGATGTCGGCCAGCAGGCAGAAGGTGGCGCCACCCCAATAGGTGCGGCCCCAGGTGTGGGTGAGGTCGAGGCCCCGGTCGTCCGGGCCGGGTTCGCCCTTGGGCATGCCGTGGAAGGAATCGCGCCAGGCCCCGGCCTGGTCCAGGAAGCCGGCCTGGGCGCGGGCCAGCGGCTCGACATAGACGGCGCTGCCCTCCTGGATCCACAGGTGGCGCTCGGCCAGGCGGGGCAGGGCGAGGTGGGTCATCTCGTGCACCATCACCCAGTCGCGGCGGAAGCCGGCGGCGTCGGTGCCGGGTCCGACCACGACCCGGATGGCCGAGCCGGCGTGGCCCCAGGTGGTGCCGCCGGAGACGCCCGCACCGTCGCCCGCGACCACCAGGATGCCCACCCGCGCCACCGGAAAGCGCCCGAAATAGGTCGTCACCGCGGTCGCGGCATCGCGGATCCAAGCCAGCGCGAGGTCCCGGTCGAGGCCCGGCGCCCCCTCGGCGAAACTGACGGCGATGTTCCCGCCGCCGATCGTCAGCACGGCGTCGGCCGGTGCCGCCAGCGCGGCATAGACCTCGTCCGGGTCCTCGAAGGTCGCGGCCCGGGCCGGCGGCGACATCAGGACGAGCAGGGCCAGAAAGGCGGCGGCAAGGCGGGCGGGCATGGCGTCCTCCACCGAAAGAAGGGGGCACCGAAAGAAGGGGGCGGAATCAGGCTGCCGTGGCAAGATCGCCGAAACAACAGGGTTAACGGCCCGAGGGAGGAGAGAGAAACATGCCTGATATGTCACCCGAGGCGCGCCGGCTCGCCGGGCACGGCGCCCTGGTCTTGATTTTTGGTCTTCTGGCCGGTTTCGCCATCGGCTTCGTCGTGCTCGGCGGCTTCATTCTGGACCCGCTGCCCAGCGCTACCTTCCCCTTCCCGGGCAGCGAGCGGGGCTGGCGGGCCATGCATATCGGCTCGCTGCTGAACGGCGTGATGGCGATCGCCGTCGCCGCGGTGCTCGACCGCGTGGTGGCCGACGTCGGGCGGCGGCGCCTGATCGCGGGCGTCATCGCCTTCGCGATCTGGGCCAATACGATCTTCTATCTATTTGCCAATTTTGCCGCCAACCGCGGCCTGTCGCCCTGGGACAATGCAGTCGGCCCGGGCTCGATCATGGGCTTGATCGCCTTCGTGCCGGCGGGAATCGCCGCCTTCATCACGATCTGGGTGCTCGGGCTCTTCGCCCGTTCGGCCTTCAGGGGCTAGCGTCTCGATAGCCGGCGTCGGCCGCCCGGGCCAGGAAGCGGGCCCGGGCCTCGGCCGTCGAGTGCCGGATCGGGGCGCAGACGGTGCGCCGGACCGGCTTCACGCCGCAGAATTTCAGCACCGTCTGGGTCATCATGCGGTGCCCGGGCGCGCCATAGACCAGCCAGTTGAACCAGCCCGGCGTGTCGGAGGTGACGATCAGCCGTCCGCTCCGCCCCTTCAGGAGGCCGTCCGGCAGGGGCTGGCGCTCGCTCCGGTAGGCGAAGGCGAAGCCGGGCAGGAAGCAGCGGTCGAGGAAGCCCTTCAAGAGGGCGGGCACCGAACCCCACCAGATTGGATAGACGAAAACCAGATGCTCCGCCGCCAGGATCGCCGCCCGCGCCGCCTGGAGATCGGGCTCGAGTTCCATGCGCGAGCGGTAACCCTGGCGCAGGATCGGGTCGAAGGCGAGGTCACCCAGGCGAAGGCGCGAGACCTCGGCCCCTGCAGCGCTTGCCGCTCCCGAATAGGCCTCTTCCAGGGCGGCGCAGAAACTGTCGCCCGCCGGATGCCCCAGGATGGTGAGGATCCGGCGGCCTTTCATGGTCAATAGGCGTATTCGGCGAAGAGCTTGGAAATATCGCCCTGCCAGCGGCCGTGATAGGCCTCCAGCAATTCGTCCGCCGGGCTCTTGCCGGATTCGACGCTGCGCAACAGGACCTGGATGAACATGGTCTCGTCGCTGCCCATGCCGTTGTCGGCCGCGCGGCGGTGGAGCCCCGCCTCGGCGATCTCCAGCACACGCTCGGCGAGGTCGAGCACGGTGCCGCCCCGGAAGGGCGCGCGCAGGCCGAGCTTCGGCACGGCGGCACGCAAGCCCTCGCGCTCTTCCGCCGTCCAGTCGCGGACCAGGTCCAGGCAGGCGTCGAGCGATTCCTGGCAGTAGACCAGCCCGACCCAGAGCGCGGGCAGGGCGCAGAGCCGCTTCCACGGCCCGCCGTCGGCGCCGCGCATCTCGATGTAGCGTTTCACCCGGGCTTCCGGGAAGAGGGTGGTCAGATGGGCCGACCAGTCGCCCAGATGGGGCTTCTCGCCCGGCAGGGCGGGCAGGCGGCCGTCCAGGAAATCGCGGAAGGACTGGCCCGAGGCGTCGATGTATTTGCCGTCGCGGTAGACGAAATACATCGGCACGTCGAGCGCCCAGTCGACGTAACGCTCGAAGCCGAAGCCCTTGTCGAAGGCGAAGGGCAGCAGGCCGGTGCGGTCGGGATCGGTGTCCGACCAGATGTGGGCGCGGTAGGACTGGAAGCCGTTCGGCTTGCCCTCGGTGAAGGGCGAATTGGCGAACAGCGCGGTCGCCACCGGCTGCAGGGCGAGGGCGACACGCAGCTTGTCGACCATGTCGGCCTCGGACGAAAAGTCGAGGTTCACCTGCACGGTCGAGGTGCGCAGCATCATGTCGAGGCCGAGGTTGCCCTTCTTCGGCATGTAGGCGCGCATGATGTCGTAGCGGCCCTTGGGCATGACCGGCACCTGCTCGCGCTTCCAGGTCGGCGCGAAGCCGAGGCCGATGAAGCCGAGGCCCAGCTCTTTGGCCACCGCCTGCACCTGTTCGAGGTGCTGGCCGACTTCACCGCAGGTCTGGTGGATCGTCTCGAGCGGTGCGCCGGAGAGTTCGAACTGGCCGCCCGGCTCCAGGCTGATCGAGGCGCCATGGCCTTCGAGGGCGATGATGTTCTCGCCCTCGTAGACAGGCGCCCAGCCGAAGCGGCGAAGCCCTTCCAGCATGGCGCGGATGCCCGACGGCCCGCCATAGGGTACCGGGCTCAGATCGGCCAGGTTAAAGCCGAATTTCTCGTGCTCGGTGCCGATCCGCCAGTCCTGGCGGGGCTTGGCGCCTTCGGCCATCCATTCGACGAGCTGGCGTCGGTCCTCGATCGGCGCGCCCGCCGCCTGAACACCCGACATGGTCAACCTCCCGCCCTAGTTGGTCCGTTGACTAGCCGAAAGGAGAACGGCCTGTCCACCTGTTCGCCATGCAGGGCGGTCATGCGAAGGGCGGTGGGTTCCATGATGAAACTAGGGGTGCAGACGGTGACCGTCCCGGATATTGAGGCCGAGAAGGGCGATGTTGAGGGCGCCGGCGACCAGTTCCACGGCCTGGATGCCGTAGAAGGGCGTGCCGAAATCGCCCGAGGCGGCCAGGAAGGCGAGGGCGAAGGCGCAGGGCATGAGCACCAGAAGGCCGTTGCCGGCGGCGACCAGGGTGCGCCGTCGCTTCGCCTCGATCAGGGTGTGGCGCCGCCGTCCGGCCAGGCGCCGCCCGCTCAGCCCGGCCGCCGCGAGGCAGGGCAGGAGCAGCAGGAAGCCCCAGGGAATCGAGGTCTTCACCGTGGCGATCAGCGTCCGGTCGCCGAAGATCTCGCTGCCCACCGTGGCCAGCCAGAAACAGGCGATGACGGCGAGGGCGGTGCCGCCGGCCGCCGGGTGCAGGCGTCTGAGCCACATGGTGGTGTTCCTTCTCGCGCTACGACCGGGACGGTGCCCCAGGCGGCGTTGGTTGTCGAGCGGGCGAAGCGCCGCGCCCCGGCATCTCAGGGCGTCTCGGTGCCGCCGGCCAGGCTGCGCACCACGAGGTCCAGCACTTCGGGGGCGAAGCCCATGCCGCTGTGGCTGGTCGTCACTTCGACATGGGTTACCATTTTCTCCTCGGGGCTGAGACAGGCGCGCCAGCCGACGATGCCGTCGCGCCGGCTGTAGATCGCGGTGACCGGGACTTGCAGCGGTACTTCCTCGCGCGCTGCCATGCGTTCCTCGGCCCGCTCGAAATCGAAGCCGCGGGCCTTGAACAGGGGGGCGAGGACAGTGTGCTTCGGCCCGCCCTTCACCGGGCTGCCCAGGGTGACCACGCGGGCGACCAGGTCGGGCCGGCTGCGCGCCACTTCCCGCGCGATATAGCCGCCCAGGCTCCAGCCCACCAGGGCATAGGGGGTGGCGAAGGCGGCGACCCGGTGCGACAGGCGTTCGGCGAAGCGCCGCGCCAGATCGGGCACCGCGCCCGTGTTGCGGCCCAGGCCCCAACCTTCGGCCTTGAAGCCGTGATGGTCGAGGCAGCGGCGCAGCAGCAGGGTGGTGGCGTCGTCCATGCCATAGCCGGGCAGCACGGCGACCCGGGCCCCGTGGCCGACGTCGCGGCCCGGGCTCAACCGCGCCTTCGCCGCCGAGGCGAGGCCGCGCAGGAGATCGAGCCCCGCACCCAGCTCGCGCAGGCTGTCCAGCGGGTGCGGCGGCCGCCCTTCCTTCTCGTTCGGCTGCATGGAGGTTTCCTTTCCCGCGAAGAGCAGAACCCGGACGTCCCGGATTGGCAAGGGGCGGGCAGAAGGGACTTGACCACGGCGCCCGCCGCTGGCGACAAGGGGTCTCTTGGCATCGGCCCGTCCCGGGTCTTCGAGAGCAGGTGGAATGGGCAAGTCCCCGGAAGCGGCCGCGCGCGCCACGATGGAAGAGGTGCAGGCGGCACTGGATGCGGCCGAGGGCCTCGTCTTCGTCGACTTCGACTACACGTTGCTCAGTGCCAGCAGCACGGACGAATATCTGCGCCGTGCCCGCCCTGGCATCCTGGTCAGCATGATCCTGGCGGGCCTGCGCGGCCTGGTGCCCTGGCGCGTGCTGGGCCGCCACGGCTACCGCCTGGGCGACTATCTGGCGGTCGTCGCGGTCACCCTGCTGATGCCCTGGACCTTGCTGCGCTGGCGGCGCGAGGCGGCCGCTTTCTTCGCTGAACGAAGCCGCCACCCCCTGGCGGAAGCGCTTCGCCGCCTGCCGCCGGAGCGGATCGTCATCGTCACCTTCGCGCTGGATTTCCTGCTCCGCCCCATGCTGGCGGGCAGTTCCTTCGAGGGCTGCCGGCGCCTCTCGACCGGCCTGCTGCCGAGGCCGGGCGCCCTGCTGGCCGGCAAGCGCGCCCTTCTGCAACGGCATTTCTCGGCGGCGGAACTCGCCTCGGCCGTCATGCTGACGGATTCGGAAGATGATCGGGACGCCCTGGAGGCGGTCGGGGTGCCCCTGCTGATCGCGCCGACCGGCCCGGTCTACGGCGCGGAGGAGAGCCTCTATTTCCCGATGCGCTATACGGGCCATGCCAAATACGGCAAAGCCTACGTGCTCTACAACAGCCTGCTGCGCGAGCTGCCGATCCTGGCGCTGGCGACCTGGCCGGCGGCGGGGCCGACGCTTCCCTGGGCGCTCGGTCTGCTCGCCCTCTTCATGTCGGTCCTGACGATCTACGAGATCGGCTATTTCGAGAACGACCAGGTCGCGGCCAAGAAGGAAGTGGCGCCGACGCTGCGGCCCGAGCATCTGCTCTATGAAGGCTTCCCGCTGGCCCGCCACGCCTGGCCCTGGGGCATCGTGCTCGGCCTCCTGGGCTGCCTGCTGGTTTCGCTCGGACCGGCCGGGGAATGGCCGGCGCCGGAGCGCCTTGGCCGGCTGGCGGCGACCTGGGTCGCCATCCTGGTGGTCATCCGCCTGGTCTTCTACCGTTACAACCGGTTGACCGAAGTGCAGCGGATCATGCTCTACCCGGTGCTCCAGGCGGTGAAATATTTCGGCTTCATCATCGTGTTGCCGGCACGGCCGATCGGCGTGTTGCTGATCGTCGCGCAGATCCAGGCACTGTGGATGGCCTATGCGATCTATCGTGCCGGCGGCAACAAGCGGGCGATCACCGTCGACATCGTGCGCTTCGCCGCCTTCG
>Ga0265297_10011075_pt1 | contig 11142 bp, 14 predicted proteins | sample Munlanlwell13791_FD_192502 | JGI IMG/M metagenome (GOLD analysis project Ga0265297, IMG submission 192502) | Leachate microbial communities from a municipal landfill in Southern Ontario, Canada - Leachate well 137-91 | ecosystem: Engineered > Solid waste > Landfill > Unclassified | place...
GATATGAAGATCGGGACTTTATTTTGCCAGAATTGACAGTAAATGAAATAGTATGCGAGCATAACCAGCCTTTTGATGGTGAGTTGTTTGTTCGGCAGGCGGTCACACTACAAGAGCAGAGGCAGGCGCGGTTTTGGCGCTGAACTGAAAGAGTCATATTTCAATCAGGCATGCAAAAATATTGAGATGGTAAACAATCCAGAGCAAATAACATTATTTGAAGATTATACTGATGATAATATTGAAGATGATATTATGGAATAATCACAACTTAAACTGGAGTTCTGACATGAATAAAACCGAAAACAAATCATCGAAGCCATCGAAAAAGCATCCGTGGAGAACGTACAAGAAAATACTCACTGCGAAAGAGCTTGAAGATGTGCCTGTGATAACGATAAACAGTTACAGCTATGGGCGGTAATAATACTGTTGACATCCAGCATGTAACACATTGTTATTCAATGGTCGAGTAAGGTCGGCAGATTTTTATGTCCCGGTCTTGTAGGAGGCCGTAAACGCGCTGACCGGTAAGGGCCGGGACAAAAAATTTAAAACATTAATGCTTGACTATAATATAAAAATTTTGTATATTTATACTGTGTGATTGATTATTTATTATGGGTCAGATAACGACATATATTTGTAAGCATAGTCTTACACATACCCGCCGGTTTTGACCCATAAAGTCAATCACACACCCGGCGGGTTTTTATATTTATAGGAGATTATTAATGATTAAACAATGTGAGGTGTGCGGTAAAGAATTTAAAACATGTGCTGCAGTAATAAAAAATGGCGGAGGTAAATATTGCAGTAGGAAGTGTTATAATATATCCAAAAAAAGAGGAATGAATAGGACATGTAAAATTTGCGGAAAAACTTTTTATGTCATGCATTCTCGAATTAAAAAGGGATATGGTAGATTTTGCAGTATACAGTGTAATGCTATATATCAGACAGGAAAACCGAAGATCAGTCATGTACCACCAATAATAAATACATGCAATTTTTGTGGCAACGAATACAAAGCCCAAAGGCATACACAAAAATTTTGCTCACGCGATTGCTATGCTAAGCATTTAAGTCTTAATATAAGATGCGAAAATCACCCTCTTTGGAGGGGTGGATATAATGAATATTATAAAAAACGCAGCTCATGTCCTAAAATTGTTTTATCATTAAGAATGTCTAACGCGATTAGACATAGTCTTAAAGGGACTAAAAAATACAGATCGTGGGTTGATTTAGTTGACTATAATAAAGATCAATTATATAAACATTTATTAAAAACAATGCCTGATGGTTATTCATGGGATGATTTTCTTACAGGTGAACTTCACATAGATCATATTATACCAATATCTGTATTTAATTATTCCTTACCAGAACATATTGATTTTAAGAGATGCTGGGCATTAGAAAACCTTCAATTACTTCCTGCAAAAGAAAATATGAGTAAGAAAGATAAACTATATAAACCATTTCAGGCATCATTAAGGATATAGAAAGGATTATAATGTGAATACATTCTCTATTGCTGACCTGCTATCACAGCTTAAAGGCACAAAAAAAACCGGAAATAATTCTTATTCTGCTTTATGTCCATCTCACGATGATAAAAACAACTCGCTATCCTTGAAATTTGATGAATCAGACGGAAAAATATTATTACACTGTCATGCCGGATGTACTTTCGATGACATCACCGCCGCGCTCGGTATCGAGAAGAAGCAACTTATGGGCAACTCTGGCAACGGTAATGGTAATAAATCTGGTAAGCTCACCATATCCGACACCTACGATTATACCGACCCGGACGGCAATCTCATATACCAGGTTGTGCGGTTCGTCCCTAAGACATTCCGGCAACGACGACCCGATCCACAAGGTAAAGATGGATGGACATGGAACCTCAAAGGCATCAATCCGACATTATTCAAGCTCCCCGAATTAACGAAGTCCATCACCGCCGGTAAAGCGGTATGCATCGTCGAGGGCGAGAAGGACGTCCTGAATCTCGGCAAAATCGGTATCACCGCGACATGCAACTCAGGGGGCGCTGGAAAGTGGCCTAAACACGAATCTAAGCGATTTAAAGGTGCAAAGGTTATCATCATACCGGATAACGATAAACCGGGCACAGAACACGCCCATGACGTTGCAGGGGCATTACAGAAGTACGCTGCCGAGATTAAAATCATCAAACTGCCGGATGCCAAGGACACCTCAGACTGGATAGCTTCCGGAAACGATAAAAAACAACTGACACAGCTTGTTATGGATACGCCGGTATGGGAACCACCGCCGGAACCAGAACCGATTAAACCCGGGCAGCAATTATCATCAAAATTACCGTTTCGCCTTATCGGATATAACGATGGTTGCCATTATTATTTACCTCATGAAGACCTCCAGATTATCAGACTTTCACCGGATCAACATACACAATCTGCTTTAATAAATCTCGCTCCGTTGCAGTGGTGGGAAACCAATTTCCCTTCTAAAACAGGTGCCGACTGGAATGCAGCTAAAAACTGGCTTTTCAGAACATCCAAAAAATCAGGAATTTATGACACCAAACGGTTACGGGGTTGTGGAACGTGGTTCGACGAAGGCCGTGTTGTTCAGCATTTTGGCGACAGGCTAATCGTTGACGGCAAAGAAACTGATATACAGGCATTAAAAACACGGTATATTTACAACGCATCATATCCTATAGAAATTGAGCGCGCAAAACAATTGGATTTAAAACAGGCACGAAAATATCTTGAAATATGTCGCATGGCTTCATGGGAAAAACAAATACATGGTACGCTTCTCGCCGGATGGTGTGTTGTTGCGCCGATATGTGGAGCCTTATCGTGGCGGCCGCATATATGGCTTACGGGGGCATCGGGAACTGGAAAAGCACAGCCTCACAGCGCAAAAGTTCTAACTCCTACTGGGTGGAGAACTATGGGTGAATTAAAAAATGGTGATTATGTTACTACACCAGATAATAATTTTGGTTGCATAAAGGCAGTTTATCCGCAAGGGAAAATACCGGTTTATAAGTTGACTTTTGCAGATGGTAGAGAAACGAGAGCAACATCTGACCATTTATGGAAGGTGAGAAGTAATGGTGGGTGGAGATTAAAAACAACAAAAGAATTAATGACTATACTGAATAGAAAATCAAAGGTTTCTATGATGACGGCGATACAATTAACAGAACCAATAACAATTATTGGAAACACAAAAATAAAACTTCCAATTCACCCTTATATTCTCGGCGCATTATTGGGAGATGGTCATTTTGCAAACATCAAAAAAAGAAATGTTGGATCAATAAGACTAACCACGACAGATGATTTTATTATTAAAAAAGTTAAACGTTTATCATCACAAGATATAACTTTTTTCCCAACAAATAAAAAAGAAACTTATCGTATGGGTGATTTATCACGATATGGTCGCAAAACAAGATTATTAATCAAAGAATTACGTCTTCTCGGAACACGATCAGATACAAAATTTATTCCTCAGGATTATTTAGACGCATCAATTAATGACAGAATACAATTATTACAAGGGCTTATGGATACTGATGGCACAATAGGCAAAGGAGGTGATATATCTTATTGCACTGTTTCTAAACAATTAGCGGATGATGTTTCATATCTTGTTCGGTCTTTGGGTGGGATTGCAAAAATAAAAATAAAACATCCTACTTATATATATAATGGTATAAAAAAGAATGGTAAAATTGCCTATAATATATCAATCAGAATTACTAAACAATCAATGGCATTTTCTCTTCCTCGTAAATTACAGAAAACAAACGATAACAATCAATATTCTGATTATCTGTATCTCAATATAAAATCAATAAAACCTGATGGGTATGAAGAATCATCATGTATTGTAATAGATCATGCCGACAGGTTGTATATAACAGATGATTTTGTTGTAACGCATAACTCATGGATTATAGATGATATAATAAAACCGGTTATCGGTGATATTAAATTACAGGCACAATCCAATTCGACAGAAGCCGGGATTAGGCAAGCTCTTGGCATAAACGCCTTTCCTGTATTATTCGATGAGGCAGAGGGAGAAGACGCGAATGCACGGCTTAGACTACAAGGGATTATCGATCTTATGAGGCAATCAAGTTCCGAGACCGGTGCACCTATTATTAAAGGAACACAGGGCGGACGTGCTATGATATTTCATATACGATCATGTTTTATGATGGCTTCTATAGGTGTAAATGTAGACCACAAAGCCGATAAATCAAGAATATCAATATTATCTCTGATGAGGCCGCATCCTAAAGACGCAATTGACCTATTTGATAACATCAAGGAAGCGGCAACGATTATTACTCAGCAATGGTGTGCTTCTTTGCGGGCACGAACTCTTATTATGATCCCGGTAATACTCGAAAACGCACTTACTTTCGGACGCGCAATTGCTCAAAAATTTAATGACCAGCGCATTGGTGATCAGCTTGGTATACTGCTTGCCGGGGCATATTCACTTACTTCAAATAGCGCAATTACAGAGAAAAAAGCCGCACAGTGGATCGAATCGCAGGACTGGGAAGGTGAAAGTTGTATCGACGATGAATCAGACGAACGGATATGTCTTAAAAATATCATGAGTCGTGTATTATCATATACTGTTGACAATCAGCGTGTTGAAAAATCAATTGCAGAAATATTGTATAATGAGGATTCGAGTATATACAGTATGGAGGCTTTAGAGCGTATTGGGATACGCATTATTGATGAAAAAATTGTAATTTCTGACTCACATCCAGCAATAAAAGAGACGCTAAAAAACACACCATTTGAAAAAAATTGGTCAAAATATTTGCGAAGATTGCCAAAAACAGAGCAAAAATCAGGCTGTAGAATTAATGGAATTATTTATCGAGCAACAGCAATTCCATATGATGTTGTTTTTTTAACAGGCGAAAAATCATGAAAATAACGTCTTGTTTGCAAAAAACGCCTATTTGTTTGCAACGTAAATGCGGGCTTAAACTTAATATTATCAAATACATAAGTCATTTGTTTGCATGTTTGCAAAAAAAAACGATAGATATATATAGGAGAATATACTTTTTTATAAATAATATTTTTTATTTTTTTATACCTCCTTGTATGTACTATATAATATAAATAAATGCAAACAATGTATATATATATAAGGAAGTATCAATAAAAACAATGGTTTACATGTTTGCATTTGATTTGCAATAAGTATGCACCGTTTGCAAGTATTGTGTAACTAATTATAAGACAACAATATAACTTTGCAAACAACATATTTTCCTTGACAGAATAGTAAAAAGAGTATTAATTTCTTATGAACATCTTTATGATTATAGAAAAGAGGTGATGCTAAATGATCCTAACAAGAAAAATGCCTAATGGCACCATAATTGAACTAAGTGAAGAAGAAAGAACACCGTGTGAAATATGGTCAAGGGTCATGTAACTGGGTTATTATAGACCGGTCGAAAGTTGGAATATAGGCAAGAAACAAGAATTCAAGGATCGTGTTTATTTCAAAGAACAAACAAAACCAAGTGGAGATGAATAATTATGGCGCGACAGAGAAAGAATACCACGCAACAAAATACACCGCAACAAAAAACATCGCAACAAAAAACAACCATCGAAAAGCAGCCAGGCGAAAAGCAAACGCTGACAAAAGATCAGATTAATAATATGAGTGTAATCCAGATAAGAATGTTCGTTCAAGAGCAGCACGATCCTGATCTTGATTGTTTAATGGATATATTTCGACGTGATCTGTTGCGCGAAAAGCTGATTGAAAAGCTGGGACTATGAAAAGGATGTCTTTGAAACGATATATACAAGTGTTAAAAAAAATACGTGAGGATAGAGGTTTATTTTGCGAGGCTTGTGGTGAACCGGCAAAACACGGACATCACATAATACCGGTATCAGAAACAAGAATACATTCCGAACTTGTTTATGAACCGGCAAATATAATTTTACTATGTGATGAATGTCATGCACTTATGCACCCATTAATTAGGAATGTATCAGATTGGAAAAAAGCAAGAAAACAGCGCGGGCAAACACTGAACCGCCAGACTTAACACAGCCGACAAATATCCTACAAAAACTATTGGATATTGAATTGAAACGGCTTGATATTGCTGTTAGAATCGAAAATGAAAGAAATATAGTTTTTCCTGAAACAACTGTTATAATTCATGATATAATAAAAATAGAAAAAGCAATTACAGAAAAAAAAGACAACAATAATAAACCAGATGTAATTAATAAAAAGTTATCGAAAAAAGAAGCGTCAAGACAGATAATAAACAGAACAATGAAAGAACGAAATGACTAAATTAACAGACAAACAAAAACGATTTGTAAAAGAATATGTTGTTGACCTGAATGCAACTCAAGCGGCTATTAGGGCCGGATATAGTAAAAAAACTGCCAGACAGATTGCAAATCAAAACTTGTCAAAAGCTTACATTAGCGCAGAAATACAAAAAGAATTTGACAAAATAGCAAAACAGAATGAAGTATCGGTTAAGTGGGTTATTGATGGTTTTGTAGAGGTTGCGAATCGTTGTATGCAAAGGATGCCTGTTATGGAGTTTGACAAAGAATCAAAACAATATATTCAGGTAATGGACGAAGATGGTCTGGGTTTGTGGTCATTTAATTCTGCTGGTGCAAATAAAGCTCTTGAAATGCTTGGTCGTCATCTTGGCATGTTCAACGACAAGCTCGATGTTAACATGACAATAAATTCATGGGATGATTTAGAAAAGGAACTATCCGATAAACCTGTCAAGGGAAAACAGTGATAGCTCAACAACAAAAAACAGTTATAACTCCCGGCATGCGTGAACTCTGGAAACGGTCACATGAGGACTGGTGTTTTTTTGCCGAGAATATACTAAACGTAAATCTTGATAACGATCAGAAAAAAATAGTGAGAGCGGTTCAAAATGAGCCGCTTGTTTCTGTTAGGTCAGGAAATGCACGAGGTAAAGATTTTGTTTCAGCTGTTGTATCGAATTGCTGGCTACATTTAAAACGGCCGTCTAAGGTTGTGAACACTGCGCCGACTGGTAGACAGGTTGAGGCCATCATGATGACAGAAATAGCCAACATACGCAAAAAAGCAAAAGTGCCTCTTGGTGGTAGACTGTTACAAAACCATATTAAATTTGATGACGACCCGGATCATTTCCTTATTGCATTCAAGGCAGCTGATACGCACGATGAAACATGGACAGGCTTTCATTCCCCGAATCTCATGGTTGTTGTTTCAGAAGCATCAGGCATCGACGACCGTACATTCAACAACATCGAGAAAATCCTCCCGGGCAATTCACGGCTACTAATTGTTTTTAATCCGGTACGGGCAAGCGGCGAGGCATTCCGAAGTATTAAAGACCCGCGATACAAATCATTCCGGTTGAACTGTCTCGATGCTCCAAATGTAAAGGCGAAAAAAACAATTATCCCCGGACAGGTTGATTGGAACTGGGTTGATAAACTCATACATAAACCTGGCATGGTAACGGTTATTGATGCTGACGATGTGAAACCGGAGCTATATGATTTCGAGTGGGAGGGGCAATGGTACAGGCCGGGAGATTTATTTCTCATCATGGTTATAGGTGAGCCGCCCAGGGAACAGGAGAACCAGCTTATACCCTACTCATGGACACAGGCCGCGGTCGAACGTTGGCATGAACGCAACGGGAAAGCAAGCCCTGGCGATAAGCTGTCAATGGGAGCCGATATTGCTGGCATGGGGGCTGACAAAACATCATTTGTGTATCGATATGGAACGATTGTCACGGAAATAAAAAACTATTCAAAATCAGATCATATGTCAACCGTGGGTAAAATCAAAAACATACTTGTGGCAAACCCCGGAGGCCATGTATTTATTGATACAATAGGTGAGGGGGCAGGTGTTTATAGCAGGCTATCAGAAATTGAAAAAGAACATGCGATAGCTGAAAATTCTATTACAAGTGCGAAATTCTCCGAAAGTGCTAAAGGTAAAAAAGATTTTACGGGATTACGAACGTTTACGAATATGCGGGCATATTGTCTATGGGCTGTAAGAGATGCTCTTGACCCGTCATTCAATGCTTATAGAGAACCACTTGCATTGCCTCCGAACGATGACCTTGTACAAGAATTATGCGAACACCACTGGGATACAAAAAGCAATGGTGATATATACATAGAGAGCAAAGAAGATATAAAAAAACGGCTAGGACGGTCTCCTGATGACAGTGATGCTCTCGCATTGACGTATTTCCCGAAGAAAAAAGTATTACAAAGACCATACCGGCAGCTAAGCAAGGCTGCTCTCGGATTCCGATAAAAACAGTGATAAAAAACGCTTGACAAGAAAATATATAGTGTTATATTAAAATACGATAGCATATATTAAATATTAAATAAAGGGCGTACATGCGAGTTATAGTGGGATGTGAATTTAGTCAGGTGGTATGTAAGGCATTCATGGAAAGAGGGCATGAAGCATATTCGTGTGATATCTTGCCAACAGAGGGTAATCCTGAGTGGCATATACAAGATGATATACTGAATCATTTAGATGATGGTTGGGATTTAGGAATATTTCATCCACCATGTACACATTTAGCTGTAGCAGGTGCATCTTACTGGAAGAAAAAACAGCAGGATGGGACCCAAGAAGAAGCAATGCTGTTTTTTATGTCCCTATATAATGCAAATATTCCCAAGATTGCTGTCGAAAATCCGGTTGGTATCATGTCAACTATTTTTAGAAAACCAAACCAATATATAGAACCGTTTCAGTTTGGTGAACCATTTAAGAAGAAAACAGGACTATGGCTAAGAAATTTACCAAGCTTGAAACCAACAAATATTATTGAACCGAGATGCTATTGGGCACAACCACACGGTTCTGCTTATAAAAAAAAGAGCATGAGATTAAGTTCTATAGGCGGACATCGGAGTTCTAAAGAGCGTTCTCGTACATTCCAGGGTATAGCTAATGCAATGGCAGAACAATGGGGCAATTAATGGAAAAAATATATACAGTCGATGAAATAGCGGGAATACTCGATCTTGACGGAGCTACTGTCCGGCGGTATTTCCGGGAGAAACGGTTTCCCGGTAGCTTTAAAATCGGGACAAACTGGAGGCTTGCCGAATCTGATCTGGTTAAATGGATTGAAAAGAAAAAGGGAGAGTAGGTATGCCGAAGATTGAGCGGACATGTCAGCAGTGCGGGAAAGTGTTTTGTAGATACCCTGCATATATAAAAAAATGGGGAGGTAAGCACTGTTCAAATGAATGTGCATATAAATCAAGAAAAGGGAGAAAACAATCGCCTGAAATTATCGAAAAAAGGAGAATTTCTCTTACTGGACGCATAACTTCAGATGAAACTAAAAGGAAAATTAGCGAAGCAAATAAAGGTAGAAAATTAACCAAAGAGCATAAACAGAAATTAAGAATAGCAAAATTAGGCAAAAAACAATCAGTGGAACATAAGGCGAAAATAAAGAAAGCAATTAGTGGTGAAAATAATTATAACTGGATGGGTGGTCACGAAAGAAATATGGAGCAACAAAGGGTAAAGCGGCGAGAAGGAATAAAAACATTAAAAGGTAGATATGCTGATTATCATATAAAAAATTCAATAAGAAGAGATGCTAACAGAAAACTTGATGGAATTAAAATATCTTCAAAAGACATTCCCCCAGAACTTGTTGAACTCAAACGGGCACAGCTTAAAATAACGCGGGAGATTAGAAAATGTCAGGAAAAATAGTAACAGCAGAGGGTAAAGAAGTTGAAATGACTCAGAATTTAGAAGATTTATCAAGACATGCCTGTGAAGATTATGATATGTTGCGCTCAGGACAGATCGATGTTTCGGACGCAATGGCACGGGCAGCACTTATTAGGTCGGTCATAGCAACTGAAATGCTTGGAATTACAAGGGCTAAACTCATGAGAGAAAAGCCTGATAGCAAGTTTCTTGGCATGGAAAAATCAAAAGAGTTGAAATCATGATTACTTGGGCGGGCGAAAAATCCCGCTCCATAAAAACGAGGTGAATCATGTGGATACCATTATTTATATTCAAAACATATATTAAACGCCATAATGGGCTAATCCGAATATCAAAATATAGGTATCGTATTCGATATGATGGCAGATATATGACGCTCACGACTCTATTGTGTAATAAATTACACTTATATCGAATTAAAAGACTTTTTAATATTAAAGAACTTGATTATGTTAATTTCAATAAATCTACTTATATTTGGTGGTGGTATAAACTAACATGCCCGAAACACAAAGAATGTATTCAGCATATAAAAGATTTTGATAATTCAATAGTTAATTCATGTAAACGAAAACACTGTCCGGTCGAAGGACGGAGTCTTATTCAAGAAATGCGGGAAACAGGAGATATATTATGATATCATACCCAAGCGAAGAACAGATTAATAATATGACCGTTATTCAAATACGTGCCTTAATTAAAGAAAACTTTCCGTCTTTCCATTCGAATATATATAACAGGGATGAATTACGGGCTGATTTTAACAAAAAATGTCGGAACGCTGAAGAAGTTTTGCGTACTGGTAAATTATAACAGGAGACCAACATCATGGAAACCCAGACAAGTAGTGACATCAGTGTAGGTAAAACCGTTCAATGTCATTTTTGCAATGTGGGTTTTATTCCCAAAAATACAAACATTGCAGATGGTATTGTAGATTTCACAGCAGAAGAATTTAACAAGGTTGGTTGTCTTTCAAAAATGAAAGGATATTCTACGCAAGGATATGTATGCGATGATTGCTTAGAACGAATAGTAAACGTTAAAATATAACAGGAGATCATCATGGACATACAAGAAATACTCGCATTGCCGTTTGACAAGGCACTCGAAACATTAACGGCATACAAACCAAAACAGGACGCTGCTAAAAACCGTGACGCTTACGTCGGCAATCATGCCATCCTCACTGATCCTCAACGGGCCACCAAAACGGTCGGCGATTCTCAGGAAACCAGCAGAACAGTAAAATACACAAAAGAGACAATACCATTTCAGAAG
>Ga0265297_10011076_pt1 | contig 11139 bp, 5 predicted proteins | sample Munlanlwell13791_FD_192502 | JGI IMG/M metagenome (GOLD analysis project Ga0265297, IMG submission 192502) | Leachate microbial communities from a municipal landfill in Southern Ontario, Canada - Leachate well 137-91 | ecosystem: Engineered > Solid waste > Landfill > Unclassified | place...
CGGCCACGATCTCCAGGAGTTCCTGTTCAATCGCCTTGCGGAACTGGCGGACAAACACGAAACGCCCGTCCGGCGCGCGCGCCCAGACCGCCACCGCGCCCGGGTGGCGCACGACCTCGCGCCGGGCATGCCGGCCGTTGTCGAGCTCCACGGTGAGCACGTCGAGCTTGAGCAGACGCCCGTCAAAAACCAGTTGGGAACTGATGGTTTTCTCGTTCATTTAGCGCTTGCCGGCTTTGCGGCCGTAAGCCGGCTTGGCCTCGGCGACGCAACGGACGGGGATGGCGGATTCCGACGGCGACGGGTAACCCCATCGTAAGGGGAGCGTGATTTTGCCGCCGTTGGCATCCATCTGTTTGACGAACGAGGTAATGAGCAGGCGAATCAACGCGGATTTTGTCATACCCAGAACGGCGGCCGCGCGCGTCAGTCTAAGGCTGATGTCCGCGTCGAGTCGAATCGGCAGTGATGCTTCCTTTCGCATAGTTTTTTAAAATACCATCATTTCAAGGAAATGAAATAAAAAACGTTGACAAAACGTATATCAATGCGCTACATTGTATATTATTTATGAGCAAAACGTGTTCCATGGCCATAGGAATTCCGTGCGCGTTGAAAATCCGGATTTGTCGGCTGGCGAAACAAAACGGCATGAGCGCGCGCGAATTGGTCGAATGGGGCCTGCGCCTGTATCTGGACGCGCTGGAAAACGGCGGCGCGTTAAAAACGGGTTGTAAAGATGCGATGACTGCCGCGGGTCATGGACGGGAAAAGCGGTGCCGGCCGGCGCCCTGCCTGTCATGCCGAACGACCGGGAAAAGGGTTCTTTATGGAAAAGACGCCCAGGCGACGCCTCGACGATGAAAGGAAAACAGACGGCGAAATATGTTCCTATCGCTTCTCATTGCATTGCTGTCGATAGCGTTGCTCCTCGCGAGTGTTATCGCCATGGTCTTCCGGCCGCCGCCGGCTTGATCCGGCCGGCAAGCTCCGCCGGGACGTGTAATTACGCCGGCATATAACCGGCGCGATGCCCTTGCCCAAAATTATCATGCGTTTCCGTTGTAAAAACGAATCAAGATTTTTTGCGGCGTTGTTAAGCATCTGTAGTTTGGGTTGCCCGTCTCACGCCTTCGCGCAGTCCGCCGCGGTGGACGCGGAAAGACCGGCGGCGTCACAGGTGTGCCAAGCCAAAAGGATGGCGCCCAGGGCCGATCGAAACCGGATTATTGCCGAAGGCGATATGCGCTGGAATTCCATAACCGGTTCGGGCGGTTTATCCACCAGCGCCTCTTATTCGGCAAATAGCGGCTTGGCCATCGATTGTCCGATCGGCATTTCATCGGCTTCGGCCTGTTTCAATTATGGCGGCTTTTTCATCGTCTATGACGCGCGCCGCTCGATTGTCCCGTGCGATTTTGACGGCGATGGGCGCACGGACGCCTGGTATTACGATAAACGCAGTGGAAGCTGGTATTTGATTTTATCAAGCTCGGATGGCGCCCTTCTATCCATGCGATTCGGAGGTCCGGATGCGCTGCCGGCCGTGGAGGATTACGATGGCGACGGCAAGGCCGACCCTGGCGTTTATTGGCAGCCGCAAGGGTTATGGCAAGTATTGCTGTCGGGAAGCGGATATACATCCGTAACGTATGTCGGCCCGCCGGGAGGCGTGCCGGCGCCGGGCGATTATGATGGCGATGGATACGCCGATTTTGCCGCGCTGACGCCGAAGACGCAAGAGTGGACGATATTGCTTTCCAGGCAATATTACGCCGCCGCGCTGGGTTGTTTCAGCGCGGGCGGCTATTTGCCCGCGTCCGCCGATTTCGACGGCGACGGCCTGACGGATCCCGCCGTTTATCGGGAAAAGACCGGCCAGTGGATAGTGGCGTTGTCGGCCGGCGGTTATGCATTGGGCTCGTGTGTGTTGGGCGGCCCCGGCTATCTGCCGGTCCCGGCTGATTACGATGGCGACCTTAAGGCCGACCCCATGGTGTATAGCCCGGCTGACGGCATGTGGCGCACATTTCTTTCGGCCAATGAATACCGGTGTTTCGACTGCCCATTCGGCGGCCAGGGGGCCATGCCACGTAAAGGCGATTACGATGGCGACGGCATATCCGATCTGGCCGTTCTAACTTCGGATCTGTCCAAATTATATTTGCTCCAATCCACCGAAGGGTTCGCCACGATCCCGCCATCGAAATAAACAAAAAGGATCGGGCGCCAAATGAAGGTAAAATGGCGTAAATACGGCCTGATCGTCGGGCTTTTCATCTGGCTCCCGTCTTCCGTTTTTCTTCAGGCCGCCGAGCCGACCGGCTTGATAAACTACCAGGGGCGCTTGCTGGATAAATACGGCCGGCGGGTCAACACCCCGGTCGAAATTACATTTCGGATATTTAACGATAACAACGATTTGCTTTGGTCGGAAAAACAGGCCGCTATCCCGGTCACGGACGGATTGTATTCAACCCTGCTCGGGTCCCTGACGCCGCTGTCCGCCTCATTATTCGATAACAATGAAGTCTATTTGGAGCTGTGCATCAATGGCGAAACCTTGACTCCCCGCCAGCGCATCACGGCTTCGCCCTATGCGCTCACAGCGCGCACCGTCAGCGGGCCGGTGCAGGCCGCGAGCTTCAAAATGCCCGCCGGCGCCGCCGCCGGTTACGTGCTTACATCTGATGCAAACGGCGTCGGTCATTGGCAGGCCGGTTCAGGCGGGGGCGCGGCTGAGGTCGATCCGATCCACACAAACTGGGTGAGAGTTGCATTCACTCCGGCAACCAACGAGATCTGGACCGCCGTTAATGCCCGCGTTTTGACCTCCGTTTACAGCGTCGCCACCGGCGATCTGTGGACCGCGGTGGGTCAGCGCGTTCTCATCGCCGATTATTCGGCGGCCACCGGCCGGCTCTGGAGTGCGGTCAACGCGCGCTTGCCGCTCGCGGGCGGGGCGATGACCGGAGCGCTGACCAACAATTCCGGCTTTTTCGGCCGGTTCTCCGGCGACGGCGCCGGGCTCACCAATATTCCGGCCACGGGATTTTCTCTGACAAATTATATTCAGAAGACCGGCGACACCATGACCGGAGCGCTGGTCGTGAGCAATAACCTGGCCGTCTCCGGCAATGCGACCTATCGCCCGGGCGCGCAGACCATCGCCGATAACAGCACCACGATCCAGGTGACGCAGGCGTTCGCCCGAATCGGGACCGACGGCGCGCCCAGGGATTTCAGCGGCTGTGCCCTGCAAATCGCCCCAGGCCTGCCAGGTCAGACGCTTATTATCCAGACCACCAATAGTGCGATCAAGTTAAGCGACGGCAAGGGAGTCAAGCTGGCCGAGGGGGTCGGCTTCACCATGGGCTCCAATGACACCCTGCAAGTGATTTACGACGGCTCGAACTGGATTGAAATTCACAGGGCGGATAACGAATAAATTAAATAATAAAAAGGAGGTCTGAATGAAGTGAGCCTTTCGCTTACGCAAGCCTTGTTCAACCGCAATGGAAACAGGAGGATCCAATGAAGTGTTCATTACCAGTCGTAACGTCAATAACCAACATCACAAACAGGAGGGGATCAATGAAGAATCTATCGCCGATCGATGGCAGCCGAACGCTGGCTGTCATAATTATCGCGGCGGCCATGGCGGCGCTTTGCCTGCCGGCCCTGGCCGTCGAGGACGGACAAGGCACCAACGTGGTCAGAAACTTGCGGGTGACGGGCAGCGCAAGTGTCGCCACCAACCTGACGGTTGGCGACGCCGTGTCGGCCGACAGCGTGACCGCCAACAGAGTGACCGCGTATGACAGCATGACGTTAAACGGCCAGCAAATCGAGTCATGGAGCGACATTGTTTCCACGAACTCCGCGGACACCAATGCCATTCACAAGACCGATTCGTTCACCGGCCATGGCGACTTGAACGGCACGTATAATGGCAACGACATAGTCATCAAGAACGACGCCGTGACGACGGTCAAGATTCTCGACGCCAACGTCACCGAGAACAAGCTGGCGACCGACGCCGTGACGACGATCAAGATCAAGGACGCCAACGTCACCGAAGGCAAAATCGCCGACGGCGCCGTGACGGCAAACAAGATCGGGGCCGATGCCGTGACGACCGGCAAGATTCTCGACGCCAACGTCACCGAGAACAAGCTGGCGACCGACGCCGTGACGACGATCAAGATCAAGGACGCCAACGTCACCGAAGGCAAAATCGCCGACGGCGCCGTGACGACGATCAAGATCAAGGACGCCAACGTGACCTCGGCGAAAATGGCGGAAGCCATTACGATATCGAGCCTGACCGTCACGAACAAGCAAGTCCTTGCCCAGGCCGCGGAACAGATCGTTGCCGCCGACGGCGCGATTACAGTGTCAAGCCCGTTTGTGCCGATTAAAGGTTCCGGCGGTCCCGTGAGCGCCACCATTGCCGCCGGAACGACGGCCGGCCAGACGCTCATCCTGCGGGGCATCGATGCCGTGAATACCGTGCGCATCACGAACAATCCGCCCCTTGTCGTGCTGGCGGAAGGCGTTAATTTCACGATGGGCACGAACGACATCCTGCAAGTCGTCTATAGCGGCCAGGGCTGGGTCGAAGTGCACCGCGCGGACAACTAAGACCGCTTGCAGGAAGCGGCCCGACGGGGCGAACCGCCTGCATCCCGATGCGCCTCGCAATCGAGGTAGCGACTGCAGGAGCGCTGAGCCTGCCTGTCCGCCCGCAACGCGGGCGGGCAGGCTACGGTTGCCAAGCATGGCCGGCGGATCGTTGGCGCGATGGCTTTGAAAATTGGCTTGTTCGCATAGTTTAAAATCGGACGGACCAGCCATGCCGGGTCCGGAAAGGAAGGTATGCAAAATAAATTTCGCGGGCAATTTATCGTTGCCGCGCTGGGCCTAAGCATCGTTGCCTGGCCCTGGCCGGGTTCCGGCGTCGAGACCGGGACGGACACGAACCAGACCGCCAATCTTAATGCCACAAATTCCATTACCTTGCGGGGCGCAACGATCACGGCGTGGCCTCCGGGCGCCGGCAATTGGGCGAACTTCAAGGCGGCGACAAATGTCGATCTTGACGGCCACAGCCTGTCGAATTCACCCCAGGTTGAGAGATGGGATAATGCTGTGGTGATGAAAGAAGGCGGCGGCGCCATCGTGTTTTCGAATCTGTATTATTACAAGTCGGACGGCTCCTGGGCCGCGGCCAACGCTTCCACGACCAACACTGCCAGGGGGCTGCTGGGGCTGGCCCTGGGAAACAGCATTACGGCCGATGGGTTGCTCCTGAACGGATATTGCACCAACAACTGGGGGTTTGCCGCCGGCGCGGTCATTTATATGGACACCAATAACGGCGCGCTGACCGCGTCCAAACCGACGGGAGCGAACAACGTGGTCCGAATCGTCGGCTATGCCATCAGCGCCGCCAAGATTTATTTCAATCCCGACCGCACCTTTATAAAAATCGCGGGCAATTAATGAAACCGAATCCGATTTCAAGGGTTGATCCCGCCCGGCGCGGCTGGTTGGCGCTTGGCATCGCCCTGCTGCTGGCCATGCCGTTAGATGCGCCGGCGGCCGCGTATTTGTGGGACGGCGGGGGTAACAATGCGAGTTGGGGAACGGCCAACAATTGGAATCCCAACGGAACGCCGACCTTCAACAATACCGCGGATCTCACCTTCGAAGGAGCCGCTCGACCGGCAACTTATATAGCCGCAAATCGCATCATCCGATCTTTGATTTTCAGCGCCAACGCCGACACGGCCATCAGTATTCGCCTTACCAGCACCGCCGGCGGCGCCGCGGCGAGGAACCTGACTATGGGCGGCGGCGTTGCGCCTTCCATTACCATCGACGCCGGCGCCTCGGCGGCGCACACACTGGGCGTGGCGGGCGGCAATGTTGCGCTCGCCGGCAATCTGACGATCGCGCATAACGGACCGGCCAACTTCATTATCGATCGCCCGATTACCGGCGCGTTCAACCTGACCAAGACCGGCACGGGAACGCTTACGCTGAGCGGCGCCAACACCTTCAGCGGCGGCGCCATCGTTTCAAACGGCACATTGCTCGTCATGGGCTCGCTCGGCGGCGCCGGGCAGGTCATCGCGACCAACAGCGGCACGCTGGGCGGCACGGGCACGGTGGCCGGCGCGGTCTTCATCTACACCAACGGCGCTCTCGCGCCGGGCTCGAACGCCATCGGCATCCTGACGCTGACCAATGGGGTGACATTTACAGGCGGAACATTCAAAGTCAACGCGGCCGGCACAAATTCCGGCGGTTACGGGCAGGTCAAGGTGACGGGCGGGAATGTGATAATTACCAACGCGACCCTGGCCGTCAACGGAGCGGGTTACACGCCCGTTACAGATGACGCCCTTTGGATCCTCAATAAAACCAACGCCGGGGCGATTTCCGGCGTTTTCAACGGGTTGCCGGAAGGCGGGACGACCAACATCGCCGGCCGGCTGTTTGCGATATATTATAACGCCGATTTCGCCGCGGGCGGAACCAACGGCGGCAACGACGCGCTCCTGAAATGCCTTCCGCCGCCGGCCTGCCAAACCCAGCCGGCGACTTTGGTCGAATATACCACCGCCACTTTGAATGGGTTGGTGACGAAAGACAGCGGCGCAGCATGCCAATACCGGTTTCAGTACGGCACGACCACGAACTATTCCGCCAATACCCCCTGGAGCGGCAGCGTTGTGAGCGGCAACACGTTCGGCGCATCGGTGGCCGGCCTGCAATCCGGCACGGTTTATAATTGCCGGGCCCAGCTGACCAACAGCGCCGGTCTCGGCAGCGGCAGCAACGTGACGTTCCGCACCAAGCCGCCATTCGTCGGCTGGAAATCGCCCGACGGGAGCAGCGACCCGTTCGCCGCCTGGTCGAACGACACCCTCGCCTACGACACGAACACCGGCACCTACGCCTCGGATAATTCGGGAGGGACCGGATGGGGTTCCCCGTTGTGGTTGACGCTGAATGAAACGATTAAATCCGACCGGGTGCGCGTCTTCTCCGACTTTGGGCCGCCGGGCGTGGACCTGGTGCGGATGGAAATCCGCCTGCAACCATCCGGCGTATGGTCCAATGTCTTCGAGGGCTCGGTGGCTAATGCGGCGTGGAACGAGATTTCCTATGCGACAACCAACATCGATGCGGCGCGCTACACGTTTCATTATACCGCGAATTACATTTACTGGTTGTACGAATTCGAGTTCTACGTCCTGCCCGATGTTGTCAACGTGCCGGTCTGCGAAACCAGCGCGGCCTCGTCGGTTGAGGAAACCACGGCCATCATGCACGGCGCTCTGACGGATGACGGCGGGGTGCCGTGTCAATACCGGTTCCAATACGGTTTGACTCAGGCATACACGACCAATACGCCCTGGACGGGCAGCCTTGTAAGCGGCGAAGCATTTTCCTTGATGCTGACCGGCTTGGCGTCGAACACAACCTTTCACTACCGGGCCCAAGCCCGGAACAGCGCCGGGGTCGGCAGCGGGAACGACACCAATTTCACCACCGTCCCGCCGGGCACCGGCTGGATATCGCCCACCGACTTCAGCGATCCGGGCAACAAGTGGACCAATGCGATCAATGTCTTTGACGACAACACCGCTTCGATGGCCAAGTCTTATCATAACATTGGCGATCCGGTGTGGGGGTCGAACCTGACGCTCATCCACAGCACGATGCAATGCGACGCCATCCGGTTCATGGCGTTGGACTCGGCCGAAATCGATATGGCCGCCGTGGATGTCTTCCGCAACGGAGCCTGGACGAACGTGTTCAGCAACACTTTCCCCGACCGCGTCTGGCAGGAAGCCTGGTTTTCCAAGGGAACCGCCACGCAGGCGCGCATCAGATTCAGCCTGATCGGCACGGGCTATGGCATGAATTGGGAATTGAACGAATTCGACTTCCATCGGGTCAATGACGTTACGATCAAGGGAGCCTACGACAGCGCGCATCCGGTCACGCTGGCGGTTGACGGCGTGGTGAAAGGGACCTTCACCAATTTCACCACCAACGTGTTCACGTTCAATCCCTCGCTGGGGGCGGGCGCCCGGATTCTGCTCTATTATGACGACGACAACATCCCTACCAACAGCGGGGCGCTGGTGACGCGGGCCACGGGCGATGACATGACCAACCTGAATCTGTCGGTCAACACTCTTGTCCTGCGCGGAGATTACAACGGGCAATTAGGGAACGCCGATCTGGCCGCGGCCGCTTCGGGCGACCCGGACGTGCCCTATCGCGCGGCAGGGACCGATATTTCGGTGACCAACAACATTGCGACTTGGATTACATCCGGATGCGCGTATGTTCCGGGCGCCAACACGCTCTCGCTGCGCCACAACCTGATTGTGGATGGCGCCCTCGACAACGCCGCCGGGACTGTGGCGTTCGACGGCGCCACAGCCGTCAGCGGGACCGTGGCGGCCGCGTTTTGCAACGTGGCCATCAGCGGATCGCTGACCGCGCCGGCCGGGACGATGACGGCGGCTGGAAACTGGGTAAATAACGGGGTGTTCTTCCATAACGACGGACAGGTGGCGTTCGACGGCGCCTCGGCGATCGGCGGGAGCAGCACGTCCGGTTTCCGGCATGTGACGATCTCGGGGATCCTGACGGCGCCGCCGGGCGCGCTGAATGTGGCGGGCAACTGGACGAACAACGGGACGTTTATCCACAACGGCGGCACGGTGGTGTTTAACGGCACGGGCACGGTGGCCGGCGCGGCGGCATCCACCTTCAACCACCTGACGGTGGCGGCGGGCGCCAGCCTGACGGCGCCGGCGGGCGCCATGACCGTGGAGGGCAACTGGCGCCGGGTCGCCGGCAGTACGTTCGCCCACAACGGCGGAACGATGGTCTTCGCCGGCGCCGGCGTCTCCACGAACTTCGGGTCCACGGTCTTCAACAACTTGCAATGCGCGACGCCCGGCAAACAGTGGACGTTCGAGGCGGGCGCGACCCAAACGGTCCAGGGGACGCTGACTCTGGCGGGCGACAGCGCCAATATGGTAACGCTGCGCTCGTCGGTTCCCGCCGGCAAGTGGAGTATCGCCGTTCCAAACGGCGCGCAAACCGTCAGCTACGTGAGCGTAAAGGATTCCGACGCCCTCAATAACCAGATCATAGTGACCGGCGGCGCCGATGGCGGCAACAACAACACCAACTGGGTGTTTTTGCAAAATCGTTATTGGGTGGGCGGCGCCGGCGATTGGACGAATTTGGCGCATTGGTCGGCGGTTTCCGGCGGCGCCGGCGGCGCCTCGGTTCCGAGCAACAATACCCCGGTAATCTTCGACGCCGCCTCGGGCGCCGGAACCTGCGCCCTGACTCAGCCGGTCGCCGTCAAAGGCATTTTAATGGACACGGGCAACGGCATGACGCTGGCCCAGGGGACGAACGCCATGACGCTGGGCGCCTCAGGTTGGGAACAGCGCGCGGGGACCTTCACCGGCGGCGCCGGCCCCCTGATCCTCGCCGGTTCCTTCCAACTCTTGGGCGGCGCGTTCACGGCGCCCTCCAACAGCCTGTCGGTTAAGGCTGGTTTTACCCACACTGGCGGGACCTTCGCGCACAATGGGGGGACCGTGATATTTGCGGGGGATACGACCATGTCCGCGCCCTCGGCGCCTTTGTTCCGGAACGTGACGATCTCTTCCAACGGTGTGTTATGGGCGCCTTCGCTCCTGCGACTGGCGGGCAGCCTGACAAACGACGGCGCTTTTAACGCCAACGGCGGAGAGGTCCGCTTCGAGGGCGCGGGGGCCGTCGCCGGCGCCGGCGTCACCGAGTTCGCCAATGTGACGATCACCGCCGACGGCAGTCTGTCAGGGCACCCCGCGGCGATGCGACTTACCGGCGCGTGGGCCAATAACGGCGCATTTAACGCCGCCGGCGGGACCGTGGTCTTTGCCGGCGCCACGCAGATCGGCGGCGCGAGCACCTCGACCTTCAACCACGTCCAGATCGCCGACACCCTCGATGCGCCGATCGGCGGCGTGATGGGCGTCGCCGGCAATTGGACAAATAATGGAACCTTCAACGCGAACAACGGCACGGTCGTATTCTCCGGCGCGACCGTCCTGGGCGGCGCGAACGCAACTTATTTTAACAGTGTCCTGCTCACGGGGACTTTGGCGCTGCCGGCCGATTCGGTCTATATCGCCGGCAATCTGACCAATAACGGAACGCTCAGCGCCGGATCCGGAACGGTCGTGTTCAACGGCGCATCCGTCCTGGGCGGAACAAACACGACTTCATTTCGTAATGTCGAAATATGGGGCAGTATGACCGCTCCCGCCGTGAATTTGTACGTATCCGGAAACTGGGTCGCCGACGGCGCTTTCAGTCACAACTCCGGGACGGTGGTTTTCGATGGAACCACCTTGTTGAGCGGCGTCATGGCGTCCGATTTCAATAACATGATCGTCTCCGGGATAGTCACGCTTGTCCTCGCCGATCGTATCGGAACCGGCAGCGCCGTGGCCGTTTACGGCGCCCTGGATTTGGCAGGTAAAGACGATACGATCGGGTCATTATCCGGTTCAGGTCCGGTTCTGTTGGGCGGCGCCGCCTTGACGATTGCCGGCAACTCTTCCACAACTTTTGGCGGCCCCATCAGCCAAAGCGGTTCGCTTGTCAAGCAAGGCAGCGGCGTCCTCACTCTTTCCGGAACCAACACATACAACGGAAGCACGGTGGTCAGCGGGGGCAAACTCCGCGGCACAACGGATTCCCTGCAGGGTCCCATCGTCAACAACGCCGAGGTGATCTTTGACCAGTCCTTTGACGGAAACAACGCCAGCGGGATCAGCGGCGCGGGCAGCGTGACCAAAAACGGAAGCGGCGCCGTGATCCTTGCCGGTGTCAGCAGTTATGCGGGAACCACCACGGTGTCGAACGGCGCTTTGCTCGTCAACGGCGCGCTCGGCGGCGCCGGGCAGGTCATCGCTACCAACAGCGGCACGCTGGGCGGCACGGGCACGGTGGCCGGCGCGGTCTTCATCTACACCAACGGCGCTCTCGCGCCGGGCTCGAACGCCATCGGCATCCTGACGCTGACCAATGGGGTGACATTTA
>Ga0265297_10011077_pt1 | contig 11138 bp, 11 predicted proteins | sample Munlanlwell13791_FD_192502 | JGI IMG/M metagenome (GOLD analysis project Ga0265297, IMG submission 192502) | Leachate microbial communities from a municipal landfill in Southern Ontario, Canada - Leachate well 137-91 | ecosystem: Engineered > Solid waste > Landfill > Unclassified | place...
TCGGTAAAGTTCTGAGGCAAATAAGGCGGCCTCTTCGCCACCGGCTCCGGCCCGGATTTCAATGATAACGTTCTTGGAATCATTTGGGTCTCTTGGGATAAGGGCGGCCTCGATCCTAACGCTCTGCTCTTCCTTCAATTTTTGAAGGTTTGAAAGCTCTTCCTCGGCCATTGGAATCAAGTCCGGATCTCCGGAACGAATCATGGCGTTAGCTTCCTCTATCTGATGCTGAATACTCGCTAACGTGTCAAATTCCTTAACAATTTGGGCAACCTCAGAATGCTCCCGGCCAATCTTGGACATTTTTATAGAATCAGAAATATTCCCGGGGTCTTGCATTTCGGCCTCGAGGTTTGCCAGTTTCTTTTTATATGTTTCGTATTTTTCAAGCAAGGTCTTTTCTCCAATTTTGAATTTCGAATTTTGATTCAATGTTTAATGACACAATAATTATAAACAAAAAACTCCCAAGTTACAGCAAGGGAGTTTCGTTTGGGTTCGTTACTTGTTGTCGGCTTCGGCGGCTTTTTCGAGCTCCTCAGCAGCGGCAACTTCAACATCGCTGGACATCTCTTGGGCAACTACATCTGGTTTTGGCTCACTGATGCTTGACTTAATCTCGGCTAGTTTTTCCTCGTTGGTCTTTTCGGCCTTTTCCTCTGAGTTTTGGGTTTTAAGCTTTGAGTTTTTGGTTTTGGCGGCCGCTGCTTCCATACGAGCTCGGAATTTATCTACGCGTCCAGCAGTATCGATAAACTTCTGTTTGCCAGTATAAAAAGGATGGCAAGCACTGCAAAGCTCGGTGTGGATCTCGCCGGTAACGGTAGAGCGGGTCTCAAATTCGTTACCGCAGGCACACTTAATGGTGGTCTTCTCGTATTTGGGGTGAATTTCTTTTTTCATGCCGAAATATGATATCAAAAAAGTCTTGGTAAATCAAGACTTTCAATTACGCCTATTTTCAACCTGCCTGCCGGACGGGCAGGTATACCAATTACACCAATTACCATTTGTTGAGGTTGACTCAGGCATGATTTCAAGGTAAAATTGTCGTTGCAACTGCGGTACGTAGTAGTGAAGGTAAAAATAATTTCACACACCCCTTGATGATTGCCCATCCTTAATAGAAAGGGTAATCAGATGAGAGAGGTGGAGGGCCCGAAATATTCGGGCAAAAAGGAGAAACCAGAATGACAGTAGCAATCGACATGAAAGAGATGCTCGAGGCGGGCGTCCACTTTGGCCACAAGAAGGATCGTTGGAATCCTAAGATGCGGCCTTTTATTTACACCGAAAGAAACGGTGTTCACATTTTCGACCTGGCGATCACCAAGAAGAAACTATCAGAGGCCTGTGAATATGTTAGTAAAGTAACCACCAATGGTGGCACTATTTTGTTTGTCGGGACCAAAAACCAGGTCCAGGGTATTGTAAAAGAAGCAGCGGAAGCAGCCGGGGCTTATTACCTGACCGATCGTTGGCCTGGCGGGATGCTAACGAACTTTCAAACTATCGTTAAGCGCCTTCAATATATGGATGACGCTGAAGCCAAAACCAAAGATATTACTTCTGGTCTTACTAAAAAAGAGCGCTTGGCAATTACTCGTGAGCTAGAGAAGCTAAATAATACCTTTTCCGGTGTAGCGAAAATGCGCAAACTTCCGGATGTAGTATTTGTATCGGACATTGTTAAGGAAAATATTGTGGTTCGAGAAGCTAAGAAAGCCGGTATCCCAGTTATCGGTATTGCCGACTCTAATGCTAATCCCGATATTGAATATGTTATTCCTGGTAATGATGACGCCGTAAAGTCTGTAAAATATATTGTGGAAAAAATTGCCGGTTCAATCGTAGCGCCAAAAGTTGTCGAAGCAGACAAGGGTGCAGACGTCGAAAAAGAATCGGAAAAAGTAAAAAAATAAATATTGTTAATGTGGCCCTCCTTCACTGAAAGTTACGGAACGGGCCTCGGATTCGCAAGGGAATATATTGCGAACCCTCGGGAGGATAAATGAGCATAAAAACTGAGGATGTTGTAAAACTAAGAAAGCAAACCGGTGCCGGAATGATGGATTGCAAGAAAGCCCTAGAAGAAGCTAGTGGTGATTTCGAGAAAGCCATAGAAAATTTGCGAAAAAAGGGTGCATCAGTTAGCGCCAAAAGAGCTGACAGGGAATCCAAAGAAGGATATATAGCCATCTATTCTCATGGTGGCCGAGTGGCCTCTATGATAGAGCTGAATTCCGAGACCGACTTTGTAGCTCGCAACGAAGATTTTCGAGCCTTTGCTATGGATTTAGCAATGCAGGTTGCGGCTAGCGCTCCAGAGTTTATCAGCCGGGAAGAAGTTCCGGCCGAAACGGTGAAAAAGGAAATGGATTTAGAACTAGAGAAGGCTACCACTGAAGGTAAACCAGCCGAAATTGCAAAAAAAATTGCTGAAGGAAAGATTGAGAAATATTACGCCGAAGTTTGTCTCTTGGACCAGCCTTTTATAAAAGATGATAAAATAAAAGTCGGTGACCTACTTAATGAAAAGGTTGCCTCAATCGGCGAAAATATTAAGATTGGACGTTTCTCTAGATTTGAAATCGGGAAATAGTTACAATCGTCGCGAAGCGACTCCATCATTTAAAATTTAAAATTTAAAACTTAAAATTAACCGAGCAAAGCGAGGTACTATGGATTACATGAGCAAATTAAGAGAAGGTGCCAAGAATACCATCGAGCACCTGACTGCTGAGTTCACCAATATTCGGACCGGAAGAGCCCATGTTGGCTTGGTTTCTGATATTCTAATTGATGTTTACGGCTCGAAAACGCCCCTAAAACAGGTGGCAAATATTACCGTTTCCGATGCAAAATCCCTGACTATCCAGCCATGGGATAAGGGTAATTTGGTGCAGATTGAGTCGGCTCTCCGTTCTGGGGATATTTCATTATCGATAGTAAATACTGGTGATGCTATCCACGCTAATGTTCCGGATCTTACCGAGGAACGTCGTAACGAATACAAAAAATTAGCCAAAGAAAAAGCCGAGGAGGCGAAGGTAAGTCTTAGAAATTCTCGCCGAGAACTCTGGGAAGAGACCCAAAAGGCCAAGGCGGCTGGGGAGATCTCTGAGGATGATATGTACCGCAGGGAACAGGAAATTAACAAATTTGTCGAAGAGAATAATAAAGAAATTGATAATCTGCTGACTTCCAAAGACAAGGAATTGAGCGAGGTTTAATTGACTGAATCAGAGGAAAATTTAATCATACCTAAACATTTGGGCTTTATTTTGGATGGCAATCGTCGTTGGGCCAAAGAGAAAGGTCTACCAACATTGGAAGGCCACCGGAAAGGCTTCAAACGTTTAACGGAGTTAGCTGATAACTGCCTAGAGCTAGGCGTTGAACATGTTACTACCTACTGTTTCTCCACCGAAAACTGGAGTAGGGACAAAAAAGAGGTCAGCTATTTGATGGATCTATTCCGGGAGATGCTTGATAAAACAATTAAGAAATTTCATGAAAAAGACATTCGGTTTGTGCTAGCTGGGAGACTTCAGGATTTCCCAAAAGATATCCAGGAGAAGGCCACCAAGGCAATGGAACTTACAAAAGATAACAAATCACTCACATTTAATGCTGCACTTTCATATGGAGGCCACGCAGAGATTATTGATGCGACAAAAAAAATTATAGAAGATGGGCTGAAGGCCGAAGAGATCAATGAAGAGATGTTTGCACGGTATCTTTATGAAGCGGGGCAACCGCCACTCGATATGATTGTCAGAACCTCAGGAGAAAAGCGATCCTCTGGATTCATGCTCTGGCAGTCTGACTATGCGGAATTTTATTTCATCGAGGATAAACACTGGCCGGAATTTGACAAAGAACAGCTAAAAAGGGTAATCACAGAATACACTAGTCGCGAGAGGAGATTCGGCAAATAATGACTTTTATCTACTTTATCCTAATTTTTAGCCTTTTGGTGGTCGTCCACGAACTTGGACATTTTCTTGCCGCCAAAAAGGCCGGGGTAAAGGTAGAAGAGTTCGCCATTGGGATGCCCCCTAGAATTTGGTCAAAAAAAGTAGGGGAGACCCGGTATGCAATAAACGCTATCCCTCTAGGCGGCTACGTAAAATTATATGGTGAGGAAGGCTCAAAAGACACTTCACCGAAGAATCTCCAGAACAAGAGCCCACTTCAAAAGATTTTTATATTCTCCGCTGGAGTTTTGATGAATTTTCTTTTGGCCTATTTACTCCTTACCGGTTTTTACCTCTTCGGTGGCCGGACAATTATAGAAGGGATGGAGAAATACACTGGGATTATTAACACTCAGAAAGTTTTGGTAAGTGAGGTAGAGGAAGGTAGTCCGGCAGCCACAGAAGGTATTTTGCCGGGAGATATCATCTTGACGGTAAATGGTGGGACCGTATACACCAGCGCCACTGTTTCTAATGAAGTGGCCAAATCAAAAGAAAACAATGGTGACGCCACCGTCACTCTAAAAAGAGGCGAAGAAGAAATTACCAAAACCCTCAAAACTTATACCGATAAGGTTGTGGCAAAAGGAGAAGAATACGAAGTAGAGCGAATCGGGATTGTTATGGAAAATGAGGGCAGGATCAGGGCTAAATGGTACTGGGCTCCCGTGATTGCCGCACAAGAAACAGTTAGACTAACTTGGCTGAGCGTCTCTGGGCTTTTTGATTTTTTCCGAACTTTGGTAGGGAAATTCCAAATCAGTGAGAATGTTGGTGGAGTAGTGGCTATATATTCCGTTACCGACGCAGCTGCAGAGATGGGCTTTGCCGCTATTGTCCAACTTGTGATATTACTTTCGTTGGCTTTAGCCGCCTTTAATATTTTGCCTTTCCCGGCCCTGGATGGCGGTCACATTCTTTTTATTGTGATCGAGAAGATAACCGGTCGGCAGATTAGCCAGAGTACCAAGAACCTTGTGAATTTGATTGGATTTGGTCTATTATTGTTATTAGTGATAGTAATTACCTGGACCGACCTAGGCCGGTTTGGAATTTTAGGAAAGATAAAGGGGATATTCAAATGAAATTTACCGAAGGCGGAATTAAGACCCTAAGAACCGTAAACGAACCCTCGAAGAACGCAGCCCTCTTATTGAAGGGTGGCTTTATCGATCAGCTTTCGGCTGGTGTTTATACCTACCTACCTCTAGGGATTAGGGTTATACATAAAATCGAAGATATCATCCGAGATGAAATGAATCGTGCTGGTGGTCAAGAAATTTTGATGCCGGTTTTACAGCCAAAGGAGAATTGGCTCCGTACTGGTCGCTGGGATACTCTAGATGTTCTTTATAAATTCAAAAGTTTCTACTCAAAAACGGAACTAGCCCTGGGCCCAACCCACGAAGAAGTGGTGGCACCCTTGGCTAAGAAATACATAAACTCTTATAAGGATTTACCTTTGTACCTTTATCAGATACAAACAAAATTTCGAGACGAAAAAAGGCCGAAATCAGGTTTGCTACGGGGGCGTGAGTTTTTGATGAAGGACCTCTATTCTTTTCATACTAGCGAGGAGGACCTGGATCGATACTATGAAGTGATGGCTAGTAGTTATCATAATATTTTTGAACATTGCGGCCTGGGCGGCATCACCTATTATACTTTTGCATCTGGGGGCTCTTTCTCTAAATATTCACACGAGTTTCAGACAGAGTGTGCTACTGGAGAAGACACAATATATTTATGCGAGAAATGCAAAGTCGCTATAAACAAGGAAATCATCAAAGAACAGAAAGAATGCCCTGAGTGCGGGAGCAAAAAACTAAAAGAGATTAAAGCGATTGAGGTGGGAAATATTTTCAAACTAGGGACCAAGTACTCAAAACCATTTGAGCTAACCTTTGTGGACGAAAATGATAAGCCAAAAGAAGTGGTGATGGGTTGCTATGGTATTGGCCTGGGCCGAATCATGGGTGCGGTCGCGGAAATATTTAACGACGAAAAGGGCCTTGTGTGGCCAAAATCGATAGCTCCATTTGATATTCACATGGTTAATATCGGGGAAACCTCAAAGGAGGCCGCCGAAGTTTACGAAAAATTGGTGAGCGCGGGCCATGATGTGCTTTGGGATGATCGGGCAGAAAGTACCGGCATCAAGCTAGGCGATGCGGACCTTTTGGGAATACCGTTAAGAATTGTCGTCTCGCCAAAGACTCTCGCTGAAGGTAAGATAGAGATTAAGGAAAGAGCCAAAGACAAAGTCGAATTGGTGAAACTGTCGGAATTTTTAAAGAGGAAATAAATGTTTAATAAGATTTTCGGATATTTTTCCCATGATATTGGGGTAGACCTTGGTACGGCCAATACCCTCGTTTATGTTAAGGGAAAAGGAATCGTGATCAACGAGCCATCAGTGGTGGCGATGAACAACAAAACCCGACAAGTCTTGGCCGTGGGCGAAGACGCCAAGGCGATGGTTGGTCGGACCCCGGCAAACATAGTAGCCACTAGACCTTTAGTAGATGGGGTAGTTAGCGATTTTGAAGTAACTGAATATATGTTGAAATATTTTATTGAGAAGGTTCACAAAGAGACTTTCTCTATTTTACCTCGTCCTAGAGTAGTTGTTGGTATCCCGTCGGGAGTTACTGAGGTGGAAAAAAGGGCCGTAGAAGAAGCCACCATGAACGCTGGAGCCAGGCAGGCCTTTCTGATAGAGGAACCGATGGCAGCGGCGATTGGCTCCAGGATGCCCATTCAGGAAGCAGCCGGGTCAATGATTGTAGATATCGGGGGTGGGACCACAGAGGTGGCGGTAATATCTCTGGGCGGAATTGTGGCTGCCCGTTCACTTCGTATAGCCGGTGATGAACTCAATGAAGACATAATTCAATTCGCACGGGATGAATTTAACCTAATGTTAGGCGAGCGCACCGCTGAAGATATAAAAATAAAGATAGGGTCGGCCTATCCACTTGAGAAAAAACTAACCGCCACGATGAGAGGCCGGGACCTTGTGACCGGACTTCCAAAGGCAGTTAATGTAGATTCAGACCAAATTCGACAAGCTCTGTCAAAGTCGGTTGCCTCTATTGTAGACTCTATCAAAATGACGGTGGAGGAGACTCCTCCAGAGCTCGTTGCCGATATTATGGATAAGGGTATTATGCTTGCCGGCGGTGGAGCACTTTTACGTGGGCTGGACCATCTGGTATCCCTTTCAACAAAAATGCCTGTACATGTTGCTGATGATCCGCTAACAAGTGTTGTCCGTGGTGCGGGATTGGTGCTAGAGGACATTGATAAGCTCAAGGGAGTATTGGTTACCACTCAACACGAAAAGTCTCCTCGAATTTAGTTAATCTAAAAAATCTGATGGAGGTGGTTTGCAAAAGAAAATTTCAATTATATTAATTGCCATCATCTTTGGAGCAATGCTTGTATTCGCTAACTCTAAGGGATTTTTGGATAGTGCCAAATCAGCCGTGGGCGTAGTAACGGCTCCGGCGGCAGGATTTCTTACTGGAACCGGCAGCGGCATCGTAAACCTAGGCAAAAGTTTGCTGAATTTGGGAAAATTGCAGGAGGAGAATGCTAATTTATCTGAAAAAAATAACCAGCTAGAGGCAGAGTTGGCTCTATTGAATGAGGTTGAGGCAGAGAACGAATCCTTGCGCGGTGAGATAGATTTTGTAAAGCGCGGTAAATTTGATTACGAGGCAGCTCAGGTGATAAGTTATGATCCTTCAAACCTAAGAGCGATGCTGACAATCAACAGCGGTGGCCTCGATGGGCTAAAGGCAGGCATGGCAGTAACCAGTGAGGGCTACTTAATAGGACGGATCTCTGAGATTACAGAATATACCGCCAAGGTTCAGTTGATTACCGACCCAACCTCAGCTATCCCGGTTTCTATCCAGGATACGGGGGTAAATGGTATCGCAAAGGGAGAACTGGGTAGTGGGTTAACGATGGAAAAAATTCCACAGGGGGAGAATGTCGTAACCGGGCAAAAAATTGTCACCTCGGGTTTGGGTGGGGAAATACCTAGGGGAATTCTGATAGGGGAGATAGAAGGAGTCACCTCTCAGGAGAATTCGTTATTTGTAAGTGCAAAAATTCGAGTTCGAACAGGTATAGGTAATATTCTAAGAGTGTTGGTAATAAAGAACTAGATGTCAGATTTTTTCTCCATTTTAATAGTTATTGTTTTGAGCCTCTTAGGCTTAAGTTTTGTGCCTAGTGTTACTGGTTTGGGTGTTGCCCCAATGCTTTCATTATTTTTTGTAATAGGGCTCACTTACTTCAAAAAGGGCGCCGGACCAATTTTGATTTCAGCTTTGTCGGGGCTTATCCTAGATTTTTTTTCATCTTCCCCATTTGGTTTACATCTGGGCCTTTTTCTGATGGTAGCCGTGGTTATTCGGTTGTTTTTCCAGGAGGGAATGAATGAATTACCCTTTGGGCATTACCTGGCGATATCCGCTGGGGCCCTAGTAGCTTACTTTATTGCAGATTCTTTGTTTTTGCACTTTTCGGGAGGGAGCGTTAGGATCCTGGAGCTTCTGCTTCCTTTTGTTAAATTTGCGGTAGTAAATTTAGTAGGTTGTCTGCTCGTCTATGCCCTAAATGTAAGATATTTTGATGCTATAAAGAAGTTTGAGCACAATCGTAGGTAATATGAAGAAAAGAAAAAACATCTTTAAACCGCTTGTTGGCGTAGAGGCCAAGAATACACATGTCCCCGGCCTTAGAAGCTCTAATAATGAACGCTGGTTATTTGGTATTTTATCAGCCGACCGGGAGGCTCCTGCGGTAGAGGAAGAGAAACCGCTCAGAAGATTTTATGGATTCTTTACGGCCGTAGTTATGGTATTTGCCTTACTTTTTGGGCGAACATTTTATCTTCAAATCGTAAAAGGTCAAGAGAGTCTTAGGCTCGCTCAAGAGAACCGCTTCCGGGTTTTAACAATGAGAGCCCCAAGGGGCGTAATTTACGATCGCAACAAGACAGCCCTAGTCAAAAACATACCGAACTATGAGGTGACAGTTATTCCGACGGATTTGCCTGCTGTTGAAGTTGACAGGCAGATAGTCTATCAAAATTTGTCACAGATACTGGGTGTGCCGAAAGAAAGGCTGAAGGAGATCGCTGAATCGAAGGAGGAAGAGGTCAGTGATGAACAAAAACTCAGATACACCCAGCCCATATTAGTAGAAAAAAGCGTTACTCGTGATGTTTCGATAATTTTTGAATCTAAGCAGAGCTCCCTTAGGGGATTTTATGTAGGGATTAACCCAATAAGAGAGTATCTGGATGGTGGATTACTGTCCCACGCCCTAGGATATGTGGGGCGAATCTCTGAGGAAGAACTGGAAGAGAATAAAGATTACGGTATGACCGATTATATTGGAAAAACTGGGCTAGAGAGCTCCTATGAAAGCATCCTAAAAGGGATAGACGGAAAAGAGAGAATTGAAGTTGACTCGAGTGGTGAGATTATTCGAACCTACGGTCAGGAAGAGCCGATCTTGGGTGATAATATTATGCTTTCCGTAGACTACGAATTAGAGAAAAAGGTATCAGAAGAACTTCGAAAGCAGATGGTTCTAGCCAAGGTTGAAAAAGCGACGGCCATAGCCATAAACCCCCAAAACGGAGAAATTTTGGCCTACGTAAGTCTGCCAAGCTATGATAATAATTTATTTGCTAAGGGGATTAGCGATAAAGACTACGCCAGCTTGATTAGTAATGACACGAACCCTCTTTTGGACAGAATCTCTCAGGGTGAATATCCTTCAGGTTCTATTATTAAGCCCTTTTTAGCCGCTGCCGCTTTAGAAGAGGGCAATATTACAACTAAAACGACGGTTAGCTCAACCGGTGGTATTACAATCGGACAGTGGACCTTCCCGGACTGGAAGGCTGGGGGTCACGGAACGACTGACGTTTACAAAGCTATCGCAGAATCGGTAAACACCTTTTTCTATGCAATCGGTGGCGGTTATAAAAATATTAAAGGTATGGGTCCGGAAACGATGAAGAAATACCTGGAAAAATTTGGCTTTGGTAACTATGTTTCTACTGATATCGCCTCTGGTTCCAAGGGTCACCTTCCGACACCGGAATGGAAGGAAGAGGTCAAGAATGAGGCCTGGTACCTAGGGGATACCTACAACATGTCGATCGGTCAGGGTGATGTTTTGGTGACTCCGCTACAGATGGTAAATGGTCTATCAGCAATTGCAAACGGTGGAACGATTTATAAGCCTCATTTTTTGAAGGCAGTCCTGGACTCTGAGGGCAATATAAAGAGTGAAACCTCAAAGGAAGTCGTGACGGAGAATTTTATTAGCGCAAACTCCCTAGCGGTTGTACGAGCCGGAATGAGACAGACCGTTACCTCTGGTTCTGCTCGATCACTTAATTCCTTGCCGGTAGCTGTGGCCGGTAAAACAGGAACGGCCCAATACGGTCCCAATAACTCCAAAAAGCATGCCTGGTTTGAGTGTTTTGCGCCGTACGAAAATCCAACTATTGCGATGGTGGTGTTAATAGAGGGCGGTGGTGAGGGCTCAAGTTTTGCTGCGCCCGTAGCCCGCGAAACCCTGAAATGGTACTTTGGCAATCGCTAAGGCGATTGAATTACGAATTTTGAGTTTTGAGTTTTGATTCAGTTTCGAGTCCTGGAGGTTGAACCTTAAGGGCCTCAAGGTTCAACCTCCCAAAGACGTGCTCCAAGTTTTAAAATTTAGATTTCAATTCAAATTATAAATTTTAAATTTCAAATTGATTGGTTATAATACCTGTATGTCCAAAAAGCTCCGTCCTGATATAGACGAATACTTTTTAAAAATCGCCAAAGTAGTTGGCGAGAGGGCTACTTGTGTTCGTCGTAAAATTGGGGCGGTTGCTGTTCGTGATAAATATATCTTATCAACCGGCTATAACGGAGCTCCCGCCGGAATCCCTGATTGTTTAGAGTTGGGCTGTCTTCGAGATCAGCAAAACATCAAATCAGGCAGCCCTCATGACATCTGTCGCTCGGTCCATGCGGAGCAAAACGTAATTATACAGGCTGCCGTCCATGGCAATTCAATAAAGGGGGCTACCATTTATTGCACCACTGCTCCCTGTGCTCAATGCGCCCGGAT
>Ga0265297_10011078_pt1 | contig 11137 bp, 7 predicted proteins | sample Munlanlwell13791_FD_192502 | JGI IMG/M metagenome (GOLD analysis project Ga0265297, IMG submission 192502) | Leachate microbial communities from a municipal landfill in Southern Ontario, Canada - Leachate well 137-91 | ecosystem: Engineered > Solid waste > Landfill > Unclassified | place...
TCACGCTCGCGCTGTCGGCATGGCGCACACAAGGCGGCAGCTTGATGATGGCGGGTGTGCTCGGCTACGTGCGCGGCGTGGGTCGTGTAGCGGCCCAAACGTTGTTTGGTGGACTGGGTTTCTCGTGCCGCGACGCTGCGCGGATACAATTACCCAGCCGGTCGTGGCGACACATGGCCTCGGTGGCCGTTGGAGGTTTGTTGGCGTTGCCATTGCTGGTGGCATTCGGCGCGTTGCTGGTGTCAGCGGACGCAATCTTCGGGCAGTTCGTTGTACATCTTATTGACGCAGGCTTCACCACCGTTGTTTCGCATGTGTTGCTGACGGCGTTGCTGGCATGGCTGGCGGACGGATACGTGCGGTCATTGCTGCTCCAACCCCGGCCCATCACACCGCCTCGTACGAGCGAGCTTGGATTCTCGCTCGGCGGCATCGAGATCGGAATCGTACTGGGTTGCCTGAACATCCTGTTTCTGGCGTTCATCGTCGTGCAGTTCCGCTATTTCTTTGGCGGCACAGCACAGGTACAGGTGGCGCCGGGTCTGTCCTACGCGGTCTATGCGCGGCGCGGTTTCTTTGAACTGGTGATGGGCGCGGCGCTGGTGTTGCCGCTGTTGCTGTTGGCGGATTGGCTGCTGCGGAAGGAGACGCGAAGAACCGCCTGCCGCATCCTGTCGGGAACTCTGGTGGCAATGCTCATGGTCATTATGGTTTCTGCTCTCCAGCGAATGCGGCTCTATCAATGCGAGTATGGACTGACGGAACTGCGGTTCTACACGACTGCGTTCATGGGCTGGCTGGCGGTGGTGTTCGTGTGGTTCACGGTCACGGTGCTGCGCGGACGGCGCGAGAGGTTTGTGTTTGGCGCTTTGGTGACCGGGGCCGTGGCGGTCGTGGCACTGCACGCAGTGAATCCCGATGCGCTCATCGTCCGCGTCAACGTCGCACACGCTCAGACGGGACGGACCTTCGACGCGCGCTACGCGACCTCGCTGAGCGCCGACGCGGTACCGGCGTTACTGGAGGCACTGCCAGCCTTGCCGCCCCTGGAGCAGGACAGAATCGTGGCGGCATTGCGCAGACAATGGTTGGTTGAGGCCGGTGATTGGCGGAACTGGAACTGGGCGCGCGCCGAGGCAAAACAAGGGGTAACGCAACAGGCAGCCGGTGAACTGGCCCAGCAAAGGAAGTTTTCGAAAAAGTGACCCGGTTGGTATTCGGGCATTTCGCCATCGCGATTGTGTTTTTTCGTGCGTGGCGCGATTCGGCATGGAATCAGTGGTTATGTGATTTTGGCTTGATCGCCAGCGCACTGGTGGTGCCATATGCGCCGGGTTTCGGCACGCGGTGTGACGTTCGCGAGTGGCGGCGGTTGATCGATTGCCCGGTTGGAGTGTTCGACAGGAAACGTTCTCTATGAACAAACGCAAAACACAATTTGTCGAAATGGATCGCTGGTGGGTGGTGGTACTGTTCGCCGTGGCGATGGCCTGGGTGGAAAGCGCCGCGGTGCTTTACTTGCGGACGCTGATCGGGCGCATCGATCCGTATCAGCCGAATCCGCTGCCGTCGTTTGGAGGTTTCGCGATGGCGGAGGTGATCCGCGAGGTGGCGACGATGGTCATGCTGGCGGGCGCAGGTTGGCTGGCGGGGCGCGGCTGGCGCGCGCGGTTCGGCTACTTCGTCATCGCGTTCGGCGTGTGGGACATCTTCTACTATGTTTTCCTGCGTCCGCTGACTGGGTGGCCGAAGGGGTTGTTGGATTGGGACGTGCTGTTCCTGATACCGCTGCCGTGGTGGGGACCGGTGGTGGCGCCATGCCTCGTGGCCGGGCTGATGATTTTGTTCGGGACGTTGGTGACGCAGTTTGCGTGTGCCTCAGGAACGCCGTGGCCTCGGAGGACGAGTGCGATCGTGTGCGTGATCGGCATGGCGCTGGCATTATACGTTTTCATGGCCGATGCCATCCGTGTCGTCCATCAAGGCGAAGCCGCGTTGCGGCAGATGCTGCCGACGCGCTTCAACTGGCCGTTGTTCAGCGTCGCACTGCTGCTGATGGCCATGCCGATACTCGATGTGGCGCGCCAGGTTGTCGGTTCGCGGAAGACAAGCGAGGTGGAAGCTTGACTTGCCCGGCCGGCAGACGTTAGCTCGGTGCCCATGAGCTCCATGCCGTTTGATTTTTCCGGTCAAGACGTTTGGGTCTTTGGTGGCGCGGGTTATCTCGGCCAGTCGACAGTGGAACTGCTCGTGAAACTTGGCGCACACGTAGTCTGCGTGGATTTGCCGGGACGAGCCGAGGCGTTTGTCGCGGCCAAATCGCTCACGAACACCGTCACGCCCGTTTCGCTCGACGCAACCAACGCGACGGAAACAAAGGCGTTTGTTTCAACCCATCTTCAACAACGGGGTGTGCCGCACGGTTTGGTCAATATGACCTGCGCGTCCACCGCCAAACGTCTGGATGACCTGACGGAGGCTGACTTCGACACTGTCAACCACGGCAATCTCACCGCGAACTTCCTGCTCGTGCGCGACGTGGGCAACGCAATGGCCGCGCGCGGCAGCGGCAGCATCGTGCTCTTCTCCAGCATGTATGGAACCGTCTCACCCGACCCGCGCGTTTACGAATCGCCAGCGAATCCGAATCCAATCGAATACGGTGTCGGCAAGGCGGGCATCCAACAGATGGCGCGCTACCTTGCCGTGCATTGGGGCCGCAAGGGCGTGCGCGTCAACAGCCTCTCGCCCGGCCCGTTCCCGAATCCGGCCGTCCAGCGTGACAATCCAGCCTTCGTCCAGCGGCTCGCCGCGAAAGTGCCTCTGGGCCGCATCGGCCAGGCGGGCGAAATCGCGGGCGCGGTGGCGTTCCTGCTCAGCAACGCCGCGAGCTATGTCACCGGCCACAACCTCGCCGTGGACGGCGGCTGGACATCGTGGTGAGGCGGCTGCTGCGACCCTTGCGGCTCCGGCTTCGCAAGCCGCACTCTTCTGCTCATTCAATCAATGAGGAGCGCCTTGAAGTCGTGCTTCTTCAGACTGAATAAGAATTCTCCCGCCGCGTTGCTTTTGACCGGCTCGCCAGTCTCGAAATCCTTCGCGGTCGCGCTTGCTGGCAACTTGAGCGCGGCGCGGGCGAGCGTCAGCTTCACGCTGCCACCGCTGCCGTAGTCAGTGACAACGATCAGGGCGCGCTGACCGCGGACAAGCACGATGGTGCACGCCTTCGTGCCGTCCACTTTCACGGGATGGCCGGCGTCCCAGTAGTTGAAAACGCGGCAATCCGGCTCACCATAGCCGAATTCGTAGAGCTTCCGATAGAACGCCCCGTCCGCTTCCGGACCGTGGTCCCACGCGCGCAACTCATGCACCAGCATCACCCCAAGCCGCGTGCGCATTACCCACGCATAGCGCGGATCCTTGCGGTCGAGGTGCCCGCCGGCAAGGATCAACGGGAAGTTGCCTGTCTGGCAGCCAATAGTTTCCGCCACGGTCAGCTCCGGCGTGAAGCGGTCCTGAAAATCATCGGTGCCGTATTTCCACTCCCAGTCGAGGTTGACGTTGGCGAACGCATTGACCGGCACGAGGCTGGCGTTGGTCATATGCGAGATGAAGATGCCGTCGCGCTTCTCCTGGTGAAACAGGATGGCGGTGCGCTTGATCAGCTCTCGCATCGCCCAGAGGCCAAGGCCGGGATGCGTGCGGCCAGCCTCGTCCACCCACGCGCCGCCAACCACAGTGTCCCAGTTTGCGGCGAGGAATGTGTTGTCCCAGTAGATGCCGTCGAAGACCTGCATCATTTCGCGGTAATACCAAAGCGCGGCATCCTGGAAACTCTTCGTCGGCGTGATGTCGTAGTCGAGCTGGCCTTTCTTCACGCGATTGAAATAGGGGAACTTGTGCCACTCGTCCTGAAACGTGGGCCACTCCGCCATGTGGAAACCGATGCCTCGCGGGTTTGTGTAGGGCATTAACCGCCAGCCATCTGCCCGCAAAGCGGTTCTGCTGGCGTGCAGACCTGCGCCAATGTGGCGGTGGAAGAACTCGTGACGCTCCGAGCCCGGCTTCTCGTCCGCGAGATGCTGCTTCAGCCACGTCTCGACATAGTTCATGTCGGCTTTGCCGCTGTCGCGCGCTTCGCTCATCTTGCGGTAAATCGTCAGGTCGTGTGCGGCGGGATAGAAATCGTAGGAGAGGCCACCGTAGTAGGGAGTTGAGCCGACGATGGAAAACGGCCGCGCGCCCGGCAGGCTGCGCGAGCATTGCCATTTGCGCCAACCGGCTGGCATCGGCTTCACCGGCGTCGCTTGCAGACCGAAGACGATTTGGCGCTCACGGTCCAGCCGCGTCGGCCGCGTGATGAAATGGATGCGCAACTCCAGTGTTCCGCCGGCTCGCGCCAGTTCCGCCGTTGGCAACTTGTCGTCAAGAGACCAATCGCGGTCGTTATCCGCGAACCAACAAAGGCCGCGCTCACCGCCGCCGACCCAGACATAAGGGAAAAAGGTGCCGACGATATCGGTGCGGCCGGCCTTGCCGCTGTCCCACACGACGCCCTGGCCGGCGGGAACCTTGCCGGCAAAGTTGTAGCGAAGTTGATCGGCGCACGCGTGCAGGCAGGGCACTTCGCTTTCGTGGATCGGAACTACCAACGTCAGCTTTTCAAACGTCGCGTCGCGCGTGGACGGGAGCGTCAGCGTGAACTTCGTCATGCCGTCGTAATCGCTTTCGGTGCGCACCGTGGCTCGCAACGTTCCCGCGGTCCATGAAGCTTCGCCGACGACTTCGGTCTCGCATGCGCGCTCCAACTTCCAACCGCAACCGGCAACAGGAACGCTCTTGCCGCCACTGGCAGCTTCCCATCGCATTGGCGCGGCCAGCAACGGGCGGTCCTGGCTCGTGATCTGGTCCCACAAACCTGACGCGCCCGCGTGATGCTCGCGCAACACGCAAGAAACCTTCCGCCCGTCCACCTTCAATGGAGTGAATGGCGGGATGACCTTGTCGGAAATGCCGAGCCGGTTGTTCTCCCATGGAAACACGCGTCGTTCGAATTTCTCCGTCACCGCTTCCTTCGGCACGCCCTCGCCGCCTTCGAGTGTCAGTGCGAGAGTGTGATCGCCTTCCGCCGACAGCGGCGCGTCGAACAATTGCTCGGCGACGTTATTCTTGAATATCAGTCCCCGTTCCGCGACCGGCATCTCCGCGCCGGCGCGCAGCAACCGCAGCACACCGCCGGTCACTCGTTCTCGCGACAGCAACGCAGTGATGTCGGCTCTCGCTTTGATCTTTTTGAGCGATGGGTAAACTTTGAATTGAAGACTGACCGCTTCGCTGTTGTCGCGGGTGTCGAGCTTCCGTGGCGCGGGCCGCTGGAGGCGCGGGTTCCTCCAAAGCAAACGCACTTCGGTCTCCGTCAATGGCCGGCGGTAGATCGTCAATTCATCGAGCAACGTTCGCGGCCCGTGCTGCGCGCCGATGATGAGATCGCCGAACGTCTGCTCCGTTGGAGGGCGCACGACGGCCTTCGCCTGGAACGGCTCACCATCGAGGCTGAACTCCATGACCGGCCATTGCCAGTTGGCAGCGAGAAAATGCCACTCACCGTTTTTCCAGCCGGAACAGTTCTGTTCGATGCTGGCGTGGCCGGTGACCGGCGACAGGCAGAGCATCAGCAACGCCTCGATCCGCTGCGCCTGTCCGTCCGGTTTGTAGAGCGGCCCCTGGCGCTCAAGATAAAACGACGCGTTGCTGGTCATGAGGAAGACGGTGTTGCCATTGTCGCGATGGTTCCACTCTTGCGGACAGATCCACAATGACACTCCGCCTCGCCGTGTGACGGGGAAGTTGCCGGCGCGCGGGAAAATCACCCCCGCGCCGCCGTCGCCAATCACGGCTGCCTGCCCCGACACACCCGGAGCGAATGCCGGTGTGCCCGAGAGTTTCCCGTCACCGCTGCCCGCCGCCACGTCCGGCGTGAACTTCCCGCCGTCGAAGCTGAGATGGAACATCACACAATCCATCAGCGGGTCGAGTTCGGAAATGCGCGGCGCCGGCTCCGCCCACGCCGTCACGCACAGCAGCGCGCAGAATAGCGGGATTCGTTTCATCCACGGCAATCTTTATTGGAACTGCACTGCGAACAGGTCGGCGTCTTTCAACGCAAACCGCAGCCGCACCGGCTTGCCGGCGAGACTGCTGACGTCGCCGCTGTTCTTCCATGTGACCGTGCGCTCGATCGAGTCGCCAAAGATTGGCGGGCAATCGTCGAGCGTGAAGCCGGGCAATGGTTTGCCGCTCGCATTCTGAATCTCCACGCGAATATCGCCGGCGGCGGACGTGGCGAAGTTCATGGTGAGCTTGGTACCCTTGAACGTCAGGGGTTTGGAAACGATCTCGCCTCCGCCCATGGGCGCGTTCACGGACACAAAGCCATCCAGTCGCAGCGTGTAGCGGCGCACTTCGCTGCTGTTGCCGGTCCAATAGTTTTCAACCGCGTAAAGCGAGAGTTCGTTCGGCGCGCCAGCGAGTGCGGAGGCTGTCTCGACGGCGTGCCACGCGATGTATTGATGGCCGTAGTGCCATGTGCCCGGCCGCTCGATGCCGGGACGCAGGAACGCTTCGTTCCAGCGCTTGAACTTCACGCCGTCGCGACTGGCCATGAGCAGCCCCTCGGTGATCGCCGTGCCATAGCGCAGGCTCGCTTTCGCGCGCCACTCGCGGTTCTGCAGTTCCGGCAACGCGCGCATCGAGTCCGACCAGCCGCGCTCGATATAGCGCGCCGGGAATCCGATGAAAATGTGCGGCGCGCGGTGGTAAGGCTTGATCTGGTTGGTGTAGAGATGCTCCGCTGGCGAGTCCACGTAGGTCAGGTCGGTGTGTGGATTCCAGTTCAGGAAATCTTTCGAGGTCGCCGTGCGGATGGCGCGGACGCCCGACGGTTTCCACGTCGTCCCATCTGCGACGCCCGCGGTGAAGATGCGCCAGTAGGCGCGATACTCACCACGCACCGGGTCGAAAAATGCGAGGTTCTGCGAGTCGAACGCGCCCTTCGTGATGACTGGCCCGTCGCTCATCGGCGTCCAGCGCAGACCATCGGGCGACTTGAACGCGAGCAGACCATGCGGTTTCGCCGAACGGATGATGGCTTTGTAGCGCGCGTCGGCGGGAGCGTCCGGGTTCTCGTCCTTGAACACCGCTGGGTGGCCGGGGTCGGCGACTGCCGAGCCGGCTTTGCCGGGCACCATGACGATGTTGTTCTTTTTGGAACCCTTGAACTCATGCAAGCCCAGTTCCGGCTTGCGCCAGTGGATGCCGTCGTCGCTCTCGGCGTAGCAACAGTAGAGCGGATGCGCGTTCGTCTTGACCGTGCCCGGAGGCTGCACGTCGAGTTGCCAAGCCTTGTAATACATCCGGTAAAGCTTGCCGTCCTTGAAAACGCTGTGATAACCGCTGCCACTGCCCTCCCACGGCGCGTCGTGGACCAACGCAATCTCACGCGGCTCCGGATGGTGCAGTCGCAGTTCCGCCTTGCCCCCGAGCTTCTGGATGAGGAAATCGTCCACGAACAACTCGCGCCGGGAACCGATGTCTATCACTGGCGCAGGCTCGGCTGCGTGAACGCTGCTCGTTGATTTCGCCGCCAACGGCAACGCGACAGCGGCTGTGAGAGAATGCTTGAGAAAATCCCGGCGGGAACAGGAAGCAGGTGTCTTCATGCCGCTATTTCACCACGAACGCGGCAGATTGCACGGACGAAATTACGCCTATTTGCGGCGCTTCATTGTGAACAGGTCGAGTCCGTCTCCCGGTCAGCGGCGAGCTCCGCGAGAAGCACCGAATCGTCAAAAGACTGCGCCGCCAGTGCTTGATCAAGATGCGCGGGCGTCCGTCCACCGACAAGCACTGAGGAAACCCCCGGCTGATGCAGCACCCATGCAAGCGCCAGGTGCGCCTGGCTGTGGCCGGTGCGCGCCGCGACAGACTCCAGTCGCGCAAGCCGCCGATAGGCCGCTTCATGAAAATAGACATCCTGATGTCCTGGCACCACGGCAAAGCGCGAGCCGGGTTGCACGCCATGCCGGTGTTTGCCGGTCAGAAAGCCGGCCCCGAGCGGACTGTAGGTGACGATGGCGATCTTCCGCGCGGCGCAAAACCGCCGCAACTCCGCGCTCACGTCACTCACGGCGAGATTCTGGTTGTTCTGCACCACGCTGAAGCGCTCCAACCCGTGCCGCTCTTGCAGCGCCAGCGCCGTTTCGAGTTGCTGACAGTCGTAGTTGCTCGCTCCCAGTGCCCGGACTTTGCCTTCGCGCACAAGAGCATCGAGCGCTGCAAGCGCCGCCGGCGACTCCGCCGTCGCGTCCCAGCGATGAAGATAAAGCAGGTCAATCACCGCAAGACCGAGCTTTTGCAAGCTTTCGTCAACGACGCTGGCAAGACGCGCCGGTTCATACGGCGGCAGAATCTTGGTGGCAATAGTCAGTGAACTGGCGGCAGGACGACGCGAAGCGATCCATCGGCCGATGATGCTTTCCGACGCGCCCTGCGCGTAAGCCGAGGCGGTGTCGAAGAACACGACCCCGTGCGCATACGCATGGTCGAGCAGGATATGCGCAGCCGCCTCGTCAATCTCCCGTCCGAACGTCACGCAGCCAAGTCCGATCTGGCTGACCCGGAGACCTGCGGAGCTGATGACGGTGGTCTTCAATGTCGGTTCCAACTCTTGTTCGGCGTCTTCCACTTGATGCGCGCGGCGTAGACGGCGTTGTCGGAGCCATGCTTCATGCACTTTGTGAAGTCATACGGATTCGGTGGCGTGGTCTGCATCCACTCGGCGACCGTCACCCACGTTTCGTTCGCGCTGACCTCCGTGACGCCGAAGTTGCCGAGCCGCGCGCCGCGCTGCGGTACCAACACGCGCTCGGTGGCGCGGATGACGCACAGTTTCTCCGGGTCCACCTGCCCAATGAACAGCGGCGCACGATGGCGGAAAACGTGGTCGTTGTTCGCGCCGCGCCGCGTACAGACGAGGAACAGCGCGTCGTCGTGCGTCACCCAATGCTGTTGCGTGTTGTAGTTGCCCAGGTCGTCGCCGTTGTCCCACGTCCACTTCTTTGGCTCGCTGTAATGCAACCCGTCGTCGCTCGTGGAGACATAACCCGCCTTGTCCTGGCGCAGTGTGAGGTAAAATCGGCCGCGGAAGCGTGTCAGCGACGGCTCGCCCAGGCCGCGGTCCGTGTCCAGGGCCAGGTCATTGCCCTGCTCGATGAACGCCAACTTGGAGCCGTCGAACCTGCATCGCAGGACGGTGACCTTCGAAAACTTCTCCGTCTCGGCCTTGAAGTAAATCGGCAACAGGATGTCGCCATTGGGCAGGTCAAGGCGTTGCACGCATCCCGCGCCGGCGTTGTAGAATTTCGTCGCATCCGGCATCGTGATCGTGTCCCATGCAGTCCACGTTCGCTTCTGTGGGTCATAGACCGAGTAACACGTCTCACGCCGACGGATCGACATGACCCGGTTGTCCTTGTAACGAACCGTGTGGCCGATGCCGAGGAGCTTGCCGGACTTCACGTGCCACTTCGGCCAAAAGTCGCAGGCGCCGACGATGATCCCGTCCGGCTCCTCGCGCCGGCCGAGGGTCGTGGCGTGCTCCAACGGCCCCGACCAAGTCTTGCCGAAGTCGTCGGTGCGCATCTCGTTCAGGGCGAAGAACACGTCGCTGCCGGTGAGCTGCAGCTTCTGCATCGTCAGCACAACGCTGGGCGGCGTGCCGGGAATCGCTCCCGCGCGCGGATGCACCCAACAAGTTTTTTTGTCGAACCCGGAGCTGATCGTGTCGAGCTGGATGTCGAAATCCGGCGCGTCGCCCGCAAAGGAGGCACTACAGAGGATGCTGAGAGCGCAAGGAATGGAGAACCAACTAGCAGCCGTCTTCATGCCCGCTATTTGACCACGGATTCCGCGGATTGCACGGACGAAATCAGAGACCGCCGGCGCGCCCGCCGGGTTTTACGGTGTCGTGAGGCGTTCGACGAGCAAGTCCTCGAACGCGCCCAGGTCCTTCCAACTCGCCGCGAACCGGACTTGCTTCGCGCCCGGATCGATGCGCGTGAACCCGTCGTCCGTCACGCGCAGACCGATGGTTTCCATCGCGCACAACTGTTGCGCAAATGCCAGATAGACCGCCACGGTGTCGAATAGCGTGCTGCTGCGCGACTCGGCTGCGCTGGGTTGTTCCTTCTTCTTTTGCGCGGCGGCCCAGAGCCGGTAGTTCTCGATGATGGCGACGGCCACCGGGGCTTTCGAGTCGCGGACCTTGCGATACTTCTCGCCGGTCAGGCGAATCAACCCGCACGTATCCAGCGGCGTGATCGTCATCTCCCACGGCGCGGTGAAGACCTTTTGGCAGGCTTTGGGGTCGGCTTTGACATTCCATTCCGCGGAGATCTTCTGGTTGTTGCCGTAACCGACGCGCACGCTCCCGTGCATGCCGACGAAACGGGCGCGCTCGGCGATGCGCGGCTCGCGCCGAAGCGCCTCGGCGATGTTAGGCACGGGACCAATGCACAGGAGCGTCATCGGCTTGTCCGACTTCATGATCGTGTCAATCAAAGCCTGCACGCCGTCGCTGTGGACCTTGCCTGGATAAGACTTGAGGCTGTAGTCCTTGACCCAGCCGGTCTGCCCGCCCTCGCCCTTGGAACCCATATCGAGTCCCACACCCACCGCGACGTCGGTGCGGCCGGCGCGTTCGAGGAACTTCGCGAGCAACCGCGCGCGATACTCCGCCCGCCCGTAATCGCCCACGACAAGCTTCAGGTCGAGTTCGGGGGACTTTAAGAGCAGTCCTAACGCCCATGTGTCGTCAATGTCGTCGCCGATGTCCGTGTCGAGGATGACGGGGATTTTGCCGCCCACCGCATCGGCAGCATTGCTGGACGGCATGATGCCACACAGACCCATCAACGCCGCAATGACAAAGGCCGCGGGAGAGAAGTGATGCCGGAGAAACTTGCTATTCATGGTTGCAGAATGATGTCCGCCACGAATGAGAAATGAAAGTGTGGATTGATGGTTTTCAGCAGTCCTTCGGGGACGCGCGCGCCAATCAAGTCGCGTTGCCTCCGCTCAT
>Ga0265297_10011079_pt1 | contig 11137 bp, 8 predicted proteins | sample Munlanlwell13791_FD_192502 | JGI IMG/M metagenome (GOLD analysis project Ga0265297, IMG submission 192502) | Leachate microbial communities from a municipal landfill in Southern Ontario, Canada - Leachate well 137-91 | ecosystem: Engineered > Solid waste > Landfill > Unclassified | place...
TGATTTAAAGCGGGGACAACCGGTTTATGAAATGTTTAGCCGCGAGCATATTCAGGCGATCGTAGACCTTGTCAACCGCGATGAGTTTATCGTACGCAAAGGAGCGGAGCTGGACCTTACGGTAAAACTGGCGGTTAAGCTTGACGGTAGCGGCCGGGTATTTAAATTTAATTTTGTCAAAGGCAGGATCGTGGAGCTGGGGGAGGATGGGGACGCCCCGTTTGTGATTTCCGCCCCCGCTCCCGTCTGGGAGCAGGTTTTTTTAGGGAAGCTTGATTCTTTCGTGGCGGTAACGCAGGGGAAGATGAAATTAAGCGGCCAGTTGGGTCAGCTTTCCAAATGGTATGTTCCTTTTAACCGCCTTTTCGCTTTGTTTAAAGAAGTGCGGATTAACCCCTCAATTTAAGGAGAGGCGATGAATTATAAATGCCCGCTTTATATCAACGGACAGTTTATTGAGACCTCCGAAAAGCAGAATATCATTAATCCTTCCAGCGGCAAGGTTATCGCGGAGGCCTCGCTGGCTTCGGATAAGGATGTGGAGGAAGCTGTATCAGGCGCCCGGCAGGCTTTCGATAACGGGCCCTGGCCGCAATTCTCTTTGCCCGAACGCAAGGAGTTTATCATGCGGATTGCCCGGGGCATACTTGATAATGCCGGACGCCTCGCGGAGATGGAGACCCAGAATAGCGGCAAGCCCATCAAGGAAACCACTTTTATGGATATTCCCTCCGGCGCCAGGAGTTTTGAATTTATGGCACAACATTTAATGGATTACCTGGAAGGCCGGCAGATTGAGGTTAATCCGGAGGCAAGAGCGGGATTATCCCGGGAGCCCGCGGGGGTGGTGGCTTTGATTATTCCCTGGAATTATCCGTTTTTGATCGCCTGCTGGAAGCTCGCTTCGGCGCTTGCCGCCGGGAATACCGTGGTCCTGAAGCCCTCCAGCCTTACCCCTCTTACCGCCCTGGAACTTGTTAAGATTATCCATGAGTCGGGAATTCCCGGAGGCGTGGTTAATTTTATTAACGGCGCCGGCGCCAGGATCGGCCAGCTGCTTTGCGAAGATAAACGCCTGGATATGATCTCTTTTACCGGGAGCAACGAGACCGGCAGGCAGATATTACAGTATTCCTCAAGGAACATTAAGAAAATGATCATGGAACTGGGAGGCAAGTCCGCCAGTCTGGTTTTCGCCGATTGCGACCTGGAGACGGCGGTTAATAGTTCTCTTACTTCTATTTTTCTGAATCAGGGGCAGATGTGCACCGCGATGTCCAGGATTTTTGTACAGGAGGAGATTTACGGCGCTTTTGTTTCGGATTTTGTCCAAAAGGCTAAACGCATCAAACTGGGCCTTGCCGAAAACCACGAAACACAGATGGGTCCTTTGATCAGCGACGCACAGCGTAAAAAAGTGATCGCTTATGTCGATAAAGCAAAGACCGAAGGGGCTAATTTGGTTTGCGGCGGCAGGATCCCGGAGAATCCGGAACTTAAGAACGGTTATTTTTTTGAGCCTACGGTATTGGTGGATATCGGGACGCATTCACATATCTTCAGGGAAGAGGTTTTCGGTCCCGTCGTCCTGATCCATAAGTTTTCCGGTTCCGATGAGGCGGTGAGCCTGGCTAACAGTTCGGATTTTGGGCTTGCCTCCTGTGTTTGGAGCAAAGACGTGTCTTTGGCGCAAGAAGTTGCCTCCAGGATAAACGCCGGCACGGTTTGGATTAATACTTACGGGATGTTTTATGATGAACTTCCCTACGGAGGTTTTAAACAAAGCGGCTTCGGGAAAGAACTGGGCAGGGAAGGTTTTCTGGAGTATACTCGCCTTAAAAGCGTGATCACGGACCATTCCGAACAGGGCAAGCCCCTGGTAAATTATTGGTATGGATTTTAGATGAATATCGTCGAAGTTTTAGAAAAAGCAGCCGAAAGTTACGCGCATAAGCCGGCGGTCGTCTTCCGCCAGGAAGAGATTTCTTTTTCCCGGCTTAAGGATAAAGTTTTTTCCCTGGCCCAAAGCCTGGTTAAGCTCGGAGTGAAAGGCGGCGATAAGGTCGCGATCTACCTGCCCAGCTGGCCGGAATATATCATAAGTTATCTTGCGGTCTGGTCGGCCGGGGCCTGCGCTGTGCCTTTGGATTTTATGCTTACCCAGGATGAGATAGTTTCCTGTCTTGCGCATTCCGAAGCCAAAGTTTTGATCACCAAACATAAGGCCACTGTATCTTTTTCCGCGCTCAAAGAAGGGCTTCCTTTGCTGGAAAATATAATTTCCTGCCAGGATCCGGAAGAAGGGGCTTTGAATTTCGAGGAATTGATTGCTGCGGGTTCACCCCTTCCTCCCGTGTCAAACATTAAAGATGATGACCTGGCGATTATTTTTTATACTTCCGGCACCACCGGTAAGCCTAAGGGGGTCCGCATCAGCTATCTGCAGCTGGGCGCTCCGCCGAAGTCGATGTCTTTTTTCGTCAAAGGAGACCTGGGGCCGAAGGATACCGCTTTGTGCGCTCTGCCTTTTTCGCACCTCGGCGGATTGATTTATATCCAGAATACGATTACCTTCGGCCTCACGATGGTGTTGATGGAACGTTTTATGCCGCTGGAATTCTTAAGGAATATTCAAAAGTATAAAGTTAATTTTTTCTGGATCGTCCCTTCGATGTATTATGCCCTCCTGCAGTTAAAGGAGTTTGAAACCTTCGATCTTTCCAGCCTGCGCTGGATTGTTACTTTCGGGGCCTCGAATTCCCCGGAGGCGCTGCGGCGGTTCCAGCAGTTCTGCCCGCATGCTTTCCTCTTAAACGGCTGGGGGCTTACCGAAACTAATGCCCCGACGGTAGTTTTGCCGATGGGCTCTAAAAAGATCGAGAGTGTCGGTTGTCCCGCCCCCTGGATCCAGGTTAAAGTTTTTTCCGGTCAAGGCGCGGAACTTTCCTGCGGCCAGGTCGGTGAGGTGGCGGTAAAAAGCTGGGTGGTGACAAGTGGGTATTTTAAGGACGAGGTGTTGACGGAAGAGACGATCCGTAACGGATGGTTTTATACCGGCGACCTCGGCAGGTTCGACGAGGAAGGGTTTCTCTATATTGTGGGCCGCAAGAAAGAGATGATCAAGGTTGGCGGGGAGATTGTTTTTGAGCCGGAGGTCGAGGCGAGCCTGCAGAAACATCCCGATATCGCCGAGGCTGCGGTAGTGGGGGTGGCGGATAAATTGCGGGGAGAAGTTCCCAAAGCCTATGTTGTGGCAAGAGAAGGCAAAGAGATCCCGGTTGAAGATTTACGTTATTTCTTAAGGCAGCACCTGGCGCATTTTAAGATCCCGCATTATTTCGAATTTTGTTCCTCCCTGCCTAAAAACCGCGTTGGAAAAATCGACAAGGAAAAACTCCGGGATAAGGCCTGATTTTTAGAGTAAAGGTTTCCCGGACGAAAAATTATTTATTGCCATGCAGGATATTAAAGAATTAGATTTAAAAGGGCTGGAAGAAAGACTGCTTTTCCTGGGGGCCCCGAAATATCACGCCCGATCGATATTCGACTGGATCTACCGGAAAGGGGTCTCTGATTTCGGGAAGATGAGTAATCTCTCCGCTTCCCTAAGAAAAGAACTCGCGGAGGAATTTAAGATCCTGGGAATAAGAGAATTATCGCGCCAGGAATCCGCGGATAAAACCGCTAAATTTCTTTTCCGCCTGGAGGATTCCAATCTGGTTGAGGCGGTGATTATCCCGATGAAGAGGAGGCTGCAGGGCTCGGGAGATTCCCGTTCTTTTACCGGGTGTATTTCTTCGCAGGCAGGCTGCAAATTCGCCTGTGGTTTTTGCGCCAGCGGCATGAAAGGTTTCCGGCGCAATTTAACGCGCGGAGAAATCCTGGACCAGGTTTTTTATTTGAAAAATGGAGTTTCCGGCGGAAACCTGACGAATATCGTTTTTATGGGGACCGGCGAGCCGTTTGATAATTACGATAATGTCTTGAGCGCCGTCCGCCTGATCAATTCGCCGTCAGGTTTTAATATCGGGGCGCGCAGGATCACCATTTCCACCTGCGGGATTATCCCGGGTATTGAAAAGCTCGCTAAAGAAGACCTGCAGGTTGAACTTTCCATTTCCCTGCACGCCGCGGATGACAAACTCCGCAGCAAGTTGATGCCGGTGAATAAGAAATATCCTTTAGCAGACTTAATCCGCTGCTGCCGGGAATATATCGCCAAAACCAACCGGCAGGTAACCTTCGAGTATATCCTGATAAAAGATATTAATTCCGATCCGGCTTCGGCGCGCCGCCTGGTTTCCCTGCTTAAGGGCCTGCGGTTGGCCAAGGTTAACCTTATTCCCGCGAATTTTCTGCCGGAGTTGAAGATTGAATCCCCGGAGAGACTCCAGGTAAATTTTTTTAAAGAATGCTTGACGGAAGCGGGGCTAGAGGTAACATTAAGAAAGGAACGCGGGCAAGATATCGATGCGGCCTGCGGCCAATTAAGGTTAAAATATGAAAATTGCTAAACTGAAGTTTACGCTGGTTATTTTGCTGGCGGTTTTATGCGGCTGTGCCAAGCCGGAAATTCGCAACCTGAATTCGAAGGGGACGAACATTATCTGCTTCGGGGATAGTATTACTTTCGGCTACGGGGTTGACCCGGCGGACAGTTATCCCTCCGTTTTAGGGCCGATGGTAAAGTTCCCGGTGATTAACGCGGGGGTTGACGGGAATACCACTTTTGATGCCCTGGAACGCCTGGAAACGGATGTTTTGGAAAAAGATCCTCGCCTGGTGATCGTGGAATTTTGCGGTAATGATTTTCTAAGTTGCGTTCCCCTGCGCAATACCGTGGAGAACCTTTCTATCATTATCGACCGTATCCAGGCAAAAGGAGCGATGGTTGCCCTGGTGGATATCAGCTCGGGCGTCCTGCTACGGCAATACCGCCAGGCGCTTAAAAAGCTGGCGGCGCAGAAAAAAGCGATCTTCATCCCGGTAGTCATGGATAAGATACTTACTAACTCTTCGATGAAAAGCGATTTTTTCCATCCCAATGCCCGCGGTTACAAGCTGATTGCCGAGCGCGTCTTGCGCGGGATTTCCGAATACCTTAAATAGAAAACCAGGACCGGAAATAAATTCTAGCCCTGGTGAAATTATGCCGAAGAAGGGAGTTTCCGCCTTCGCCCTCTGGGTATATGTGAAATTTACTTTAACGGGCTACGGCGGACCCGCCGAAGCGCACCGTATTGTTTTCTGATTGATTTATAGCGCGTAGGCGGGGAACCACAAATTAAAAATGCCGAAGAAGGGAGTTGAACCCTTACGGAGTTGCCCCCAACGGTTTTTGAGACCGCCGCGTATGCCATTCCGCCACTTCGGCAAGATTGAAGATTTTGTTCTAAATGGGGTAATCCGGGCGCGAGCGTAGAAGCTGCCTCCGGAGTTTCTTTTTAGGACAGTAATATAATATAAATTGTGGGCCTGCCAAAACTAAAAGTTTTGGCGAGGTCTCACCAAATCTCTTATGAAATAAAAAATTTGGTGGAGCTGAGGAGGATCGAACTCCTGACCCCTTGCATGCCATGCAAGTGCTCTCCCAGCTGAGCTACAGCCCCAAAGATTTGGATAAATCGGTGCTTTTAAATATATCATTGCCCAAAAGCCTTGTCAACTATAACCTTGACCCCGTTACAAATCATGATAACATAAAATGGAAAAATTTGTAACGGGGTTGACGCTCTCTTTGCTAAGGGGTATAATCTAGGAATTATGATTCTGGGAGTGCACGTTTCGGGGGCGGGGAAGATTTACCAGAGCCTGGAGGCCGCAAAAGCCTTGGGCTGCGACACCATGCAGATTTTTAGCCGTTCTCCCCAGAGCTGGCGCAACGGAGCGCATCTGGATCCGGGCGATATCCGGGAGTTCAAACTGCGCCGTAAGAAACTTAAGATCAATCCGGTTTTTATTCATATTTCCTATTTGATCAATCTGGCCTCTCCCGACCCCCGGCTTTATCACGCTTCGATCCGGGCTTATATTGAAGATATGCGGGAGGCCGCGGAGCTGGGGGCGGATTTTATCGTTACCCATATGGGCAGCCATAAAGAAACCTCTGAGGACGCCGGTATTAAAAGGCTGGTAAAGGCGTTGGATGAGATACTTGAAGAGACCCGGGGTTCCAAGGTGGGGATCTTGCTTGAGAATACCTCCGGTTCGGGTTCCTGGCTGGGTTATCGTTTTTACCATCAGCATAAGATTTTAAAAGGGCTTAAAGATAAATCCCGGGTCGGCCTTTGCCTGGATACCGCCCACGCTTACCTCTCCGGATATGATATCGCGACCAAGCCCGGGCTGGATAAAATGCTTGATGAAATCCAGGAGATGGCGGGGTTGAAATTGCTAAAGCTGATCCATTTAAACGACGCCGCCGGCGAGTTGGGGTGCCACCATGACCGGCACGATCATATCGGCAAGGGGCATATCGGCCTGGAAGGGATGAAAAGGATTATTAATCATCCGAAGCTTAAAGATATACCGATGATACTGGAGACTCCCAAGAGCACTGCCCAGAGCGACCGGGAAAACCTGGAATTGGTAAGGAAACTATACCGTAAATAATATGTTTTATAATTTTAAAGAGATTGAAGAAAAGTGGCAGAAAAAATGGCAGGAGGAGCGGGTTTTTTCCGCGCAGGCCGACCCCGCCCGGAAGAAATATTACCTGCTTGAAATGTTTCCTTATCCTTCCGGCAAGATCCATATGGGGCACGTGCGTAATTATACCATCGGGGATGTCGCCAGCCGTTTTATGACCCTTAAGGGTTATAACGTGATGCACCCGATGGGGTTTGACGCGTTCGGCCAGCCCGCCGAGAACGCCGCGATCAAAAATAAGACCAAGCCCGATATCTGGACCCGTAAATGCATCAAGGAGATGGAGACCGAGCTGAAGAAGATGGGGTTTTCTTACGACTGGGAAAGGGAGGTTTCCACCTGCAACAGCGATTATTATAAGTGGAACCAGTGGATTTTTCTTAAAATGTTCGAGCGGGGGCTGGCTTATAAAAAGGCCTCGGCGGTAAACTGGTGTCCGAGCTGCCAGACGACGCTGGCCAATGAAGAGGTTATCGAAGGCGCCTGCTGGAGATGCCATAATAAGGTTGAACAGAAAGACCTGGAACAGTGGTATCTGAAGATTACTGACTACAAGGAAAAACTGCTTGATGATCTTGAACAATTGAAGCAATGGCCGGAACGGGTCCGGGCGATGCAGAATAATTGGATCGGCAAAAGCTCCGGAGTAGAGATTTATTTTACCGTTAAAGGCTCCGATAAAGTTATCCCGGTTTTTACCACGCGCGCCGATACTATTTTTGGGGCGACTTATATCGTCCTTGCCCCGGAGCATCCCTTGGTAAAAGAGTTGATCAGGGGGAAATCGGAAGAAGAAGCGGCCTTGAAATTTATCGATAAGGTTTCCGGGGAAAGTAAGGCTTCGCGCGTTTCGGGAGAGGTGAAAAAAGAGGGTGTTTTTACCGGCAGTTTCGCCGTTAACCCGGTGAACAACGAAGAAGTGCCTGTCTGGGTGGCGGATTATGTCCTCATGGAATACGGCACCGGCGCGATCATGGCGGTGCCCACGCATGACCAGCGGGATTTTCTTTTCGCCAAAGAGCATCGCCTGCCGATGAGGGTTGTTATCCAGCCGTCAGCCGTCAGTAGCCAGCCGTCAGCGGAAAGCATGACCGAAGCATATGAAGGTGACGGGATACAGGTTAATTCCGGGGAATTTGACGGTTTGCTTAACGCTGAAGGCAAACTCAAGATATCCGAATGGATGGAAAAGAAGGGAATAGGAAAAATCCGGACACACTGGCGCCTGCGCGACTGGCTTATTTCGCGCCAGCGTTACTGGGGTACCCCGATACCGATTATTTATTGTCCTGAATGCGGCGTGGTGCCGGTTCCTTATGGAGATCTTCCGGTTAAACTTCCGGAGGAGGCTCCTTTTACCGGTGAAGGCGGAAGCCCGCTGGGGAAGGTTGAGGATTTTGTCCGGGTAAAATGCCCTAAATGTTCCGGGGACGCCAGGCGGGAAACCGATACCATGGCTACCTTTTTTGACTCATCCTGGTATTTTTTGAGGTTCTGTTCCCCGCGTTATGACCAGGCGCCTTTCGACCGGAAGGAAGCCGCGTATTGGATGAAGGTGGATCAGTATATCGGGGGGATAGAACACGCGATCCTGCATCTTTTATATTCCCGTTTTTTTACAAAATTTTTCCAGGATTTGGAAATGATAGATTTCGGCGAACCTTTCGAAAAATTACTTACCCAGGGGATGGTTTTAAAGGACGGGGAGGTGATGTCGAAATCCAAAGGGAATATCGTGGATCCGGATTCGATGATCAAGGATTACGGGGCTGATGCCCTGCGTCTTTTTATTCTCTTTGCCGCTCCCCCGGAAACCGAGCTGGAGTGGGACCAGCGCGGGTTGGAAGGGGCTTTTAAATTCTTGAACCGCGTCTGGAGGATCCAGGATAATTTAAAGGATAAGGCGGATGATTCTTTAAGAAGGTCCTTGCACCGCACGGTTAAAAAGGTGAGCGAGGATTTCGGAGAGTTCAAATTCAATACTGCCATCGCCGGCATTATGGAACTAACCAATGCCGTATATCAGTCCGGGGCGGATCGGGAAGTTTTTGAGGCGATATTGATTATGCTTAGCCCGATTATCCCGCATTTTGCCGAAGAGATATGGCAGGCGCTGGGGCACCGGGAAAGTATTTTTAAAAGCGCCTGGCCGGAGTATGATCCCGGGTTGCTGGTCGAGGAAAGTATTGAGATGGTGATCCAGGTTAACGGCAAGGTCCGCAGTAAGATCACGGTTGCCCGCGATATCCCGGAAGAAAAATTGAAAGAATTAGCGGAAAAAGATGAAAAACTGGCGCCCTGGCTTCAGGGCCGCAGCCCTCGAAAGGTTATTGTTGTCCCGCACAAACTCGTCAATATTGTCCTCTGATTTCTATCGTTTTAAAACATCGTTAATATCAAAAAGCAGCCTGGCGTAATCGATGGGTTTTTCAAGGTAAACGGTGATCCCGCTTTTGGCGGCGATATGCTTGTCGATTTCTTCGTGTTTAAGCGAGGTGGCGATGATCGGGGTGTCGGTAAATTCCGGGAGCAGGCGGATATTCTGAGCTACTTTAAAACCGCTTTCATCCGGCAGGACAAGGTCCAGCAATATGCAATCCGGTTTTTCATTTTTTAACTTTTCCATCCCCTCGGCCGCATTATAGGCAATGGTTACAATATAACCCGCTTTCGATAATTCTTCCCTGCTTTTTTTTGCGATATTGTAATCATCGTCGATTACCAGGATCTTTGCGGGCATAAGGTAAGTATACACCAAAAAAACATCTAATACAATTCATCAAAAGACAGGATATTTTATGTTAGATTAAGGGTTCCGCTGCGTCTATTGAAGCGGGGACGCGGGAAAGATGGTTTATTTTACTTCCGAGGAGAAAAAGGCGTTTTTGTTCATTTTCGCTTTGGCGCTTAGCGGGCTGGCGTTAAACTGGCTGATAAAATCGGATTCACGTATTTCCGGAGTGGTATATCCCCGGCCTCAGCTTGCGCGTTTGGATCTTAATCGGGCGACTCTGGATGAATTGAAGCATTCCCGTTGTGTTCCCGCGGGATTGTCCGTTTTAATTATCGAATACCGTGATGCCCACGGCGGGATCCGCCGCCTCGAAGATTTAAAAGAGGTCAAAGGAGTAGGGCCGCGCCGGCTGGATAAAATCCGCGAAAGGTTCTTTGTCGAGTGAAAAGGCCTTTGGTTTACCTGGCCGTTTTTTACTGCCTGGGGATTGTTTCGGCGGAGTTCCTGCGCCTGGATTTTCGTCTGTTCTTCTGGGCGGCGGTTATGGTTTTTATCGCCGCGGCCCTGGTAATCCGGGAAAGCAAGGTTTTCTTTTTTCTTCTCTTGGCGCTTTCTTTATCCTCCGGGTATCTTAACCTGATAAATTCACACATCATCCCGGGGTGCCATATCCTTAATCTTCTTGAGCCTTTGTCCTCTCCGGGATGTTTACTGGAGGGTTTTGTTTCAAGCCCTCCGGAGGAAATGGGCGGCCGCGGTTGGTTTGTTTTCCGCCTGCGCCGGGTGCGGGCTGAAAATATGGGATATAACTGTTGCGGCGACATACTGGTAAGGATGAATTTCGTTCCGGAGGCGCGTTACGGAGAGAATCTTTTCCTTGCGGGGAATCCGCGTCGTCTTTTTAATTTCAACCGTCATGCGGGGGGTTATCTGGATTATCTGGCGCGTCAGGATATTTATCTTGCGCTGCAGGTCAAGGAGCGCGGCCAGGTTGTGAGGCGCGGTGGTTTCAGCGGTTCGAAGATCATCCGGGGCTGCCTTAATCTGCGTTCATATCTTGAGAGGAGGATTGAACTTTACCTGCCGGAGCTGCCGGCGGTTATCCTGAAAGCGATGGTTTTAGGGCAGAGGCGTAATATCCCCTTCCGGATAAAGGATATTATGGTAAAGACCGGCACAGTGCATATCCTGGTGGTCAGCGGTTTTAACGTCGGGATCATGGTTTTTATCTTTAATCTCCTGTTTAAGCTTGCGCGCGTTCCCCGGCGGACCCGGATGTTTTTGATCTCTTTCTGTCTGATTGTGTATTGTATGGTGACCGGTTCTAGCGATCCGGTTATCCGCGCCACCGTGATGGGCCTTGTTTTTCTGGCGGCTTATTTCTTTGAAAGGGAGCCGGATATTTATAACTCTCTTGCCCTGGCGGCTTTTTTTATCCTGGGGGTTAACCCCCGCCAGCTTTTCGACGCGGGTTTTCAGCTTTCTTTTGCCAGTGTCTTTTCAATTGTATTCTTTTATCCCCGTCTTAACGCTTTTATCTGTCCGGATGGCCGCCGCGTCAACAAATTTCTGCGGTATCTCATTGAAGGGTGCCTGGTTTCTTTTTCCGCTTGGGCGGGAACGCTGGCAATTATCCTTATGAACTTCCGGATCTTCTCTTTGGTGACCGTTCTGGCTAATATCCTGGTGGTGCCCCTGGCGGCTTTAATTACGGTCAGCGGATTTATTTTCCTTCTGGTTTCTCTGGTATTCCCC
>Ga0265297_10011080_pt1 | contig 11135 bp, 14 predicted proteins | sample Munlanlwell13791_FD_192502 | JGI IMG/M metagenome (GOLD analysis project Ga0265297, IMG submission 192502) | Leachate microbial communities from a municipal landfill in Southern Ontario, Canada - Leachate well 137-91 | ecosystem: Engineered > Solid waste > Landfill > Unclassified | place...
TTGTTCAGTAAAGAATTCCATTTTATAAAGTAAATTCAACCAGTTATTTCTTAATTTAGGTAAGCCAATTTCAATATGTTTTGCCTTTGAAACTTTAAAAATCAATGAATTAGAATCTTGAATCTTTAGATCAAACATTCTATTTCCAGAATGAATTTGTTCACCTTGTATATCAATAGGTCTTAGTCTTAAAGTTTTGAATTGATCTTTAGTTATAAGTTTTTTATGTAATTGGCTTAAAAGTTTCTTACCTCCAAAGAAAATTTGTTTTGGATCAATTGATTTAATATTTTTCTTGGTTTCTTTATCTTTGGTTTTAGTTATATTGAATCTTGTAAAAACCGCTTTAGCATCTAAGATGGCACATTGGATTAACCAAGAATTTAAGTCATTTATGTTTCTAAGTCCTTTGGATAATAACCTGATTTCTTTCTCATTTATGCCTTCAATAAATCTATTGTAAGCAAAACGAGTCACAAGACTATATTGCCTTTGAAGATCAAAGATAAAACTTTTGTCTTCTGGAACGACTTGTATAGGTATTTTTAAGGTCTTAAACATTAGTTATTTTCTAATTCTTTTTAAACTTATTTAATTAATATATTAATTTCTAAAATGTTTCTTACTTCTTTAATATAATTTAAACATATATTCAAATTAATTTATTTTTTATTATATTTAATAGTTTTTATATAATAATCCAATTATCTATATTTGCATAATACTTAAGCGTTTCTAAAATATTTTCTGTGTGACTCATGAAATTACTCCATTAAAATAATGATATTGTTTTATTAGTATTTAAAACATTAAATTTTTCATCTATTTCTTTTAAAATTTTAATTTTAAAAATAGGTGAAATCATTTCATATAATGATTTATATGTAACATCTAAAAAATCAGCAATAATTACAAACATTTCACAATTTGAATATGTTGTGTCTGATAAAAGTATACAATCTATAAAATATGTAAAAATTTCTGATAAATATTGTTTTGGTACTTTTTTTAATTGTCCAAACATCTTGAACCATTTTGTTTGTATCCATAAATCATTAATCAATGACATCAATGTCTCATTTCTATAATAATCTTGGGCATCATAATATGAAGATAATAATGCTGATTCATATTCTGCTGAAATCTTTACAGAACTAAATTGTTCATATTCTATTAATCCGGCATTATATGTATTATCAAAAATTTTATCGTTTTTGCTTCTTAACTTTTTTATATTCATATTCGTTTTATTTTGCATTATCTAAAATAATTGCTGAATTTGGATCTTCAGTTAATCTCATGTGATTGTAATTTATATTAAATGTTTTATGTTGTCCTATACCATCCGCATTTCTTAATGCAATTGCCTTAATATCTAATGTTCCACTCATTTTCATTACCATATCTTGTTGTAATGCAAAAACAGCATCTGCTGTTTCTATTATTGCTCTAGATTCTGAAACATCAGACATTTGAATATTTGACGAATTATAACCCTGTTTTCCGACTTGGGTGGCACTAACCAGGCAGCATGATAATCTAGTCGCCATAGCTCTTAAATCTTCAGCTATTTGTTTTATTTTTATAAATGTATTTTCTGTATTTGGATTTCTCCAGTTTTTCATAATATTAATATAATCTATAATAACAACCGTATATTTTAAACCGGAAAGTTCTTGCAATTTTTTAATATAATTTTCGATATCTGGTACACCAGCTGATGATGCCGGCCATTGTTTTATAAAAAGTTTACCAGGTTCCTTTAATGTAGAATCTCCAATATTTTGTAATTTTTCTTTTATTAAATCTACATTTTTAGAACATTGATCATACTCATTAATTGGTATATTTAATAAATTAGAGCCAATACGTTTTATTATCTTTTTTTCTGACATTTCAAATGTTAAATATAATGTATTATATCCAAACTGAATTGAATTTGCAGCCATATTACACAATATTGTAGATTTACCAATTTTTGGTTGTCCCATAAAAAATATTAATGCGCCGAGTTCCCATCCGCCATCCATACATACATCTAAAAATGGATATCCAGTAGTAAATGTATTTGATGTTGGTTGATAATGTAATTCTGGATTAAAAAAATCTAATCCCGTATTAAATGAAAAATCAATATTGTTTCTAGTATAAAAAATATCTTTTACTGAATTAACTATATCTTTTATATTACTTGTATTTATTTCTGCATTTTTTACTAATGATGCTGCATCATAAAAAGATGTACTTAATTGGCAGTAGTCAATCCAAGCTTCAGCATTTTCTTTTAACCATGCATTTTCATATTCATTAATGTTAGTTTGAAATATAGTTTCTATTTCATCTTCAGAAATTTCATTAGGATTATATTGTTTTAATGTTAATATTATTTGTGATTTTGATGGAATTTGATAATATTTTTTATACCATTCATGATCAATTTTATAGCATTCTTGTAAAGTTTTAATTGTAAAAAATCTTTCAGTAACAATATCAAATAAATTTACATTTTGTCTTACATAATGATAATATATTTTTTCTAAATGTGGTTCAATCATTTATTATTCCCATGGATGTTTAAGCAATTTATACATTATTTTTTTTCCAGAAGTTATACATTGAATATATTTTTGATCTATTAATTCTAACATACATTCATCATACTTTTGTTTTACTATTTTATCTGATAAAATATATTTTGCATAATTATAATCAAATTGTAAATTATTTATAATTTCATTATCGGATGCAAGTTCAAATAATATATCAATTGGTGTTGGGTACCCAACCAGTTTTGTATATGTTCTAGTAATATATTTTATTTGTAATTTTTTTTTATTTATTGGTTTAACTTTATTTATATCCATAATTTTTATTATAAATTTTCATCATTTTCATCATCTTCATTATCACATTCTGCAAATTCACTTATATCTTCCAATACTGAATTTGCACTATCAAATTGTTGAGTTGATGGATCTGCTAATTTAAAAATTTTAGAAACTACTACTTCTAATTTATCTAGCACTTCTTGTGTAAAAACTTTTTCTGAAAATAATTGACTGGGCTTTATATTTTTGTTTAAATGTTTTACTGCAAATGTTCTAATTTGTTTTCCAGCTTCTTCGAACTCTCCTTTTTCATTAACTTTTCCAGCTTGAATACCACATATATCCCATGAAATATATTTTTCTAAACCAACAAATGGATTCATTCCCATCTCATCACTAATATGAAATGAAACAGGTATACCCTTTTTTGTAAATCTAGATTTTTTTATTTTTGATGTTGCTATTATACCAGTTTCTGTTTTTTTATCTGATCCGTCAGCTAATTTTGCTTTTGAAACTTGTAATACCGTACTCGAATTAAACCATTGACCTATGCCACCTGAAATTGTCCTCGACTCACCATAACCACCAATATTAGCTATCGTATGCTGAGTAGCTATAATAGTTATACCAGCTAATCCGGCATTTAATGTACATGTGGAAAATAATTTTTTAAGTAATTTTTGTTTATTACCCATATCTGCTTTTATTTCATCTTCATTAACACCATCCAATTCTCGTCTAGTTGATAAATTTCCTAAACTATCAATTATCAAAACAATTTTTGGAGTTTCTATACCTTCTCTTTTTTGTTTTATTAAAGTTTGAGCCATTGTTAATATTATTTTATTAACATCTTCTACTGTATTTACCGGCTGATAACTTACTTTATCATCTGATACATCAATTCCAAATCTAGAAATTAAATCTTTATCAACAGCCCATTCAGTGTCTAAATATACTATTGAATATCCTCTTTTTTGAGCTTCCCTACATGCATTCAATGCAATATATGTTTTACCACAATTATGACTTGATATATCACTCGCCCAATATCTACTATTTGTATGATTCACTTCAAAATCATAAACAATACTTTTTGATACTTTTTCTAAAGAATTAAAATTTACAAATCCCATTTTTGTTTTAATTAAATCAGTAATTAATAATTCTTCTGTTTTTTTCCAGCCTTCATTTGTTTCAATAAGATGCTCATTTGAACAAAATAATTCTTTATTATTAATTTTTAAACAATATATTTGTTTTTTTTGTTTTTTATAAAATTTATTTATTTTTTGAAAACCATCCGGTGTTTCTATATAAATAATTTTATCTGCATATTTATTTATTAAATCTTCTATGGAAATTTCTACTGATTTTTCTTCAACAATTTTATCAAACATTATTTGAATATTCTTTTTAGAAAATTCATTTTTAGAAATTTTAAAATATTTTTCTACTTCTTCAATTGTACCAAAAATTTCTATAATTTCATCTAATTTATTTTTACTATCAGTATCCACTTTTATTACCTTTATTAATATTAATAATTTTATTTTTTAAATTTTTCAAAATATTATCTTTATTATTTTTATATTCATTTTCCCAAATAATTATAACTTCATAACCAGCTTGTTTTGCACAATTTATTTTTTCATTATCATGTTCCCAAATTTCATTAACTATTCTAATTGATCCAGGATAACTTATTTTTTCGTTTTCTTTATAAATTTTTGGATTAGCGTGCCAATAATCTCCATTAAATTCAATTATTAATTTATCAACTACAAAATCATATTTAAATGCTTTTTTTGTTTCTTTATTTTTAATATATTTTTCATTTTTACCATATTTACATTTTAATCTTATTTCTTCAGGCAACTCATTTAATAGCTTTTTTATAAATTCATTTGAAATATTTGATTGTCCAGAAGCTATTGTTCCATATTTATTAAATATTTTAGTTTTCCACTTTTCTTGACGTTGCTGCCATTTTTTGGTCCCTTCAATTTCACCATATTTTTGAATACATTTTTTTAATGAAAATGTAGTTTGTCTTTCTTTAAGCGCTTTTTTTGCATCTTCTTGTGATAAACCCAACTTTATCCAATATCCCAATTGTGTTTGAAAAATATTGGCGTATTTTTCTGGATTTTTATTTTTTTTTATTTGAAGAATTTTATTAGCATTTTTTGCCCTATTGGAAATTTTTTCATTGATTTCTTCTTCATTTAATCCTAACTCTCTGTAATATCTTTTAGTTATACCTTTATGCCAATCAGACCATATTTTTTCTGTCATTTTTCTTGCTTCTTCAAAAGAATAATTAAGCAACATTTTTTTTAATATTTTATCTTTTGAAGGTCTTAATTGTTTTTTAGTTAAAACTTGATTACCTTTTATACCACGTGCTGATTGTATATTTGCTATTTTTAATTTAGATTCTGCTTCCGTAAATCCCCTTTTTAACCAATAGCTTATAGTTAAATTAGAAACTGTTATTTCTTTTGTATATTTTTTATATTCTTCATTTGTTAATACTAACTTCTTTTTTCTTAAATGTTTTAATGTATTAAATTCACAAATATCATTGCTACATTTTAATATTTTATTAAAATTATCTAAAATAAAAGTAGATTTACATAATGGACAACTTATTTGATTTTCTCTTTCAAACTCAACTGAATATATTTTATATTTCATAAATCTATTTTATTTTATATATAAAATATTTGCTGGTGTAATTTGTTCAGGAAAACTTATTAAGTTTCTATACATTTTTTTTCTTCTTTTTTATTAGAAATAAAAACTTTTATTTTTTGTTTTGGATGTATACATCCCGGGTCTCCGGCGATTAATATAACTCTTCCAGCGGGTATACCTCCAAATAAACTTCCTGAAATATGAGCATTGAGTGCATAATTACCAGTTCCAAAATGTTCATTTATATTAGAAAAAGGTGAATCATAAATTATTTTTGAATTAGGATTAATGTCGACTAATGTTTTGTGTAATTCACTAAAACTATATTGGCCTATTGTTTTTTGAACTTTTTTTGCCATTTTACTTTTCCTTTATTAAAACCAATTTTCTATTTGTGGTATTTTTAAATTTGTAAAATAATATTCATTGTAATTTGATTTTTGTTCATTGTTTTTTGAGGGACAAATTGAATTTTTTTTCATAAAAAATTCATGATTTAAAATTTTATTATAATCTGTTAAAGTATCTGTATAAATATATTTTGCATTTTTCATATTATATAAAATATTAACTAATTGTTTATGATCTTCTATTGTAAAATAATTTATATATCCAGGCGACATTGTATCAACATAAGGTGGATCAATAAAATAAAAATATTCTTTTGAATCTACTAATAATTCTTTATAATCTTTTTTAAGAATTTTTGTCATCTTTAATTTTTCATGAATATGATTAAATGATTGCTGATCTAACATAAATTTATTTCGTTTTAAACTGCCACCAAAACCCTGATTTATTCCATTTTTTGATGCACGAAACATAGAATTTATACATGTATTAATTAAAAATATTACAAATGGTGAATTTTTTATATCAAAATTTTCAATTAATTGTTTATTTGTATAATCTCTTAATTCATAATAAGATTTTTTATATTTTTTTACATTTCCAAAATTATTTAATACATATTCTTTGGCACTTAAAAAATCTTCATATTCTAAATTTTTTAGACCATCCCAAATTAAAGTAATATATTTTGAAATATCATTAATAATATAACAACTATAATTAGATGTATTACAATATATTGCGCCTGAACCTATAAATGGTTCTACATAAATAGATTCTTTAGTATTTATTTGTTTTTCTAATTCTAAAAATGTATCAATAAACTTTATTTTTGCACCAGCATAATTAAACGCACGAATATATTTAGAGTTTTGATTCTTTTTCGTCATTTCTTCCCATCACAAATTTTTCATTATCAATTATTCCTATTTTTTTTGCATTTGAATCCATATTTTCAAGTATAGTAGCTGTTGCTAAAGCTTCTATTGATTCATCTTCTGTTTTATAAAAAGTTGAAGAAATACGGTCTTTTCTTATCCAAGTCCATGCACCTTCTTCAGTACAATAAATAGAATATCCAACTATTGCATCTCTACCTTGTAATCTAATTACATTAATTCCAGGAAGTAATTGCTTTTTTTGAAACTTAAAATCAAACATAATTTTTTTTATTTTTATTTGGTATTATTATTTTATAATTTTCTTTTAATTTGTTTTTTATTTTTTTTGTTATTAGCTTAAATAATAAATAAAATTTTTCATCATGGTATATTATATTACCAGAATTATCCAATCTCCATCCATTATTAAATAAATAATCAAACACGTGAGTTATTTCATGATTAATAGTATAATGTAAAAGTGATAAATCATTAATTAATATGTATTCTATACTAATTCCTATATATTTTTTTTTTGGATCTATTGTAGAAAAATATCCAATATTATCTAAATCTGAAACAAAAAATAAATCAATATTATTATACTTTAATATTTTAAAATTTTTTTTATATGTATTTAAAATTTTCTTAGCTCTTCTAAATTTTGTCATATACATATTATTATTTTAAAACCATTTATCAACTGTAACTAAATTTTCATTTATTAAAGGAATATTTATAACTTTTAAAATTTTATTTAATGGATCTATAAAACTTTTATTAAACATTAAATCGTAATCAAATTCTGGAGCAAATTCTATTGGAAATTTTCCAATATTAAATGCGAATAAATTATTTTCTTTAAATTTTGATTTAACATAATAATATTTTATTCTATCTCCAGATTTTAATAAACTATATTTTAATTTAAAATTTAAATTTTGATTTAATTTATAATTATAAATAGCTGCGGCTTTTATATGTGTTGGACACATATTTGTTATTTCAATATTATTTCTATCATCTAATACATATGTTTCATAATTATTAAGATTTGCACAATATGATATATTTTGAATATCTTGAAGTTTATATTCTTGTTTTATTTGTTTTATCAATATTATAAAATTATTTATATTTAAGTATTTTCCATTTTCAAAAATATATTTTACTGCTTTTTTCATTTTTTCTCGTATGAAAGGTGGTGTATCTTTTTGTACTAACTCTCCACCTTTTGCTATTATATTAGTTAAAGATTTGTAAGTTATGTCACCACGTTCCCAGACTACATCTAAAATATATTTATTTTTACCTAACCACAATCCAGATTTAGAAATACTTTCCATCTTCATAAACTGTAAATTGTCTGTATTAAATTTATTAGCATAAACATTAAACACTTTATTCAAATATTTTTTAAATCTTAATTCATAAAATAATTTTATAAATTCTATAGAATTTTTATCCCAATTAGTGGTTTTTATAATATTATCAAAACAAACAAAACAAGAATCTGTAACAATATAAATTACTACATTTTCATTTATATTTGACGTTACATTTATATTCATTAAATTGTGTATTTTAGTATCATTGTACCATTTTTCTTTAAAATATAAATTTATTGCATATGCAATAAATTTTATCATATGCTGTCCTTGTGATGTTATAGTTTCGGCTATTTTTGGATCATACATCAAAAATCTAGGATTTCCAATGACACCATATGATGATACTAAAAGTTTTTTTAAAGCTTTATCTTTATTTTCATATTGATTTTTTATTTTTTCTAATTTTTCTATTTCTTTTTTTAATTCATCTTTTGTAATAGATTCTATATTTATTTTAGAAAATTTTAAATCAATCATATTTCTTTCCAAGTTTTAAAATTTTTTATATCATCTAATGTTTCTTCCCAATTACCTTTAAAAGTAATACATCTATCATCAATATATATGTCTGCATAAGGCTTTGAAGTGTGCGTCCATATTTCATCATATGGAATCTCATACTTTTCTAACCAATTCTTTACAGATTCATAAGTAGCTTTATCAATAACTCTTGCTGTATGAATAGTTATAAACCATCCATCTGATTTTAATTTTAACAAAGCTTCACGAGATCCAGTTATTGGATCATCTGCTATAGCTGTCCAATCAGAATTTTTTGTAATATGTTTGTGCACAGTTGCATCAAAATCTATAGCAACAACTTTATTCCAAATTGTTTTCTTTAATTGATATTTATCAATATATCTTTCCATATTTGGATGCATATCTTTATAATCTGAATGCTCTTTCATTATACTATCTCCAAATCTGGATTATCTATTATTGATTGAATATCTTTATCTCTCGCTATAGCTATATTTGTTATTGTATCTCTACTTTTAAATAAAAGACCTTTACTAACAATATATACATCATATGTATCTTTATCTAATACATTTAAATATTGTCTTCCAATATTTACTGATATATCATCGTTGGTAGACTGTGTAGTTGTTAGTTTTAATTCAAATTGTTTACCATTTATAAATATATTCTTATTTTTTTCTGCTATTATAGTAAATGTTTTTGAAGCTTCATTTGCAACAAGTCTTTGTATTTTTGAAAGTAATTTTTTATCCATTTCAAAATTTGCACATGAAGCACTTATATCAAATATATTATTAGCTATATCATCCGTCATATATTCAAACAACTTCATTGGAGCATTAGCAAAATGATATTTTAAATTTTCTGTTTTAATTGTTGTTTTCTTAGAGATATATTCCCCATTTTGATTCATTTCATAATACAATATTATATCTATTTTATCTTCTGCAAAAAGATCAAATGTATTAATAAAATTACTTATATTGTATAATCCAATGAATATATTTTCTGGTATATTTTCATTATCAGATATAAATATTTCATCAAAATTTATTTCACCAACTTTTATTATATTTCTTGTCTGTGGAGTTGCAGTTTTTATTGTAATTTTTTCATTTCCCCTAAGTTCTATCAATATATTTGGTTCCTGAGTAGAAAACTTTTTTAAAAAATTAATAAATTCTATTGGATTAATTAATGATAATCTCAATTTTTGAGTACTATCGTTTTTTTGTGGTTTATTCATTATCATTTTCCTCAATAAACAGTTTTAAATTTAATAATTCTATACATTTTTCATATTCTTCTGTATTAATAAAAAATGTTATCATATCTTGCAACATTTGTATTTTTGATTCTTTTGTTGGACAATCAAAAACATTACTTTCATTTTCATAAATAATAAAATTATTTTTATTTAATAAATCATAATATGATTTTTTACTTAATATTAAATTTTTATATGCTTGTTCATATAAAAATTTTAATTTTTTTGTTTCTTTTTCTTTCTGGTATATTTTAGAAAGTATATTATCTACCGACTCTATATCATCATTTGGCATATAATCGCTTTCGTTTTGTTGATGTTTTGTTTCTTTATATTCAGTGTCATTTTGATATTTATTGTCTTTATATTCATCTTCATTTTCATTTTCATTTTCATATTCATCATCTGCTAAAAAAAATTGGCACGGCAATTCTTCTTGTGGTATAATTAAACATAAACCATATATATCAAATCCCATCATTTTTGATGCATATTCATTATATTGCATTTTCAAAAGTAATCCATTTTTATTCATAAAAACCCAATTATTACCAATAAATGCTGGCTCAACCAATCCATCCAAATACTTTGAAATTTCATAAATTGTAAAAGTTTTTCCATTTATTGGCTCGTGCTTTTTATTTTTTCCAGTTGGAGTAATTACCATTGCCATAAAATTATAATTATTTTTTCTTTATTCCTAAAGAATTATAAATTCTTCTATTCTCATCAAACTCTAATTCTGATTTAAATATAATTACATTTACTGCATTTTCAATACTAACTTTTTTTAAATCTTTAAATCTTTTTAATGTTTGATATTCATTTATTTTTGCATTTGATTTACCAAATACCATTCTTTTATCACTATACTCAATTGCATAATAAATTGGGTTTTTAACACCCGTTTCTTTAATACCAACTTCATCTTGATTTTGAGAAAGTTGTAAAACTTTTTTAACAAAAGTATTATCCATTTTATCTCCAAAAATTAATCTTCAAAATATTCTTCAATTTCATCTTTTGCATTATAAATTTCAATACCATCAATTATATCTAATTCTTCAAAATCATATGAAGAACTGTCTATAACATTATGTAAATTAATGTTTAACGTATTTATATATGTTTCTTTTTCTTTATATTTTATTTTATTTTCTAATATTGTTTCATTTAAATTTTTAATTGTTATTTTTGTTTTTTCCATTTCTTCTTTTGTAATGTTCCT
>Ga0265297_10011081_pt1 | contig 11134 bp, 12 predicted proteins | sample Munlanlwell13791_FD_192502 | JGI IMG/M metagenome (GOLD analysis project Ga0265297, IMG submission 192502) | Leachate microbial communities from a municipal landfill in Southern Ontario, Canada - Leachate well 137-91 | ecosystem: Engineered > Solid waste > Landfill > Unclassified | place...
CAATTGGGAATTCGCGGACAATGCCGAACGTTTCGGATTTTTTTCGCGAGCCTGCCTCCAGCTTTGTCAGGATCTGAAATTCCAGGCCGATATCATCCATTGTCACGATTGGCAGACTGCACTTGTCGCGCCGTATTTGAAGATTTTGGAGCAGCATAATCCCTTTTTTGAAGGAACTGCGAGTGTTTTCTCGATCCACAACGTTGCCTACCAAGGGACTTTCAGGGCCGGCTCCTATGGCTTTCTTGATCTTGGGCGTGATAATTTTACGGACGCCAAATTCGAAAATTTCGGGGGAATTAATTTTATGAAAGGCTCGATCTTTTATGCCGACGCCGTCACAACCGTCAGTCCCACGTATGCCAAGGAAATCCTCGGCGAGCCCGGCGCAAATGGGCTTTCAGCCTATCTTCAGCGCCGCAAGGACGATCTTTATGGAATTTTAAACGGCGCGGATTACGATCACTGGGACCCGGAGGTCGATAAACTTATCCCGGCGAATTATTCTTCGCGTGATCTATCCGGGAAAAAACTTTGCAAAAAAGCGCTTCAAAAGGAATTTTTGCTGGATCACAAGGAGAGGGTTCCCATCGTGGGCGTTGTCTCACGGTTCGCGGAGCAGAAAGGTTTTCAACATTTGATGCCCGTCATGCATCGTCTCCTGCGCGATATGGTCGTCCAGTTCGCTATTGTTGGAAGCGGGGACAAGGGGCAGGAAGATTTCTTTGGGGGGCTTCCCGCGCTTCATCCCGGCAGGGTTGGCGCCTGGATCGGCTACAACGAACGCAAGGCGCATCTGATCGAAGCAGGAGCCGATTTTTTTCTAATGCCGTCGCTTTATGAACCGTGCGGTCTTAATCAGATCTACAGTTTGAAATATGGAACACTTCCGATCGCACGCGCGACCGGCGGGCTGAAGGACACGATCATATCCTATGAAGAAAAAAACGGTTTTGGAACGGGATTCCTTTACCATCAAGGAACTCCGGCCGCAATCCATGGTACGATCGGCTGGGCAGTGAGTACATATTACGATCGGCCCGAGCACATGGAGCTGATGCGCAAACGCGCCATGCTCCAGCATTTTTCCTGGCTTGATGCCGCTCAACAGTACGAGGACGTTTACCAAAAAGCCCTTTTCCGCCATGAAACTTGGAAGTAATTTTTCTATTTTTCTTAATAAGATGAATATCGAAAACATCCTTTTTGAGTAGTAGCGTCCGAGGGGTCTCTGGAGTGGTTTGGCCTTGAATTTTATCGAAAGTCGAACAGGCATGAACCCAAGATTCTCATAGGCGCCGAAGGATTTTGGACAAAGTCAAAAGGAGGCATTGATGAGCCGTATTCAACCGTTGGATCCCGAAGAAGCGCAAGGCAAGACCCGGGAACTTTTGGCTGCGATCAAGGCCAAGTCGGGTCGTGTTCCCAATATTCTCAAGACCATGGCCCATTCGCCCGTGGCGCTCCAGGCCTATAGCGGACTCTCTGGAGCTTTTGCCGACGCAAGATTGCCTCTCAAGGTGCGCGAACAAATCGCGCTTGCAGTAAGTGAAGATAATCGATGTCACTATTGTGTTGCGGCGCATTCGGCGATCGGGAAGCTTTCGGGACTCACACCTGAGGAGATCGAAACGGGCCGTAGAGCCAAGTCCCCGGATCCCAAAACGGATGCGATCCTGCGGTTCGCTAAAAGACTTTCTGCGAATCGGGGAAATATCACAGACCCGGAATTGGCGGAAGTTCGCAAAGCGGGTTGTTCGGACGAGGAGATCCTCGAGGTCGTCACGGCTGTTTTACTCAATCTCTTCACCAATTATGTCAACCATGTGGCAGATACAGCCATCGATTTTCCGCAGGCTTTGCCGCTTTCATAAGCTCTTGTGGAACTATCGAAGTTTTTTGATTTGCTTAGCCCTCGCGAAAATAAAAAATACTCCGGTATTTCGGAGAGCTATCGGCATGTTTTACGAGAGATCCGGGTTGCGCTTGCAACCTTTGCATAGATTGATTAGTATCCTGCCATGAATGCTCCCGAAAAATCGTATCAGGCAACACATGAAATCGGCCGTGTTTACGACGCTATCACAGATAGCAAGATTCTTACCGAATTTTTTCTGGCCACCGTATCCCGGTTCATCCCTGCACGGCAAAGCTATCTTTTTCTCGCGTCCCGGAACAAAACTCTTTCGCTTGAGGTATCGGTCCCGTCTGCCGAAGGGGCCCCCTCGAACCTTGCAGCTGAGGTGCAAAAAATATTTGAAGAGGGGAAGCCCTGCGTGCTGAAGGGCCGGATGTTTCTTCCTTTGATTGCCCGGAACAGCGTCATGGGCGTTGCGTGTCTCGAAAGAGCGACCGGCGCGCCTGTTTTTACCCTCCAGGAAATTAAAATCGGGTTTGATCTGGCTTCGGAATTTTCAGGCGCGCTCAAGAACATCCTGCTTTTTGAAGAAAATATCAAGATGGAGCGTTTGGCTGCGGTCGGACAGGCGATGGGCATGGTAGTCCACGAGATTAGGAACATCATGCAACTCGCACGTTTCTCAGATGAAATGATCCGCATGGGACTCAAGGAAAATAACGAGAAATTCCTCGTCACCGGGCTTTCTAAAATGGCCAAGACGTTGAAGGAAATGGACGGGTTTGTTTGGGAAATGTTAAGTCTGACGAAAGATTATCAGTTGGAGCCCGAAAAGGTGGATCTTGCGGCGATCCTGGCGGAATTACAAAGCGATCTCGCGGAACGGGCGGAGGGATGTCATATCAGGCTTGATTTTAAAACGGATCCGGACTTTCCGGTTGTGGAGGGGGACGGGCGCTCCCTTTATCGCGCGCTTCTTAATCTCGTAAAGAACGCTTTTGAGGCTTTTCATGAAAAAAAAGATGCTTTCATCAATATCCGGGCCCGGATCAAAGACAACGAGTACTATGATCTGATCGTTGAGGATAATGCTTCCGGGATGACTGAAGAAGTGAAAGCAAAACTTTTCGAGACGTTTTTTTCCACCAAAGGAAAACGTGGGACAGGATTAGGGCTCATGGTCGTTGCTCGCACCACAAAAATGCATCAGGGCACCGTGAATGTCAAAAGCCATCCTGGCGTGGGAACAAAATTCATCCTGACGCTTCGCCGCTCTTTTCCTAATGTGCTTTAATTTCCATCCGCCGGTCGTTTTAATCTTTGACGCATTCAGAGAGGCCGGGGACAGTCGGCATACTCGATGTGCCGGATGATGCTTCAATGGCTTCACGAAGAAGGTACAAGCTTTGACGGAAACTTTTAGGTCGGTATGAACCGGCAGCCAGTCCGGCACACTGTTCCAAGTGTGGCTATCATTTTGAGGATAGCGAATACCTGAAGATGATGAGCATCTCAGGGAATAACCACAGTGAGGGCGGTGATGTCGTCGTGTTGGTCGGCGCCAGTCGTGAATTTCCGGACATCCTCAAAGATTCTCTCGGAGTATTCTGCTGCCGAGGCCGCCTCTTTTTTCACGCATTCCTCGAGCCGCCCGACCGTATACTCCTTCCCGCGTTTGTTTCGCGCCTCCACCACGCCGTCCGTGTAAAGAAAAAGAGCGTCACCTGTTTCCAGATGGACCGTGTTCAGGAAAAAAGACATTTCGGGCGTAAGGCCCAGCGGCGGGCTTTGCGCGCCCTTGAATATCTCAGTGGTACCCTCCGCGGCTTTTTTAAAAAGAATCGGAAGGTGACCGGCGGAGGAATACTGGACCGTGTTCGTGTGTCCGTCGATCAGGAGGCAGACCATCGTGAGGAACATCCCGAACGGGCTGTTTACCGAAAGGCGCTGGTTGAGGGCGGTTAGAAGTTCTGCCGGGTCTTTGGCCTGGGGCGCAAGAAACCGGTATTCGGACATTACACGAACCATGTAAAGCGCGGCCGGGACACCTTTGCCAGAGACATCGCCCAGGATGACACCGATCCGGTCTCCGTCGAGCGCGATTACATCGTAGAGATCGCCTCCTACGTCAAACGCCGGAAGTGTGAGAGCGCAAAGATCAATCCCGTAGCGGCGGTTTGTGAGGTCCGGGAGGAAATTCTGCTGGATCTCGTGGGCGATCTTCAGAGCTTGCTTGGCTTTTTCCTGTTTGACGATCTCTCCGTGAAGCTGTGCATTCTCGATTGCGATAGCCGCCTGGTCTGCGAAAGTCTCAAAGAGTTCCAGATCTTCCCGGCTGAAATTCCTGCGGCCCAAAGGATTAATGGCCTGGAGGACGCCGATGACCTTTCCCTTGGCTTTCATGGGAACGCAGAGGATCGCTCTCGTGATGAAACCCGTGGAATCGTCGAAACGCTTGGCGAAGCGCGGATCTTCGTGAGGACTATTAACAATCTCGGGTTTCCCGGATGCCGCCACGGAACCGGCGATACCTTCGCCCATTTTCACGCGAAATTTTTCCTCCAGTTCGGCGCCCTTGCCGCCAAGGGCCACACGGAATACCAGTTCATCGGAGATTTCATCAATCAAAAGTAGTGAGGCGACCTCGGAGCACATGACCTCGGAGGACGTTTTCATGATGAGTGCGAGGAGTTCGTTCAGCTTAAGCGTGGAATTAAGAACACTTGTCAAGGCCAGGACTTTGCGGAGATTTATAATGGTAGAGTTCCCGGAGACCCTCAGGCTGGAAGGTTTCCGGACATTCTTGCGGCGGGTTTTTGGCATCTTTTCCATTGAAAATTTTACAATATCTTTTGAAAAAACAGCGTGATCAAAACAGCATAGTTCAAGCTAAGAAGAAAGGCCATGAGGTCTCTCAAGGGTTTGAAAGGTAGACGAAATACGCCCACGCATGGAACAAGGAGAAGCATCCAAGGCGAGGCGCTCGAGAACAGGATCCAGGCGACAAGCGATCTTTCGAGAATCGCATGGGCCATCTCAGCGGAGCTGATCAGATAAAGGGGCGAACATCCTTTTAGGTAACTTTTGGTGAAGGAGTTCAGGATATAACTGCCCGCGAACGTGAGAGTGATAAAAAAAATTGCGCCGAGTGTCCAACTATCCGTTTGATAAAATACATCCCAATGAGAAAAATCCGGAAACCCCCGAACCTCGTGGCTGACCGGAAGGAGAAAAATCGTGCTGATCACGAGAACATGACACAACTGATCGGCCATGAAATAGACAAAAGTATTTGCAGGGTCTTTCTTGGTGACGGAGTATTTGATAAGGTCTTGCGCCAAATGGACAAGGACAAGCCCCGCCACGAAGAACCAGATCTGAGGTGTGTTTAAGTAAGGATAAAGAAGCATGAGCGAGACGAAGCCGTGGATCAGGACATGGAAGAGTTGTCCCAGGAAGCTCCGGATTTTTAGCTGATAAAGTTCCTCGGGCTGGAGTATGAAGTCCGCGATGAGGTGCGCCAAAATAAGCTTTAGAAAAAGAAACATACAACCCCCTATTTTCTGGGGATTATTATGGCATTTTTCCCGTCCTTGAGAAGCCTTTATTTAATGCGCGAAATATTTCTTCCTGATCCAGAGCGCGACGGCCACGAGGCTGATCAAGACCGGGACTTCCACGAGCGGGCCGATCACGGCCGTAAACGCAACTCCGGAATGAATGCCGAATACCGCCACCGAGACCGCGATCGCGAGTTCAAAATTATTGCTTGCCGCGGTAAAAGAAAGCGTGGCAGATTGGCCATAAGGAGCGCCGATCTTTTTACTCAGAAAAAAAGAGATCAGGAACATGACGACGAAATAAATGAGCAGCGGGACCGCGATCCGCACGACATCCACCGGGATCCTGACGATGGTTTCCCCTTTCAGGGAGAACATGACAACGATTGTGAAGAGTAAAGCAATGAGCGTGATGGGGCTGATCGCCGGAATGAAGCGGGTCTCGTACCAGGTCTTGTCCCTGATTTTGAGCAGGACAAAGCGCGTCAGGATGCCCGCGAGGAAGGGAATGCCAAGATAAATAAAAACACTTTTCGCGATCTGGCCCATCGTGATATTCACCACAACGCCTTGTAATCCGAACCAGCGCGGCAGGACCGTGATAAAAACCCAGGCGTAGAGCGAGAAAAAAAGCACCTGGAAGATGGAATTGAATGCCACAAGCCCTGCGCAATATTCCGTGTCGCCTTCGGCCAGTTCGTTCCAGACAATGACCATGGCGATGCAGCGCGCGAGTCCGATCATGATAAGTCCGATCATGTACTCCGGATAATCGCGCAGGAACGTGATCGCCAGCACGAACATCAGGATGGGGCCGATGACCCAATTCTGGACGAGAGACAGGAGCAGGACCTTGGTGTTTTTGAACACATCGCCGAGTTCTTCGTATTTTACCTTTGCAAGAGGAGGATACATCATGAGGATAAGACCAATCGCGATAGGGATATTGGTCGTCCCCACCTGAAATTTGTTCCAGAATCCGACGATGAAAGGATAGAAATATCCTGCTGCAACGCCTATTCCCATCCCGAGAAAGATCCAGAGCGTTAAAAATCGGTCTAAAAATGACAATTGTTTCTTATGGCATTCGCTCATAGATCCCTCCTGATTTATTCGAACCCTTTTTCAGCTGCAGATTTAAACTTTGCGTGGATCATGTCCCGGACTTTCCGGAACTTATCAATGACGCTTTCCGTGATCTCCTTATCATGCGGAGGATCTGGAAATTCCCAGTGCAGGCGTTTCGTATTACCCGGAAAGAACGGACACGATTCTTTCGCGTTATCACAAACGGTAACAACATAGTCAAAGGTCTGCCCCTTAAACTCGTCCACATATTTGGAACGATGTCCCGATATATCGATCCCGATCTCTCGCATAACCTGAATGGCTGTCGGATTCACAGAGGATGGTTTTGTTCCGGCGCTAAAAACTTCATATTGGCTGTTCCCGTAATGACGAAGCACTCCTTCCGCCATTTGCGAGCGGCACGAATTCCCGGTGCACAATATCAGAACCCTTTTCCTCATAAGCTGCCTCCTTGGAGCCAGTAGGCCCAAACATAATAAATACCCGCGCCGATAAAGATCACGCCTGTGATCTTACGCGTATAAAGTTCGATCGCGGTCAGTTTGTGGAACCAATGGCTCAGCGATGTCACGCCAAGGGCTATCGCAACAGCAAACGCCAATACCGGCAGTCCGGTACCAATTCCATAAATGAACGGAAGGAGTCCCCCCGCCTGATGGTTAAGCGCCAAAGGGATGAGGCTTCCGAAGAAAAGCGCCGCAGAAACAGGACAGAACGCGAGGGCGAAAATAAAACCAAGCAGAAAGGCTCCCGGCGCACCGGATTCGGCGAGTTTATTGTGATGCTTTTGGGAAAGAGAAAAACCGGGCAAACGCGCAGTAATGATCTCAAAAAGCAGCAATCCTGTTACAATCAAAAGCGGTCCTAACACCTTCCCCATATATTTTTGGAGAAACATCGCAACCTGCGGGACGCTTACCAGAGAATGAATGATAATCCATCCCACGGCGGCATAAGAGGCCATTCTTCCAAGCGTATACGCCAGGCCTGAAACAAAAACTGCTGCCGGATGCGCGATCTTTTTTGACAAGAAAGAAACCGCTGCAATGTTCGAGGCCAAAGGGCAGGGGCTGATCGAGGTGAGAATACCGAGCCAAAGCGCGGAAAACCAGCCCACCCAAAAGGGATCCATCAATTTTCCTTTAAAAATGCGGCAACTTCATTCCGCACATAATTTTCGTACCGATCTTTGTTACCGACATATTCCCAAATCTTATCAAGGTTCCTGGAGCGAATCTCCTTACCGTCTTTCACTCGTGAAAGAATAAGGGTTTTTGTGTAGAGCTGATAATCATTCACAAAATGTTCGTTACCCTTGCCTTCCACATTCACGACCTTGAACGCGAGTTTTCCGGAAGTCAAAACGTCCTTGAAATTAGCTTCAATGGCCTCTTTGGCATACTGCTCCAGTTTATGGCAAGTGGGACAACGGAAGGTCCCGTGAAAATAATAAGCTGTGACCGTGCCGCCTTCGGAAGCTTCCTCGGCCATGGCCGAGGAAGTTCCGAAGAATAAATTAATTGCCAGCGCAACAGCCGCCAGCAGAAGAGATATTCGAAGAGTCTTTCTCATTTTTCCTCCGGGTTATTTTGTAAGGATTTTTTTGATCTCGTCCTTGTTCAATAGTTTTCCGGAAGAGACCACTGCGCCATCGACTACAAGAGCCGGTGTCATCATAACGCCGTACTCCGTGATCTTGTCAATATCCGTGATCTTCGCGATCTCCGCGTCGACGTTCAACTCCTTGACCGCCGTCTCTGCATTCGCGGTAAGCTGTTTGCATTTTGGACATCCGATCCCAAGAATTTCTATTTTCATAATAGCTTTCTCCTTTGTTCTTTATGGCTTTATCGCCTGAATTTTGACGCTCACAACGGAATTTTCTATATCCCCCACCAAGTCGATCTTTTTTTCGGAAGAGTCTTTCATCACAGCCTGAGCCGTCGCGTCATTTGCCATCGCCTCGACCGGATAATTCGCTTCACTAACAATTGTTATCCCTTGAAAGCCCGCTTCTCTGATCAATGTTAAATAATCTTCTTTTCTGACAGCGCCAGCCAGACATCCCACATAGGCCTCAACCGATTCCTTAATAGCCTCCGGCAGGTCCTTGACAAGAACAAGGTCGGATATCATCAGCCTTCCGCCTTGTCTTAAAACACGGAACGCCTCTTTGAATACGCGTTGCTTGTCGGTAGAAAGATTGATAACGCAATTTGAAATGATCACATCCACCGAGTTGTTTTCTACAGGAAGACATTCTATTTCTCCCTGCCTGAACTCCACATTATAATAATGCCCCTTGGCTGCATTCGCGCGCGCACGCTTAAGCATTTCAGGCGTCATATCGACGCCGATAACACGGCCGGTCTCGCCGACTTTTTGAGCTGCGAGAAAAGCGTCAAACCCGGCTCCCGAACCGAGGTCGAGGACTGTTTCGCTTTCTTTGAGCGATGCAATAGCCACAGGATTACCACAGCCAAGACCAAGATTAGCGCCTTCGGGAACCGCGGCCATTTCCGCGTCGCTATACCCAACGGTTTTGCTTATATCTTTGGCAAGACTCGAACCGCCACAACAAGATGAGGAAGCGCAACATGAACCGCCCTGCAGAGCGATTTTTCCATAACCTTCTTTGACCCGTTGTTTGATGTTCTTTTCCATAGTTTTCTCCTATTTGACGATGGCCCCGAAGACCATGCCGCTGATCGTGGCCATGACAACAACGAGACTCACATAGACCACGGTCTTCTTGGTCCCGATAATATTGCGGATCACAAGCATACTTGGCAGGCTTAACGCAGGTCCTGCAAGCAGCAGCGCAAGCGCAGGCCCCTTACCCATCCCCGAATTCATCAACCCCTGCAGTATCGGCACTTCGGTCAGTGTGGCAAAATACATAAAGGCTGCAACAATGGACGAAAAGAAATTGGCAAAAAAGGAATTCCCGCCCACTAGCGCCACCACATACTTTGACGGGATAATTCCTTCATGGCCTACTCTGCCAAGCAAAAATCCAGAGATCAAAACCCCGCCCAATAAAAGCGGCAGGATCTGAAGCGCAAAAGTCCATGAGGCAGAGGTCCATTCTTTCAGTTCTTCTTTTTTGAACCATGAGATCAACATGATCGCAAGTGAGACCAAGGACAGACCGGAGATCCACCATTTGAATTGATAGATCAAAGCCCAAACCCCATGATCACCTTCAAGGGGCTTGCCCCAATTCGCAAAAACCAAAAATGCGATCATTGAAGCAAAATAAAGGGCCGTTTGGCCTAAGGAGCGCGTTTCCTTAACCTCTCCTATATTAAAATCACCGCTCGTCTGGCGCGCCTGTTCTTCTTTGAGAAAGAGCAAATGCATCAAGAGCCCGATCACGACGCTAAAAATCACGGCACCCACCGCTCTTGCCAATCCGAGTTGCCAGCCAAGGATGCGGGCCGTCAGGATGATCGCGAGAACGTTGATGGCAGGTCCCGAGTAAAGGAAGGCGATTGCGGGGCCAAGTCCCGACCCTCTTTTATAGATTCCTGAGAATAGAGGCAGTACCGTGCAAGAACACACGGCCAAAATGGCTCCCGAAACTGAGGCGATGCTGTAGGAAAGGAATTTATTGGCCTTGGCTCCGAAATACTTCATGACCGATGCTTGGCTAACAAAAACTGAAATAGCGCCCGCGATAAAAAATGCCGGGACAAGGCAAAGGATCACGTGCTCGCGGGCATACCATTTGACAAGGGCGAGAGCCTCAAAGATCGCGTTCGTGAAACGCAAGTTCTCTATCGGAAGATAAAAACATGCCAAAAAACCCGCAAGAACACAAAAAAATTTCTTCCATTCACTCATCGATTTCTCCCTTTAGCGAGTTTGCAACATCCCCCTTCGACTTTGATGGCCTTGAGATTGACGAGGGCGTCGGAAACTTTGGCGCGGGCGGAAGCGAGGATCCTCGAGACCGTGGAGCGGTGGACCCCCATCTTGAGCGCGATGGTGTGCTGGTCGAGTTTCTGAAGATCGAAAAGCCTGAGGGTCTCGAATTCATCCAGCGTGAGGACTACGCCCTGAAGTTTTTCTGTGGTGCGGCATCGAGGCCGGAAGCAACGCTCGCCGGGATCGCATTTGATCCATCTTGTTTTTTTAGGTCTCATAGGAGTTTCCAATTATGCACATATGTGCATAATATTTGCCCGGCGCCTTTCCGTCAAGTTTCTTTGAGATGCCATTTTGATCCGGCTTGGAGCCAGACTCTATAACCCGGTTCTTTCTACCATAACCAGTTTCTGGTTGGGGAGCGGCGGGGAGTTGTGTTAGAATGCTTTGAAATTCTTGGCTCTTCTTGAAGGAGACTGCATATGAAACAGAAAAGATCCATACTGGTTGTAGATGATGATGTCGATGCCAGTCAGATAGTGAAGATAATACTCGAAGATACCGATCTCTACACGGTGAGCGTTTGTAATCGCGGGAGCGAGGCATTTAAGATCATCCAGGACACGCGGCCCGAACTGGTGCTTCTCGATATCATGATGCCGGACGCGGACGGGACGGACATTGCGGACCAGATCCAAAAAGACAAATCGCTTGCATCCACGCGGATTGTTTTCATGACGTCGCTTGTTTCCAGAAA
>Ga0265297_10011083_pt1 | contig 11132 bp, 10 predicted proteins | sample Munlanlwell13791_FD_192502 | JGI IMG/M metagenome (GOLD analysis project Ga0265297, IMG submission 192502) | Leachate microbial communities from a municipal landfill in Southern Ontario, Canada - Leachate well 137-91 | ecosystem: Engineered > Solid waste > Landfill > Unclassified | place...
TGCCTCTGACCGCTTTGGTGTAACGATCGTTACATCAAAGCGGTCGGAGCAACCGCCGACGCACCGGTGAACAGCGCGCGGTGACAACCCCGGCTTTACGCCGCCCGGTTTCCGGTTCACAACACGGCCATTCCCAACGTGTCCATGCCCGATCAACCGTCATCTCCCTTCAGCCGGGCCGCCCGGGAACTCATCGGCGACTTCCGGGGTGTGCCGCTGGATGAGCCGCGCAAAATGACGCGCCGTCCGACGAAAGCGATGGCGCCGTTGATCGAGGAGCTGCTCGTCAAATACCAGATCGGCCGCCACTCCTGCGAGCAGACCATCCGTGACCACTGGGCGGAGATGGTCGGCGCGGCCAACGCCGCCTATTCGCACCCAGTCCGCCTCGACCGGGGCAACTCTCTCCTCGTGCTCGTCTCCCACGGAGTGGTTCGCAACGAGCTTTTCCTGCACCGGATCTCGATCTTGGAGAAGATCCAAAAGCTGCCAGGCTGCGATCACGTGCGGGCCCTCAACCTGCGGGCGGGCTGATTTTTTACCGCCCTCAGCCCGCCGGACTTATCATAGCCGATGGTTGGCGAGCAAATGCGACGCTGACAGACTCCGACGAACGGCAAGCGGTAAAAAATTACACTTGCGCCGACCCACTGCCTCCCGAATAGTGAGCCCTTGCGTTAGTGGCAGGCCGTCGGTTGCGGACTGCCACCATGACTGGCCCCGACTTGTCGGGGTTGGAACGGTATCACCGGCCTGCGGCCCGTTGCCAAAGGCGGGTGATGCGGAGCCCTCCGGTTCCCAACAGTCGTGTAACCCACACCAGACCATGTCGATAGCCAAATCCGAAATCATCACCCAATATAAAGTACACGAGAAGGACACCGGCTCCTGCGACGTCCAGATCGCCCTGCTTACCGCCCGGATCAATCATCTGACCGAGCACCTGCGGGGGCATCGCAAGGACTTCCACAGCCGCCGCGGCCTTCTCCAGATGGCCAGCCGCCGGCGCAAGCTTCTGGATTACCTGAAGCGGCACGACCTGGCCAAGTACAACGACTTGCTGCAGCGTCTCAACCTGCGCAAGTAACCAGTTTCCTCGACGGGCGGGCCGATCCGCGGGCCGCCCGTCGTCGTTTCCGACCCTCGCCTTTAGATACGGGACATTTCCGCTTGGAGCTTCAAAGGTGGGGCGCGTTATCCCTAACGCGCCGCGGCGGATTAAGGATAATCCGCCCTACCCGAGGATCCAAACCGAAATCTCTCGCGTCGGGGATGAGGGAGCGCAAGCCGGTTAAAAAACGTTGAGATCCCTGCGCCGGGAGCGGCTGAGCCGCACGGCGCGAATCCAATCCCTGCCCACGGCATCAGCCACGCACCCTGCTGGACTGCAGAGCGCCGGCGGTGCCCGCCGCAGGACCAACCCAGACCATGAATCAGAAACATACCATCACTGTTCCCGAACTCGGCATCCAGTTCGCAACCGGCACCCTCGCCAAGTTCGCCAACGGCGCCGTCACCGTCACCGTCGGCGAAACCACTGTCTTTGTCTCCGCCACGGTCGCCTCGACCCTCCGGCCCGGCCAGGACTTTTTCCCGCTCACCGTCGATTACCGCGAAAAGTACGCCGCGGCCGGCCGCTTCCCCGGCGGCTTCTTCAAGCGCGAAGGACGCCCGTCCGAGAAGGAAATCCTCACCTCGCGCCTGTGCGACCGTCCGTGCCGCCCGCTCTTCCCGAGCGGCTTTCTCAACGAGGTGCAGATCCTCGGCATCCTGCTCTCCGCCGACCAGGCGCATGAGTCCGACATCTCCATGGTCAACGGCGCCAGCGCCGCCCTGGCCATCTCTGACATTCCGTGGGACGGCCCGATCGCCGCGCTCCGCATCGGCCAGATCGACGGCCAGTTCGTGGCCAACCCGACCATCGAGCAGATGTTCTCCTCCAGCCTCGACCTGATCTACGTCGGCAACGAGAAGGACATGCTGATGATCGAGGGCTCGGCCGACCAGCTGCCCGAGGCCCGCTTCATCGAGGCGCTGGAGTTCGCCCATCAGGCGATCCAGCCCATCATCAAGGCCATCAAGGAGCTCGTCGCGGTCGCCGGCAAGACGAAGGCCACCTTCCCGCTCGTCGCCGCCAAACCCGAGGCCCGCGCCATCATCGAGCGCGTCGCCGGTCCCAAGATGACCGACGCCATCTTCGGCAAGGAGAAACAGGTCCGCCAGGCCAACGTCGAGGCGCTCAAGGAGGAGGCCCGGGCCGCGCTGCTCGCCGAGCTCGGCGAGGGCAAGTTCGAGGATCACGACCTCGCCATCGTCTTCGAGGATCTCCAGTACAAGGCCTACCGCCATTCCGTCCTCGAGAAGGGCGTGCGGGCCGACGGCCGCGACGCCACGTCGCTCCGTCCGATCTCGTGCGAGGTCGGCGTGCTGCCCCGCGTGCACGGTTCCGGGCTGTTCCAGCGCGGCGACACCCAGGGCCTCGTCCTCACGACGCTTGGGCCGACCAAGGAGGCGCAGGAGCTCGACGCCCTCACCGGCGGCGCCAAGTCCAAGAGCTTCATCCTCCACTACAACTTTCCGCCGTTCTCGGTCGGTGAAACCGGCCGCACCACCGGCCCCGGCCGCCGCGAGATCGGCCACGGCGCGCTGGCCGAGCGCTCGCTGCTGCCCGTCGTGCCGCCCGAGGACGTGTTTCCCTACTCCATCCGCATCACCTCCGAGATCATGGCCTCCAACGGCTCGACCTCGATGGCCTCGATTTGCGGCGGCTGTCTCTCGCTGATGGATGCCGGCGTGCCCATCGTCGCGCCGGTCGCGGGCATCTCCTGCGGCCTCATCACCGAGAACGACGCGGCCGGCGCCATCTCCCGCTGGGTCACCATCACCGACATCCTCGGCGAGGAGGACCACTTCGGCGACATGGACTTCAAGCTCGCCGGCACCACCGAGGGCATCACGGGCTTCCAGCTCGACCTCAAGATCAACGGCCTCCCGATCGAGATCGCCAAGAAGGCCATCTTCCAGGCCCGCGACGCCCGGATCGACATCCTCCGCAAGATGCTCGCCGCCATCCCCGAGCCGCGCAAGCAGCTCAGCCAGTACGCGCCGCGCATCCAGACCATCCAGATCGACCCCGAGAAGATCGGCCTGCTCATCGGCCCCGGCGGCAAGACCATCCGCCGCATCACCGAGACCACGGGTGCGCAGATCGACATCGCCGAGGACGACTCCGGCAAGGTCTACATCTATTCGAACAACGCCGACGCCATGGCCCGCGCCGTGCAGGAGATCGACGCGATCTGCGGCGGCGGCTCCCAGATCGAGATGGGCAAGCTCTACCAGGGCCGCGTGACCGGCACCAAGGAGTTCGGCGCCTTCGTCGAATGCCTGCCGGGCAAGGAGGGCCTCGTGCACATCTCCGAGCTGGCCGACTTCCGGGTGCGCCGCACCGAGGACGTCGTCAAGGTCGGCGACATGATCTGGGTCAAGTGCATCGGCATCGACGAGCGCACCGGCAAGGTGCGCCTCTCGCGCCGGGCCGCCATGAAGGAGCGCGAAGCCGCGCCGCAGGCCCCGGCAGAACCGCCCGCCGAGCAGGCGCAGCAATAAGCAATAAGCGTTAAGCAATAAGCAAAGGGTGGCCTTTTTTGGCCGCCCTTTTTGTTTGGCCACAAGGAGGAAGAGGCTTGGGCGTTGATCTCGCCAGACCGCGGCGAACCTTGCGCCCGTTGCGTGAAGCCGGCCCGGCAGAAGTTCCCCGGCTTCTAGGCCGCACCCGCACCAGGCCCGGTGACAAAAAGCCTCCGCTCCTTGATCCCCGCGGCCTTCTCCCTATCTTGGCCTCCGATCCGCGCAGCCAGCAGCGTCGGGTTTAATCGCCAAAGACTAGACCATGATCCTGCAAGATTGGTGGTACACCACCCTTCTCTCCCACCAATATACCAACTGTCCTCCGCTGACCCGGGACCTCCGGTGCGATGTGCTCATTGTCGGCGGCGGCATGTCCGGCATCATGGCCGCCGCCGAATTCATCGGTCAGGGACTTTCCGTCGTCGTGCTGGAGAAAAACATCCTCGGGGGCAGCTCTACCGGCCGCAGTGCGGGTTTCCTCACGCCCGACAGTGAACTCGAGCTTTCCCAGCTCATGCGCCGCTACGGCGTCCACGGCGCGAAGGAGTTGTGGGAGGTGCCGTGCCGCGGCATCGATCTGATCCGCGAAAACGTGCGGCGGCACGGCCTCGACTGCGACCTCATCCGCCAGGACAGCCTGTTCCTTGGCATCGGTGCCGCCGGCCGCGCAGACGTGGCCGGCGAAATCAAGTCCCGCGAGACGCTCGGCTTCGCATCCACCCGCTACGACGAGGCGGCCTTGCGCCAGATCCTCGGGGCGGAGGGCTACACCGCCGCGGTGCGCTACAGCGACACCTATGGCATCAACGCGCTGCAGTACGCGCAGGGCCTGAAGGAGGTGCTGCTGCAAAACGGCATCCGTGTGTTCGAGAGCACCGAGGTCCGGGAAATCAGCGGTCACACCGCCCGCACCCACGCCGGCAGCGTCACGGCCGGCTCGATCATCGTGGCGATCGACAAGATGCCGCCCGCGTTCAACCCGCTCGCGGACGAGGTGTTTCACGCCCAGACCTTCCTCTCCATCAGCGAGCCGCTCAGCGATGCGGACGTGAGGGCCATCTTTCCCGGCGACCATTTCCAGTGCTGGGATTCCACGCTCGTCTACACCTATTTCCGCCTCACGGGAGACCAGCGCCTGCTGGTGGGCGGCGGCAGCGCCCTCACCACGTTCATGAAGCACGCCGATAATTCCTCCCGCGTGATCGACCGGGTCATCGCCGGGTTCCATGCGCATTTCCCCGCCCTGCGGCGTCTGCGGTTCATCCAGTACTGGCCGGGACTCATCGACACCACGCGCGACCTGCTGCCGGTGGTGGTGCGCCCGCCCGGGCACGATCACCTGCACTTCATCCTCGGCGTCGTCGGACTGCCCTGGGCGTCGTTCAGCGGCAGCTTCGCGGCGCGGAACGTGCTCGGCACCGCGTCGAAGGACGACCACCGTTACTACCGGTATTTCACCGACCGCCGCCATTTCTTCCTGCCGTGCGGGCTGGAGGCCGTCATCGGCAAACCGCTGCTGTTTTCCCTCAACAATGCCTGGGCGAAGTACTACCAGGTCGACCGCAAGAACCGACTGCCCGAAAAAGCGGCCGATTTCTGAAGGGACCGGTCCGGGCGATATTTTCGCAAGCCCAGCCGCGGGTACGGCAATAAGCGGCAAGCCTGCAGCCTTAGGCACGGGTGGCTCCTTCCGGGCCGTCCTTTTTTCGCCCAAGCCCGCCCGTCACTTGCCGGCGGCGGGCGCAATGCCGATCACCTTCGGCTCGCCGATCTCCACCTTTCCCTCCGGCACCCTCTGGCGGACAAGGCCGTCGCTGTCCCGGCCGAAATAGCGCGAGGCGTTCCAGATCATGGCCGCCACATCCTGGTCGAACCGGTTGCCCTGCGCCCGGATGCTCATCCGCGTGATCCAGAGCAGCTTTAATTGCTTCTGCTTCCACGCCCGCTGAAAATCGAATGCCTCCACGATGACATAATACCGGCTCTCCTCCACGTCCGACGTCAGGTCGCTGTAATAGGTGCGCAGGGCGGTGAACCGGCGGTTGTCGTTCATCTGTTCCAGCGTCGGCAGATAGCCCAGCAGCGCAGCGTTGTGCGCATTGGCCCGGGTCCGCAGGTCGTCCTGCAGGCTCATCATCATCAGGTAACCGCTCAGGCCCTCGTCCTGCGCCGGCCCGCCGCCGGCCGCGCCTCCGCTGCCCGGCGGCCTTGCCATGCCCGGCGGGCCCGCCGAGGCGGCCGCGAGGGCGGCGGAGGCCTGGCTCCGCGCCATGGCCGCGGTCATGTCATCGATCGCCAGGCGATACGAGCCGTCGTCATAGGGAATGGTCGTGCCCCAATGCACCAGGAGCAACAGGTCGGTTTGTTCGGGCGACGAAGCCGGCACGTAGCGCCGCGGCGCGAGGAAGGAGGCCAGGACCCGGGCCAGGTTCATGAACGGATAATTGTCGATCGAACGGTCCCGCATCAGTCCGCTGGCGTAGCTGCCCTTCCCGAACGCATAGGTCTCGGGCTTGAACGATCCGTCGGGCTGCTTCGTGCGGGCGTAACCGTTGGCGACCGCCGAGTAAACCGCCGTGACAATCTCGGGCTCCGCGGCGGCGGCCGATGGCGGGCCGGCCAACCCGCCAAGGCCCAAACCTGCGGCAAGCAGGATCGTGGTTTTCATCATTGGCAATAGATCCATACCCGTTTCCTCCAGCAACAGCATTACACTTAAGCGTTTTGGTGAATCACGGCCATCAGTTTCGGATGGTCCGGATCATGGGGACGGGTGGTGGCGGCAACACCCCGGGACGAAGGGGCGGCAGCGCTGCAGCAATAAGCGGCAAGCGATAAGCTTGAGGTTGCCCAGCGAAGGGCGGCTCTTCCGGGCCGCACTTTTCGCTTACAGCTTACGGCTTAATGCTTACAGCTTGAAGTCGCCATGCGACTTCTGGTTACCAACGACGACGGCATCGATTCCGTGTTTCTGCATGAGCTGGTCTCCGGCCTGCGCGCCGCCGGCCATGAACTGGCCGTGGCGGCCCCGAAGACCGAGCAGAGCTGGATCAGCGCCGCCAAGTCCCGCACCCGCCCGGTGCGCTCGGCCCAGGTTGACCGCGGCCTCGGCTGCCCCACGTGGGTGGTCGACGGCACGCCGGCGGACTGCGTCAACATCGCCCTGGCCCACCTGGTGAAAACACGGCCCGACGCCGTGGTCAGCGGGATGAACGTCGGCCTCAACGCCTCGCTTGGCTTCATCCTCGCCAGCGGCACGGTCGCCGGCGCCTTCGAAGGCGTGCTGCACGGCCTGCCGGCCGTGGCGTTTTCGCAGGACCTCAGCTTCGAGACCTACGAGCAGCTCAAGGAACACGGCGGCCAGCCCGACGATGAACTCCGCACTACGCTCAAGACCTCCGCGATCCACGCGGCGCGTCTTGTCGCCGAACTGGTCGCCACCACAGCTCCGCGGAGCTTCATCGTGCACAATGTCAATTTCCCCTCTCCCTGCCGGCCCGACTCGCCCGTCCGCCGCACCGTGCCGGCGCGCATGATCATTCCCGGACTCTTCAGTCCGGCGCAGGACGACGGCACGCACCGCTTCATCTTCCATCTCGGCCAGGATCTCTCGCCGGCCGAGCCCCTCACCGACCGCGCCGCCCTGGCCGAAGGCTGTATCAGCCACAGCGTGCTCGACTACACCCGGCTGGGCCGCATCTGACCGCGGCCTGATGGCCCGGATTTCAAGGTGGAGTGAGACCCGCCTCACCGCACGAATGAGAATCCGGCGCGCACGGTGGATGATTTTTTCTGGTAATCCAGCAGGCTCTCGCCGTAGCCGTTGAAATACTGCACCAGCAGAAAGGTGGCGAAGTCTCCAAAGCGCGCCCTGAGCGGATAGGTGAGATCGACCTGGAGGCTGCCCTTGTCCCAGTGATCGCCGATCCGCCCGGTCAGGGTCAGGGACAGATTGTTGTTCTTGCTCAGCATCAGGGCGTATTCGCCATAACCCCGGTACCGCGCGAGGTCGGGATTGTCGCTCAAGCCGCCGATGTAGGTGAAGAGCTTTGGCGCGAACACCAGCCACCAGCCGTCGTGCCGGCCGAACGCCAGCATCGGCCTTACATAAAGGAGGTTCATGCTGCGCGAAGCCGCGCCGCCCTGGCCGTTCGACTCGTGCTGCACCGCCGCCTGGTAGCCCAGCCATTGCCGGCCCGCCACGCGGCCCGGGCCCTGCATCGGCGCAAGCGACTGGAAGATCAACTCCGGCATGTAACTCGTGTCGTAAAAAGGGCTCGAGTAGGAGGTGATGTCCCAGATCGAGCGCTGGGTGTAGCCAAAGTACACCCCGTTGAGCGAGGAATACTGCGTGCCGGGCGCGCTCTCGTCGCCCCAGAGGCGGTATTTGAAGCTGAACTGGAACTTGGCCGCGGGCTTGTCCGGCCCGAAGATGAAATAGATGGGCAGATGCGCCGAGAAGTGGCCGGCGAAGGACCGCTGCATTTGCGCCACCACCGGCTGGTTGCCGGCGCCCCCAAGCGGAGCCGGTATCGGTTCGGGCGGCCGGCCGGGCGCGGTGGGCGAGCTCCCGGGCGGCGGACCTACCTCCAGCACGGCGCGGGCGAGCGCCGGCTTGGTGATTTCCAGCACGATCCGGCCCCCGGCATCGCCGGGGACGTTCAAGACGTAGGTGCGGTAGGCAAATGCGCCGGGGGCGATGACCGTGGTCGCGCCCGCCTGGGCGCGCAACTCGACCGGCCACTCCCCGGCCCCGCTCTGCAGCCGGCCGGGCAGCAGGTCCGGCATCTCGACCCGCGCCTCGCTGCCGGTGGGATTGAGCAGCACCAGATTGAGCGACACCGGGGTCCCCGGCGCCACCGCCCCGGTCGGAACCAGCAGACTGACCACCACGCCCTGTCCCCGGGCCAGAACGGAAGTGAAGAGCAGGAGAACCGCCGCCGCGAGCTTTTGCATCATACCGCAGACGTACGCGGGCTTGCCGGATTTCGCAAATTGCTTTGATCACGATGAGACCAGAAACCCCGGAGCCAGTTTCGGCCGGCTCCGGGGTGGCGATTGACTCATCCGGCTTCGTCGCTAGTTTTCCCTCCGATGACCGCCGCTGTCCAGAAACTCGCGAAGACGATCGAGACGCTCCCGCCCAAGGAGCAGGCGGAGCTCTTCGCATGGCTCGACGCCCGGCGCGCCAGAGAGTGGGACGCCGGGATCAGGGCGGACTCCGCCGGCGGCAGGCTCGACCACCTGATCGAAGAGGCGCAGGCGGACTATCACGCCGGTCGTTGCCGCCCCCTCGATGATCTCGTCAACGACCAGTCCTAGGTTCTGGCGTTGTTATCTGGCTCTGCCGCAGGCAATCCGGCCAGCCACCCGCAAGACTTACCGCCTCTGGCAGCTCAATCCCGCCCATCCAAGTCTGGAGTTTAAGAAACTCGGCCGGGTGTGGTCGTGCCGCATCGCCGGGACCGGCTACCGCGCCCTGGCCTGCAAAGAAGGCGAGATCCTCGTCTGGTTCTGGATCGGCAGCCACGACGACTACGAGCGTCTCTTGGGCGGCTGATTATTCTGGCTCCAGGCTCCGAGCTCCTGAATCCTTCCGCCGATGATTGAAGTCGAAAACCTCACGCGCGTGTTCCGCACCTACAAGAAGCAGGCCGGCTTCTGGGGCGGCGTGAAAGGGCTGTTCCGGCGCGAGTTCGAGGAGGTCCGCGCGGCCGACCACATCAGCTTCACCATCGCCGAGGGCGAGTTCGTCGGCTTCCTCGGACCCAACGGCGCGGGCAAGACCACCACCCTCAAGATGCTGTCCGGCCTCATCTACCCCACCTCCGGCCGGGCGCGCGTGGCCGGCTTCGATCCGACGAAGCGCGAGAACGCCTACCGCCGCATCTTCGCGCTCGTGCTCGGCCAGAAGAACCAGCTCTGGTGGGACCTGCCCGCCATCGAGTCCTTCCTCCTGCTGCGCCACATCTACGGGCTCGACGCCCGGCAATATCAGCAGACGCTCGACGAGCTGCTCGCGCTGCTCGACGTCGGCCACAAGCTCAACGTCATGGTCCGCGAACTCTCGCTCGGCGAGCGGATGAAGATGGAGCTCATCGCCGCCCTGCTCCACCGTCCGCGCGTGCTCTTCCTCGACGAGCCCACCATCGGCCTGGACGTGGTCTCGCAGAAGGCGGTGCGCTCGTTTCTGCGCGACTACAACCGCCGCTATCGCACCACCATCCTGCTCACCAGCCACTACATGGCCGACATCAAGGCGCTCTGCGAGCGGGTCATCGTCATCCACCAGGGCCGCAAGATCCACGACGGCGACATCGGCCGGCTCGATGCCACGGGCAGCCGGCAAAAGATCATCAAGTTTCGTCCGGTCGACGGCGTCCTTTCCCCCGGTGCGCTCAATCCGCAATTCGGTCCGGCCGAGCCGGCCGAGAACGGCGAGTACGTTCTGCACGTGCCTGGCGACCAGGCCGTGGCCGTGTCCCAGCAGATCCTCGCCGCCGGCCCCGTGGCCGACATCACCATCGAGGACGTGCCGCTGGAGGACATCATCGCCGAACTGTTCGGCAAGCAGGGATAATGCCCCGGATTCAGGCGGTAGCCAGATTCGTGAGAATTTGGCCGCCTCAGGGAGGAAAGCCAAAGTCTCACGACTTTGGCGACGCGGATTCCGACAAGCCACCCCTCACACGCCGAGTTTTTCACGCACCGTCTGCGCCAGCGCCCGCGCGTCGAACGGTTTCTGGAAAACCACGGCGTCCGCCAGCTCCGGCGCCTGCGCCGCCCGGGCCGGCAGCTCCGAGATCGTCGTGAAAAACGGCCGCAGCCCCGGCTGCAGCTCCTGCGCCAGCCGCGCCAGCTCCAGTCCGCTGGCACCGCGCAGCTCCACCTCGGTGATGAGCCCGTCGAAGCTTCGGGTCCGCAGCAGCTGCCGGGTTTGCTCCACGCTCGAACTCTTCACCAGGTCAAAGTCCCGGCCCAGCACGTAGGCCAGCGTGTCGTTGACCGCCGGATTGTCATCGTGCAACAGCAGCGCGGGCCGCAGCGTCTCGCCGAGCGGCCGCAACCCGGCCAGCGCCGCCTGCAACAGGACCTCGGGCTCGCCGCCCTCGCGGCCCAGTTCGGCCACGCCGGCACGCACCGGGGCGTCGGCCGGCCCCGCCGTTGCGGCGCGGGCCAGCAGCGGCCGGAGCCGCCGCAGCTGCGCCATGACCGCGGCGCGGCCGCACTCGGGAAAGACCAGCCCCACCCGGTTGGCGTCGTAGGGCCCCGCCGTCACCGGGGGCGGCAGGGCGGCGCGCAGGGCGGGCAGCCGCTGCAGCAGCCCGCCGGCAATGCGGGGCGAGTCGAGCAGGGCGAAGCCCAGCCGCAGCTGCCGCCACTGGCAGCGGTAGGTCTCGCGGCGCAGGGCGTCGAGCAGGCGGGCCTGCTCCGGCGTGAGATCGGTCATGACCACGACGCACACGCCCCCGGGGCCGGGGGCCGTGCGCAATTCGCCGTAG
>Ga0265297_10011084_pt1 | contig 11131 bp, 11 predicted proteins | sample Munlanlwell13791_FD_192502 | JGI IMG/M metagenome (GOLD analysis project Ga0265297, IMG submission 192502) | Leachate microbial communities from a municipal landfill in Southern Ontario, Canada - Leachate well 137-91 | ecosystem: Engineered > Solid waste > Landfill > Unclassified | place...
TCAGCTTGACCGCCCAATCCAACGCCGAAATGACCTTGTGTCCCGGCAGGTCGAAGCCTCCGGCGATCAACACGTCATCGGCGTCCTCAAGCGAGTACGGGCGTTCGCCAAGGGTCGCCACGAACTGCTCGATCCAGCCTTCGGCGGCCACGTCGCCGGGCCCGGCGTAGTAGAACCGGCCGCCCCTCACCCGCGGGATCACTTCAAACACGAACTCGAGGTATCGATCCCAGAGCTTCGGCCCGACCTTGCGCTTGTTCAGCCGCTTCAAGGCCTCGCCCAGCTTCGCCTCATCCCGGTCCGTCAGTTCGTATCCGCCGTCGACGTGCCGGCGGTGGCGCCGGTAGAGGGCAAGGAAGTGCCGGCCCAGATCGCTTCTTTCCGGGTGGGCGATCCTGCCGCTGGGTGCCTGCCCGATCATGGCGTGCACCCGTCTTGGCCGATGCGTCAGCTTGTCAGCCCTTGTCTGTCTTGCTCGTTCTTGGATCGCTAGAAGATCAAGAGACACTACGTCGGGAACCCCTTCCCGGAAATCTGAGCCGTCGGGCTTGGTTGTGCCCGAAGGCGGAACGGGATTCCATTGGGAACCTTGTTCCGCCCCCGCCACTTCCCCGGACAGGATCCGCCCGTGTCGGTTGTCCCGCGTGATCGTGTCGACCGCGACGCAGAAGGTTGAACCTGCCGAAGGCCGCACGACGCGGATCGCCGTTGCGCCTACGCGATCAACCAAGCCGGCCGCGGTCAAGGCTTGAAGGTACCGCCTCGCCATGCGCGTGCTTACCTTCATCTCGGCCGCCAAGGCAGCCGCAGGGGACCGCATCAGCGCCGTCGCCGACACGCGCAGCAACGCTTCCCATGCGTCCTTTCGTCCCGGAGTCAATCGGACTTCCATCGGCTAGCCTCTCCGCTGGTTCGCGTCAGGATCCTACGCCTACGCGGCAGCCCCCAACGGCTGTACGGCGGCCCGCAGCCCTACCGCTGCCGCGTACCGGCCCCGCCCCTCGCCACGAACGCCTCCAGATCCCCCACGGCCACGCGGATCGCATCCAAGATCCGCACGTGCGCAAGGGCCCCCTCCGCGCAAAGCCTGTAGACCGTGGCCTTGCACACGGCCAGCCGCCCCGCCACTTCCGCGACCGTCAACATCCTGCCCACGTCGGCCGCGTCCCGGACGGGGCGAAGGCCGTTGCGTCCGCCGGTTGCTTGCCCATGATTTGCCCATCTCGACGTGCCAACGGGTGCCAAACGGTGCGACCGTGGCGAATCGTCGCCCGCCCGCGATGCGAGCGTTGTCGGTGTAGGTTGACGGGGTTGTGCCGTTTGCAGCATCCTTCGCGCCGCTCGGGGAGTGGCGCAGTCTGGTAGCGCACCTGCTTTGGGAGCCGCTTGTTGCGGGTTCGCTTCGCCTTGCGCCTCCCCGGAAACACGCAATGATTCCGCAGGCCCGACACCCTGCCCGGTGACAAGCCGCAGGTGCGGCTGCGCGTCTTGCCCAGGATTTGCCCATGTCGGCGCGTTGACCACGGCTCGCGCGGGTTCGGCCGCCGGGGGCACGGCGCCGGGATCGGGATCAGGGCCCTGCCCCGCGGGGTGGAACCGCAAGCGGTTGACTTCGCGCAGCAGGAAGTCCGGTTGCAGGTGCACGTAGATCGCCATCGTGGTCCGCGGATCCGAGTGCCGCAGGATCTTCTGAAGGGCCGCGGTCGACACTCCCGCGTTCGCCAGCAATGATCCGCACGTGTGCCGCAGATCGTGAAAGCGGATCGGCCGCGCCCTTGCGACCGGCAGCAACGCCATGCACCCGGCCGGGCACTTCCGGCGCGTGTCATCCGGCGCCCGCACGACGGCCCCGCACCGCCTGCACACGTGATCGAAGTGATCCACGATCCCGGCGCGCTTCAGGGCCGTCCGCAGCCGTTTCTCCAGTTGCGTTCCCCGCGCCCGGCGGCCCCCATCCGGGGCCGGGAACAGGTACTCCGAAGTCGATGCGTCGATCGCCCCTTGCAGGTACGGCACCAGTTCATCCGCGATCGGGACAACGCCTTCGTCGCCGCCCTTGGGCGTGTCCCGGCCGTGGGATCCCCGGACGGTGAGCCGCCGTCCGGGCAGGTCTACGTCCCGCACCTTCAAGGCGAAAAGCTCGCCCCGGCGCAGTCCCGCGTAGATCGCCACGGCGAACAACGCCCGCCATTCGTCCGTCAGGGCATCCAACACCGGCAGCACTTCGTCGGCCCTCAGGAAGTCCGCCTTGCGGCTCGGCACCTTGGCCTTCGGGACCGCGGCCGCCGGGTTCACCCCGACGAACTGCCCCTCCCGGATCGCGAGCGCGAACGCGGCGTGCACGAACTTGCGCAGGTGATTCCGGGACGCGGGCGCAAGGGTCGCTTCCTTGGACCGCAGCCACGCTGCCAGGTCGCCCGCCGTCACCCGCGCGGCCGGCTTGTCCGCGAGCGGTTCGCTCAGCAGGTTTCGCCGGACCGTCGCCGCAGTGGAAGCCGCCGACGCCTGGCTTGCGGTCGCCTTCAACCACCATCCGATCAGGTCGCGCAACGTCCAGTCCACGTTGACCGCGGCGGGGATCTCGCCGTCGCGGATCTTCCGCGCCTTGGCCTCGAGGTCGCACGCTTGGATCTGCGCGTGCGCCTTGCGCTTCACGTCTGGCGGCAACGCCCGTTCGCGGGGCCGGCCCGTTTCGTCGGTCCATCTTGCGTACCAGATCGCGCCCTTCAGCCTTACCGTTGCCATGTTGCCCCCTGTCAGCCCTTGACGTTCCGCGGACCCGTACCCACGATCCGCAGGTCCGCCTTGCCGCCGTTCGCGAACGCCCGGATCCGCTCGGGCGCGAACCGCACCAGCGGGCCGATGTAGATCGCCGGCAGGACACCGCGAGCCGTCGCCTTGTAGACCCAGCTTGTCGAGACTTGCAGGAAGTCCGCCACGTCCCGCACCGTCCACAGCCCGTCATCCGGTCGCCTTGGTTCCACCGCCACCATTCCGCGCCCCTCCAGCGGGGCAGCCGCCCCGCGATCCTGCCCCGCGCCTTGCATGGCGCCGGGGGTTGCATTCCGGGCGCCGGCAGCGTCATCGCTTGGCACCCGCCAGATCCTACGCGGCAGCCCCCAACGGCTGTACGGCGGATCGGGCGAGATCCGAGATCCGGCGGTGCGCGTGGATCCAGGCAAAACAAGGATCCTACGCGGCAGCCCCCGCGGCTGCACGGCGGGTCAGCGGCGAACCGGATCCACCGCCTTCCGCCGTACGACCGTTGGACGGTAAGGCGCCGACGGCGGCACGGGTGCCGCGACAGTCGCCCCGAACACGCCGCGCGACGGCGGCAGCGGATCCGGCGGGCGCGGGAGTGTCGGTTCGTCGCCGGCCCCACGGGGGGCGTCTGTGGCCTTCGTCATCCGAGGGGCCGGGGCCGCACGGTCACGGTCGAGATCGGGCCGCTGCGGGGCGTCTGGCGCGTCCGCTGGGGTTGCATCCTTCGTGCGGACTTCGCTCGCAACCTGCACCCCGGCCGCGCGCAGACCTTGCACCAGGAACACGCGGATCACGTCCGATCGGGTGACTTCCGCCCCCGGCCGTTCCTCCGCCCATTGCGTCTTGATCGCATCGATCCGCGCGAGCAGATCATCGGACAGCCGGACGGCTACCAGATTCGGGTTCTTCTTCTCTCGTTTCGGCATGTTGATTCTCCAGGATCGCGATCCACCCTTCGCGGTTCGCCGTTCCCGACGGTCCCCGCAAGCGCGGGGTCGACTCGGCCAGGGCGTCCAGCGCCGCCAACGCCTGCCGCACCCGCGGCAGGTCAATAACAGTTGATTCGTGGGGCGATTCGGGCCCCGTTCGGGGCCGTCCGCGGGCCGTCTTGTCAATAGGCTTTGCTTTCACGCTGCCACCATCCGCGCGATCTGAACCGCGGCGAAGATCCGGCCGGTGCGCGACCGGAAGCCCCTGCGATCCAGCTCGGCCGCGGTCCGCTCCAGGCTGAGACCGGCGGTGCGCAGCTCGGCCGCCAGCTTCAGCACTTCCGCTTCCGCCGGATCCGATTCCAGGTGCACCCCATCGGCCGCCAGCCGGAAGCCGTACGGCACCCGGCCGCCCGTGTACTCGCCGCAGGCCGCCTTGTGCTGCATCGCAACCGAAGTCCGCTCGCCCGTCGCTTCCCGCTCCCACTGCGCCACGCTCGCAAGCACGTTCAGCACCAGCCGGCCCGCCGCGCTACGGGTGTCGATTTGCTCCCCGACCGACAGCAGCGCCCAACGGCCCGCGGCGAAGTACCGATCCACAAGGTCGCCAAGATCGCGAACGCTGCGGGTCAGCCGGTCCAGCTTCACGACAAGGATCGCGTCCGCTTCGCCGGCCCGAAGCGCCGCAAGCGCCCGCTGAAGACCGGGGCGGTCCAGCGTCTTTGCGCTCAAGCCCGCGTCCACTTCCACGGCCACGAGATCCAGATCGTAGAGCGCTGCGTAGGCTTCCGCCTTCGCGCGCTGCGCCTCCAGGCTCACGCCTTCGTTCGCCTGAGAAGCGGTGGAACATCTCAAGTAGGCGACCGTGCGGGTCCGGGTGGCGGTGTCAGCGGTGCGGGCCATGCGTTCCTCCCTTGCTGACGCCCATTCTCCGCTTCACGTATAACGCTGTCAAGCGGTGTTGTGCCGTGTGCAACCTAACAGGGGGGTCGCGCTGTAAGGAACGGCACCCCTTCCGCCAGATCCTACGCGCGAGGCTACGGTGTCGGATCATGCTTGACGTTGCTATACGCGCGGATCTTGGGGGCTCCCGCGAGATCCGCGCGGACTAACGGCCCGATCTCGGAGGGCCGAGCGCGACCCGCGCGCCGGGCGGGCCTTCCGGGATGCGATCCAGGCAGGTCTGCCGGAAGGCGTAGAGTTGCGGAAGTACAGCCGATGTTTGGGCCGCGCGGGCGCGAACCTTAGCTCTCGCGCGCGCGCAAGGGCATGTACCCAGGATCCGGGCCGGTTTTGAGATCGGTTCGGGCACGATTCGAGGGGTGCAGCCGGGCCGCTGCGGGCCAGGTGCGAAGCGGCGGGTTGCGGATCGTCGTCGGACATGTACCGGAGGGCGGGGACGGCGGGGCTGTCGGATGCGATGCTCCAGGGGCGGTGCACGTGGGGACTGTCGCAGGCTTGGCGCACGCACAAATGGGGCGGTAACGCGTCGGGTCGGGTGAGACATCCTGCAAGCCGTCGTACACGCGCATCCGTGGACGTTCGCCCGATGCACCTTCGCGGCCACTCCTATCCCGTCCTCTGTCGCAGTCCTTTTCTGCCGCCCGATCCTGGCGGGTGGCTTGCGGATCCGGCCGTCGGATTGCCTTCCCGTGGCTGTCATACAGGAGGGCACGCAAGGCCCGCCGTCGCGGGTATGCCAGGGCGGGCACCTTCCCGGTCCGTCCCGGTAGCGGTGCATCCACGCTCACACGGCCCCGCTTGGGGACAAGCCGGGCGAGGGCAGGGGCGCGGGTGGCCTTGCCGTGCGATCGCCCGTTCTGGACGGGCATGGCGTGCGCGGACAGGGGCGATAGTCACTCTCTCCCCTGCCACGTGGATCGTTCCCATGATGATCTCGAATTCCGTCGGCCCGATCCCGGCGCCTCGCCGTCGGGGCCCGCTTGCCGCCCCGATCCGGATCTCGGGCGATCGTCGCGAGATCCGTTCACGTCTCACACGCTTCGCGCACCCCCACCCGGCCGCCGTAACGCGTGGCAGTGGGGGGCTCCGGGTCCGGGCAGACCATCGGAACGCACGCCCTGGCCTTCGCCCTTCGCCCGTGCGCGGCGATCGGCGGCGCGGACGGCCCCCAACGTGCCGAACGTCGCAGCGTCCGTCCTAGGGCGTTCTGGTGCGTTCTGGGCGATCGGCGGATCCCGGCCGGGGGCGTAGATCGCGATCCGCGCAGTCGGCGGGTCCACGGCACGGGCAATCCTCCCGCCCGATCCTGGCGCCACGCCAGCCGATCCGCGGCGGATCCGAAGCCCGGTCAGGGTGCGGCTTTCCACGGCAACCCGAGCGGAAGGTCCACGCTGTCCAGAAAGTCCCTGTAATGCAATACGGTATTCTCGCAGGTCAGGACGATTGGAAAGACGATCGATCCTGCGACGAAGCTTCCGGGCGAGACGTCCGTTGCCTCAAGCGCGTTCTTCAAGGCGTAGCTCGCATCGCTCGGGTTCACGTCCTGACCGCACACCGTTTCGGTGAAGTGCAACGGGTTGACGTGCCGAACAGCGCCGGACGCATTCCTGATCACGAGATCCAGGATCGCAAACCTCACGTCGCCGGACTGGCTGTAGGTCAAGTATCCGCCGTAGATGTACTTTCTGACCCGGACGGCCCGAACGGATACGTGCACGCCGCTTGGAGTCGAGGCGCCCAGCATCAAGCCTTGCAGCCCGGTCGCCCACCGCTCCGCGTTCGTGGCGCGAGTCCGCCAGTCCTGCACGTCGGCGAGGCTTGGGCGGCCGGTCAGCAGGTGCGACAGGTGGAACGCGCCGGCTGCATCGCGCAGGTTCCCCGCCCTGGCAGCGGCCTTGCCCCGGTTCCGCAGCCCCCCCACAAGCCGGTTCTTGCGAAGTGCTTGACGCGCGGCGTCCTGTTGATCGGCGGGGCTCCCCGTGAACAGGCCGATCGCGATGTCGAGATCACGGCCCGGCTGCATCGCTTCGACCATGCGATCGGTCAACGGCGCCTCTGCGGCAGCCGGCAGACTAGCCGTCGTTGCGACCGGCTGCGTTTCAGCCGCGGCACGGGCCCGTTCAGCCAACACCTCCCGCTCCGCCCGGACCAGCTCGGCAATCAGGGCCTCGCGCAAAGTCGGTTCCGGGGCTCCTGATCCGCCGGTCGGGGGCGCTGGCGTCGGCGGTGCCAGCGCAGCCGCAGCCGCGGGGGCCGGTGTCGCTGCAACGTCATCCCGCAGATAGAGCCATCGGCCGAACCCGATCCACGCGAAGATCAGCAGTCCTACGCCGATCGTCCACATGGCGACCGTCAGCACTTTCGGTTCTGTGGGCATCGTGACCCTTCCTCTTGTCCGACGTTCAGCCGGGGCGCGCCAGTACGGACCTTCCTGCCGCCCGATCCACCGGCACGCCAGCGCTTGCCACGGTGCGTTCGGCCATGCCGCGAGGGCGTCAGCGCAACACGTCTGCCTGAATGACCCAGCCCTCCACTTGGCGGCCCTTCACCCGAAGCGAGACGCGATAGAAGTTCAGCGGCTTCGCCACGTTGTTCGGTGACGTCCGCCCCTCAAGAACCGTCGCCGCAGTCCCGCTCGGAACGTCGGCGATCACCGGGTCCCGCTGTGCGAACGCCGCCACGATCTCCACTAGCTCGCCCGGATCCGCCTTGCCGCCATAGAGCCCGTGCGCGATCAGCTTCACACGCGCCCCGTTCGGGATCAGGGGATCCGCGACCGATCGCGGGGCGAAGTAGCTTTCCGGCAGGTCGAGATCGCAGACGCGCCAGTCCTCAACCGGAACCGCAGCGTTGGCGTCCGTCCAGACGCCCCCTGGTGCGAAGTTCGCCGTGCCTGCGTTGTAGAAATCCTGCAGGTTGCTGTCAGGCCGATACGCTCCGACGCGCACGGCGGCGGGCGTGTTCCCTTCGCGGTCGTGTCGGGCGTAGGCGTCTCGCAACGCGTGCTGCAGGTTCGCGGCAAGTGCCGGCCGGTTCAGCCCGTCCGGGACCGTTATCCGAAGGCAGTAGCGCGGACCGCGGTTGAAGCCGCACCGTTCGTCCTCTGCCACTCGGTAGGACGGCACGAAATCCGCCAACGCCTCCCGATAGGCCCGCTCTAGCTCCGCGTCCAGCGCCTCGTGCAGCGTCGGTTCCGCGGCCCCGGATCCGGCGTCCGGCCGTGGCACAGGGGCCGGCCCCGCCTGCGCAACCGGGGGCGTCTGTGTCTCTGCGGCTTCGTGCCGCGCGGGCAACGCACCTTGGGTCACGATCCAGGCCAGGATCAGCAAGCCCGCGCTGATCACCCCTAGGACGATCAGGCGCACCTTCCGGGTTGTGGACGTCATGGCTCGCCCCCTTGCCTGCCGTGCTGCCGTGCTGCGTCACCATGGGCGCGATGCACCTGACGCACCCGCGCCGGATCCGTCGCCCGCCTACTTGCACCCCGCGATCGGGGCGTGGACGCACCCGGCCACCTTGTCGCAACTGTCCGTCGTACATGCGTTCTTGTCGTCGCAGTTCAGCAGCTTCGGCGTGTCGACGCAGATCTCACCGGTCTGCGGGCAGGCGTAGAAGAACTCGGTGCAAGGCGTGCTGTCTCCGGCGCACCCCTTGATGCATGGGTTGCCCGTCTTCGGACAGCCGGGCAGCACAAGCGGACCGCATTGCCCGTCCTTGCACGTATCGGACAGCGTGCACACGTTGCCGTCGTCGCACGATCCCGTCCGCAGGGCGTTCACGCATCCGATCTTCGGATCGCACGCGTCGTCGGTGCACGCGTTGTCGTCGTCACAGTCGACCTGGCCGCCGTAGCCGCACCCCTTCACCGCGTCGCAGGCATCGATGGAACACGGATAGCCGTCGTCGCAGGCTGCGCCTGCGTCGGCGTGCACGCAGCCCGACTTGGGATCGCAGCTATCCGACGTGCACACGTTGCCGTCGTCGCACAGCACCGGGCCCGGCTTGCACTGGCCGTACTTGCACAGATCGCCCACGGTGCACGCGTTGCCGTCGTCGCAGGCGGCGCCATCGGCGGGCACGTACGTGCATCCAGCCGCGCCAGCGCACGTGTCGACCGTGCACGGGTTGCCGTCGTCGCAGGTGGCTTCGTCCGTCCCCCCGTCGCAGTCGTTGTCCAGCCCGTCGCAGGTCTCGTCTGCCGGCACGCACGCGGGCGGGCCGTCCGCAGCCACGTCGGGCGCGTCGGGCAGGTCACCGGCTTCCGCGTCCTCGACCGAAGGCAAGTCGCCGCTCGGATCCACGTCATCCACAGCCGCGTCGCCCACGGCGGCAACGTCCGCCGTCGCGTCCGATCCAGCCATGTCCACCCGTAGATCCACCTGCACGTCTCCCGATCCCACCGTCCACTCGTCACGCGGCAAGTCGCTTGCGCAGCTCGCCAACACGAACGCCCCGGCCCCGCGCGCACACGCCAGCGCCGTCCACCGTCCAACGTGCATGCCTTGCCCTCCCGATCCTGTTGACCGCCTGGCCCTCGCCCGATCGCGTCCGCCCGTGGGGCCCTTCCGGCAATACGCCTTGCTGCGGCCATGTATAGCCATACGTGGCAATAGGCAAGCCGTGTTGCGGCCACTACGGTCCGCGGGGCGACCGGACAGGGGCGACACGTGGACGTTCACCAGCTCAGCAAGCACGTCGGGAATCGGGTGCGTCAGCGCCGGTTGCAGCAAGGGATCACGCAAGCCGTGGCTGCCGACGCGGCGCGCTTGTCCCTCCAGACCTGGAGCCGCCTGGAGCGTGGCGCGGCGCAGAATCACACGCTCTACACGCTCGCCAACGCGGCGATCGCGCTGGACGTGGGCGTTGACTACCTGTTCGGCGGCCTTGACCGTGCCGACACCGCTGATCCGGTGCTGCGGGAGCTTGCTGGAATCCTCGGAAGCCTGGATCCCGACGCGCAAGCGGCGCTACTGCGGGCGTTCCAAGCGATCGCCCGGACGGGCCGCAAGGGGCGGCGGCAGGGCTGATAGCCGATCCCCGTGAACAGGCCGATCGCGATGTCGAGATCGCGGCCCGCCCCGCCCGCCCCGCGCAGCCCGGTTACCGGGGAACGCGTCTCCGGCGCCGCTTCACCGGACCCTGCGGGCGATCCGGCAGCAGCCTCCGGAATCCCGGCCAGCGCTCCATGGCGTAGCACACGGCCGCGCGCAGCTGCGGGTCAGCCCACACGCCCTCGGTGAATCCGTCGTATTCCAGCATCCATCCCCGGTGAAACGCCGCGCTTCTGGCGGTTTTGCTGTCGAAGCCGGCGCCCTGCATGACCCGGTAGTAGTGCGCCCAGTCGACCTCCGAACGCAGGTTCTCGGCCTGGAATCGTTCGATCCCGGCCTCGGCCCCAAGGCGATCCACGGGAACCCAGGGACACCGCGCCTCCGTATGGGTCCACGCTTCGAAGCGGGAGCGGACGAAGTCCGGCCAGTCGTCTTCCGGGATGCGCCCAAGCTGCAGCCTCATGACCGCCGTTGCCATGTGGCACCGCAGTTCCGGCCAAAGTGCGAACGTCGGCTGAAGCCGTCGGCGTTCGGCTTCGTACAGATGCGACAGCAACAGGACGCGGCGATCGTCAGCCGGAGGGGGCCGCGGCACGTAGCGCTTCGGATCCACGATCGCAACGATCGGGCCGTTGTGGCCCTCGTCTTTTTGTTGTTGTTGTCTCTCTTCTGAAAGAAGAACGATCACCAGCCGATCCGGGGGGGCGGCAACATCGCAGACTGCAAGCCGTTTGCGAAAACGCTTCGCCGAACGGTGCATGTACCGGCCGACGAAATCCGTCCCGGGTGCCGGCAAATGGTCCGCCCATTCGGGAAGGTGCTCCGCAGCCCGGCCGTCGCGATCTACGATCGCAACACCGTCGCCGGGCTCAAGGCACGTCACGCGCGGACCCTCGGTTCGGCCGATCCGAGGGCGTCGCACCAGCCCGGCCGTCACCAGCGCAGTGATCCGATCGCTCGCCGCTGGCAGGCCAACGCCCAACGCTCGCGCCAGCGCTGTTGTCGGCGGCAGGTCGTGCCCCTCTCGCGCGAGGCGTTGCAGGGTGATCCAGGCCCTCGCCTCTGCGGGCGTCAGCGTCGGCGGTTGTTTCCACCAAGCCCGGCTTGCCATGGTAAATCCCTCTCACGTGGCGTTCTTGCCACCTCTGCCGGGATCCTACGCGGCAACCCCCAACCGCTGTACGGCAGCCCGCTACGGTTCCCGCCGCGTTCCTGCCCCGCCCCTCGCCACGAACGCCTCCAGGTCCCCCACGGCCACGCGGATCGCATCCAAGATGCGCACGTGCGCAAGGGCCCCCTCCGCGCAAAGCCGGTAGACCGTGGCCTTGCACACGGCCAGCCGCCCCGCCACTTCCGCGACCGTCAACATCCTGCCCACGTCGGCCGCGTCCCGGACGGGGCGAAGGCCGTTGCGTCCGCCGGTTG
>Ga0265297_10011085_pt1 | contig 11130 bp, 8 predicted proteins | sample Munlanlwell13791_FD_192502 | JGI IMG/M metagenome (GOLD analysis project Ga0265297, IMG submission 192502) | Leachate microbial communities from a municipal landfill in Southern Ontario, Canada - Leachate well 137-91 | ecosystem: Engineered > Solid waste > Landfill > Unclassified | place...
GCCGTGCTGGTCGCCGGGCTCGACGGCATCGCGCAGCAGCGCGATCCCGGCAAGCGCCTCGACATCAACATGTATGTCGACGGCCACAAGCTGAAGGGGGCGCAGAAATTGCCGCTCAACCTGCTCGACGCGCTGCGCGTGCTCGAGACGTCGAAGGTCCTGCGGGCGGGGCTGGGCGATGCCTTCGTCGACAGCTATCTCAAGCTGAAACACGACGACTGGAACGCCTACGCCCACCACCTGACCCAGTGGGAACGCGACACCACCCTCGACTGCTGAGGGCGCGTGACATGCAAGGCCGTCCCCGGCGTCGCCCCGATGACGCCGGTCAGCCGGTGTCTGCCGGCAAATCGGTTTTTTCTGGCCGGAAGCCGCGCCGGTCGCGGCAATTTTCACCGGCGCCGGGGCTTGACCTTCCGGCGCCGTCAGGCTCTTTGGCCGGACGTGCCGATGGCGAGTGGTGTGCGATGCCCGATACCGAAGCGATTCTGACCCTGTCCTGCCCCGACCGCCCGGGCATCGTCGCCCGGGTCTCGACCTATCTGTTCGAGAATGGCGGCAACATCCTGGAAGCCCATCAGTTCGACGATACCGAAACAGGCCGCTTCTTCATGCGCGTCGTCTTCGCCCTGGTGGGCGAGGGGGCGACGATCGAGGGATTTCGCAAGGGCTTCGCCGCGATCGCCGCGGATTTCGCCATGGATTGGACGCTGCGGCCCAAGGGCGAGCGCCGCAAGGTGATGATCCTGGTCTCCAATTCGGATCACTGCCTGGCCGACATCCTCTACCGCTGGCGGGCCGGCGGTCTGCCGATGGAGATCGTCGGCATCGTCTCGAACCACCCGATCGAGACTTTCACCCATCTCGATTTCGACGGCATTCCCTTCCACCACCTGCCGGTGACCAAGACCACCAAGCTCGAGCAGGAGGCGGCGATCTGGGCCCTGGTGCGCGACAGCCAGGCGGAACTGGTGGTCCTGGCGCGTTACATGCAGATCCTGTCGGACGGGCTCGCTGCAAAGCTTTCGGGCCGCTGCATCAATATCCACCATTCCTTCCTGCCGGGCTTCAAGGGCGCCAAGCCCTATCACCAGGCCCATGCGAGGGGCGTCAAGCTGATCGGGGCGACGGCGCATTACGTCACCTCGGACCTCGACGAAGGCCCAATCATCGAACAGGACGTGGAGCGGATCAGCCATCAGGACAGCCCGGACGACTTGGTCGCCAAGGGCCGCGACATCGAACGCCGGGTGCTGTCGCGGGCGATCGCCGCCCATCTCGAAGACCGGGTCCTGCTCAACGGGCGGAAGACCGTGGTCTTCCGCCACTGAGGCCGTGATCGGGGCCGGCGGGCCGGCCCCGAAATATCAGAAGTGCACTTCGGCGACGAATTCCGGCACGCTCGCCTCGGTGCCGGGCGTGGTGAATTTCGGATCGTTGCCGAATTTGTTCTTCCACCACTGATAGCCGAAGCCGATGTAGACGGTCTTCGGCAGGTTCATCGGCGCGCCGACGTCGAACATCAGCGCGGTTTCGAGCAGGACTTCGGTCGTGGTGTCGTTGCCGAAACCATCCTTGCCCTTCGGGCCGATGATGTTCATGAAGCCCTTGAAGGTCACCGGCGTCGCGATGTCGAGCGGCAGGGGAATGCCCCAGGCCGTTTCGATGCGCCAGGTCGGGTCGAATTCGACCCCCTTGCCCACGATTCCGTTGTGGTTGTGCTCGGTGCCCAGCAGGATGCCCAGATTCCAGAAGCCCGGCACGTCGAAGCTGATGCTCGGCCCGATCACGAATTTTCGCACCCTGGCGTTGAACTGATCGTCCTTGTAGGAGAGGTCGCCGCCGAAGGTCAGGCCGATGTCGCGGATGAAGCCGCCATAGGTCGTGCCGAAGATCTTCGACGAGCTCAAGGTCTCGCGGAAGACCGCATAGATTTCCTTGTTCTGCCGCGCATCGGGGCCGTGGTCGGACTCGTCGTCCTTGTAGAGGTCATAGAGCAGATCGACGTTGATGAAATTCGTGCCGTATTTCCAGCCCGAGACATGCTGGAACTGGCCGATGATCTTCTCGACGTCGGCAGTATTGGCCGGCTCCTGGAAGCCGGCGCCATAGCGCAAGCCGACGAAAGTGTCGCTCCACTGGAACAAGCCCTCGGCCGAGGCGGCACCCGCTGTGCCGATCAGGGCCGCCGCTGCCACGGCCGCCCCTGAAATCAGGCGGCGAAGGCCGCCTTTGGAAAGTTCACGCACCCCCATTGCACCACTCCTTGCGTAGGTTTGCCTCTGCTTCCGCCGGCGCGATTGCCGGCGGCGATCCCTGTGCCACCTAGCCGTCTTCCCCTAGTTCGACGCCTCTTGCCGGGCGTCCTCGCACAATTTGTCAATTCAGTTTCAATGATTGTGCCACTTCTGCAGGCGCTCGTGCATCTTCGCTAATTCATTGTTTAATAAAGGAAAAATAGGACGCGATAATTTCTCTTCGGATTTCTCCGGACGCTCATTTCCAAAAAATGTGCAAAATATAGGCATATTGCCGTATTTGCATACATTTCACTTGGGATGAAAAGTGCCGGCGCCGGAAGGCACCGGCGATCTCAGACGTGTTCGCTGGCGGCGGCTCCGGCGGCGGCTTCCGCCTCCGCCTCTTCAGCTTTGCCGAGCCCGTTGAAGAAGAGGTTGAGCAGGATCGCGACGAGGGCGGCGAGCAGGATGCCGGACTCGAGCAGCGGGTGCAGGCCGTGGGGCAACTGCTTGAAGAAATTGGGGGCGACCAGCGGGATCATGCCGAAGCCGACCGAGATGGCGACCACGAACTGGTTGTTCGGCCGGCTCTTGAAATCGACCTGGGACAGGATGCGGACGCCGGTCGCCGCCACCATGCCGAACATCACGATGCCGGCGCCGCCCAACACGACCTGGGGCACTGCCTCGACCAAGGCGGCCAGTTTGGGCACCAGGCCGAGGGCGATCATGATGGCGCCGCCCGCCGCGGTGACGAAGCGGCTGCGCACCCCGGTGACACCCACGAGGCCGACATTCTGGGAGAAGGACGTATAGGGGAAGGTGTTGAAGATGCCGCCGATCAGGGTGCCGAGGCCGTCGGCCCTGAGCCCCTTGGTCAGGGCGGCGCGGTCCACCGACTTGCCCGTGATCTCGCCGAGCGCCAGGAACATGCCGGTCGACTCGATCATCACGACGATCATGACGAGGCACATGGTCAGGCTGGAAACGAGGTCGAAGCTGGGCGTGCCGAAGGCGAAGGGCAGCACGACGTCGAACCAGGGGGCGGCCGCGACCTTGTCGAAATTCATCAGCCCGGCGAGCGAGGCGATCGCACCGCCGACCACGATGCCGATCAGCACCGCGACATTGCGCAGGAACCCCTTGCCCCATTTGGTCAGGCACAGGATGACGACGAGGACGAAGAGGGCGAGGGCGAGGCCGCCGGGCTGGCCGTAGCCGGGATTGGCGAAATCGCCCAGTTCCTTCACCGGCGCGTCGTTCACCATGCGCTCGGCCATGGCCTTCAGGGTGGGCAGGCCGCCGCCAGCCCAATTGATGCCGACCCGCATCAGGCTGATGCCGATCACCAGAATGATGGTGCCCGTCACCACGGGCGGGAAAAAGCGCAGCAGGCGCGAGACGAAGGGCGCCACCAGGAGGCCGAAGACGCCCGCAACGATGACCGCGCCATAGATGCCGAGCAGGCCGAGGCTCGGGTCGTTCGCCATCGCCAGCATGGGGCCGACCGAGGCGAAGGTGACGCCCATCATCACCGGCAGGCGGATGCCGATCCCCGGCAGGCCGAGGGACTGGATCAGGGTGGCGACGCCGCAGGCGAAGAGATCGGCATTGATCAGGGCCGAAACCTGCTCGGGCGAGAGCTTCAGGGCGCGGCCGATGATCAGCGGCACGGCGACGGCGCCGGCATACATCACCAGGACGTGCTGAAGGCCGAGGGTGAGGAGACGGGGCGCCGGCAGGCGCTCGTCGACGGGATGGACGGTGGCGGTCATCGGCGGGTCACCTCGGCTTCAATTGGCGGCTGTCTGCCCGCGGTCTTCGATCCAGCGGGCCAAGGTCCTGCGTTCCTCCAGCGTCATTTCGGTGATGTTGGCCGGCGGCATGGCATGGGTCCAAACCGCGGCGATATAGATCTGCGAGGCATGGGCGGCGATCGCCTCCGGGCTGTCCAGGAGGACGCCCTTGGGCGGTACCGTGATGCCTTCCCAGACGGGTTCCTTGGCATGGCACATGGAACACCGCCCGGCCACGATGTCGGCCGCCTCGGCAAGGGCGACCGGGGCCGCGGCGGCGGCCGGGGCGGGGATCAGGCCGGAAGTCGCGGCCGGGTCGGCCGGCGTCGCCCGGCTGAGCGCCACGATGATCAGGGCGCAGACGCCCGCCACCCACCAGGTCCACCAGGGCGCCGGCAGGCCCTTGTGCATGGTGTTGAAGAAATGCCGGATGGCCACGCCCATGACGATCAGGAAGGCCAGGATCAGCCAGTTCAGAGAGCCGCCGTAAGCGAGCGGGTAATGGTTCGAGATCATCACGAAGACGACGGGCAGCGTGATGTAATTGTTGTGCATCGAGCGCTGCTTGCCGCGCTTGCCCAGCGCCGGATCCGGCGCCTCGCCCCGCATCAGGGCCGCCACCACTTTCCGCTGGTTCGGGATGATGATCATGAAGACATTGGCCGCCATGATCGTGCCCATCAGGGCGCCGGCCTGCATGAAGGCGCCGCGCGACGAGAACATCTCGGTGAAGAGGAAAGTGGTGCCGACCACGAAGCCGAAGCCGACCAGGGCGAGCAGCCCGTCGTGCCGGCCGATGGGCGAACGGCACAGACCGTCGTAGATCACCCAGCCGAGGATCAGGGCCAAGACGCTGAGGCCGATCGCCTGCCAGGTCGAAAGATCGAGCACGGCTTTGTCGATCAGATAGAGCTGGGCGCCGAAATAATAGACGAAGATCAGCAGGGCGACGCCGGAGAGCCAGGTGGCATAGGCTTCCCATTTGAACCAGGTCAGTTCTTCCGGCATATGCGCGGGCGCCACCAGGAATTTGACCATGTGGTAGAAGCCGCCGCCATGCACCTGCCAGGCTTCGCCATAGGCGCCGGCGGGCAGGCCTTCCCGCGGTTTCAGGCTGGAATCGAGGTGCACGAAATAGAAGGAGGAGCCGATCCAGGCGATCCCGGCGATGACGTGGAGCCAGCGAATGCCGGCGCCGATCCACTCCCACACAATCGGATCCATTCCGACCTCCGCCCCTGCACCCCGCGCCAGTTCTCTTGCGCTGCAATATTGCTACAGTTGCGTTGCGCAAAGAAAAGCCTTTCACTGCGACAGGACCTTCAAATTTTCGCGAAGAATGGAGGGGCCGCTCTTGGCGCTGATCGAGAACATAAGGGTCTTCGTGCGGGTGCTGGAACTCGGCAGCCTGTCCGCTGCCGGCCGCCACATGCGCCTGTCGCCCGCCGTGGTCAGCCACCGGCTGCAGCAGCTCGAATCCCACCTGGGGGTGCGCTTGTTGAACCGCACCACCCGCCGCGTCCGCCCGACCGAGCATGGCTCCGCCTTCTATGAAGCCTGCCAGGACGTGCTGGCGACCTTGGAGCGGGCGGAAGCGACGGTGGCCGATGCCGGACGCCTGCCGCGCGGCACGCTTCGCATCACGGCGCCGCTCGGCTTCGGGCGGCAGTTTCTGGCGCCTTTGCTGCCCGATTTCCGCGAAGCCCATCCCGAGGTTTCGGTCCAGCTCCGCCTTTCCGACCATGTCATCGACCTCCTGGCCGAGGGCATGGATGTCGCGATCCGCATGGGCAACCTGGCGGATTCGAGCCTGATCGCCCGGCGCATCGCCGATTGCCCGCAGGTCGTCTGTGCCGCGCCGGACTATCTCGCCCGCCATGGCGAACCGGCGGAGCCGGCCGACCTGCTGAAGCACGCCTGCCTGATCCTGCGCCTGCCGGGGGCGCGGCCGGTGCGCTGGGTCCTGTCCTCGCCCGACGGGCCGGTGACCTTGGCGGTCTCAGGCCCGGTGGATGCCGATTTCGGCGAGATCCTGACCGAATTCGCCCTTCGCGGGCACGGCATCGTGATGAAGCCGCTGTGGGAAGTGGCTGATTACCTGCGCGAGGGGCGGCTGGTCCCCGTGCTGCCGGATTTCCCGCCGCCGCCCATCTCCGTCTCGGTGGTCTATCCCCACCGTCGCCTGGTCGCGGCCAAGACCAGGGCTTTCGCCGATTTCATGATCGACCGAGGGGCCGCCGCGATCCAGGCGGCACTCGGCACAGGCGCTCAGTCGTCCGCTGCCTGAGCCAGGAGGACGGTCAGCAGTTCGGCGGCGACCAGGGCGGCGATCACCGCCGGCCGCTTGTCGCGCACGGTGGCACCGCCGATCGGGCAGGTCAGGCGCTCGAGCAGGGCGGCATCATGGCCATGGGCGAGGAAGCCCCGGCCGAAGCGCGCCTTCTTGGTGCCCGAGCCGATCATGCCGATATAGGCGAAATCGGGCCGCAACAGGGCCGCCTCGGTGATCGCGAAATCGAGCGGATGGTCGTGGGTCGCGACCACCACGGCAGCGCCCGGTGGCGCCGCCTCGATCGCCGCCAGCGGATCCTCGCTTGAGGCCTGTTCCGGCGCCTCGCGCCGCTGGTCGTACCAGGCGACCCGGACGGGCAGGAGTTGCAGCGCGTCGACCAGGGCCATGCCGACATGGCCGGCGCCGAACATGAGCACGGTCGGCAGCCCGGCCGCCTCCGCCGCCTCGTCGGCCGCCAGGCGGTCGATCACGGTCGGATTGAGCGCGATCAGGGCGAGCACGATATGGCCGCCGCAGCATTGCCCGACCGCGGGGCCGAGGGGCAGGCTCATGATCGCCTGGGTATCGCCCGAGGCCATCATGGCACGTGCGCGGGCGATCGCCGCCCATTCCAGACGCCCGCCGCCGATGGTGCCGTGGATCGCCGCCTCGTCGACCAGCATGCGGGTGCCGGCGTCCCGGGGCGTGGAGCCGCGCGCCTCGCGCACCGTGACCAGGACGGCCGGGACCCCCGCCGCCGCCAGCCGGCGGGCGATGGGGGCCAGTCTCTCGCTCATCCCGCCCGCGCTTTCAGGGCAGTGATGGTGCTCAGCACCCGTTCCGGCGTCGCCGGTGCGTCGAGCCCGGGGCACAGGCGATAGTCGGCCAGCGAAGCGATCGCGTCCGACAGGGCGTGGAGCACGGAAAAGCCCAGCATGAAGGGCGGTTCGCCCACCGCCTTGGAGCGGAAGACGGTCGGCTCGGCATTCTCCTGGGCGGCGAGCAGGGCGACCTCGAAATGCATCGGCCGGTCGCCACAGGCCGGGATCTTGTAGGTCGAGGGCGCATGGGTGCGCAGCCTGCCCTTGCCGTCCCACCACAATTCCTCGGTGGTCAGCCAGCCCATGCCCTGGACGAAGCCGCCCTCGACCTGGCCGATGTCGATCGCCGGGTTCAGCGACTTGCCGACATCGTGCAATATGTCGACGCGGGTTACGCGATATTCGCCGGTCAGCGTGTCGACCGCGACCTCGGAACAGGCGGCGCCATAGGCGAAATAGTAGAAGGGCCGGCCGCGCCCCGCCGCCCGGTCCCAATGGATCTTGGGCGTCTTGTAGAAGCCCGAGGCGGAGAGCTGGACGCGCGCATTGTAGGCGCGCTGCACGAAATCGGCGAAGCTCAGCACCTCCGCCCCGATCTCCACCATGCCGCCGGCGAAGCGGACACTCGCGGCCGGGACCTGCCAGCGTTCGGCGGCGAAGGCGGTGAGCCTGTCCCGGATCTGGCGCGCCGCCGATTGCGCCGCCATGCCGTTCAGGTCCGAGCCGGAGGAGGCTGCGGTGGCCGAAGTGTTCGGTACCTTCGAGGTATCGGTCGCGGTGATGCGGACGGCATCGACGGAAAGGCCGAATTCGCTCGCCACCACCTGGGCCACCTTGACGTGCAGGCCCTGGCCCATCTCGGTGCCGCCGTGGTTCAGCATGATCGAACCGTCGGTATAGACATGCACCAGGGCGCCGGCCTGGTTGTATTGGGTCGCGGTGAAGGAAATGCCGAATTTGACCGGGGTCAGGGCGATACCTCGCTTGATCACCGGGCTCTTCGCATTGGCCTCACGAAGGGCGGCCTTGCGGGCGGCATAGTCGCATTTCGCCTCAAGCTCTTCGATGATGCGGGGCGCCACATTGTCTTCGATCGTCTGGTGATAGGGGGTGACGTTGCGCGTCTCGTAACCATAGAGATTGCGCTTGCGCACCTCGAGCGGGTCGAGCGCCAGGGCATAGGCGATCTCGTCCATCACCCGCTCGGCCATCGCGACACCCTGCGGCCCGCCGAAGCCGCGGAAGGCGACGTTGGAGACCGTGTTGGTCTTCAGCGGCAGCGAGGTGAAGCGGCACGCCGGGTAGTAATAGGCATTGTCGGCATGGAACAGGGCGCGGTCCGTGATCGGGCCGGAAAGATCGGCCGAATAGCCGCAGCGCGCGGCGAACAGGCCTTCGATGCCCAGCACATGGCCTTCGTCGTCGAAGCCCACCTTGTAGTCGATGGCGAAATCGTGGCGCTTGCCGGTCACCACCATGTCGTCGTCACGGTCGGGGCGGAATTTGGCCGGGCGCCCGGTCTTGCGGGCCATCATCGCGGCCAGGCAGGCGAAGACGTTGCCGCTGGTCTCCTTGCCGCCGAAGCCGCCGCCCATGCGCCGCATCTCGACCGTGATGCAATGGAGCGGCACGCCGAGGGTTTCCGAGACCATGTGCTGGATCTCGGTCGGGTGCTGGGTCGAGCAGAGGATGCGGATCTCGTCGCCTTCGCCGGGGATCGCCAAGGCGATCTGGCTCTCCAGATAGAAATGCTCCTGCCCGCCGACCACGACCCGGCCTTCGAGGGTGCGGGGGGCGGTGGCGAGGGCTGCCGCGGCCTCGCCCCGGTTCAGCGTCATCGGCGTGCAGACCAGGGCGCCGAGCGGCCGCGCCGCCTCGATGTCGGCGGCAAAGGGCAGGTCCTCGTATGTGACCTTGGCCAGTCGGGCGGCGCGGCGGGCGGCGTCCCGCGTCTCGGCCGCGACGACGAAGAGCGGATGGCCGTAGAACAGCACTTCGTCCCGGGCCAGCAGCGGTTCGTCATGGGCGTGGACCGGGCTGATGTCGATGCCGTCCGGAATATCCGCCCCGGTCAGTACGGCGACCACGCCGGGGGCCGCCGCGACGGCGGAGATGTCGAGCGCCAGCACCCTGGCATGGGCGCGTTCCGCGAGGCCGAAGGCGAGATGCAGGGTGCCCGGCAGGTCCGGCACGTCGTCGACATAGAGGGCGCTGCCGCTGACATGGCGGGCGGCGCTGTCGTGGGTGGTGCTGCGGTGGACGGCCATGTCAGACATTCTGCGCCACTCCCCGCTTGTCCCACAGCCGCGTTTCTGCGCCGTTGTCGGTGACTTCGACCAGCAGGCGGCGCAGCATGTTCTGCGCCACCGTCAGGCGATAGGCGGCACTCGCCCGCATGTCGGTCAAGGGCGTGAAATCCGCCGCCACGCCTGCCATGGCAGCAGCGACCGAGGCTTCGGAAAGCGGCTGGCCGACCAGCGCCGCTTCGGCCTTCGGGCTTCGCTTCGGGGTGCCGGCCATGCCGCCATAGGCGATCCGCGCCGTGGTCACCGTGCTGTCTTCGATGGTCAGGCAGAAGGCGCCCATGACCGCCGAAATATCCTGGTCGAACCGCTTCGAGAGCTTGTAGGCCTTGAAGATCTGGCCCGGCACCGGCCGCGGGATAGAGATTTCGGCGACGAATTCGCCCGGCGCGCGGTCCTGCTTGCCGTAATCGACGAAGAAATCCTCGATCGGGATTTCGCGCGTTACCGCACCCTTGCGCAGGCGCAATTTGGCGCCGAGGGCGATCAGCATGGGCGGCGTGTCGCCGATCGGCGAGCCGTTGGCCACATTGCCGCCGATCGTGCCGGCGTTGCGGATCTGGGTCGAGCCGATGCGCCGCACGGTCGAACCGAAATCGGGCCAGGTCCAGCCCAGCAGGGCGAGCGCCTCGCTATAGGTGACGCCGGCACCGATGTCGATCGAGGCGGGTGTTTCGGTGATCCTGGCGAGGTCGCGCGCCCGGCCGAGCCAGACCAGGGGATCGGGCCGCCGCAGGTGCTTGGTGAGCCACAGGCCGACATCGGTTGCCCCGGCGACGATGGTGGCGGCCGGATATCGTTCCATCACCGCGGCCAGGGCGTCGGCGGAGGCGGGAGCGAAGAACTGCCGCCCGTCACCGAGGCCGAGCACGAGGTCGGCACCGTCGTCGAGCGATTGCAGGGTTGCCAGCGTCTCGGCCGCGGCGGCGTCGAAACGGTCGGGCGTGGCATCGTCCACGATCTTCCGGGCGGCGCGGGCGATCGGGGCATAGCCGGTGCAGCGGCACAGGTTGCCGGCCAGCACTTCGTCGATCGCCTGGTCGTCCGTCTCCGGCCCGAAGCCCGATTTGCTCATGGCGAAGAGCGACATGACGAAGCCCGGCGTGCAGAAGCCGCATTGGGCGCCGTGGGTCTCCACCATGGCCTGCTGCACCTTGTGCAGGCAGGTGGGGGCGGGGGCCAGGTCCTCGACCGTGATGAGCTGGGCGCCGTCGAGCGTGCCGAGCGGCTGGATGCAGGCGTTGACCGCCTGATAGGTCAGCGCGCCGTCGTCCCCCGGGCGCGCCACCACGACCGTACAGGCACCGCAGTCGCCCTCGGCGCAGCCTTCCTTGGTGCCGGTGCGATGCTCCGCGAGGCGGAGATAGTCGAGCACGGTGCCGGTCGGATCGACCGTGGTCAGCGCGCGCGGCTGGTCGCCCAGCAGGAAGCGGAGGGTGGAACGGGTCGCCATCTCAGCTCCCCCGATAGGTCGAGAAACTGTAGGGCGAGGCGAGCAGGGGCACATGGTAATGTGCCGCCTCGTCGGCGATGCCGAAGCGGATCGGCACCAGGTCGAGGAAGGCGGGTTCCGGCAGGCTGACGCCGCGCGCGCGGAAATAGTCGCCGATGTGGAAATCGAGCTGATAGGTGCCGGCGGTGAAATCGGCGCCGGCCAGCAGGGGCTGGTCGCTCCGCCCGTCGGCGTTGGTGGTGACG
>Ga0265297_10011086_pt1 | contig 11130 bp, 9 predicted proteins | sample Munlanlwell13791_FD_192502 | JGI IMG/M metagenome (GOLD analysis project Ga0265297, IMG submission 192502) | Leachate microbial communities from a municipal landfill in Southern Ontario, Canada - Leachate well 137-91 | ecosystem: Engineered > Solid waste > Landfill > Unclassified | place...
GCGGAAATATGTGGACTTACAGTTTCTAACATTTCTCCGGTGAAAGGTGAGGGCAAATAGATTTACTGGTCATGCCAAAATCTCCCACCATACTTTACGAAATTGGGTTTTTGGTGTATAGTAAAACATAACGAATATACAAAACAATATATTAAATATAGTAAATTAAAGCCAAAGACGGCTTTTTTGTTTGTTGCTCGATATATATTCGATATACAAAAGAAGAAAATGGCAGGAGAAACTATTATAAGCTTTGATAATGTGTCGTTTGAATACGGACATGATAAAAAAATCCTCAACGAGGTGTCTTTTTCGATTAAACGCGGGTCTAAAATAACTTTTATGGGCCAAAATGGAGCAGGGAAGTCCACTATTTTTCAGCTTATTACAGGCCAACTACAGCCAGAAGACGGACAAGTCAACATTGGCCAAAATATAACAATTGCCCTTAGCCGCCAAATTATCCCCAGGGATGAGATGGATTTGAGCGTAAAAGAATTTTTCCAGAATTGCTTTAAAGAAAAGATATATAATATCGACCCAAAAATTGATGACGTTTTAAGTGTGGTAAATTTGCATAAAGTTGACCACGATAAAAAGATTAAAACATTTTCTGGTGGGCAACAGGCAAGACTTTTGCTGGCTTCGGCATTAATTCAAGATTCAGATTTATTATTGCTGGATGAGCCAACAAACAATTTAGATAAAGAGGGGATTGAGCATCTAACTAAATTTTTAGTGGACTACAAAAAAACATTGGTGGTTATTTCGCACGATTCAGACTTTTTGAATGCTTTTACACAAGGTGTTTTGTATTTAGACGTGTTTAGCAAAAAAGTAGAGTACTTTAACGGAAATTATTATGATGTGTTGGAACAAGTGGCAGCTCAAATTGAAAAAGATGAAAGCAAAAATGCCCGCTTAAAGAAAGAAATTATAGATAAAAAGGAGAAAATGAACTATTTTGCCAATAAGGGCGGGCGATTGCGTCTTTTGGCCTCACGCATGCGTGAGGATGCCCAGGAAATGGAAGAAAATATGGTTAGCTCCAGAAAAGAAGACAAAACCATTAGAGATTTTACTATTCCTGTGCAGGCAGATGTTGGCGGTGAAATTATAAAAATCACCAGTCTTTCTATAATGAAAAACCACGAGCTAAAAGATATTAAAGCACAAGTTTCTTTATACAAAAACCAGCATTTATTAATTTCTGGGCCCAATGGCATTGGAAAAAGCACATTATTAGAAAGCATTGTAAATGGCACAGCTAAAGGCGCCCAAATTTCTAAGGGGGTGGTAGTGGGTTACTACAAGCAAGACTTTTCAATGTTGCCTTTTGATAAAACTCCTTATCAATTATTCACACAAATTGCGGGGTCAATGGACGAGCAGACTTTGCGTTCTACGGCAGCAGGGTTTTTGATTAACTCGGATATTTTATACACCAAAATAGGCAGCTTATCGGAAGGGCAAAAGGGTTTGGTTGATATTATGCGGATAGTTTTGCTAAAACCAGGTTTATTAATTTTGGATGAACCGACCAATCATATGAATTTTAGGCATTTGCCCGTGATTGCTAAGGCTTTGGATGAATATAAGGGGGCGATGATTTTGGTAAGCCACGTGCCCGAATTCGTTAAGCAAATTAGAATAGACGAAACTTTAAACTTAAATATTTGATATTTTTTGCCATTTGTGGTATAATCAAATATAATTAAAACAATATAAACATTATGTCTAATTTTTCACGCCCATCATTTGGCAGAAAGTCATTTGGTAACAAAGGCGGATTTGGTAATAAGGGAGGATTTGGCAATCGTGGTCCAAAAGAAATGCACAAAGCAAAGTGCGCCACTTGTGGTAATGATTGCGAAGTGCCATTTAAGCCAACAGGAAATAAACCCGTTTACTGCAATAACTGTTTTGTTAAGGATGATTCACGTGCACCTCGCCATGATTTTGGTCCTCGCAATGATAAACCAGCACCAAGGCCAGACCAGGCATTTAACGATCTTAAAGCTGAGCTTCGTGTAGTTAATCAAAATCTTGAACGCTTAATTTCAATCATGACACCAGTCGCGGTTGCTCAGAAAGCTCCAAAGGTTGCAAAATAACCTAAGGCAGCAAAAGCAGAAAAGGTAGAAAAGGTAGAAAAAACTTCAAAGAAAAAAGTCTCCAAGAAATAACCAAAACAAAAAATCCGCCGGCAATGGCGGATTTTTTTTACAAACCTTACAGAAGGCGAAATAACCATTCAGAGAGTTAGGCTCCGAGATATCTCAGGCCTATTAAAAGCGTCTTCTATTTTGAGTCCTTGTTGTCGGAGCCGTTTCCGGCAAATTTTCTGGCAGTTTTGAAACAGGTATTGATAACCTTATGAGGCGTTCAATTTCCTTTACTTTGCCCCCTTGGTCGGGTGTGGCAAACGATATTGCCTTGCCTTGTTTTCCGGCTCTTCCGGTTCTTCCGATTCTGTGCACATAGTCTTCTGGATTTTCGGGAAGATCATAATTAGCAACCATTTCAATTGATTTAACATCTATGCCCCTTGAAGCAATGTCGGTTGCTACAAGCACTCTATATCTGCCCAGCTTAAATCCTTCCAGGGCATCTCTTCTTTGATTTAACGATCTGTTAGAATGTATTTCAGCTGCCGAGATTCCACTGTCTTTGAGTGTGCGACAAATCTTTTTTGCGTTATGTTTTACTCTAATAAAAACCAAAACGCTTCCGGTATATTCTGAAAGTAAATTTTTTAAAAGCGATATTTTTTTGTTTTTATCAACAATAAAAATTTCCTGTTCTATATTTTTTGACGTAGTTCCTTGTTTTGCAATTTCTATCCTAACCGGTAGCCTCATATATTGGGAGGCTATTTTTGCAATGCTTTCGGGCATCGTTGCCGAAAATAGCATTGTTTGGTGATCCTGGGGAATATGCTGGAGAATTTTTTTTATCTGTGGGGCAAATCCCATATCAAACATTCGGTCTGCTTCATCTAAAACTAAGATTTCAACGCTGTTTAAGTGCAGTTTTTTTTGCATAATTAAATCGTTGATTCTTCCGGGAGTACCAATTACAATATGGGGATTGTTTCGTAGGGAGTTAACTTGATGGTATGAGGATGACCCTCCAATTAATACAGCAGTTTTTATTCCAAAATCATGTCCCATCTTTCTTATCGTTTCGTCAACCTGAACTGCGAGTTCTCTGGTAGGCAAAATGATTAGGCCTTTTGCATTATTTGAGTGTAATATTCTCTGTATCATTGGAACCCCAAAAGCTAAAGTTTTGCCCGTTCCTGTTTGAGCAATTCCGATAACATCTTTTCCTTCTATTGTTGCGGGAATAGTTTTGTGTTGTATTGGGGTGGGGGTTGTAAATCCTGATCTGTATAATTTTTCAAGAAGATTTGGAGCTATTCCAAGTCCGTTGAAGTTATTTTCTATTGTTTTATCCATATATTTAATTATACATTAAATTTAAATAAATGTCAAATATGGGGGGCTGTGCGATTTAGCCATTTTTTTTGACACATATTAACTTGTATGTTAGTATTAAAATACTTATAATGAGACTTGTTTTTAAATAGGTCTTTTAATTTAAGAAACAAGTCGAGGTTTTTTAGTAAGGTAAATTAAATTTATTTAAAAAATGACAGGTACAATCAAAAGGGTTACAGACAAAGGATTTGGCTTTATTTCTCGCGAAGGCGAGGAAAAAGATTTATTCTTTCATGCCAATGATTTGAACGGTGTATCATTCAACGAATTAAAAGTTGGTGATACTGTTACTTTTGACATTGAGCAGGGACAAAAAGGACCGGCTGCAAAAAACGTAACACGCGCATAATCGGACAAACTCAAAAACACCGCAAAAACGGTGTTTTTGTTTTACGTATTTGTATGAATTTTTAAATTTAGTATAATAGTAATAATTAGTCTTTATATTTTATGATAAATACCGAAAAGATAAGAAAATTTTTTCCAGCAATAAAATCTGGGAGAATTGTTTCAAATAATGCAGCTAGTACTCAGGTGCCAATACAGTTGTTAGATCTTTTGGAAACACTTATTGTTAAATATGACAATGTGCACAGGGGGCAATCTGATTCTTCTGTAATTACAACAGAAATATTTGAAAAATCATATGACGATATCGCTCAACTCATAGGTGCGCCGTCAAGAAAGAATATTGTTTTATTTAGAAATGCCACAGAGGCAATAAACTGTGTGATGTATTCTTTGATGACAGAGTTTAAAGATGGCGACAATGTGGTAACCACATACATGGAGCATAATTCAAATTATGTGCCATGGTATGGAATGTCTAAAGAAATATTGTCAAAACTGGGCGTAAACGTGGAGTATAGACTAGCAAAATTTGATAAAGAAACAGGTGAGCTTGACTTAGAACATCTAAAATCATTGATTGATGATAGGACAAAGCTTGTTTGTTGTACTGGTGCTTCAAATTTTTTGGGCACCAAAAACCCGATTAAAAAGTTAAGAGAAATTGCAGACGCGAGTGGATATATTCAACCAGATGGGACAAAAAAGTCCTATCTTTTAATAGACGGGTGCCAGACTGTTCCGAATATTTTTGTGGATGTGAAGGATTGGGATGTAGATTTTTTGGCTTGGTCGTTTCATAAAATGTTAGCTCCATTTGGAGTTGGCGGGTTGTATGCCAAAGAAGAACATTTAAAAAGAATGAGACCATTTCTTTATGGGGGGGACATGATAGCAGAAGGCCAGGTAACCCCAGAAAAAGTAGAGTATAATGTTCTGCCGTGGAAGTTTGCGGCAGGCACGCCAAATATTTTGGGCACCATACTTTCAGCTCAGGCAGTCAGGCTTTTGTTAGATTTTGCTTTAGATCAAGATGATAAAGCTTATTTTATGTATGAGAATGAGATAGACAGGCAAGATATTAAAAAAGCAATGGAAAATGTTGCAGAGCACGAAAAACAACTAATAGGACAAGCTCTTGAAGAATTAAGTAAGATACCAGGCGTTAATATTTATGGCCCAAAAGACCCATCAAGAAGGACTTCATTAATTGCCTTTAATCATCCTAGTAAAAGCCCTTTTGAAATTGCGACTGAGTTAAACGAATTGGGTGTAGAGTCTAGGGCGGGTTGCCATTGTGCAACTTTAGCACACCACTTTTATGAACTGAATCCGCCGGCTTCGTGCAGACTTAGTTTTTATATCTACAATAACACAGAAGATGTGTCGAAAGCTTGTCAGGCGGTTGCAAAAATATTGAAAAATTAAATAGAAATCAAAATGAGAAATTGCGCTATATACGATAACAAAGCATTAAATTTTTTTAGAGGATTTTGCGGATTTTTAGCGCTGGCCGGGTTTCTGTTTCAGAATATGTGGCTAGTTTTAATTACAAGCCTTTTATTTTTCTTTGGCATGCTTTCAATGAATTTTAATTTTATATATCAATTTTACAGCTTATTTTCTAAAAGTGTCTTAAAACAAAAAATTACCCCAATAGAAAAAGATCCTGGAGAATTAAAATTTGTGTATGCTTTTACCAGCCTTTGTTTTATGGTTTCTTTTCTAATGATTTATGCCAACTTTTATGTGGATGTGGCGTGGGGTATAAGCCTTGTGGTTTCATTTTTAACCTTATTGGCGAGTTTTGCTAATATATGCGCTGCGGCATTGATGTATGTAATTTTTAAAAAGATAATGAGAAGATAATTTTTTTCTTATTTAATGGATAATTCAGATAAAAAAATAAAAAAACTCGGAGAGTTTGGTTATGTAAACCAAAATTGTTGGTTGGCGAAAAGCCTTGGATATCCTCCATCTAAAAGGTGCCAATACTGCCAAAGCAAGTTTGGTGAATGTTTGTTTACGAGATATCTGCTTGTAAGTATTGCCCTTGTTACAATAATAGCACTTGCTGTTTATATTTTAGAGGGAATAGTATCAAAGGGAGTAGTTATTTCCATTTTTATTTTGGTAATTGTCTACGGATATTTTTTTGACAAAAGCACCGAAAAAATTATTGAAGCAAACTTTGAGCAAAAAAAAGCTAAGGATGCATTAGAAGAACTTAATATTGAGCTTGAAGCAAAAATAAAAGAACAGACCAGGCATATTCGTGAGGCTTATGAAGTGGAAAAGCACGCGCATGAAGAATTGGAAAAAATGAACGAATCTAAAAATCAATTTATGGCTATCACTCAGCATCATTTGCGAACACCATTATCGTCAACAATGGGTTATTTAGATTTAATTTTATCAAACACTTTTGGAAAAATGCCAAAAAAGATATCTGAAATATTGGTTAAAATAAAAGGGTCTACTCAGGGCGAGATAAGAATCGTAAACGACCTGCTTAATATTTCCGCCTTCCAAATGGGTAAAAATGTGTTGCAGGCAGAAGATAATATTGACCCAACTAAAATTTTACAAGATATTTTCGATGGACAGGACACAGAAATTAAAGAAAGGGGATTATATTTTAAAATTAAAAAAGAAAATGACATCCCCCTAATCCTAGCCGATAAAAGCAAACTAACAGCAGCCCTTACAAACATAATAGATAATGCCATAAAGTATACAAAGGAGGGTGGAATTACAACCACACTAAAATCAGAGAACGGAAAGGTGCTTATCTTCATCAAAGATACAGGAATGGGTATTTCAAAGGAATGTCTTGGAAAATTGTTTAGCAGTACATTTGAAAGGTGTAGCGATGCTCAGAAAGCCTTTGCAGTAGGAAAGGGTATCGGACTATTTTTATCATCTAAAGTTGTAGAACTTCACGGTGGCAAGATTTGGGCGGAGTCCGAAGGAGTAGGGAAGGGATCCACCTTCTGTATTGAATTACCAATTAATGGCATAGATAATAAAAAAGGGTGATTGAATAAATCACACTTTTTATGTAGATTTATTAATTTGACTAATTTTAATTTATTATGTATAATTAGGGCGGTATTAAATGAGAGTGTTTCTCATTTAATCGTCCTTTGAAAATCGAAATTTCTGAACAAAGGAGGGATTGTGGCTACTATTTTATTAACAGGCGCAACTGGCGCGGTTGGATCAAGCCTTGCCCCTCTCTTAAAAAAGATGGGACACAATTTGATTTGCTTGGTTCGTGGCAACGATCCTGTCGCCAGATTGAAAAAGGCTCTGGGGAACGTAGAACATATAGTCGTTTTTAATGGCGATGTCGTTCTGCCGAATCTCGGAGTTTGCGAAAGTGAGATGAAAAAGTGGCGAGGGAAAATCGACAAGGTTATTCATTGCGCTTCGTCAATCAAGTTTGATGAAGCGTCGGCAAAGGAAACGACTTGCATAAATGTGTGTGGAACGCAAAACGTTTTGGATTTTGCAAGGATTATGGAGATTCCTGAAGTCCATTATGTGAGCACGGCCTATGTGGCCGGAGATGCGGATGTTTTTAGTGAGTCTGATGTGGACATCGGCCAGAAATGCCGTAATGTCTATGAACGGACAAAACTGCAAGCCGAAAAGTTGGTAAAGGGATGGGGTTATGGAGAACATTCTATTTATCGGCTTGGCATTGTAGTTGGCGACACGGTTACTGGTTGGACACCGTCATTTAGCGGTTACTATGGTTTTTTAAGTAGCGTCTGGTATCTGAGGCAGAAATTTGTCTCAATGTCGGCTCAGAAAATGGAGAAATACGAAAGCAAAGGCATCGCCTTTGACGGAGACGGGATGTTGAAGCTTCCCATTTATGGACAATTCTCTCCGGTTTCAACTCTGAACATAATCCCTGTCGATTGGGTGGTGAGAGTTATGGCCGATCTTGCAGATTTTAAGGCGGTTGGCCAAATATTTCACATTGTTCATCCTAATCCGCCAAGGATTCAATGGTTGAACAATATTTCGTTAAAGCATTTAGGGATTACCGAGTTTCACTACGGTGAAATTTTCAGGTGCGACCCAAGCTCATTGATAGGGAAGTTTCAGAAGATTTTTGACCGTAGTACGGCCCAGTATCTCCCCTATATAACGCATGAAGCAAGGTTTGACATATCAAACCTCCAACGCACACTGGAAGCATCTTTTGATTTGCCCCCCATTGTTGACGAACGGTTTGTTGCCAAGTTGATGAACTACGCAAAAGCCGTCAATTTTGGCAAAGATTAAACATAGGAGAAAGTTATGAGATTTTCGGCCAATAAACCCGTTGTTACTTTTGATTTTGATGAGTTGCGTCAAAATGGCGTAGCTGAACAGGAACTCAGGAAGTATTTTCCAGAGTATATACTTAATCCAACGACGCTTTACTATGGAAGGCTAAAGCGCACGGTTTTGTCGTTGCTTAGATGGTTTTTGACGATAATGGTAAAGTTGCTTCTCTCGCCCAGATCTATGTCTGGCTCGCTTGATCAGTCAGAAATTGACGAGGTCTATACAAGAGAAGCCAGAACCTATAATCGCAAGCACCACCTCACAACCTATGGAATGGATTTGATTTGGCGCCGTACGGCAGGATGGTTTGTTTCCTTGATTGGCCGCAACAAGCAAGGCTTGGTCAAGATTCTCGATATCTGCACTGGCACTGGACTGACCGTAAAAGAGCTTCAGGCTATTATGCAAGAGTGGAATGTCAACGCAGAGGTAGTTGGTCTGGACTACAATGAACGCATGCTTGCGGTTGCCAAGAATAGCGCTATACCAGAATCAGACCAGGTTAGTTTTGTCCAGGGTGATGCAACGGATCTCTTGCGTAGTTTCTCTGTTAATTCCTTTGACGTGGCAACCCAAGTCTTTGGAATCGGAGGCATTCCTGAACCACTAAAAGTTTTTAGTGGTGTTTTGCAGATTTTGAAGCCCGGCGGTCAATTTTTGATGATTGATATGCACAAACCCATACCAGAATATCCTGGAGAGTGGCCGTTTCTTCTTAGGTGGCCCCAGTTTCCAGTACTGGAGGCAATTATCTATGAGGAGACCACAATTCCCTTGGTGCTAAATAGACTTTGGGGATGGAGGGACACAACTTCGTGTTTCTATCTGCTGCCACTTACTACATATCAGGATGACGATGGTAGGCACTGGGGCTTCAATGTCAGGTATTTTGAACAAGAGTCACAGAGGTGGTGGTTTTCACTGCCGTTGATGTCGATAGCTAAGATCGTCGTAGAAAAAGTTGAAATAAGCGAAGATGTCGCCAAGAATCGCGAAGCCATTCTTGGCGCCTGCGTTGCTTAGTTCGCAATAGTATGCTCGTTCACCGTTGGTGGACGAGCTTTTTTATTTTATTTTAAAGTTGTATAATATAATAAAGATATGAATTTATTCGCGCTATCTGGAATATTAACGGGAGCCACCGGTTTGATAGAGGGTTTATTTGTAATAATGAGAGGCAAAAAGAAAATCCATTTTTTATGGGGGATATTTTGTTTCTCGATTATGGTCTGGGGCATTGGAGTTTATAAAATTGCCGATGCATCCAATGTAAATGAGGCACTTTTATGGTGGCGAATAGCCTATGCTGGAGTTATTTTTATTCCAGTTTTTTTATTACATTTTATTTTTGAATTTTTAGGTTTGGCTCGTAAATGGATTACTTACCTTGTATATTTTATAGGATTGTTTTTTCTAGTAACAAATTTTACGGACGGATTGTTTATAAAAGATGTAGATTTTATCTTTAACCAATTTTATTATCTATCTTATCCGACGCCAATTTATATTAGCTTTGTATTCCTTTTTTTTGCCATAGTTACTTATGCTCTCTATAATCTTTTATTGGCGTATAAATCAGCTTACGGAACAAAGAGGGCTCAACTTAAGTATCTTTTTTGGGCATTATTTATAGGTTTTGGCGGAGGTGGGACGGCTTTTTTGCCAGTATTTAAAGTTTATTTTTATCCCGCTTTAAACGTAACCATATCTTTAGGAATTTTAGTCGTTGCTTATGCTATATTGCGTTACCGTTTTATGGACATTCGCATAGTAATCCGAAAGGTAATAGTTTATTTTTTATCCGCCTCTTTTGTATATGGAACTTTTTTCTTTTCAGTATGGATGTCTGAAAAATATTTAGGAGGAGTTTTTACTTCAGCAACTTATTTTGGATCATTGATAATTGCCCCATTGTTTGTAATAGTTCTTTTGCGATTTTATTTTGCGGTACAAAGAACGGCTAATAAATATTTGTTTTTTGATTTATCTACAAGTCAAGATATAATAACCAGACTTACTGACGAGCTAACAAATTCTATAGATTTTAGTAAAATCGTTGATTTAATAGTTGATAATATTAAAAATGCGATGCAGTTGGACAGAGCAGGGATTTTGTCTATTGATCAAGATGGGGGAATAACAAAGTATAAAATTGCAAAGGTAATCGGATTTAACGAAGATGATGGGATAAGTTTGGTGCAAGACAATTTTTTAACTCAATATCTTGAAAAAACGCAGAAACCATTAGTTATGGATGAGTTGCAAATGAAAGCAAGGGATTCAAAAATAATGAGTGATAGGCAAAATTTTAATCAGTTGGCTGAAAATATGAAACATATAGAAGCTTCTATATGTCTTCCTATGATGTTCTCTAACCGATTAATAGGAATAATCGTATTGGGATCAAAAATATCAGGAGATGCGTATTCATCAGAAGATCTTAATTTATTAAATACTCTATCCAAGCAGGCCGCTATCGCAATTAATAATGCAAGACTTTATAAGGAGGTTCAAGATTTTAACAAAACACTTCAACAAAAAGTTGATGAGCAAACAAAAGACATTCAGCAAGCCTATGAGGTTGAAAAACGAGCCCATAACGAGCTTAAGAGCTTAAACGATGCCAAAAGTCAGTTTATGGCGATAACACAGCATCACCTAAGAACGCCTTTGTCATCTACGATGGGATACGTAGATTTACTTTTAACAAACACTTTTGGAAAAATGCCAAAAAAGGCAATTGCTGTTTTAGAAAAAGTAAGATTAGCGACGCAAGGTGAAATTAGAATCGTGAACGATTTGCTTGATATTTCAGCCTTTCAAATGGGTAAAAGCGTTTTGCAAGTTGAAGATGGGATTGATCTAAATCAAGTGATCAAAGAAATTTTTGATAATTATGCGATAGAGATACAAGAGGAAGGATTATATTTTAAAA
>Ga0265297_10011088_pt1 | contig 11126 bp, 10 predicted proteins | sample Munlanlwell13791_FD_192502 | JGI IMG/M metagenome (GOLD analysis project Ga0265297, IMG submission 192502) | Leachate microbial communities from a municipal landfill in Southern Ontario, Canada - Leachate well 137-91 | ecosystem: Engineered > Solid waste > Landfill > Unclassified | place...
GTCGATGCACCAGGGCAGGTTGGTCAGCGTCGCCGAGCCGCCGTCATCGGCGATCGGGCCGGCCACGGCGAGGCAGCCGCCGGTGATCAGCGCCGGGTCTGTCTGCGTGTCGGCGAAGAAGGCCGCCAGCAGGCCGGCGAAGTCCGGAAAGTCGGCGTTGGCGACACGGCGATCGAGAACGAGCTTACCGTCCTGCGCCAGACCCAGCAGCGTCTTGGTGCCGCCTATATCTCCGACCAGAAGAAGCTTTCCCCCCGACCCCCTTTCCACGAAAGGGGGTGACGATGGTTCGTCGGTTCTACCTCCTCCGGGGATGGATGGTCCCGCCTTGGGGCGGCCCGGCGGCGGGACGTTCACACGGCCACCGGTGCCGCAATGTGCGGATGCGGGTCGTAGCCTTGCAGGCTGAAATCCTCGTAGCGGAAGCCGAAGATGTCCTTCACCGCGGGGTTCAGGAGCATGGCGGGGCGCTGGCGCGGTTCGCGGGAGAGTTGCAGGCGGGTCTGTTCCAGGTGGTTGGAATACAGGTGGCAGTCGCCTCCGGTCCACACGAAATCGCCGGGCTCAAAGTCGCAGACCTGCGCCACCATCAGCGTGAATAGCGCATAGGAAGCAATGTTGAAAGGTACGCCGAGGAAGATGTCGGCGCTGCGCTGGTAGAGCTGGCAGGAGAGCTTGCCGTCCGCCACGTAGAACTGGAACAGGGCGTGGCAAGGCGGCAGCTTCATCTGCGGGATGTCGGCCGGGTTCCATGCGGAAACGATGTGCCGGCGCGAATCCGGATTTTTCTTCAGGCCCTCGATCAGCTGCTTGATTTGGTCGATCTCCTTACCGTCGCCGGCCGGCCAGTGCCGCCACTGGTGGCCGTATACCGGACCGAGGTCGCCGTTGGCATCGGCCCAGTCGTCCCAGATCGAGACGCCGTTTTCCTTGAGGTAGCGGATGTTGGTATCGCCCTGCAGGAACCACAGCAGTTCGTGGATGATCGAGCGCAGGTGCAGCTTCTTGGTCGTCAGCAGGGGAAAACCCTCGGCCAGGTCGAAGCGCATCTGCCAGCCGAACACCGAGCGGGTGCCCGTCCCGGTACGGTCCGATTTCTCGTGGCCGTGGTCGAGGACGTGGCGCATCAGGTCTAGGTAGGGGCGCATGGTTGGCAGCGACGGGACATATGATCGGCCGCCTATTTTACTGTCTATGAAATCGGCCATGGCGCTCCCCGGGGATCGGTCCTTCCGGGGTATTGGCAGGCGCAGCAATGACAGCGCCGGCGTGACCGGCTATGCTATGGCCAAAGTACTGACAAAAAACTGCTCCCCAATGCTCGGATTCTTTTCCAACAAGTCTACTCATCCACTGGCCGACGCGCGAGAAGCCAAGCGCATTCTTGCCGAGATCGCCAGTCGCGAACCGCAGGCCGCCGCCGAGGATGCCAGCGCATGGCTGGAATCGCTCGCCGCAGAAGAGAGTTTCAAGCTGCCCCAGCGACTGGAACTGATCCTCAAGCTCGACGAGGCCACCGTTGCCCATGCGCGGCGTCTCGGCCGCGATTATCCCGTTTTGGGCGGCGGCAGCCGCGTCCTGGAGTCGCGGCAGTGGCAAGCCGGTCACGACTACTGGCAGCAACTGGTCACGGCCTACCTCGACTGCCTCGGGCGCCATCGCGCGGGAGGAAAGGAGGGCGATGCGATCCGGCCCCAACTGCCGATGGTCTATGGCCGGCTGATCCATGCGCTGGCGGCCCAGTTCAAGTGGAAGTGCTTCCGCTACGGGCCGGTCGATCCCGAGTTCTGGCAGGCGCTGGGCAGCACTTATCTCGCTGCCGTCGAGGCAAAAGTCGCGCAGAAGCCCCTGCCGCTTTATCCCGGCAGTGGCGAAACCACGATCGAGGCGGAATATCTCAAGGTGCTGGTCTTCCATGCCTCGTCGCCGGACAACCTGCAGCCGCTGGAAATGGAAATTGCCGAGCGCTTCATCGTCTACTTTCTGCCCTACTTTTCGCTGATCCGGGAGGTCCGGCCGGAGAACGTATATTGGGTGGATGCCGCCAAACCCCTGCCGCCGACGCGGCTGGCCAAACTGCCGGAGGTCACGCCGACCCTGCGCTTCTTCAACGGCACGCGCGCGATGGAGGCGGTGGGCAAGACCATCGAACAGATTCGCAGTGAACTCCGCGTGCCGCCGGGCATCAATCTCGGCGCGCAATACAAGGCCGACCTGGTGATTCCGGTGCTGGAGCATCTGGCGATGTGCTGGGCGCCCAAGCCGCCGATGCGCGGCAACGCGAGGCGCAGGATCGCCTCGGGACTGAAGGTGGTGAATGGCCTGGACGGGGTGCACCAGCATCTTTCCGGGTACAGCTTCGGTACGGACAGCGTCGAAGTCTGGACGGTTGACGATGTCAGTCTGGGCGGCTTCGGTGCGCAAGTGACCGTATCGCGCAACGACTGGATTCGCATCGGCGTTCTGGTCGGCATGCAGCCGGAGGGCGGTGAGAACTGGCTGATAGGCGTGGTGCGCCGCTATGTCCGCACCGGTCCGAATCAGGGCTCGGTCGGGATCGAAACCATATCGAAAACGCCGCGCGCCGTATTTGCCGATGCCGGCGGCTTGCCGACCGAGGCGCTGCTGCTGGATGTTCCTGAAGTCGGCGAATATGCCCGCATGGCCCTGCCGGCCAATGCACTCGAAGACAAGGTGGCGCTGCTGTTCGACATCGACGACAAAAAGGCTCGCCTGCATCCGCGCGAGACGCTGATGACCGGTCCCGATTTTGTCGTCGCGAATTTCTTCGTGCAGTCGTACAGCTGATCGTCTGCTTCAGCGCGGCGGGCGGATCGCCGACTTCGGCCGGAATGCCTTGACCACCGCCTCGTGCGTCTCCGCATATGGCCCGCCGATCAGATCGAGGCAGTAGGGCACCGCGGCGAAGATGCCCGGGACGAGTTGTTTGCCCGCGTCGTCCTTGACGCCCTCGAGCGTTTCCTTGATCGACTTCGGCTGTCCCGGCAGATTGAGGATCAGCGACTTGCCCCTGATGACGCCGACTTGGCGCGACAGGATCGCCGTCGGCACGAAGGCCAGCGAAATCTGCCGCATCTGCTCGCCGAAGCCCGGCATCACTTTGTGCGCCACCGCCAGCGTGGCCTCCGGCGTCACGTCGCGCGGGGCCGGGCCGGTGCCGCCGGTGGTCAGCACCAGATGGCAGCCGACGGTATCGCATAGCTCGATCAGGGCCTGTTCGATGCTTGCCTGCTCGTCCGGGATCAGGCGCGTTTCCATGCGCCAGGGCGAACTGAGCGCCTGGCCGAACCAGTCGCGCAGCGCGGGGATGCCCTTGTCTTCATAGACGCCGCTGGAAGCGCGGTCGGAGATGGATACGAGGCCGATCAGGAGTTCGTCGTTCATGGCTTCTCCGTAGGGCCGCCCCAAGGAGGAGCAGCCGAAATCTGGAGCGGGCAGCGCCCGCGAACAATGGTCGCCCCCTGCCTTGGGGCGCAGGCGGGGTTTCGCGAAGCACCGCTTCGCGCCGCCGTAGCCGGCTGGCTGTGCAAAGCCGGCCGTGGGGCCGGGGATGGGGGGATGGTCATTGTGGTTCCTTGAGGCGGTTGTAGAGTTGGCCGAGGTATTCGTTCAATGCATGGCGGCTGCGCACCATGGCGCCCGGCAGCAGATTCTCGATCAGCGATGGCGAGGCCGTGCTGAAGGCGGTCGGCGCCGCGATGACTTCCAGCCCCTGTTTTTCGAACAGCGGGATCGCGCGCGGCAGATGCCAGCCATGGCTGACCAGGGCGATGCGGGTAATGCCGGACGCCTTCAGCATGGGCGCCGACAGGCTGGCATTTTCCGCGGTGTCGCGCGAGACGGCTTCGACCCAGCGCACCTTCACGCCGAAGTCGCTCTCCAGCGCTTCGCGCATCGATTCGGCCTCGGGCCGGGCGCCGAACGGAGCGCCGCCGGTCACCAGCAGCGGCAGGCGTGACTGGCGTGCCAGCCGTGCGCCGTAGCGCAGGCGCTCCAGCGTGTAGTAGCCGACAGTGTCGCTGCCGTATTCGGGCGCGGCGTAATAGGAACCGCCACCGAGGACGACGATGGCCTGCGCGCGCTCCAATTGCGCCGGCGTGATCGGCGGATGCGGTTCCAGCGGCGCCATCAGCGCGTTGCCGACGATCGGCAGCGAGAGCGCGAACAGAGCCAGCAGGGAAAGGATCGTCAGCGTGAAACCGGCGTTACCTGCCCGCGAAGCGGAATCCCGGGGACGCAGAGCGCGCCAAGGCCGACCGCTGGAGCGGCTAAGCCAGAGGCCGAACAGCGCCAGCAGCAATGGCCCGGTGGGCGGCAGGATCAGGGCGGCGATGAGCTTCTTCAGCAGAAACATGGGTCAAAGGCGGGGCTGATCGCGTCTTATGCGGGATGACGGGGCCGCTATTATCGACGGAATCCAGCTCGTTCACCATTTCATGACGGATCGCCATTACGGTATCGAAACCCTCTGCCTGCATGCCGGCGCCCAGCCCGATGCAGCGACCGGCGCCCGCGCCTTGCCGATCCACCAGACCAGCTCCTTCGTTTTCGATTCGGCGGAACACGCGGCCAGCCTGTTCAACCTGCAAACCTTCGGCAACGTCTATTCGCGCATCGGCAATCCCACGGTCGCCGCCTTCGAGGAGCGCATGGCCGCGCTGGAAGGCGGGCGCGCCGCGGTGGCCGCAGCCACCGGGCTGGCGGCGCAGATCGTCGCGCTGCTGACCCTGTGCGAGGCCGGCGATCGCATCGTGGCGGCGCGCTCGCTGTATGGCGGCAGTTTTTCGCAGCTCGATGTCAGCCTCCGCAAGCTGGGCATCGAGACCGTCTTCGTCGATTCCGACGACCCGGAAAATTTTCGCGCGGCACTGTCGGCAAACACCCGATGCCTGTTTGCCGAGACGGTGGCCAATCCGCGCCTCAACGTACTCGACATCGCGGCCGTCGCCGCAATCGCCCATGGCCATGGTGTGCCGCTGATCATCGACAACACGGTGCCTTCGCCGTATCTCTGCCAGCCGTTCCGGCATGGCGCCGACATCATCGTGCACTCGGCGACCAAGTTTCTCGGCGGGCACGGCACCACGCTGGGCGGCGTGGTGATCGAATCGGGAAAATTCGACTGGGGCAACGGCAAGTTCCCCGGCATGACCGAGCCTTCCGCCGGCTATCACGGCGTCAAGTTCTACGAGACCTTCGGCGATTTCGGCTTCACCATGAAGGCGCGCATGGAAACCCTGCGCACCTTCGGCCCGGCGCTGTCGCCTTTTTCCGCCTGGCAGCTGATGCAGGGCATCGAGACGCTGCCCTTGCGCATGCAACGGCATTGCGAAAACGCGATGGCCGTGGCGCAGCATCTGCAAGACCATCCGCGCGTGGCCTGGGTCAATTATCCAGGCCTGCCGGCCAGCCCCGGTTACGCGCTGGCGCAGCGCTACCTGCGGGCAAACGGGCATGGCGGCGCGGGCGCCATCCTGAGCTTCGGCGTCATGGGTGGGCAGGAGGCCGGCGAGCGCTTCATCGATGCCCTGCAGTTCTGTTCCCATCTGGCCAACATCGGCGACGCAAAGACGCTGGTGATCCATCCGGCATCGACCACCCATCGGCAACTGAATGAAGCCGACCAGATGGCCTCTGGCGTGACGCCCGACATGGTGCGTCTGTCGGTCGGGCTGGAAACGCTCGATGACATTCTCTGGGACATCGATCAAGCTTTGGAGCGTGCCGCATGATGCACGCCGCCTTCCTCGCCGGCATCGGCTGGCGCGACGTGGTTCTGCTGCTGGCAGCGATGACCGGCGTCTATCTGGTCTTGTCGGTGATGCGCCTGTTCGAGATGGCGACGAAGCGCCGCGTCATCGTGCTGCCTGCGTCCGGGCCAGGATTGTCGGCAAGGGAGCCCCATTTCGCATCGCAAATTCAGACGCCGCAGTCAAGGCAACTGTCGCCGGAGCTTGCCCGGATGCTGGCGCAGGCCAGGATCGAAGCCGAACTCCAGCGTCTGCGCAGCGAAAACATGCGGCTGAACGAGGTGCTGGCCAATGTTGCCGAGGACGTTGCGCGACTGAAGGCGGCGCGCGACATGATGCCGGCCTATGGCGAAGCGATTGCGCTGGCGCCGCAAGGCGTGCCGGCCGGCGCAATCGGCGGCGTAATGGGCGGCCAGCCGAATTACCGCCTGCTGCGGCATCTGCAGCGGCGCGGCGCGGTTGCCGGCTGCGCCAACACGCAGCCCTATGAATTCGAGCGGCATGAGCAAGGCGAGGATCGCAATGGACGAAATATCGAATCTGGATCACGCGCCCACGCCTGAAGAGGGTCTCAGGCGCCGCCTGGTCAATCGCATCATCATCGCAGCCCTTCTGGTGGCGGGCTTGCTGGGCAGCCTGGCGATGTTCGAGGAGATTTATACGCCTGCTCCGAAGCATCCGCCGGTCCCCGCCAAGCTGGCTCTGCCGCCCAGGCCCGCGCCTGCCGCCGAGCCGGAGACGAAGCCGATCGCTCCCGCAGCCGAGGCAAAACCTGAGACCAGGACCGTGCCGGAGCGCACGGCGGCACCCAGCGCGCCGCGGCCGCCGCAGGTTCAGCCGGCGCCCGTAGTCGCGCCCCACCGCGCTCCGGCCCCGCGTCCTGTCACGCAGGCCGTCGAACGCCGCTTTGCGCTGCAAATGGGTGTCTTCGGCAATATGGCCAACGCCGAGGATCTGCGCGCTAAACTGGTGGCGAACGGCATCCCCGCCACGATCGAGGCGCGCGTTTCTGTCGGTCCCTTCAGGACGCGGCAGGAAGTCGATGCCGCGCGCGCCAAACTGAAGGAGCTGGGCCTCGACGACGGCCTGCTGATAACCATCAAGAAGTGAACAGGACAAATCCATGAGCCGCAAGATCATTTCCACCGCCGCCGCCCCCGCCGCCATCGGTACCTACTCGCAGGCCGTGCAGGTCGGCGACACCGTCTACATGTCCGGCCAGATCGGCCTCGATCCCGTCAGCATGCAGATGGTCGAAGGCATCGAAGCGCAGATCGTGCGCGTCTTCGAGAACCTCAAAGCCGTCGCGGCCGCCGCCGGCGCAACGCTGAACGACGCGGTGAAGTTCAACATCTACCTGACCGACCTGTCCAACTTCGCCAAGGTGAATGAGACCATGGCGAAATATGTCAGCGAGCCTTTCCCGGCGCGCGCCGCGGTGGGCGTCAAGGAATTGCCGCGCGGGGCCCTGGTCGAGGCAGATGCCGTGCTCGTCCTTGGCTGACAAAAAGGCCGCGAGCGCCAACACTCTCGCGGCCCGCCTGGCACGGCTCGGTCTGCGCACCGACGCCGATTTCATTCTGCATCTGCCGCTGCGCTACGAAGACGAAACCCGCATCACGCCGCTCGCCGATGCTCGGCCCGGTGTCGCCGCGCAGTTCGAAGTCGAGGTCATCGACAGCGAAATTGCCTACCGGCCGCGCCGCCAGTTGCTGGCGCGGGTGCGTGACGCCGGCGGAGGCAGGAAACACGCCGGGCCGTCCCAAGTGTTTCCTGGCCCCCTGGGGGGAGGACGCCGCGCAGCGGCGTCTTCGGGGGGGAATATATTGCTGCTGCGCTTCCTGAATTTCTATCCGAGCCAGCAGAAGGTCTTGCAGCCCGGTGCGCGCCTGAGGATTTTCGGCGAGGTGCACGAGGGCTATCTTGGTCCTGAAATCATCCATCCGCGTTTCCATGTCGTGGCGGCCGGCGAAACCTTGCCCGAATGCCTGACGCCGGTTTATCCGACGACGGCCGGGCTCGGTCAAGCCACCCTGCGCCGCCTGATCGAGAAGGCGCTGGCGCGGGCCGACCTGAGCGACACGCTGCCGCCGGCCGTGCGCGAGCGTCTGCACCTGCCCGAGTTCGCTGCCGCGATTCATCGTCTGCATACGCCGCCGCCGGAAATGACCCAGGTCGAACTGGAAGCCCGCGAGCATCCGGCCTGGCGCCGCGTACAGTTCGACGAATTGCTGGCGCAGCAGTTGAGTCTGCGCCGTGCCTATGCGGCGCGCCGCGCCCGCGGCGCGCCGCGGCTGAAGCCGACGGCGACGCTGACCGGCGCCTTGCTGGAATCCCTGCCGTTTCGTTTGACCGTGGCACAGCAGCGCGCCTGGCAGGAGATCGCCGCTGATCTCGGGGAGCCGCATCCGATGCAGCGCCTGTTGCAGGGCGATGTCGGCAGCGGCAAGACCGTGGTGGCCGCGCTGGCCATGCTGCAGGCGGTCGAAGCCGGGCATCAGGCGGCACTCATGGCGCCGACGGAAATCCTCGCCGAGCAGCATTACCGCAAGCTGGCGGCGTGGCTGGCGCCGCTCGGCCTCGAAGTCGCGTGGCTCACCGGCAGCCTCAAGAAGCGCGACAAGGAGGCGGCGATCGCGAAAGTCGGCGCTGGCGACACGCCGATCATTGTCGGCACGCATGCGCTGATCGAAGACAAGGTCGAGTTCGCCCGCCTCGGCCTGGCGATTGTCGACGAGCAGCACCGCTTCGGTGTGCGCCAGCGCCTGGCCCTGAAAGACAAGGGCCTCTACGCGCATCAACTGGCGATGTCGGCGACGCCGATTCCGCGCACCCTGGCCATGAGCTACTACGCCGACCTCGATGTGTCGGTGCTCGACGAACTGCCGCCCGGCCGCAGCCCGGTCACCACCAAGCTGATATCGGAAAGCCGCCGCGACCAGATCGTGGCGCGCGTTCATGAGGCTTGCCGCGGCGGGCGCCAGGCCTACTGGGTCTGCCCGCTGATCGAGGAAAGCGAGACCCTGCAACTCAAGACCGCCGAGGAGACCTTCGCCCGCCTGGCGGCCGACCTGCCCGACCTCAAGATCGGCCTCGTCCATGGCCGCCTCAAGGCCGCCGAGAAGGCCGCCGTGATGAGCGCCTTCGTGGCGAACGAGATTCATTTGCTGGTGGCCACCACGGTGATCGAAGTCGGCGTCGACGTGCCAAATGCCAGCCTGATGGTGATCGAGCACGCCGAGCGCTTCGGCCTGGCGCAGCTGCACCAGTTGCGCGGCCGCGTCGGGCGCGGCACGGCCCAGTCGGCCTGCATCCTGCTCTACGCCCAGCCGCTGGGGGAACTCGCCCGGGCGCGGCTGAAAGTCATTTTCGAAAGCACCGACGGCTTCGAGATCGCCCGCGAGGACTTGCGCCTGCGCGGCCCCGGCGAATTCATCGGCGCGCGGCAAAGCGGCCTGCCGCTGCTGCGCTATGCCGACCTGGAAGACGCCGCATTGGTCGAGCAGGCGCGCGCGGTGGCGGAAGACATGCTGCACAACGCGCCGGAGGCCGCCGCCGCGCATCTGCAGCGCTGGCTGGGCGGCCGCGAAGAGTTGCTCAAGGCGTAAAATTTGCCGCATGACTCTCGCCGAACTCAAGCAGCGCCTCGACCTCTACGAAAAGCTGATGCGGCTGGACAAGCCGATCGGCACGCTGCTGCTGCTGTGGCCGACGCTGTGGGCGTTGTGGATCGCGACCCGCGGGCAGCCGCACTGGATGCTGGTCTGGATCTTCGTCCTGGGCACGCTGCTGATGCGGTCCGCCGGCTGCGTCATCAACGACTATGCCGACCGCGATTTCGATCCGCACGTCGAACGCACCAGGGACAGGCCGCTGGCCGCACGCACGGTTTCCATCCGCGAGGCGTTGACGCTGGCCGGCGTGCTGATTTTCTGCGCCTTCCTGCTGGTGCTGCCGATTTTTGCCGAGGTATGGTGGCTGGCGCTGATTGCCGTATTTCTCGCCGCCAGCTATCCCTTCACCAAGCGTTTCTTTTTCCTGCCGCAGGCTTATCTCGGTGTCGCCTTCGGCTTCGGCATTCCCATGGCCTTCGCCGCAGCGACCGGCGAAGTCGGCCCTCTGGGCTGGACGATGCTGGTCGCCAACATCTTCTGGGCGCTGGCCTATGACACCGAATACGCCATGGTCGATCGCGAGGACGACCTCAAGATCGGCATCCGTACCGCGGCGATCACCTTCGGCCGCTTCGACGTGCTGGCCGTGATGATCTGCTACGCCGCCATGCTCGGCATCCTCGCTGTCCTTGGTCGGAAGTTGGGTTACGGGTCGCTGTATTTTGCCGGCCTGGCCACCGCCGCCGGGGTGGCCGGCTATCACTACACGCTGATCCGCAGCCGCAGCCGCGAGGGCTGCTTTGCCGCCTTTCGCCACAACAACTGGTTCGGTGCGGCGATCTTCGCCGGCATTGCGGCCGAACTCAATCTGCGGCCCTGGTTGGGGCTGTGAGGCGGCTCGCGCATTGGCGGCCGGCACTCAGGTGAATTCGCATTGCATCTCGGCCAGGGCGCACCACCGGCCAACGGGGTTCGCCAATTCCGATCCGGCCATCGCCGTCGGCCAATTCGCTTGGCATGAGATCCTGCTGCGCAACCTGCGCGGCGACTTCCGTCCCTTGACGCCACCGGCAGGCGGCTATGAGGCGTTCGCCCGGGAATGGAGTGTCAAGGTCGATCACGCACGGCTGGCCGTGCGCTCGCAGGCACCGCAGATCACCTGGCTGGGGCATGCGACGCTGCTGCTGCAGGTGGCCGGGATGAACATCCTGATCGACCCGCAACTTTCCGCAACCGCCGGACCTGACCTCGGTTTCATTCGCCTCGGCGCCACCCGCCACGTGCCGGCGCCATTGACCCCCGAACAGCTGCCGCCGATCGATCTGGTGCTGATTTCGCACAATCACTACGACCATCTCGACTACGCCACGCTGAGGCGCCTGCTGGCCGTCGGGCAAACGCCGCGCTTCATCGTGCCCCTCGGCGTGAAGGCATGGTTCGATCGGCACGGCATCGGCGAGGTCAGCGAGATGGACTGGTGGGATGCGCTGGAGGCCGGTGAGCTGACGCTGCGCTTCACACCCGCGCAGCACTGGAGCCGGCGCAGCCCCTTCGACACCAATGTCACGCTATGGGGCGGCTTCATGCTCGACTGGCGGCGGGTGGAAGCGCCGCACTGGCGGTTTTTGTACACCGGCGACACGGGGTATTCGGCCGATTTCAAGGAGATTCGCCGCCGCCTCGGCGCAGTCGATTTCGTGGCCCTGCCGGTCGGCTCTTATTTGCCGCGCGACTTCATGCG
>Ga0265297_10011090_pt1 | contig 11126 bp, 11 predicted proteins | sample Munlanlwell13791_FD_192502 | JGI IMG/M metagenome (GOLD analysis project Ga0265297, IMG submission 192502) | Leachate microbial communities from a municipal landfill in Southern Ontario, Canada - Leachate well 137-91 | ecosystem: Engineered > Solid waste > Landfill > Unclassified | place...
TTGGCGCGAAACCACTAATGAAGAGCATAATAATATCCGGGATATTGAGAGCGGCAAGGAACAGCTCCAGTCGTTCATCCGAAATAACAATCGTCTGGCCTATGGCTACCACGATGTTCAGGGAGATTTTCATCTTGATGCCGGCGGTATTATCAAACTCAAATCTATAGATAATGCTGACGGCCATGATAATATGCGCACCATGAATGAAAGCGCGGCTCTCCACGCCTATCAGGCTATAATGAAGGATGAGAAACTGAAAATCGAGTTTAGTAAGCCGACCGGCAAAGAAGGCAAGACTTTGCTTGATGCCCTGAAGCAGCGTTTAGGGCATTTGGCAGAAAAAGGCAAATTTGATGAAAAATATAAGGGCGCCTTGGATCTCTTAGCGAGTGAATAATATGGCTAGTGAAAAATCAAAAAAATTATTGGATGAAAATTATGCCCGCTCACTGCAGGAGGTGGTGGACTATATATTGGAGCATGATTCTTATGCCGAAGCTTTACAGTTATACCGCGTCTTGAAGAAGGCGGTTAGCGAAAGGAGCATTGAACTGAAGGCGCAACCGCGGCTTAATGAGTTTTATCGTGAGACAATGTTACGGCTCCAATATATATGCCTGCCGGCCCTAGAAGACAACGAAGTTTACAGCTTATTAAAGAATAATTTTTGTCTCCAGTTTGGCATACCCGATTATGACCTATGGGCTAAGGTTGAAGATAAGATTTTTGCCATTATTAGTATTGAAGGGCGCAACGAGTTCAGGGAGAGTCTAGGCAAACTAATCATCGAGAACGGCGAAAAGATAACGTCGCACACCGATACCAAGATCATTCGGGACTGGATAAAAAAATATGTTTCTGAAATTGGCCTGGAGAGCGTCGACAAGCTCGCTAAAGCCCAGTTCCTGTTGAATCTCAGGAATGACAAACAGATCTCACCTGATGAGTATAACCGTTTGAATGTCTTGTTTAATTTTTACGATAGGATAAAACTGGCTTCCGATACGCCGCAGGGATACGAGGAAGAGCCGGCAGTATCGATAAACAATGAGCTGTTTATATTTAGAAAAGGGGTTTTAGAGCCGGTTAGCCAAAATAAGTCCATCGGTCAAGAGAGGGCATCTGGCGGGGCGACGCTTTCTGGGCCCGTCGCGCTTCCTGATCGGGAAAGCGGTCGGCCGCCGGTGGCTGCTTTTTCCGATTTAGAAGAGGCTTTAGCTAGCTATCCAGAATCAAGCCTTGAATATAAAGCCATCAAGCAGGAGATCAGCCGTTTAAAAGCGGCCAAATTCCGTGAGGCTCAGAAATCCGATGGCGCCTAGCGTTAAAAGGGCGGCCACGGCCAGTCCTTACATCGCTGTTTCCGGCTCGTTAGCCTTCGACCAGATAATGGATTTTCCGGGTAAGTTTGGCGATCATATTTTACCCAGACAGACGCATAATTTGAACATTAGCTTCCTGGTCGGCAGCTTGCGTCAATCTGATGGTGGCACGGCCGGTAATATAGCTTACAATCTGGCCTTACTGGGAGAAAGACCGACTATCTTGGGGGTAGCCGGTCCTGATTTTTTGTCATACCGCGAGCGCTTGGCTAAATCTGGTGCCGATACTAGGCGTATTAAGATCGAGCCTCTTTCTAAAACAGCCTCCGCTTATATAATCACCGACCAAGAAGATAATCAGATTGCCGCTTTTTACCCCGGGCCTCAGGTGGACAATTATGCCAGATCGGTTGTTGCCACGCTAAGAAAGCTTAAACTGGCCGTAATCGCGCCAGACGATAAGCGGCGCATGCTCGACTACGCCTCGGCTTATCAGGCTCAGGGCGTACCATATATATTTGATCCGGGGCAGCAAGTGATTGCCTTTTCTGGGCCGGAGCTTCGGTGTGTCATCGGGGGCGCCCGGATCCTCATTGGTAACGATTATGAGATGAAGTTGATTTCTGGTCGGATGAAGATAAGCGCTTCTAGTCTCCGCCGTTTGACGGAAATAGTGGTAGAGACCAGGGGCGGGCAAGGTTCTTATATATATAGCCTGGGGAAGAAGATTGTTGTTAAGCCAGCGCGGCCGCTAAATACCTCCGACCCAACCGGAGCTGGTGACGCCTATCGAGCCGGATTTATAAAGGGACTCCTGACTGGCCGCGACCTTAAGACTTGCGGTCAACTAGCCAGCGTGGCGGCGGTTTATACGGTCGAGAAGTTCGGGACGCAGACGCATCGTTACACCAAAGCCGAGTTTTGCCGCCGTTATCAAAATAATTATAAAGAAGCTGTAAAAATATAGTTATGAAGTATCATGTTAAAGATCTGAAGCTCGCTGCTTTTGGAGAGAAGCGCTTGGCTTGGGCCGGGCGCGACATGCCGGTCCTGGCTACAATCAAAGAAGCGTTTCGTCGCACTAAAGCCTTCCGGAACAAACGGATCTCGGCTTGCCTGCATGTGACTGCTGAAACCGCCAACCTAATGCTAGCGCTTAAGGCCGGTGGGGCGGACATCACGCTTGTCGCCTCCAATCCGCTCTCGACGCAGGACGATATCGCCGCGGCGCTCGTCAAGAACCATGGCTTGAAAGTGCTGGCCATCCGCGGGGAGGATCATAAGACTTATTATCAGCATCTCAATCAGGCGCTCAAGAATAAGCCCCAGGTGACTATGGATGACGGAGCCGACCTGATCTCTCTTCTCCATAATAAATACAAAGAACAAGCCAAGGATATTTTGGGCAGCATGGAAGAAACGACTACCGGTGTGATCCGGCTCCGCGCCCTTGCCGCTCACAACAAGCTGCTTCTACCGGTTATTGCCGTTAATGACGCTAAGACCAAGAATCTGTTTGATAATCGTTACGGAACTGGACAATCCACTCTTGATGGAATCATCCGAGCGACCGGCATATTAATCGCTGGCAAGACTATCGTGGTGGCCGGATATGGCTGGTGTGGGCGCGGTTTTGCTCTTCGAGCGCGCGGCATGGGTGCCAAAGTGATCGTGACTGAAGTTGATCCCATCAAGTCTCTTGAAGCCGCGATGGACGGTTTTAGCGTGATGACCATGAAAGAGGCGGCCAGGATCGGCGAAGTTTTCTGCACCATTACCGGCGATATAAATGTGCTAGATACCCAGCATTTTAAACTGATGTCGGACGGCGCAATCGTCTGTAATTCCGGCCATTTCGACGTTGAGATAAATTTGCCCGCCCTTAAAAAACTAGCTAGTCGTGTTAACTACGACGTCGCCAAACAGGTGGATGAATATATCCTCGGCCGCAAGCGGATCTATGTAATCGGGCAGGGCCGCCTGGTCAACCTCGCCGCCGCCGAAGGCCATCCTTCGAGTGTTATGGACATGAGTTTTGCCACCCAGGCCTTGGCTTCGGAATATGTGGTTAAAAACGCAGGCAAGCTGGCAGTAAAAGTCCATAATGTGCCCGATAGTATCGAGAATAAGGTCGCTGTCCTCAAACTAAAATCTCTGGGTATCAAGATAGACAAGCTGACCCCCGAGCAGGCAGCCTATCTTGCTTCTTGGGAATTGGGCACTTAGTTAATAAATACTAGAGTTCCGCCAGACGGCGGACGACCAAATTATATGGAAATAAAATTAATCACCTCGGAATCTGTGACCGAAGGTCATCCGGATAAAGTCTGTGATCAGATTAGCGACGGGATACTCGATGAAATATTAAAGAATGACCCCGACGGGCATGTTGCTGTTGAGACATTCGCAACCAATGGTCTAGTAGTCGTGGGCGGAGAAGTGCGCACGAAGAATTATGTGCAAGTGGATGACACGGTACGTCGGATCCTGAAAAATATTGGTTATGATGGCGCCGATTCTGGCTTTGACTGCGATAGCGTCGGTATTCTGTCCGCTCTCCATTCGCAGAGCGCGGAAATCGCCCAGGGGGTCGATGTCGGGAGCGGAGAATATAAAGAGCAGGGAGCCGGCGACCAAGGCCTCATGTATGGTTTCGCGACTAACGAGACCAAGGAATTGATGCCCCTGCCCATTGTTCTTGCTCATAAGCTGACCGCCCGACTCGCTCAAGTGAGGAAAGACAAGACTCTTCATTATTTGCGACCCGACGGCAAAAGTCAGGTGACGGTCGAGTATCACGGCAACAAGGCTAAACGTGTCGAGACGGTGGTTATTGCCGCCTGTCATAGCGATAAGGTAAAACTGGCCAAGGTCCGTTCCGATATCTTAAAATATGTAATTAAGCCCGTTTTGGGCAGATTTTTCGATAATAATACCAGGGTATTCATAAATTCCACCGGCGCCTTCACCTTCGGAGGGCCGGCGGCTGATACGGGGCTCACGGGCCGCAAGATCATTGTTGATACTTATGGTGGTGTGGCCCGTCACGGCGGCGGCTGCTTCTCCGGCAAGGATTCGTCCAAGGTGGACCGGAGTGGCGCTTATATGGCCCGTTATGCCGCCAAGAACGTCGTAGCAGCCGGATTAGCCGATAAATGTGAATTACAAGTGGCTTATGCGATCGGTGTCGCTGAGCCGGTCGGTATCTATATCGATACTTTCGGTACCAATCATAAACCCGAAGCTCTTATCCTGAAGGCAATCCGGAAGGTCTTTGATTTTAGGCCGCGTGCTATAATAGAACATCTGGGTCTTAAGAAACCTGTTTTCTTGAAGACGGCGGCTTACGGGCATTTTGGCCGGCCGGGTTTCGCTTGGGAAATGACTGATAAAGCGGCGGCCTTGAAAAAAGCGATAAAATAAACGATAATTTGGGTGAATTTTTACGCCATAACATCTCTGACTATGAGCCGTGTCATGGTTTTCGGAACCTTTGATAATCTCCATCCGGGCCATCTTTCCTATTTTTCCCAGGCCCGGATTTTTGGTGAAGAGTTGGTAGTAATCGTGGCGCGAGATCGGAGTGTTCTGGAAAAAAAGGGGCGTCTGCCCCAAGAAGATGAAGCAAGGCGGGCTAATAAAGTGAGGCTCGTGCTAAAAGAACTCGGTTATAGGGGCAAGGTGGCACTAGGGAACATCAAGGACCATTATTCGGTTCTCGCCAGGTTCCGTCCGGACGTGATTGCCCTGGGTTACGATCAGCAAGTAAATATCAAAAGATTGAAGAGCGAGATTTCAAAATCTCGCCTTTTTTGCAAGATCAAGAGGCTGCGGCCCTATCAGCCGGAAAAATATAAGTCGAGTTATTGCCACAGTGATGAGGTATCAATTTGAATAAGGGGGAGACACTGTATTGATAATGGAATCGGGAAGGAATGCTCAAGTTTTGGAAGAATTTTCTGGCCAATTTGCGGTCGCTGTGAGGATTGGATAGATATCTTGTTAATACGGACAAAAAACTGCGTCCGGCGCTACGCCTGGCGGACCGAGTGGAAATGGATGCCGGACAAGAAACAGTTAAGATAATCAAGTGAAATAATATGATCATTAATCAGCCGGGACTGATTGTTAAAGATCTCGCGTCACTGAAAGACAAGCGGTGGTATAACCAGCGTTTTGACGGCTGCCTTAATCTGATCTGGATGATTTCCGAAGCAGAACTCCTGAAAGAGGCCCGGAAGACTCGCCGTGGTCATTTTACTTCGCATTTGGCCATTTTTGAAAATCATCGCTGTGACTGGTATATCAATATGGCCGATATCGCCCGGGTGACCTCATATTTTATAAAACAGGCCGAGGAAAGCCGAACTTTCGGGAAGAGGCTCATTAAAAAATGGCAGACGGATGAGAGCAAGTATTTTCGATTCCTGTCCAGATTAGAAAAGATTTCCTTATCGCGCCTGAGCGGCCGGCAACTCGCCGATACATACCGAAATTTGACGGAGGTATACCTGAAGACGATTACTTCCTCATCGCTTATCGATGGTTTTGCCCTGGGCAGCGATGAGATCATCCAGGCCCGGATTTCTCGTTTGCTTGATAAGCGGAAGATTGTTCGGGAACGGGGAATCATCTTTGCGGCTCTTACCGCACCCGTCCATCAATCGTTCATTAACGAGGCGGAACTGGCGCTCCTTAATATTGCCGTCCGTCTGAGACGGGCACCGGCCAGCTGCCGACCGGCCCTGGCTAAAAAGCTTCTCGCTGTCCATGCCCGGAAATATTTTTGGATCAAGAATAATTATCATGACAACCACATCTTGTCGGCCCGGGACTTTGCCGCTGAGCTGAAGGCTCTCTTAACGGGGAGAGTTGATTTGGCGAAGGAGATAAGGAAGATTAAAGACGCGCCGCGCCGCAATCTTATTGAGAAAAAAGCCTGGCTGGCCCGCTTAGAGCCAGAGGGGCGGCTCCGCAATCTTTTAGAATTATCGGAAGACTTTACGCATTGGCAGGATGAGCGAAAAAAGAGGACTTTCTTATTCACGCATTACGCTTCGTCGGTCATGGCAGAAGCCGGGCGGCGCCTGGGTTACTCACTGTCGGAGATGAAGTACTTGGTGCGGCCGGAGGTCATCAGTTTACTAGACAGGGCCGATAAGCCAGCCAAATACTTATTGAAAGAGCGGGTTAAGAAGACGTTCGTCTATCAGAAGGGTAACCGCTATGAAGCCGTAAGCGGACCGACGGCGGCAAAATTTATCAACAACATTTTTCAGGATAAAGACTACTCACATATTCAGGATTTCCGCGGCCTGACCGCTTCAACCGGTATCGCGCGCGGACGAGTCCGGATAGTGAAGAGTGTTAAGGAAGTCGGTAAGGTCGAGAAAGGAGATATATTGGTTGCCGTTATGACCAGACCCGATTATATAGTCGGCCTCAAGAAGGCGGCGGCCATAGTCACGGATGAGGGCGGTATCACTTGTCATGCGGCCATCATCTCTCGCGAACTCGGTATACCTTGTATCATCGGCACCAAAATAGGCACAAAAGCGCTCAGTGATGGAGATCTGGTCGAAGTCAATGCTAATCATGGTTGGGTCAGAAAAATTTCTTAATATGACGGCAGAAAAAACGACAACAAATACTTTATATGTCTGGGATCTCGCCCAAATAATCTAAACAGTAAAAAATATGTTTATCAAATTTTTCAAAGACATCACCAAGAAGAGCGTGGCCGAAGCCGGTGGGAAGGGAGCTTCTTTAGGCGAGATGACTAAAGCCGGCATCCCAGTGCCGCCTGGTTTTGTGATTTTGGCTTCCGCTTTCAATCGTTTCTTGGCAGAGACTGACTTGACGCAGGAAGTCGAAGCGCTGCTCAAGAAGGTAAACTACAAGGATATTAATTCCGTCGATGGCGCATCGGCATCCATCCGCGCCCTGATCTTGAAGGCGGCTATGCCCAAGGATTTGCAAAAAGATATAGTTAGCGATTTTAGGAAGCTCAAGACGAAGTTTGTGGCGGTCCGCTCCAGCGCGACCGCGGAGGATTCCTCGGCCGCCTCTTGGGCCGGGGAGCTGGAGACTTATTTGAACACTACCGAGGCAAGCCTGCTTCTCAACGTCAAGAAGTGCTGGTCTTCGCTGTTTACGCCCCGGGCGATCTTTTACCGCAACGAGAAGAAGCTCCTCAAGACAGCGGTCAGCGTTGCCGTGGTCGTGCAGCAGATGGTGGATTCGGAGATTTCCGGAATTGCGTTTACCGTTCATCCCGTCACTAAGGACCGGGACCAGATGATTATCGAAGGCGGCTACGGACTCGGCGAAGCTATCGTTTCCGGCTCGATCACGCCCGATTCCTATGTCCTGAACAAGCGAAATTTTTCGATAATTGATATCAACATTGCTGAGCAGGAGCGGCAGCTCTTGAAGGGAGCTGCGGGCGGTGTGAAATGGACCGCAGTGCCCAAAACCAGGCGAGGCCGGCAGAAGCTGAGTGGTCTGCAGATCGTCCAGCTGGCTAAGATTTGTTCTGGCATTGAGAAGCATTATAAATTTCCCTGCGACATAGAATGGGCTTACGTTAAGGGAAAATTCTTTATTACTCAGAGCCGTCCTATTACTACTCTCTAGGCTCTGAGGGGGCTTCTTTGCGGCGTCCTCTTCATCTTTCCCCTTTCGGTCAAAATATGCTAAAATAAAAAAAGAATGACGTTCTGTTTTTATTTTTAAACTCGTCCTTTTGGCCACTCATGTTCGATTACTTGCAACAATTCAATAAATTACCCAAAGACCTGCGCGATCGGGTTTCTTCGCCATCCGCTATGGCCACGATTGCCGAGTTGGAAAACAAATATAGGGTCGACTTGGCGGCGACGGTGATGAAGATCATGGTTAAAAGTATCGCGATCCGGGAATTGGTTTTGCACCTCACATCGGAGCAAGGTCTGCCGCCGGATAAAGCTCAGGAACTGGCGCGGGAGATGAAAGAAAAACTCTTTAGTGTAGTCGCTGATCATTTAGGACTCGCCGGAGAACAGCGGGCCCTGGACTTGGATAAGGATATAAGCGTGATTATCAAAGAGGCCGGATTGGTCCTTCCTAGCGCGGTCCTTATCAGTCGGTTCAAGAATATATTATCCACCTATCTAAGAGGAGTGCGCAGCAAGATTGATACCCGGAACTCTCTCGCTAAAGACGCTAAGATCGGCGGGCTTAACCTGAGTCCGGAAGATATCGATCGAATTTTCAGGGTCTGCGCCGCGCGTCAGTTCAGGAGTTTGTCAGTTGGCGTTACAGGCATTTCGCCTACAGTACCTGAGCTTCCCCGGAGTGAACCGGCTAAATTAGTACCTGCGGTGCCGGTATCATCTCCTTCCGTTCCTCCCCGCCTCGCGGAAATTATGGCCGGGGCCGATCAGGCCGGGAGTTATGACTTGAAGAAAGCGATTTCTAAAAGGCTGGCTAAAGAGCCACCACCTCCCGTCCTTGATACGGACCATGAGCTGAGTGCGCCCGCCCCTCAACTGGATCTGCCTGGTCCGAAAGCTGTTTCCGAAACTCCGCTAGTTCCCGTACCGCTGGTTCCAGCATCCTCGGCTAAAACCGTGGCTCCGTCGGCCGCTGAATTATCGGCTCTTCCTCCTCGCGATAAGGCTAAGATACCTAAGCCGATAATTCCGATCACGGCCATCCCAGCTTCCGTCCCAGATGTCCCGGTTACGCCCCCTCCCCCTCCGCCTCCACCTCCACCGCGTCCGGCTACCAGTCGGCCCGCCCCGGCACCTTCGCCTCGCCCGCAGATGCACGATATCCGCCCTATGCCCAAAGTCATGGGGCCGATTGAAGAGTTGCAGTTTTTGGATGTTGTAAATTTTCGGCGGCTAGGGACGACGCCGGCTGAAGCGGTCAATAAAATATTCGCTAAAATCAAATTGTTGGAAAAGGATGGCTATGATAAAATGGTCTCAGGCGTGAAGGCGTGGCGGCAGAGTCCGACCAATCGCCTGTATCTGCGTCTCGGCCAAGAGGCGGTCGCCAAGGGCAAGATTTTCAAGGATGTGCTCGAAGAGCGCCGGCAGGCCGGCCAGGAATGCCTGAGTCAAGAAGAAGTCCAGGCAATTGTCAGCTTAAACGCCAAGCTCGTGTTTTAAAATATGCAGCAGTTTACCGTCCCCCAATTTATCGATGTTGAAAATAAGATTATCGGGCCGATCACTGTCCGTCAGTTTATGATCTTCCTCTCGGCGGCGATTATCATCTCTCTGGGTTACCGGTTGTTCGATTTCGCTCTTTTTGCCACGGTCGGGACGGTTGTGACGATGCTGGCGGTCGTCTTCGCCTTCGTTAGGATTAATGCTCAGCCCTTCCACCTATTCGCCCTGAGTGTGGCTCAGACGCTGCGCCGCCCCAAGACCAGGGTTTGGAATAATCGGTTGATGGCTCCCGATTTGGAGGAGTTTATCGCCGCTCCAGTATTGTCCGCCCCGACCCCGGCCAAGGTGTTTAAGAAGTCGCGGTTGGCCGAGCTAGCGCTCATCGTCGATACTAAAGGGAAATATAAAGGAGAATAAGTAACTATGGCAAAAACTTCAGGAAAAAATAAGATCGGTGTCTCGACTCAGCAGTATCTCAATATTGCTGAAATTAAGGATAACACCGTAGTCATGAAAGACGGCACTCTTAGGGCCGTCCTTCTCGTATCCAGTATCAATTTTGCCCTGAAGAGCGAGGACGAGCAGAATGCCGTCATTGATGCTTATGCCCGCTTTTTAAATAATATCGGTTTTACCCTCCAGATCGTCATCCAGTCGCGCGAATTGGATATCGACAACTACCTACAATATCTCAAAGGGAAGGAAAAAGCCCAGACTAATAAGCTGCTTAAGGTCCAGACGGCCGATTACATGGAATATATCAAGGAACTTATTTCGCTGGGTAAGATCATGAACAAGCGTTTTTTTGTCATCGTCCCTTATAACGCGATGACTGACAAGCATAAGAGTTTCTTTAGCCAAGTGGGGGAAGCTTTGAAACCGGCCACAATTATCAAGCTTAAAGAGAAGACCTTCCGGACTTATCAGGAAATGCTCGCTCGCCGTATCGACAGCGTAATCGGCGGTCTGGAATCGCTCGGTGTGGCGGTCGCCCGCCTCGACACTCAAAGCCTGATAGAGCTGTACTACAAGACTTATAATCCTGAAACGGCTAAGAATCAGGAACTTGTGGATTTGGATAAGATTCGGGTTGGTGAATATTAAGTTTCAATTTTCCGTTATTTAGCTATGATAAATTTTAATAAGGACGACCAACCAAATAAGATCACCCTGAATACGCCAATCGGTCCGGGTGCCCGGACGGCGCAGCCTCTTATTGAGGCTGACCCCGAGCTGACGCGGGAGGTGATCGAGGAAGAGAAGGCGTACCGCCGCGGCGTCCTTAGTGTCCGCGATATCATCGCGCCAGCCAGTCTGAAGATCGACGCCAATCATTTGCGGCTGGGTGACCGTTTCTTGCGGACCATGTTTGTCATCAGCTACCCCCGCTATATTTCTGTCGGTTGGTTCGCGCCGATTATCAACCTGAATTATACTTTTGACGTCTCGATGTTCTTTTATCCGGTTAAGAGCGCCATCATCCTGAAACAGCTCAAGAACAAGGTTGGCGCCCTGTAGGCCCAGATTATCGCCGATGCCGAGAAAGGCGCGGCTCGTGACCCGCTAAGAGAAACAGCGCTCAGAGACATCGAATATTTGCGCGACGCCCTGACCCAGGGGACGGAGAAGTTTTTTCAATTTT
>Ga0265297_10011091_pt1 | contig 11126 bp, 7 predicted proteins | sample Munlanlwell13791_FD_192502 | JGI IMG/M metagenome (GOLD analysis project Ga0265297, IMG submission 192502) | Leachate microbial communities from a municipal landfill in Southern Ontario, Canada - Leachate well 137-91 | ecosystem: Engineered > Solid waste > Landfill > Unclassified | place...
TATCTTTCTAAGCTTTCCTTTATTTGGAATTTGTTTTAAAATGTACATATGGATTAGGTTTTAATTGATTATTTATTACAAATTAATTATATACCTAGTCCATTTGCTTTATAATACCCGATCTTATCATGGTCCTATGTTCAGAAGAAGCTAATTACACCCGTAAAAAGCAGGTATTAACCAACTAAGTAAGGCTCATCATACTGTTTCTGGGATTGGCATCCTCATATATTGACATATGATCCTAAAGAATATATCTTTTAATAGGTCCTTTTTATGGAAGAGCTATTTTTTATTGGAAAGGATGGGGATAGGACTAAAGTCTTTTTCCTCCATAAGTCCAAGAATATTAAGACCGTCTGGCAGTTAGGTAAGAAATACGAACAAGTCGCTCGTTCTAGTAATATCCGTTTGGATAGGGTTCAGGCAGAAAGGCTAGAAGGGGAGACTGAACATCAGTGGAATTCTAAAAAGCCAAAATTACATCTTATTGAAGATGGAAAAATAATCATGCAGTTGAACGATGTAAAGTTCTTCGCTGAAGATTTTTCTTCTTTTCTCGGTTCAGGAAATGACGAGATATTCTTCTTGGGTAGAAATCAAGATACCAATCTTGAGTTTATCTTCTTTGTCCGATCTAAAAAGGGGACTCAAGTATGGAAGATGACCAATAATGGGTTTGAGGTTATTGCTTCAGGTAAAGATATCTCGTTCTCTAGGTTTCAGCACTTGAGTATTAGAGAAATGGACGGATTGTCGGAAGACGAAAGAAGAAGGGTTAAATCCCTTCCTCCAAGATTGCATATCGATCAGGGTGGTCACACCATTATCAAGCTACTTACTACCAGATTATTCGTCGAATCTTCTCCAATGAGAATAGATTTCCGATAAGGCATTAATTAATGCCTTCTTTTTATACCTCAACCAACTTTCTGATTATAGTTTGATTTGCCTTATCTTCTATCATCCATCCCTGGTTGATTATCTCGTCTCTTAGTCTATCTGATTCGGTCCATTGTTTTTCTATTCTAGCCTCTATTCTTTTATTAACCATACCCATGACTTCCTCGGGAATGATAGAGGTATCTTTTGACCATTTCATTAACCCCTCTTCGTTAATCATCTTAATGATGATTTTTTCATTATTATAATCATCCTTGCTATTTATAGTGTCTTCAATCCTTAGCCCAAAGACATTATCAAATTTCTTGAGTAAGGCATACTTTTCATTATCAGAAATATCTTTATCTTTAACCATGTCCCACATCAGGGCTAAAGCTGAAGGCATATTTAAATCATCATTCACTATAGATAGAAATTCACTTTGATACTCATCTGCTTTAGTAGTCCATTGATTAGAAATATCTTTTGAAAGCTCAAACGCTTTGTCATATAGCTTCTCTAAAGTAGTTTGTGAGAAAGTTAGACTTTCATCACTGAAAGTAAGTTTCTGCCTATAATGCGTATTCAAGCAAAGGTATCTATATGCTAATGGCGATATTCCTTTTTTAATTAAATCGGATACAGTAATGATGTTTCCAAGAGACTTACTCATCTTTCCTTCTTTAACGTTAAGGAATTCTCCATGCATCCAAAAATTAGCCATTACTTTGTTGTAAGCAGCTTCAGCCTGGGCGATTTCATTCGTGTGGTGAATAGAGACATGATCTATTCCTCCGCAGTGAATGTCGAATGGGATACCAAGATTCTCAAGACTCATCACTACACACTCAGTATGCCACCCAGGAAATCCTATGCCCCATGGAGATTCCCATTCCATCTGCCTTTTCTCATTCTTTGGACTGAACTTCCATAAGGCGAAGTCAGTTGGATTACGTTTTTCTTTTACTTCCTCAATTCTTCCTCGAAGTTCAGTCTTTTCATTCTCTCCCCATAACTTCCCATATTTCTCTAACTTTGAAGTATCGAAATATACTCCATCAGAAATAGTGTAGGTGTATCCTTTTTCCTCTAATATCTTTATTAATTCAATTTGTTCAGGAATTGTGTCAGTTGCTTTTACTAAGATATCAGGATCCTGTATATTAAGCATCTTAATATCTTTTAAGAATCTGTCAGTATAGAACTGAGCTATTTCCCAAACACTCTTTTGTTCTGCCTTAGCTCCTTTTTCAAGCTTGTCTTCGCCTGAATCAGAATCAGAAGTAAGGTGTCCAACATCAGTGATATTCATCACATGTTTCAGTTCATACCCATTCAAAATTAATACTCTCTTTAGAATATCTTCAAAGATGTATGTCCTAAGGTTTCCTACGTGAGCAAACCAATAGACCGTTGGTCCGCAGGTATATATACCTGCTTTATTATCCTCAATAGGCTTAAACTCTTCTTTCTTCTTAGTAAGGGTGTTGTATAGGTATATCATCATATTATTAATTAGATGTATCTTTCTCCTCTGTCGGGGAAGATGGTTACAATGGATTTACCAGGATTCTTCTTACTGATTTCTAGGGCAGCATACATGGAAGCTCCAGAGCTTGGTCCTACTAGAATACCCTTGGCACTAGCGAGGTAATCTCTTCCAATTAATGACTGCTCTTCAGTTAATTCATACATCTCATCTATTAAATCTTGGTCCATTACTGGAGGAACAAAACCTTCCTTAATGGATTTAATACCTTCAATAATCTCATGCCCAACTTGTGGCATCACTCCGATTATCTTAATCTCTGGATATTTTTCCTTAAGCTTTTTAGCGATACCAGTAATCGTTCCACCTGTTCCGATTCCAGCCACAAAGAAGTCAATGTTCAGTCCTTCGGTTTGTTCAGCAATTTCTTTTCCAGTTCCTTCATAGTGGGCGATTACATTATTCTTATTCTCGTATTGATTAAGATATACTATATTCTCTCCATTAGCTATCTTCTCCTTTATTTCTGGGATAATTTCTTGTCTTAGCCTATCATCGAATATCACTTCTGCCCCAAACTTCTCCATAATCTTTACTTTACCTGGAGCAGTAGCAGAAGGAACGACTACTTTCATATTGTATCCTTTAGCAGCAGCAATCATTGACATAGCTACTCCCGTGTTTCCACTACTCACTTCAATTAGGCAATCCCCTTTCTTTAGTATTCCTTCTGCTTCAGCAGCCTCTATCATCTTTAGAGCTGCTCTATCTTTAATTGATCCTCCAGGATTAAATCCTTCTAGTTTAGCAAATATCTTGGCTGGAAATTCTTCTATTTGTATCATGGGTGTATTTCCGATTGATTGTAAGAATGTCTTCATTTTTTGTTTTGTGTCTTAATTATTATTACCATCATAGCATATCGTATTGATATAGAAAAACCTCTTAATTAAAGAGGTTGGTCTGGAATCTATGATATTGTATGTGGCTATGAGAAGAACAACCTCTTTGTTAGAAGGCCTGACATCGACAACATGAATTGTTGTTCATTATCTTACTCATTGGCTATATAATATACCTTAGGTTGATTAAAGTCAAACAGAAGGTTGTTGATAACACCCTTTACATCATTCAGATTACATGGTAAATAATAAGTGTCCCCAATAATTTTTTGGGACAAACAATCCGAATGGACAGAATCGCCATATTATGTCCTCCAATACCACAAGCTCTTTATTTTTTTACGCATATCGCACCTACGGTCGCGATTTTCTTCTTTTACAACCCTTAGGTTGATTTTTCTTTAAAAAGATAATAGAATAGCAATATGTCAGAGAATAAGATGGTACTATATAGGAAATACAGGCCGAAGAGTTTCAAAGACTTTGTAGGACAGGAAGCTGTTATCAAAGTCATTATGAATGAGATATCTTCGGAACAGATAAGCCACGCCTATCTGTTTTCGGGTCATAGGGGAACCGGTAAGACAACTCTTGCCAGGATTTTCGCTAAGGCTATCAACTGTCAAAACAGAAAAGGTGCTGAGCCATGTAATGAATGTCCTTCTTGTAGGGAGATTAATGAAGGAAGAGCTATCGACTTAATTGAAGTAGATGCAGCTTCTAATAGAGGTATTGAAGAAGTTAAATCTCTTCGTGAGAATATTAGGTTCGCTCCTAGCTTCCTTAAGTATAAGGTTCTTATCCTTGATGAAGCTCATCAACTTTCAAAAGATGCAACTAATGCTCTTTTGAAAATCATGGAAGAGCCACCATCTTATGCAGTGTTTATTCTGGCTACTACTGAAGCTAATAAGATGATTCCTACTGTTGCTTCCCGTTGTCAGAAGTTTAATTTCAACAGGTTAGACCATGACATTATTAAAGAGAAGCTTGATAGGATTTGTGAGAAGGAAGGCATTAAGATGGACCAAGAAGCCATGGATTTATTAATCCATGCAGCTGATGGATCACTAAGAGATGCAGAGGCAAAACTTAATCAACTCATTAGCTTTGTTCCAGAAGGAACATTTACTGCTGATGATGTTAGGGAAGTCCTCGGAGTCTCTGACATTAGGTTAGTTATTGAATTGGTGGAATTGCTTGCTAACAAAGAAAAGGTGAAAGCTATTAAGTTTATCAGTGATAACATGGAGAAGGGGTTGGATATTCCTGATTTCCTAAAAATGACAATTGACTATTTAAGAAAAATCATGTTATTAAAGATTAGTGCTGATTTAATTGACGTAGTCCTTGGTGGAGAAACCAAGGAGATGAAAGAGAATGCTTTTAGGCAAGCTGACGTATTTGAAGAAAAGAGACTTTCAAAAACCCTATCTTTATTAATGGATGCTGATAATAAGACAAAGTATTCTTCAATTATCCAATTACCTTTTGAGTTAGCTATTATTGAGTCTCTTGAAGACTGATTATTGCGGGATCGTCTAATGGTTGGACATCTGCCTTTGAAGCAGAAGATTCTAGGTTCGAGTCCTAGTCCCGCAGCCAAATTGAGCTAGCACGAGATGCTTGCGGTATGAGTCACTTTAACATGGTGACTTTTGCCTATAAATGTAATTATTTGTCAAAGTTATAATAGAGACGCATTAATCTATAGTCAGAAGTTATGACAAAAGAAGCAAGAGCGCGAATTAAAATTAATAATTTGCTCCAAGAATCGGGTTGGAGATTTTTTGATGATGAAAGTGGACAAGCAAATATCGTTTTAGAGAATAACGCAAAATTAACTAAAAAAGTTATTGATGATTACGGAAATGATTTCGATAAAACTAAAAATGGTTTTATCGATTTTCTTTTATTAGATAACAAGGGCTTTCCATGCGTTGTTTTAGAGGCAAAGTCTGAAGAGAAGGATCCTTTGGACGGAAAAGAGCAAGCCCGAAGATATGCACAGTCTCAAAATGTTCGTTTCGTTATTCTTTCAAATGGCAATCTTCATTATTTTTGGAATTTAGAACGGGGAAATCCGGTAATAATCACAGCCTTTCCAACATCTGAATCTCTAGAACATTTTAAAAATTTCAAGTCAGACACAAAAACTTTATCCGAAGAAATAGTAAACACTGACTATATTACCTTAACTCAAAATCCATATTATGGACAAGATCCAAGATGGAATAATGAGAAAGAAAAAGGCAATTTTATTAAAGAATATGATTTAAAATTTTTAAGACCTTATCAATTAGAGGCAATCAAATATCTACAAGCTTGGGCAAAAGAGGGTAAGGATAGATATTTATTTGAAATGGCAACTGGTACAGGTAAAACTCTTACTTGCGCAGCCGTAATCAAACTATTTTTAAAAACTGGAAATGCAAAGCGAGTTCTATTTTTAGTTGACAGAATCGAACTTGAAGGCCAAGGTGCAAAAAATCTAAGGAAATGGTTATCAAAGGATTATAAAACAGTAATTTATAAGGAGAATAAAGATGATTGGAGGAAAGCAGAAATAGTTGTTTCTACTATTCAAAGCTTGTCAGCAAATAATAAGTATCAAAGACTATTTGTGCCTACTGATTTTGATTTAATTATTTCTGATGAAGCTCATCGATCTATCGGTGGCAATAGTCGTGCTGTATTCGAGTATTTTATTGGCTATAAACTAGGCTTAACTGCTACACCCAAGAATTACCTTAGAGGAGTTACTGAATTAAATGAAAGAGACCCAAGAGCATGGGAAAGGCGTCAATTATTAGATACCTATAAGACTTTTGGTTGTGAAACTGGTGAGCCAACTTTTAGATATAGCTTATTAGATGGAGTAAGGGATGGATTTTTAATAAATCCAATTGTCTCTGATGCTAGGACAGAAATAACAACACAATTACTTTCAGATGAAGGATATTCAATAATGATTGACACTGAGGATGGCAAAGAAGAACAGACCTTCCATCAATCAGATTTCGAAAGAAAGTTTTTTTCCGATAAGACTAATAATATTTTTTGCGATACTTTTCTGAAGAATGCATTAAAAGATCCGATTAGCGGAGAAATAGGTAAAACAATCGTATTTTGTGTTAGTCAAAAGCATGCAAGTAAAATAACTCAGATACTGAATCAATTAGCTGATCAATATTGGCCCAATAAATACAATTCTGATTTTGCTGTACAGATAACATCAAATATTCCGGATGCTCAGCAATTTACGACAAGTTATGCTAATAATAACCTTAATGGAAATACAAAATGGCTAAGTGGATATAAATCAAGTAAGACAAGGATTTGTGTGACCGTAGGAATGATGACTACGGGTTATGATTGCCAAGATATCCTAAATCTTTGCTTGATGAGACCGATATTCTCACCAACAGATTTCATACAAATCAAAGGAAGAGGAACGCGAAAGTTTAACTTTTATTATGAAGAAAAAGAAGATGGAGAGTTGGAGATTAGGCAAGAAGAAAAGAATAAATTCAAACTTTTTGATTTCTTTGCTAATTGTGAGTATTTTGAAGAAAAATATAATTATGACGAAGTATTAAAAATATCAAAAATTTCTAATAGTACTGGCGGAGATTCAGAACCTGCCAATATAGATGAAATCACTATAGGTACTCCTGACCCCTTGAAGACATTCAACGAGAAGGAAGTAGGTGTTGATGGGATGAAAATTGATCGCAAGTTATTTGAAAAGTTCGAAGAGGTGATTAGGGCGGATGTTTTTATCAAAGAGAGATATGAGAAGGGGGATATTGATGCAGCAGAAGATTATATAAAAAGTCAGGTATTTGATAAGCCTAAGGAGTTTTATAATTTAGATAAGCTTCGTAAATCAGTAAAAATTAATCGCAGGTTATCATTAAGAGAGATATTGGACAAGATATTCGGAAATATCGATAGGTTTAAAGACAAGGAAGAGTTACTAGATGAGGAATTTGAAAAATTCATTTCAATTTATAAGCCCGATATAAAGTACTACTATCCAATTAAAAACTTTCTTAGAGCATACATAACCGATAGTGAAATTAGAGAAATAGTGAAGTCAAAAGAATATGCTCGTTTTGCGACTAATCCAAAGGTAACTATGGCAGAATTTAGTGCTTTGAATGGGTTTAGAGAGATTATACCAGAATATGTAAAAGATTACGTATCAATTAATACATTTATGTAAAAAATATGTTAGATCAAGAAACTAAGAGAAAAATCGATACAGCAAGGCAAATTTTAGTTGGCAAGGTTCCTGATCCAAAAGCTCAAGTTGAACAGATTACCACAGCTATGATTTATAAATTTATGGACGACATGGATAAAGAGTCTATCGAGCTTGGAGGAAAGTCAAAGTTTTTTACTAATGGATACGAAAAATACTCCTGGACTAACATAATGGATTTAAAGATAGGAGGTCAAGATAGATTAGATTTGTACGCAGAGGCGATTAGTAAGATGTCTAATAATCCTCATATTCCACAATTATTTAGAGATATTTTTAAGGATGCTTTTTTGCCCTATAGAAGTCCAGAAACTTTAAGTATGTTTTTAAAGGAAATAAACGGCTTTCGTTATGATCATAGTGAGGATTTAGGGGATTCCTTTGAGTATCTTTTGTCTATTTTAGGATCTCAAGGAGATGCTGGTCAATTCAGAACCCCTCGCCATATTATTGATTTTATTGTTGAGGTGATTGATCCAAAAAAGGATGAAACAATCCTTGACCCTGCTTGTGGCACTGCTGGTTTTTTAATTTCCGCATATAAGCATATTCTAAAGGAAAACAACAATAAACTAAATACTGACGAGAAGAGTAGATTGATGGAGAATCTGGCTGGTTATGATATTTCTCCTGATATGGTAAAACTTTCTAAAGTAAACATGTATTTGCATGGCTTTGTTGATCCTAAAATATATGAATACGACACACTTTCTAGCGAAGAAAAATGGGATGAGTCATTTGATGTAATTATGGCTAATCCTCCGTTCATGACACCAAAAGGGGGGATTAGACCTCATAATAGATTCAGAGTTAAGGCTAATAGAGCAGAAGTCTTATTTGTTGATTATATTAAAGAGCACCTAAGTCGGAATGGAAGAGCAGGTATTATTGTTCCAGAAGGAATAATTTTTCAATCAGCTAATGCCTATAAGGATTTAAGGAAACTATTAATAGAAGATGGATTATTTGCTGTAGTGTCTTTACCATCTGGAGTATTTAATCCCTACTCAGGAGTAAAAACGAGTATTTTGTTTTTTGACAATAGTATTGCAGGAAAAATAGATTATTTGTTATTTTCAAAAGTAAGTCACGATGGCTATGACCTCGGTGCTCAGCGCAGAGTAGACTATGATAATAACGACTTACCAGAAGTAAAAAATACTTTAATTGCATTTCGAGAATATGTCACATCTGGATGCAAAGAAACTAAAAATATTTATTTAAAGCAATTAATAGAACATATAAACAATCAAGAGAATGAGGATGGTTTATTTGGATCATATTGCGATAAATACGCATATATTAAAAAGAAGGTGATAGCTGATAATAATTATAATCTTTCGGCTGACATATACAAAAAAGGAAAAACATATACTAATTCAAAATGGGATATGGTAGAATTGGGAGAATTAGAATCAAAGGGTTATATTGAATTTTTAAGAGGGCAAGGAATTTCTAAAAAAGATATTATTCCTAATGGGAAGTACAAATGTATACATTACGGTGAGATATATACCTTATATGAGCCAGTAGTTACTCAGGTAATTAGCAGAACTAATGCAGAAGGAAAGGTATTATCTGAGGTTGGTGATGTTCTAGTTCCATCAACTACAACCGCCGATGCTTATGGCATAGCGGTTGCTCGTTCAATCAATGAAAATGGCGTAATTTTAGGTGGAGATATAAATATCATACGAACAAGGAATAAACATTTGATTGGTAATTTTTTAGCTTATTTAATTAGCAACTCTGAAGTTCGAAATGAGCTCGCAGCTTATGCAAAAGGTGTAAATATTTTACACCTTTCAAATAATGATTTAAGAAAAATTAAAATACCTTTTCCTCCGATTGAGATTCAAAAAGAAATTGTTGAGCAAATAGAAGTCAAGCAGAAAGCTATTGAAGGGGCAAAACAAGTTATTGAGAGTCTAGAGAGAGAGAGAGACGATATTTTGGCCAATCACTTAGGAAATTAGAAAATGTTGAGATGGTTGAATTAGGCAATAAAAAATATTTTGAAGTTGAGTCTGGTGGAACCCCAAATACTAATAATATAAATTATTGGAATGGAGATATAAATTGGATAACTTTAGCTGACTTACCCCAAGACAATTTTATTACCTTAATTGATAACACCGAAAGAAAAATTACAGAAAGTGGATTAAAAAATTCATCAGCAAAGCTAATTCCAGTAGACAGTATTATTGTGTCGTCAAGAGCAACGATAGGTAGGGTGGGTATAGCTAAAAAGGTACTATCAACAAATCAAGGTTTCAAAAACATAATAATTAAAGATCAAGATTTTATTAACCCCTTTTACTTGGCCATATGCATGGTTACTAAAAAGGGTGAGATGGATATGAATGCGTCGGGAGGAACTTTTAAAGAAATTTCAAAAACAAATTTTGAAAAAATTATTATACCAATTCCCAAGTATAATATTCAAAAGAGCATTGTGAATGAATACTATCAACAGGAAGAAATTATTAAATCAAATAAAAAACTTATTGAAATAATGGAAAATAAAATTTCTGAAGTTTTAAATAAAATATAGCTTATGATTAATTTAGCTAAGCATCAGCTTTTAAAAAATACTTTAGATAATATATCTGAATCAGCTCCGATTGAATTGAGCATATATCATCCTGATATAGAAGATGCTGATGCACAAATTCATAAGTATTCTCGAGCACAAATTCATCTTTTTCTGAGAGTTCGTTTTTGTCTACTAGATTTCAATACAGTCGAAAATCAAATTACTGATGGACCTGAGGATGGTGGATTAGATGCATATCACATTGATAAAGAAAAAAAGGTTATTTATCTGATTCAATCAAAATATAAAACAACACCAGATGGTTATTTAAATAGTGACGTTGATTGGAGAGAGTTTTTTAAGATGGAACTTGATCGTATTGTTGGTGGGGAACCAATGTCATCATCAGGTAATCGCTATAACGGGAAGGTTCAGTCTTTTCAGCAAAAAGTTAGAGATATAGCAGATATAGGTCGCTGGAATTATGCCCTTATATATTTAGGTAATGTTCCTTCGACTTTAAATGAAGAAAATTTATTAAGCATTAGTGGTAGAGTCTGTCAAAATGCTGAAATTCTTTATGGAAATGATTTTTATAATAAGGTATTAATTCCATATTTAAAGAGGGACTTTTACAATAAAGAAGATTTTTCATTCGAAATATACATAAGTCAAGATAGAGATGTAAATCGTATTCGATATTCGGTTGGTCTCGCCGATGGAGAGTCGGCCGAAGTTCAACTTTGTTTTGTTCCAACAATAGAAATTGCTCGCATGATGTCTCAATATAGAAATTCGATTTTGCATTATAATCCTCGTTGTTATGTGGGTATAAAAAGTGCTGGAGTTAATGCAAACATTAAAGATTCTGTTTCTAATACGACGCATAATGAATTTTCGTTGTTAAATAACGGAATTACGATTATCTGTAATCATGTAAGTTATAATGACAATACTGGACAGCAAAGAAGAGCTTCGATTACCGTTTCTAATCCACAAATTGTAAATGGTGGTCAAACTGCTTTTACACTAGCATATCTTTATGAAAAT
>Ga0265297_10011092_pt1 | contig 11125 bp, 14 predicted proteins | sample Munlanlwell13791_FD_192502 | JGI IMG/M metagenome (GOLD analysis project Ga0265297, IMG submission 192502) | Leachate microbial communities from a municipal landfill in Southern Ontario, Canada - Leachate well 137-91 | ecosystem: Engineered > Solid waste > Landfill > Unclassified | place...
CGGATTGGCCGCCTTCCTAACCATGTTTTCCTTTATTCCGCAGATAGCCAGGTGTTTAAGGACTAAATCTGTAAAGGATGTAAGCCCGGTTACATTATTCCAACTTTCCGCGGGTGTTAGCCTATGGATGATTTACGGAATTGCCCGCCAGGATCCAATAATAATATTCGCGAATGGAGTTACTTTAATCAGTTTATCTGTGTTGATATTTCTGTATTTTAAATACGGGGAGGGGACGTTTCTATTTAGAAAATAGAAACGTCCCCTAATTTATTGATGAAGGGGATTATTCTTGCCGGAGGTAAGGCCACAAGGCTTTATCCTATAACTAAAGGCGTTTGCAAGCAGCTGCTGCCTATTTATGATAAACCGATGGTTTATTATCCTTTGTCGGTTTTGATGCTTGCCGGAATAAAAGATATCCTGGTGATTTCAACTCCAAAAGATACGCCAAGGTTTAAAGAGCTGCTTGGCGATGGAGGCAGTTTAGGGATCAAGCTTACTTATGCAACTCAACCTGAGCCAAAAGGCATTGCCCAGAGTTTAATTATTGCTGAGGATTTCATCGGAGGCGACAGTGTTTGCCTTATCTTAGGCGATAATATTTTCTACGGGTATAATTTAAGCGAGCTTTTGAAGAAGTCAGCCCGGATTAAAGATGGCGCAGTAATCTTCGGTTATTATGTCAAGGATCCGCAGCGTTATGGAGTATTTGAGTTTGATAAGAAATGCAAAGTTATTTCAATTGAAGAAAAGCCTAAAAAGCCAAAATCTAACTGGGCAGTCGCAGGATTATATTTTTATGATAATAAAGCAGCTAAAATTGCTAAAAATATTAAGCCTTCTGCAAGAGGGGAACTCGAGATCACGTCCGTGAACAATGAATACATTAAAAGGGGTAAGCTTAAGGCAGAATTACTTGGCCGCGGCCATGCCTGGCTTGATACCGGGACCTATGAATCTTTAATCGACGCCTCAGTTTTTATTAAAACAATAGAAGACAGGCAGGGATTAAAGATTGGTTGTATTGAAGAGGTGGCATATCGCATGGGTTATATCAATAAAGCGCAATTGTTAAAGCTTGCCAGCCAGACACCAACCAGTTATGGCGAATACTTAAAAGATTTACTTAAAAATGCGTAAAGATATCTTAATTTTAGGAAAAGGTTTTATCGGAGAAAGGCTGCAAAGAGAGCTTAACTGTAAGATTGACGGCTCGATAATAAATTGTTTCAGCGACGCCGAGAAACTGGTTAAGAAATACCGCCCTAAAATAATTATTAATTGCATCGGCATTACCGGCAGGCGCAACGTCGATGACTGCGAGCTGGAGAAAGACGCAACTCTACTGGCAAATAGTTTTGTCCCGGTAATTTTGGCTGAAGCCTGCCTGCGCAATGAGATTAAGTTTGTGCATATAGGCAGCGGTTGCATCTTCAACTACGATCATAAAAAAAGCAGGCCGATAAAAGAAGATAGCCAGGATTATTTCTTTAAGCTGTTTTACAGCCGCAGCAAGATTTACGCGGAAAGGGCGCTTGAGGCGCTCGCCCGGGATTACAATATACTTATCGCGAGGATTCGTATACCCTTGCTTAATGCCCGGCACCCTAAGAACGTGCTGGATAAACTTATAAAGTACAAACAGGTAATTGATATCCCCAACTCCGTAACTTATATTCCTGATTTTATACGGGCAATTAAGCATTTGATAAAGATTGATGCCCGGGGTGTGTATAATGTGGTAAATAAAGGGGGATTGCGTTACCCTGAGCTAATGAAGGTTTATCAGAAATATGTTCCGGGATTTAAATTTAAAGTTATCCCTTTGAGGAAATTAGGTTTAGCCAGGACCAACCTGATTTTGTCCACCAAAAAGCTCGAAAAAACGGGATTTAAAATAAGCAATATTAATTCGCTGTTAAAAGAATGCGTAAAAGAATACCTAAAATCTTAGTTACCGGCGGGGCGGGATTTATCGGCAGTGCTTTTGTAAGGCTGCTCATTAGGGACGGTTCTCAACTTAAAGCAGAACTGTCCCCTAAAAAGGGACACTTCTCCTTTGGTTTGAGAACCGTCCCTATCGTGGTAGATAAGCTTACTTATGCCGGAGACCTGAAACGGCTTGAAGAGGTAAAGGGGAGTTTTAAGTTTTATAAAACCGATATCTGCAGCAAAAATGGGGTCGGATCTATTTTTGCTAAAGAGAAGCCGGATATTGTAGTCCATTTTGCCGCCGAGAGCCATGTTGACCGCAGTATTAATGATGCTACGCCGTTTGTTGAAACTAACATCAAAGGAACCCAGGTACTTCTTGATGTTAGCCGTAAATACAAGGTCCAGAGATTTATTTTTATCTCAACCGACGAAGTTTACGGGGAGATTGCCAATGGTAAATTTAACGAGAATTCTCCGGTTAAACCTAACAGTCCCTATGCGGCTTCCAAGGCAGCGGCAGACCTGCTGGTTCAGGCCTATATCAGGACAAATAATTTTCCCGCGATAATTATCCGGCCTTCAAATAATTACGGGCCGTGGCAGTATCCGGAAAAGCTTATACCGCTTGCTATTTTGAGAATATTAGAAGAGGGCAAGGTGCCGGTTTATGGTAAAGGTTTAAATGTGCGTGAATGGCTTTATGTTGATGATTGCGTGCGGGGGATTATGGCGATTATGCGCAAAGGCAAGATTGGAGAGATATATAATTTAGGCAGCGCTTGTGAAAGCAAGAATATTGATACGGTTAAGTTGTTATTAAAAACCCTGGGTGTCAGTCAAAGCAGGTTTGAGTTTGTTAAGGACCGCTTAGGCCACGATATAAGATACAGCCTTAATTCAAGAAAGATTACCAGGGCGCTTGGCTGGAAGCCGAAGGTTAAGCTTTCAGAGGGGCTTAAACTTACAGTTGATTGGTCGCTTAAGCATCAAGCCTGGCTTAAGAGCAAGTTAGGGGATATAAATAAGTTGTACAATGAATAGAAACGTCCCCTAATTTTCTAATTTTAAATAGGAGCGTCCCCGATTTATGGCGATAGTTATAGTTACAGGTTCCTGCGGATTGATCGGCTCTGAAACCGTGAGTTTCTTCGCTGATAAAGGTTTTAATATCGTCGGCATTGACAATAATATGCGCAAAAGCTTTTTTGGCGCGGACGGTTCAATCCTTTGGAACAAAAAACGCCTGCAAAAATCATATAAAAACTATCGGCATTATTCCGTAGATATCCGTAATCAGGGTAAAATAAATTCAATATTCAAGAAGTACAATAAAGATATCACTTTAATTGTGCACGCCGCGGCCCAGCCTTCCCATGATTGGGCAGCCAAAGACCCAACGGTTGACTTTGGGGTTAATGCCCAGGGCACGCTGGTTATGCTTGAGGCCCTGCGTAAATTTTCTCCCCGCGCGGTTTTTATTTTTACCTCAACGAATAAAGTCTATGGCGATACCCCAAACCGCCTTCCTTTAATTGAAAGGGAAAAACGTTTCGAGATTTCTTTTGATCACAAATATTTCAAAGGTATTGATGAGACAATGAGCATTGACAATTGCCTGCATTCAGTTTTTGGCGCCTCAAAGGTTGCCGCGGATATCATGACGCAGGAGTATGGCAAATATTTTCATCTTAAAACCGGAGTGTTCAGGGGGGGGTGCCTTACCGGGCCGGCTCATTCCGGAGCTGAGTTGCACGGATTTTTATCATATTTAGTTAAATGCTGCGTAACAAAACGCAAATACAAAATTTACGGTTACAAGGGCAAACAAGTCAGGGATAACATACACTCTTTTGACCTGGTGAACGCTTTTTACCATTATTTTCAGAATCCGCGCTGCGGAGAGGTTTATAACATAGGCGGAGGCAGGTTTGCTAATGTTTCGGTCCTGGAAGCAATTGAGATGTGTGAGAAACTAAGCGGCGAGAAGTTTGATTACGAATATATTGATACTAACCGTATCGGCGACCACATCTGGTGGGTTAGCGATGTTTCTAAGTTTAAAACGCATTATTCTGATTGGCAGTATAAGTTTGGCATAGAGGATACAATCAAGCAGATTTACGATAACTATAGACAGTGTATGTAATTCTTTTAAATGTAAATAGTTAGAAAACAAATATTATTGAAGAATTAGAGGCGCTCCTATTTATTTGTATCTAAGACAGAAAATAGGAACGCTCTTTTTTTTGTTAGATTTGACCTTTTCTTGAGTCCATTGATACTAGAAAGGGGGTTTAAATGAGTGATAAAGAGATGCCGATAGAATTAGTGGCAACAAAGATTTTTCTGGTGAGAGGTAGAAAAGTGATGTTAGATAAGGATTTAGCAGGATTGTATGGAGTGGAGACGTTTAACCTTAATAAGGCTGTTAAACGAAATATTGACCGTTTCCCGGAAGATTTTATGTTTCAACTAACTATGGAAGAGTATAAAAACTTGATATTCCAAAATGGAAGGTCAAATTGGGGTGGAAGAAGGCACTTGCCATATGCTTTTACCGAACAAGGTGTAGCTATGCTTTCTAGTGTGCTTAAGTCTAAGCGGGCTATTTGGGTAAATATCGCTATTATGCGGGCATTCGTGAAATTAAGGGAGTTGTTACTAACGCATAAAGAGCTATCTCAGAAACTTGAAGAATTAGAGCGGAAGTATCAGTTACATGAAACAGATATCCAGGTGATATTTGAGGCAATTAAAAAACTACTCGAACCGCCACATGAGCCGCTAAATTCTCGATTCAACCTGAATTAACCATCGTTTAAATATTTCTTTTGTAACCTTCTATCTCTGATGGAATTACGTAGACTGTCTACATAATACATAACTACATAAATGTTGACATGGTCCAGGTATGAAAGTAAGATAAATAGAAAGGTTTACTATTTTATGGTGAAATTATGAAATATAATAATTTACTGATTACCGGAGGAGCGGGATTTATTGGCAGCAACCTGGCGGTCTATTTTAAACGCAAATACCCGCAACTTAAAGTCTTTGCTTTGGATAACCTGATCCGCCGGGGGAGTGAGTTTAACTTGCCACGGCTTAGAGAAAACAATGTTAAATTTATCCGCGGTGATGTCAGGCGTCCCAGGGATCTGGATCTGAAATTTGATATAGATTTAATATTGGAGTGTTCGGCCGAGCCTTCGGTATTGGCAGGTTATCAGAATCCAGCCTATATTATTGATACAAACTTAAACGGCACTGTCAACTGCCTTGAGCTGTGCCGCAAGCGTAAAGCGGGGATGATTTTTCTTTCCACAAGCAGAGTTTACCCTTATGAAAAAATAAACGCAATCAGGCGGTTGGAATCAAAGAGCAGGTTTGATTGGCCGCGTTTTTCCGGCATTGATACGGATTTTTCTTTAACCGGGCCAAAGACTTTATACGGCGCAACTAAACTGGCGTCGGAATTCATCCTGCAAGAATATATTGCCGCATACGGAATTAAGGCAGTTGTGAACCGCTGCGGAGTGGTTGCCGGGCCATGGCAGTTTGGCAAGGTGGATCAGGGTGTATTTACTTATTGGATGCTGGCGCACTATTTTAAAAAGCCGCTTAAATATATCGGTTTTGGCGGTAAGGGCAAACAGGTACGCGACCTTTTGCATGTGGATGACCTGTGTCGGTTAATCGATATACAAATAAACAGCCTTCCCAAATTAAGCGGAAATACTTATAATGTCGGCGGCGCAAGAGAGGTAAGCCTTTCTCTATTGGAAGCCACTGCGCTTTGCCAGGAAATTACTGGTAATAAAATTAAAATCGGCCGGGACTTATGCAAGCGTCCGGGCGATATTGCGGTATACCTTACAGATAACAAGAAAGTTACCCGGGAATTAAAATGGAAGCCGCAAAAGCAAGCCTCAATGATCCTGAATGATATCTTTAACTGGATCAGGAATAATGAGACGAAGTTAAGAAAGCTCTAAGAAAATATATCCGGGGCCAAATTACCTACCGTAGTATTTCTTTCGTAACTACCTATTTTAATGCAATTATCTAGACTATCTATGGTTCTATGATTTTTATGTAGTTAGATTTTGCCTCTTGACCCGTCTATTAGTATAAGGAGGCCAAAATGAATAAAAAAGAGATTGCGGTTGAGGTGTTAGCAACTAAGATTTTGTTGGTTAGGGGCAGAAAAGTGATGTTGGATAGAGATTTAGCGGAGTTGTATGGGGTAGCTGTAAAACGTCTTAATGAACAAGTTAAGCGTAATATTCGTCGGTTCCCAGAAGATTTTATGTTTCGATTGACTAGAGAAGAAATAATATCTTTAAGGTCGCAAAATGCGACCTTAAACGATCATGATGAAATGAAAGGGGCTACAGATTCGAAGAGAGGTAAGCACCAAAAGTATTTTTCATATGTCTTTACTGAGCAGGGTGTTGCAATGCTCTCAACTGTGCTTAATTCCGAACGTGCTATAGATGTCAATATAGCTATCATGCGTGCATTCGTGAAATTACGTGAGTTGTTATTAACGCATAAGGAATTGGCAGAGAAACTTGAGGAACTAGAGCGAAAGTATCAATTACATGAAACGGACATTCAGGTAATATTTGAGGCGATTAAGAAATTAATTGAGCCACCGCCTGAGCCGCCAAAACCACGATTTGGGTTGAATTAACGAGACTCAAAAAATAATAGGGAAACGTTCCCTGTTATATGTTTAGTGTTGACACGTGGAGGGGGTGCAAGTAAAATAGAAACGTCCATCAATTTTTACCCTAACTCTATAGGAGGGTGCATATGAATGATGAAGGCGGATTCTTGGTTAAATTTGACGGTAAGAAATCCCTCCGGTGTTACAAAATAGAATTTGATTATGACGAATGGCAATACATCGTTAACGGAACCCAAAAGAACGAACTCCCGCCTTGCGTAAAGAATATAACTGTTAAAGTTGAAGGGTAGTAAATAGAAAAACTGTCTACTGATATAAATGATTAAACTAAAGGATACCTTCCGCAAGCGTTTTATCGCCGCTGAATCCGACACCCTCGTTATCGAAACCATCCAAACCATATCCAAAACCAAACGTCAGAAACTGCGCCTGCTTAAACTCAAAGGCACCTGGCGCGCCAACGAATACAACGAATTGGTCTTTGAAGCAGCAGCCCGAAGGGGCTCGCCTGAAAAATATACCTTTAAAGGCACCTGGAAAATAAACAAGAATCAGCAGATTGAATATAACTGCGGCGAAGGCCCGGACGTATTGACCTTTAAAGGTCATTGGAATATATCTTCTGCCAACAAGCTTGTTTATATTATAGAAGGCAGCTCAACCTCGCGTTTTGAATTTAAGGTTCAGCTTGAATCCCCATCGCTTTATCCTAAAAAAGGAGAGATCCGCTATCGTATCGGTATAAGTATCCGCCAAAGCCGCCTGACTGCGCCCGGGCAAGTAATTATTCTTTATGGTGAATGGAAATTTGGCCGCAATTTAGGCTTAACTTTCCAAATGGATTACGGCCAGGGCAGGATAAAAGAAATAGAATTCGGCGCTTCAGTATCCTTTGGCCCTAATAAAGTAATCTTCGTGCTCAATAACGAGTTTGGAGAACCCCTAGGTATAACCCTTACCATGACGCATAAATTCTTGGAATCTCTTGATGCCAAAGCATTTTTAAGACTGAAATCCCGCCAAAAAGAGCAGACAATAGAGGTCGGAATAACTATTCCGTTTTAGAATTAAACAAAATCCGCCCTAGTATTTCTTCTGTAACCACCTATCTTTAATATAATTACATGCACTGTCTATGATTTTATGATTTATTTTTGTTAGATTTGGCTTACATGGCCGTCTATTGGTGCAGGAAATCAAATGAAAACTTGACACTACAACTAAATAGTTGTATACTTTAATCAGAAAGGGTCCATGCAAGAGTACACTTGTATTTTTTACGAGACCGCGGCCGGGAAAAGGCCTGTAGAAAAATTTATTGAGTCATTAGATGCAGAAACACAGGATAAGTTTGTTATTAAACAACAATTGCTCCAAGACTTTGGTTCGCAATTACGGCATCCTCATACGGATCATCTTGGGGAAGGGCTCTTTGAGTTAAGGTTCCAAGGCAAAGAGGGGCAGATCAGGATTTTGTTTTTCTTTTTTTACGAGAAGAGAATAATATTTACCAATGGTTTTATAAAGAAGGCCCGGAAGGCTCCTCGAAGGGAAATAGAGATTGCCCAAGAAAGAAAGATAGATTTTTTAACGAGAAGTAAGTAAGGAGGCTTAAAACCCATGAGAAAAGTTGATGATTATATTAAGGAAAAGATAAGAAAGAATCAGGATTTTAAAGCTCGCTACGGTTTGCTTATGGAGAAAGCAATGGTGGCGAAGAAAATTATTGGATACCGTATCCGGCATAAATTTTCTCAGGAACAACTCGCTGAAGAAATAGGGGTTACTCAACAGTACATTTCCAAAATTGAAGAGGGCGAGTTTTCTAATTTGGATGCTATAGAGAATATCCTTGAGCATATCGGATACAGGTTGAGATTAGAAGTAGTTCCTGCATAGTTCTCCCTCCAATTGCTGTAGCCTGAATATAGTACTCTCGCTCTTTAACATTTTTAACCATCTGCATTATGACAATATTCTGCCCCCAGGGAATTTCTCGCACAAGTTGTGCGAGTTTCAGGCTATCTTTGTACTCAAGATATAAAAGCCTCATCCGCCATAAATTTTGTACGGAAAAACCTGCCACACTGTTAAACTCTGCGGATAAATCAAGGGCAAGTCTTTCAACTACAGCATTTCCCCATTTATATTCTTTTTGCCTCTCTACAATAGCCCTACCAATATACCAGTATAGATTTATAAGCTCTTTGTTGACCGATCTAATCGCCTGAATTCGCGCCGTAACAATGCGCGATTTGATTTCGTCCAAGAACTTGATATATTCTGTACCAATCGTATTCTTCATGGCACTTTTCTCCTTTTTCGCGTTATTATTAACTTCTTTCTACTGTAATAGACGAGAAAGAAAACATAATCTAACATTTATTTCTCAAAAATCATAGATAGCGCACGTAATGCATTAAAGATAGGTGGTTATAAATATTTCTTCTGTAACCACCTAGTATTAATGAAATTACATACACTGTCTATAGTTCCTTTCTAAGTAAAAAACCCTTTATTTTACTTGCTCCAATGCTATAATATCTACTCATCTTGCCTAAGAACGAGAAGCAGGCAATCCCGTCAAAAACATGAAAATAAGGAGATATAATGGAAAATCAACAGTATGTGCAGGAAGATGAAATTGACATAAAGGAGTATATTAACGTTATAATTAAACGAAAAAAGCTTATTCTGGCTATATTCTTAGCTTCAGTTGTTATTACTGCTGTAGTCAGCTTAATGATGCCTAAGGTTTATGAAATCACTACTACAATGCAGTTGGGAAAAGTTAATGAGCCTATAATTAAGAATGAAGAGGTAAAAGAGATAATACTGAATCAAAATTTGCTCCAATCCATAATTAATGAATTAAACCTTAAGATGGATGTTGAGAGACTTAAGAAAGCTATTAAGATCAGTGATTTAGATAACACCAATTTATTAAAGATTAAAATAACCTATCCTTCAATTGATACGGTTTTTAAAATAAGCGATGCAATCGTAAATCCACTTATTACTCAAGGGCAAAAGCTTTATCAAGAGCGACTATCTCTTGTTGGTGAACGGTTAAGAGAATTAGATATGGAAATAAAAGATGCTGAAAGTGATATTAGTAGGACGCAAGCTTTGATATCGGGGATTCCTAATGCTAATAATATCTCTCAATCTGATGTTTCTTTAAGGATAATCTTATTGCAAAACACTCTTCCTAATTACGAAAGCAATCTTACTGCGCTTAGAAATCAAAGAAATGGACTGAAGTTTTCGCTTGTTAATGCTAAGGATTTCAAGATTTTTGATGCGCCAATTAAACCTAAAAATCCCGTAGGGCCAAAGAAAAAGCGGAATATTATTTTTGCGGGTATGTTTAGTTTAATATTTGGTGTATTTTTAGCTTTCTTTTTGGAGTCTTGGCAGAAAGGCAAGATGGGGGGAGTTAAGATATGAGGAAGGCTTTAATAACTGGGATTACTGGTCAAGATGGTTCGTATTTGGCAGAATTACTTCTATCTAAAGGATATGAAGTACACGGTATTATAAGAAGAGCAAGTACTTTTAATACTGGTAGAATAGGGCATATTTATGTTGATCCGCATTCTAAAAAAGCCAAATTATTCTTGCATTATGGTGATATTTCAGATGCCGAACAAATCAATAACATTATTTTTAATATAAAACCTGATGAAGTGTATCATTTGGCTGCCCAAAGTCATGTTCGGGTAAGTTTCGATATTCCCGAATACACGGGAAATATCACTGGTTTAGGTACTACACGTATTTTGGAAGCAATCCGCCGTAGTGGTAGAAAAATCAAGTTTTATCAGGCTTCTAGTAGTGAAATGTTTGGTTCAGCGTTTCCTCCACAATCAGAAACTACTCAATTCCAACCACAAAGTCCTTATGCTTGTGCCAAGCTTTACTCGTATTGGCTGACAAAAAACTATCGTGATGGGTATAATATCTTTGCTTGCAATGGCATACTTTTTAACCACGAATCACCCAGAAGAGGTGAAACTTTTGTAAGTAGAAAGATTACTAGGGCAGTAGTCAATATTTTAGATGGAAAACAGGACAAACTTTATCTTGGTAATTTAGAGGCAAAAAGAGACTGGGGTTATGCCCCAGAGTATACTGAGATGATGTGGAAAATCTTGCAGCAGGATAAACCTGGTGATTATGTTACAGGCACAGGTGGGTCTCATTCTGTAAAAGAATTAGTAGAAGAAGCTTTTAGTTATGTAGGCCTAAAGTGGGAGAAATACGTAGATATTGACCCACGCTATTTCCGGCCAACAGAAGTGAATAATCTTATTGCTGATATTAAGAAAGTAAAGAAAGTATTTAAATGGCAACCAAAGATAAAATTTAGTGATCTAGTAAAGATAATGATTGATGCGGATATGAGAGCTTCTGGGTTAAAACCAGTAGGTGAGGGCGACAAAATACTTAAGAAGAAATTTCCTCATAGGTGGTGGAAAGTTGATTAATCTA
>Ga0265297_10011093_pt1 | contig 11124 bp, 23 predicted proteins | sample Munlanlwell13791_FD_192502 | JGI IMG/M metagenome (GOLD analysis project Ga0265297, IMG submission 192502) | Leachate microbial communities from a municipal landfill in Southern Ontario, Canada - Leachate well 137-91 | ecosystem: Engineered > Solid waste > Landfill > Unclassified | place...
GGTTGCAGGCGAACGGATGGGTAAGAATCCACGGTAACGAGATAAACTTCGAAGCCCACATGAACGAGCGGATAAACCGCGGCAAGAACCGGATCATGACCGACAAGCAGGTCGACATGATAACCGAGTACTGCAGGTTACACCATAATGGGGTCGTTAAAGTATTCTTTCAGCCCGTCAGCGCGCTCACATTCCAGAGACTGGCGAAGGACGCGCCCGACCATTTCTACGAGAAATACCTTAACTGGTAATTTTTTCCTGTCAGAAGTTCTTATTACTTTAGCTCCATAATCCAAACGATATGGAATTTACAGAAAAGACCAGGACCCTGATCAAGGACGCGATCCTCAACCAGTGCGAGGGCATAACCCACATGGAGTTCAGCATCGACAAGATCGATGAAATAGTGGACGACATTCAGAACGCAGTTAACACGCAGGAGGAATCATGCTGAAGAATGGAGATAACATCATCATAACTTGGCTGCCCTCTTGCAGGAACGCGCCAGGAACCAGGAACCCCTACATCGGAATGAAGGGAATCGTGACCGACCTCAGGGACGGGGTGTTCGACTTCTGGACCGGAACCTCATGGCTCGTCGGAGTCAAGACCGGACTTTTCAAGCTGAGGTACAAGAAAGTTAAGGCCTAATTTTTTCCTGTCGAGCAATCGTATTACTTTAGCCTCATAATCCTAAAACAAACCGCCATGAACATCCTCATTCTTCTTTGCATCATCGCTCTCGGAATTACCGTGCTTCGCATGGCAATCGGAGCCGTAGTAATTCTCTTTACTGGCAAGGGCGCTGGCGTTACGAAACCGGTCGGACCGGTCATGCGGCTCTGGAACACGGTCGAGACCGTTGCAGTCGTTTATGCCTACGTTCTCCTCGTCATGCACTTTTATGCCTAACATCCAATGAGACCTCAAAGCCAGCGAATGCTCGCAGAATCCATACGACTCGCCCAACTCGTAAGACAGCAACAGAAAGAAGAAGACAAGGTCCGATCGTCCGACGTTCAGATCAACGAGCTCAAGCTCATGATCCACGAGATCGACCTCAACGTCAAAAGGAAGTCTTACAACCGCAAGAACTTGGCAGACGACATGAAACTGAAGAAGGAACTGCAAGGTCTGATCAAAATACTTGAGAATCAAAAACTTATAACCGCAATCGAGAAGCTTGAAGAAGCAAGCGGCATTACTTTCTAAACTCTAATCCAACTTGTCATGCTAGTCTACATCCATTTACGCGACCGTAAGGTCTTGAAAACCAGAGCAATGTATCCAATAAAGGGCGGCTTCGCCTTCATCGACGAGGATACTGGAAAAGAAAGTACCGTCCAATTCGCGGACATCAAAACCATAAGCTCTTACTGAGTAGTATAATAAATCCAAACCAAAACCATCATGGAAGACCAGAAACCCGCTAAGACACTGCGCAGGGATAATCCCGAGTATCAAGAGATCAAGACCCACAAGGCCGCGTACAAGGACGGCATGAAGAGGCTGTTCAACGGCCGGCCCGACTGGCAGAAGCTGTCGAGAGCAATGGGAATCCTGAACGTTCCGAGCCTGATCGACGACCGCTTGCGGTTACAGGCGGTACTGAAAAAGAAATACGCAAACTGATTTTTTCCTGTCGGCGAAAGGTATTACTTTTACCGTACAAACAATCTAAAACCCAAAGCATGGAAGCAATCATCGTCGGCATCTTAGCCATAGCACTGATCTTCGGATCGGTAATCTATTCATCCCTTTCTTGGGGCTTCGTCCTCATGAAGTTCTGGATCTGGTTCGTTCTACCCATCTTCACGACCCTTCCTGTCATAACGTTCTGGCAGGCGGTCGGACTGATGTTCATTCTCGGCCTGTTCGGCAAAACGCAGGTCAGCCCGAAGGAGAAGGACACCTCGAGCGTGTGGACCACTTTACTGCTCGGACCGTGGATAACCCTGTTCGGAGGATGGCTCATCGGAACGTTCTTTATCTGGTGATCCCATTTTTTCCTGTCGAGAAAGAGTATTACTTTTACCGTACAAACAATCTAAAACCGAAACATGAAAAGCGCAACCGTATTACCGCCAGCTCCCGAAATTATTCTTGAGCGCCCGAAGAAAATGTCGATGGAAGACTATCGTAAGGCTCGCACGGCCATGAACAAAGCAATCAAAGCCAGGCTCCGTGGATTCCTCGTGTTCAAATCACAGGAACTGATCCTCGACCAGCAGGGCCGGCCCGTAGCAAAGGCATTCAAGCGTGGACATACCCACGTTGGCACGACCCGCACGCTGCAGCTCGTGTAAAGAAGCGAAACCCAACCGTAAAGTCCGGCGCAAGCCGGATCGCGAGGCGGCAATGGTTACTGGGTGCCGAACGTCCGGCAGACGAACTCAGTATGGAAGGCTCCGAGATTTCGGGGCCTTCCTCGTTAAAACTGACGAGAAATTTGGAGTAGAAGATATAAAAGAAACTATAACATGAATCCTTTACAGACCCCTAAGCAGATAGCAGCCAATCAGATAAAGATGGTCATTCTCTCGATCCTGATTGGTATCCTAACGTCTGCGTTACTGGCCTTTCCGATCAAGTGGCTTTGGAACTGGATAATTCCTGACCTGACGGGTCTAGCCGAGCTCTCAGCCATCCAGGCCTGGGGGTTGATGTTCCTATTGAGACTGATGTTTCCCATCACCAAGATTGAACAGAAGGGACCAACGAATCAAGTAAAGTAGTACTATAGCGAAAAATTACCATCATTATAATGAGCACAGACAATCAAAGCAGGATCGGAAGCAAATATCGCAAGCTCACGGTCGGAGCAAAGAGAGCAGTTATCGCCGCTCGCAAGAGACAGGGCGATGGTGGTCAGATTGCTTTCCGGACGGGATACAGCGAATCTCATGTTTCCAACGTTCTGCACGGCAGGCACGAGAACAAGCGAATCTTGAACTATGCCTACAACATGGTCCGCGGACGGAAGAACTAATATCAGCAACCAGTTTCTACTTTTCGGCTGATAGATACCTACATACCGATTGAATTCGGACGCTAAACTGGAGTCTCGACCAGCTTTTCGGGACATGAGACCTCCTCTATACTGAGCTAGGTCAGTGGCTGGGACCCTATACTGGGTCCCTCGCCTCATTTTATGGGTACAGTAATAATGGCAGCATAGAGTTCAGATAACCACGGCTGGAATATACGGGTAAATTCCGACTCAATCGGAAGAATGGCGGTTCGACCCCGCTTGGTGCCACTAACTTCTGGATAAATAAATCCATGAAGAAGCACGTTAAAACTAGAGACGAGTTCGTCAATGAGGGAATCATAGACGATCAAGGAGCCAAAGCTATTTCCAACTGGTTCAAGACTGAAGACGAACCGAAGTTCGACATCGCCGTTACCGACGGCGAGAGCATCATGACCTTCAGGACCCGAAGCAGAACTGAAGCTGCCCAGCTAGAACAGATCTGCATGGCTAACGGGTTCAAGTACGACAAGAAACGAGTCTAATTTTTTCCTTTCGCAGATAAGTTCTATATTTACCTTACATTTCAGTAAGCTAAACGCGGACCGAGTATACTCCGACCTGCTCACAACTTCTCCAGAACTATTTTCAAAAATTTTTTCACCCCAATTTTTTCCTTTCGCGGAATCGTATTATTTTAGCCTTACATTCAAACCTTAAAAACTTTCCGCCATGTCACACCAACCCATTTCCGCAACCGACTTACGCGCACGCCTTCACACAGGTATCGTAAAGTTCTTCTTCGTGAAGAAGGACAGCAGCCTGCGTGAAGTTATAGGCACGACTAATTTAACCCACATCCCCGCAAGTGGTCATCCCTCGGGTGATCGGAGGAGCTCCCATAAGGTGGTACCTTTCTGGGACTTCGTCGCAGGCGGGTGGCGGTCCATGCAGGTCACCACTCAGGCGTTCCTCAGGGAATAAGCGTGATGCCGGGGCCGGGATAAATAACCAAAACATCCCGGCCCGATGGCACACGTACGATCATTCACGGAATTTATTAACGAACAACTTCTATTAGAGATGCCAATCAGAGGAAGAAGACATAGCTGGAGCCACCATTACCGGTCGGCAGACAACCCATACATCGACGAGAAGGACCGCTACCGTGCCAGGACCCTGAAGAACGGGATCAAGGGCAAGGTGGATCCGGACCCGAACGGTGGAGCTATCACCATCAGTAACGCGAGGAAGATGGCCAAGCTTATCACGGACACTGGTAAGTTACTCCCTAGAATGGAGGCCATAGCCGACGTGTACCCCAACAATCCTGCAGTTATCAGGCCGTTTATCGATCGGATACTCGAGCTGCTGCCACGGTCTAAGTACGCTACGGCATTCGAGCTTGGCAGGGCCGACGGTAAGTTCGATGTCAATCCCGAGATAGAGGAGATGGACGAGGAGACCATGCTCAGGTTCCTGTCGAAGATGGGGCTCGCAGCTCCGGAACTGTCCGCACGAAGCAACCATGCCGAACAGATCGTCTACCAAGCCGGTTACGACGAGGGCAGGATGTCGGTACCCCAGCCAGCAGTACTCCCTAGTACGGAACAGCAGTAACAGCCCATTTTTTCCTGTCAGAGAATAGTAGTATATTAGCTTTATAATTCTATCGCTATGAGATCCAAAAAGATAAAGGTATTTTACAATCCGAAGCAGGTCCGTCAGGCGGACAGCCAACGGAACTTCAGCAAGAGCCCGCTCAAGCCAAAGCTTCTGCTCGAACATCTCGAGGAGCACGGACTTGGACAGCACCTTGACATCGTCGGAAACTTCAGGCCGTTCAATGCGTACGACTTCCAAATAGCTCACTCCATCCGCTACGTATCGTCCTTCTTCAAGGGCGGGTACCTAGCAGAAACGAACTCCCTAGAATGGAGCCCGCAGTTCGCAGACTCCGTACGCTACACGAACGCCAGCCTGTACGAGGCTATAAAGAATTGTATCCTACATCCTGACGAGGTATCCTTCAGCCCTACAAGCGGGTTCCATCACGCGACCCCAAATGCAGGACGCGGTTACTGCACGTTCAGCGGGCAGGTCATCGCTAGCGTCAAAGCATGGAGGAAGTTCGGAGCTGTTGGTTGCTACGTCGATCTCGACGGACACTTCGGTAACAGCATCGGAGACAGCCGTCAGTTCCAGCCGGACCTGAACTCCGCAGTCCCGGAAGGATTCAATTACAACTCGTATGCAGAAGGCAATCAGTACTACTTCGAGCTCGTGCAGTTCCTGACAAAGAAACTGACACCGGCAATCCTCGAAGGTAAGATCGACTACGTGGTATGGTGCCACGGAGCGGACAGTCATGCGGACGACATGCTCGGACATCAGGCAGACACAGAGATCTGGGTCAAGTGCGCTACCTTCTTCTGGGCCTGGGTCAAGAGGATGGACGAAATCCTAGGCAGACCTCTCTCAGTAGCATGCGCCCTCTTCGGTGGATACAGGCAGGACGACTACAATTCAGTATTAAGCCTGCACGCAAGCGACCTCCGCGAGTGCATGAACGAGCTCCTTGAACTAGGAGTTGAGTACACAACAGACGTCAAGCCAAGACAGAGGCCGGTGCCGAGACCGTACGAGATCGACAGAAGCGGGTCAATGAGCGGAGGCTGGGTAAACCGCGAGTACCTAACGTCTACCGACCAAGGTGCAAGGGCCAGGAACCGAGCCGAAGCGGACAGAGTAATGATGGACCAGCAGAGGAGAGAAAGAGAAAGGGAACGTGACCGTCAGAACGAGGAGGAGTTCGAACGCTACTACGCTCTGCGCCAGAGATTGAACGGCAGATCAGATTAAACGCTACTCCCTAGTACGGTGCGCCATGCCTTCCCAGCAAGGGTTCCGCAGGCCATCTGGTACTAGGGGGTTTTTCTTAAACCTGAAAAACTAACAGTATGGCAGCAAATCAGTTTACATTCAAGGATCAACATCCGACTGGCAGGTACCGTTCCTTTGAACACATGTACAGCGAGATAAAATTCAAGAAGAAGCAGTGTGGAACGATCAATGAGCTAGGTGGATTCAATAATTGGTCTATCTCGTTCATGATAAAAAAGGAACCGACTATTGCTCAGCCTGCTCCATTCAAGCATGTAACATTAAAGTACAAACCGAATTCCTTAGCTGAAGCAAAGGAATGGCTAAAAGAAAGAACACAACTTATTCAAAATCAACTTGATTTATATTACATGGAAGAATAATTCGCTCAGATTTTTTCCTGTCTAAAATATGTTATAGATTAGCTGCATCAATCAACACATAATTCCTTCCTCCATGTCAGCCGAATTCAAGACAGTAACCTTCGAAGACGTACAAGAAGCAATCAATCAAGTTCCATACATCAACAATGGCGGCTGCGGCATAGCAGCTCTAGCCATGGCTCGTTGGATCAAGAAGTACAACAATAACTGGATGACGTACCTCTTCGTTATGGGTCATAACGATGTGGGGTCCTTCAAGTTAAACGCAGAAGTTCTAGCGAACGCTACTAAGATGGAACCGACCTCCGCTGCCCACATCGGCCTCATCGTCTACGACCACATGAACAACACCCAGAAGATCGTTGACTGCAATTCAGTTTACAACATGTTGCAATACGATTACGTCAACACGTTCCATGACGAGAAGGTCCTTCTCAAAGCCATCAATCGAGTCGATCATTGGAATACTAGCTTCAATCGCAAGCATGTGGCCACCATTGCTGAGGTCCTTGACATAGACTTATCTGACATCGATTGCAGAACTCAAGACGAGTACCGGAACAAGGTCAAGAAGTTGCCGACCTCTCCGAAAGACGTTCAGTGGAAGGATGAGAAAGCTGACGAATCCTGCAACATGTCATTGACTGCCAGATACTTAAGAAAATTCTTAAGACTTATTAAACCTTGATTTTTTCCTTTAGTACAATAGTATTACATTTACTTCATCAATCAATTACTAACCAAAATCAATCAACATGAAAACGACAAGCGCTTACGTTAAACCGCGGGTAATGCTCCTGCTCCTGATCCTCGTCATGGGGATGTTCGCAATGGTATCCTGTGCGGACTCGAAAACTTTCAAGGACAAGGCCGGCAAGGAATTCACGGCAGAACCCTACGGCTGGGCAAATGCTGACGCTCGCAAGCTCGACACGGTCGTTTACGAAGCCAACATCGGAAACGTTGTCTGGTCCGTCATCCTCATCGAGACGGTAGCAATACCGGTCTGGCTTACTGGCTGGCAGATCATGGAACCGGTCAGGCTGAAACAACCCGGCGAGAAGTGAAAGGACGGGGTCAGGTAGAATCGATCTTCCTGACCCCATTTTTTCCTGTCGGGAATTAGTTCTATATTAGCTACATCAATCAATCAATATGGCAAAGAGACAACATAAGTTCGCAAAGGCAATGCTCGATTCGGGAATGCCGCAAGCTGCAGTCGACGCTCTGATCGACTCGTATGTCGACAAGAACTTCACCAACGTTCAGGAACTCAGGATATGCCCGGACCCGTTCGTTCAAGGTACCTTCGCAGTTCGCATCGTTGAAAAGCAGTTCTGCTATTCCAAGCACGATGGTGTAGAAAAGAACTTCGAGTACCTCAACGATTTGGACCTCCTCTGGTGCAAGGGCGATTACGACGAGGTGGAGTACGAATCCTGGCCGCCAATGGCTAATGCAACGAATCTCCAGTTTTTCATATAAAGCCCTACAGTATTAACAATTAAAAACGTAAAAGAATGCCATACAAAAAATTATCAAAGGAACAGAGAATCCGGATCTATCAAGACGCCTTGAGAACGTTCCGGAAGATGGCCGCCAGCAAGCAGCACCAGGACCGGGTTACCGGCATGTGCAAGCATATCAGTGCAGCCATCAGTCGTTTACGATTCGATCGCAATGATCTCGTAACCCGGTACGACACCGAACTTTGTCGCAAGAACTTTCCTGAGTATTTTTCGTACAAGCCGAAAACCGAATGGATCGACGACGGCATGACTACCGGTTACTGGTGGTCGACGAAGACTCCTCGTGGTCGCGAGCGCAGGCTCAGAGTATTGGAAGCCATCGCTGCCGGTAAGGACAAGAGTATTACGGGCAACCTGCCCTAAGGTTGATTGATTGTTTGCGAAGGGCGAGGGTCTGTGGCGGAACTTCGCCCTTTTTGTGTATCCAATTTTTTCCTTTCGCGGATAAGTTCTATATTTGCCTTACAATCTTAAACCAATAAGCCATGAACAAACTCTATGTATTAGCAATCGGTGTTGTCAACATCCCAACGGGAAAGACCATGTACGATTGGTCGATCTATGACCATCCGGCCGGACACACGCCGACAGTATCCCTGACGAACCAGAACTCGCTCCTCTACAGTGGAGGTGGAGAGATAGGAGAGGAAGTCGAACTTCGCGGAAACGATTCTCAGCGCCTGCTCGGCAAGCACAAGATCGTGGACAACTGCAAATGCACGAAGGAAGAACTGATGGCCATGCTCAAGAAGCATGGTTACGATTATTATCCGCTCCGTCCTTTCGCAGCAAGGGCCAAGAGCAATCGCAAGCTCAAGACCAGTTACTCAGTTAAGTAAAACATTGGGCCGGGTTTTTTCCGCTCGGCCCTTTGTTTTATATTTGCTTACGTTTAATCAATAAAAACAACTATGAAACCTGGAGATTTGTTTTACATAGCTGATCCACAGACCAATACGGTTCTTGAGAGAGCATGTTTGGCCAACGAGAACGGAATGATTCGCTATAATTTTCGTGATTCGATTCGGCAATCGTGCCCCGAAGAAAAGATATTCGTTTACCATTACCGCACGGCTGAGGAAGCGATTGCTGCAGTTCGACGCTCTCACGAGATGGATGCCCAAGCCTGCAGGATTAAAGCACAAAAATTGCTGAGTAAGGCAGCTCGCTTGGAATCCGAGATACCTATTTTAACGGACGTTGTAATAGCCAAGTACTCTGACTTGGAAAGAATCGGCAAACGCAGAAAATAATTGCCACGGATTTTTTCCTTTCAAGAAACGGTATTATATTTACATCGTAATTCAATCAATAACCACTAACACCTAAATCCATGGACATGAGAATTGAAGGAACCTTCGTAACGGACGACGTTACAAAACTGCCGTACGACGTGGCAGTAGCAGCCCTCGAAGCAATGACCGCAGCTCGCGATCACATGACTGAGGAACTGTCCAAGCTGAGGAAGCACATCGCGAACCTGAAAAGTCTGCCGACGCTCGGCGATCTGATCATCGAGCACATCAAAGCGGTGGGTAAACCCGACGATCCCGACGTCCCCATCATCGACGAAGGGTGTATGATCAAAATCCCGAACCCCTCCGCGAACAAGGAATGGACCTTTGCAAACTGGGAATGGGTGAAGTCTTTCTGCGCAAAGCATCCGGCCGCTTACCCGGTACACCGCGAGGAACTGGACAACACCAACTTCACCTGGATCGATTGCTCCGGCCTGAAGGTCCGTCCCGGCAAACCATCCTGCGACTGCGGATGTGAAGGTTAACCGACCCCAACCTCCACGAAGAAAGGCCCCAGCAATGGGGCTTTTTTTGCTCCTAATTTTTTCCTTTCGTGGAATAGTTCTATATTAGCTACATCAATCGAACAACATGGTACTAGACGTAAAACACCAAGCGGTAAGATGGAATGCTCAGGACCAGCAATTCTCAGTAACCCTATCAGACATCAATAACCCTGAATTATCCAATGCTTGCTGGCACCACAAGCCCATAACGATCAAGAACTCAGAAACCGGAGTATCCGTGACCATGACATGGTTCAAGGACGACAAGGATGGAAGCGATGAGGATACCTACGGATTCAATTACATCGGTTACAACCAAGGAACCAAGAGACATTTCAAATTCTTATTCATAAACGACTAAAACTAAAAGCCATGACAATCCTGTTCTACATCCTCGTTTGCTTGATGAGCCTGTTCTACATCCTCGTTTGCTTGATGAGCCTGTTCTTCCTCTTCGGAAAACTGACGGCCACGAGAGCATTCATTAAGTTCGTAATGTTCGTGCTGTGCAGGCTCGGCGGACTGTTCGTCCTGCTGTACGCCGTTTACCAGCTCGCAAAAATCTGGGGTTACACTTCCTGATTTTTTCCTGTCAGAAATTCGTTTTACTTTTACATCAAAATTTAGAACCATGAAAAGACTGATCTATCTCTTGATACCGTTCGTTCTCTTGCTGAGCGGATGCTCAGACAAAGGGTACAACCAGCCTGACGAGCTCGTGGTAGGAAAATCCTACCTCTATTACAACGACTATTACAGTTACAATCGTTTCGATGGCGATGATCCATTCCTGAAACCAACTGACACCATTACGATTCTGAACAAGAAAAACGGGTACGTCCAGTACAAGAGGCATCACCCGTACGGATGGAATCGCCCATGTTTTCCGGACGGCTTCGACGAATCTTGGATCATGTCGGTGAAAGAAGAATTCTTAATAAAAGTAGTTCGCGAAATCGTTCCAGAAAAATAATTTCACCAGGATTTTTTCCTGTCGGGAAGTCGTGTTATATTTGCCCTATAATCCAAACAACATGTCAAACAGATTCGAAACATCAGATACCCTGCCCCAGTATTTCAAGGAAATTACTGCAGTGGCGAACTTCATGACGAAGGAGGAGGAACAGCGCTTGGCTGACAGGATTCAGAGGGGCGGACCCGACGGAGAACGTGCTATGCACCAGTTGGTCAGTGCCAACCTGAAATACGTCGTCACCATGGCCAACAAGTTCATCGGCATGGGATTACCAATCGACGACCTGATTCAGGAAGGAAATGCCGGCTTGATCGAAGCAGCACAGCGCTACACGTCCAGCCAGGACACGAAATTCCTGACGTACGCCAAGTTCTGGATCAGGAAACGCTTGAACCTAGCTCTTTGCGAGCACGGAAGGACCGTGAGACTCCCGGTAAATCAGGAATACCAGATCTACAAGGAGAAGATGAAGGGCGAGAGCCATAACCTGACCAACGTCCGGATCGACCAGCGAGTCGGCGAAGATAACGACACCAACCTCGGAGACCTCGTCCTTCATGACGAATTTCAGGACCCGT
>Ga0265297_10011094_pt1 | contig 11123 bp, 13 predicted proteins | sample Munlanlwell13791_FD_192502 | JGI IMG/M metagenome (GOLD analysis project Ga0265297, IMG submission 192502) | Leachate microbial communities from a municipal landfill in Southern Ontario, Canada - Leachate well 137-91 | ecosystem: Engineered > Solid waste > Landfill > Unclassified | place...
ACTGCTAGAGCTTGACGAACTGCTTGAGCTGCTAGAGCTACTGGAAGAACTTGAACTGCTAAAACTGCTCGAAGAACTGGAACTCGAAAAACTCGAACTGCTCGAAGATGATGAACTGCTGGAGCTAAAAGAACTGCTAGAGCTTGATGAACTGCTGGAGCTGCTAGAACTGCTGGAAGAACTTGAACTGCTAAAACTGCTGGAAGAACTGAAACTCGAAAAACTCGAACTGCTCGAAGAACTTGAACTGCTGGAACTGAAAGAACTGCTAGAGCTTGACGAACTGCTTGAGCTGCTAGAACTACTGGAAGAACTTGAACTGCTAAAACTGCTGGAAGAACTGGAACTAGAAAAACTAGAACTGCTCGAAGATGATGAACTGCTGGAACTGAATGAACTGCTTGAAGAACTTGAACTGCTGGAGCTGAAAGAACTGCTTGAAGAGCTACTAGAACTTGAAGATGATGAACTTGATGAAACTGGTGTATCGAATCCAGTCCCTATCTTTATGCTGTCAAAATGGGCAACCATATTATCGGTGGTATATCCCTGTTGCCAAATCGCAACCCACCCATCCGTGCCAGCTACCGCATACCCACAAGCCATCCCTGTTGCAACCTTTTCCCAGTTGTGCGTGGAGTCATTTAAGTAAACATCACAAGTGCCTTGCCCTGGTGTTTCCGTAAAGGTAACAAGAACTCTCCAAGTCTGCCATTCTGCACTTGCTCCATACTTGACTAAATCTGTTCCTACTTCAACAAAAAGAGTTGAAGAGTTATATATAAAACATCCATCAGAAGCTAAACGCATATAAAAACGCTCATTAGCCCTGAAAAATTCAAAACGGACAAAATCTGTATTTGCTTGCGTTCCAAGTGCGTCATGATATACAGTTATTTCAGCGGTAATGGTGGAAGGAAAAGAACCTATATCTCTGGATAGCCAACAATAAGCATTCCCTGCCGCACCTGCATTAGTATCAAGACGGAATTGACCTGCGGGGCTTACCTCGGATACTGCAGTATCAAAATCCGAATCTGTCCAATCTGAGATGTCAGCGCAATCTTCATTAAGTAAATCGTAAGTATAGGGCAATTTTACCTCATATGATTATCTATCCATTCAGCAAGATATTTCTCATCCTCGATATGGACATGACCATCACTTAATTCCATCTTTAAAAAACCATCCGCATCGCTGTATTTATCGTAAACATCAACGAAACCATAAGGACCCTCACTTAATTTTTTATTCATATACTTGACATAAGAAAGTCTTTCTTCGTTAGTCCCGAGGAAAGGGAACCCTGGGCTTTCGGCGGCTAATTCTTTACGGGGAGGAGGGACTACATTATAAACCCAGACATCCTTATGATTAAGAGTATTTATCCTGATAGATTCAAAGTAATTCTTGACTAATTCATCGATAGTCTGCTGCCAAGGTTGGTATTTATGGACATGGCACCGGCAGTCTATCTCACCCCAGCAGAAGACTAACATCCCATCTGTAGGGATATCTGCTGTCATCATGGGTTTAGTGATGCCGAAGGAATACATCAGCATAGGACCATAGTGATTAGTTACCACTCCCGGAATTTTAAGCCAACTATGCCAAGCATGACTGTCGCCTAATGTGTATATTGTCTTCATTAGCTCCTTAAAAACAAAAAAGGGAAGAGATCTAAAATTCTTAAATCTCTTCCCAAAAAAAGTTTGGTCTTTTATTTTATAACTTATCTTCTAATTGCAAGAGCCACTGTTTGACCTCGCCTTTGTAGTTCCGCAGATCTGCTTGAGGTATTTTATCCGCATCCTTAATGAAACATGCCAAATGAAGGTCTTTGTCAAGAAAGAATATCCGATCCCTAGGCATAACCGACAATGCGATGTGCAAGTTGCCACTTACAACTCCTACAAAGCCGGCACACTGCTGTAAAAGACCAATTAGAGTGCTTATCCTAGGTTGAACCCGGCGCACAGTGCAATCAACAAAATCGAATTTGGCATTAACTGGATTGTGGAACACGTGTTGAAAATGTGTTTCAATCGGGATAAATCCAGCACTTAAAATGTCATCCCAGATCCGCTTGGCCGTGTCATGATCAGGATTGGCCGCATCCGGTAAACAGGTAATGTTAAAATGCACTCCTATAAGTCTATTTTTACCGGTATCTAAATGCATATGACCACATACCGGTGGTATTCCGAGTTCATGGATGCAACACCATTCGCCTTTGGTGAATTCTGTTTGCCCTTCAGACATAGGAAAATCGATATCAGCGATGATATCATACATGTCTTGAGGCAAATCATTAAAAAACGAACCATCTATATAACGAACATTAGTATCAGAAAGATTAGAGAAAATATCCTCAAAACCTAAACCTTTCTGTACCGCTAGGTCAAGTATAACATTGGGATAGCGAGATTTCAAGGCTAAAAAGGGATTTAAAAACATTTCGGCATCTCCCGCCCCATGCCAAAAGATCAATAATACCCTAGGAGTCGGTCCACCAGGGGTCAATTTATCTAAATATTCATTCAGCTTCGGTTTTTCTCCTTCCCAGATGCGCTGTAGGCGTATCATGTTGCCTCCTTTAATTTTTTAAGTGAATTCTTCCCACTTTTAATCAAAAAATTGAATCCTCTATCTAGAATATCTTCTTTTTGAAAATCAACCTTGATAAATCCTCCATACATCTTGCCTTTGTATATCATCGCCATAGCGATGCAATCTGTATCAGGAAGAACCATTTTGTGTTTTCCTACGGGAAATTTCTTACCCCAAAATAAATCTGAAGTTTTTTTCATTATTGATCATCCCCATACTCACTCGGCAACTCCGGGTGGCGGTAGTTAAGTTTAGGTATCAGGATCTTGTAATTCAGCATCTTCATAAAATTACCATACAGAAAATTCAGAGCGCCTTTAGCCTGGTTATCCATATGTTCCTGTACTTTTCCCGTTTCATCTTCCTTGGCTTTAAGATAAGTAGAGGCGCATTGGTGCCTATTACCCAGCTGACATTCGCGCCAAATTTTATGATAATATTGCCCATGGTAAGAAAATATCGGAACTCCGCACTCCATCTTCATCAAACCTTCATCACCTATCGCCCGCATGTAAGGTTTAAGGAGTTGCTCATTTGTCCCAAGCCATTGAGGTCCCGGCAAACAAACTGTCTTATTATCTGAACCGTATTTAACAAGCATGATATTCATGGCAGCCATGTCGGGACCTTTGAAGTTATCTTCTGGAAATCCATCCATGAATATCTCAAAACTCTTACGAAGCGGCACTCCCCAAATTTTCGTATCTACAAACAAAGGGCAATTACACAGATCAACATTTGGTCTTGTTCCTTCAGGGATGATCCATTTTCCCTTAAACTGATGATGCGAATCCTTGTAGGATTCCCTCTGTTCTTTATTGGTGCCTAAAACCAATCCTGTCTTTTCGGCAATCTCGAAATAAAGGATAGGATCCCGGACAAAGACCATATCCGCATCCAAAACGCAGACTGCCTTATAATCCTTGCCTATCTCATCAGCGTAGAAATACCTTTTACGACACACGACCTCGCTTTTTCCATGAGATTCTTGCCATTCTTGTTCGGTTATGTTATGTAAAATTACTTTATAATTTAATTTATCAAATTGTTTAATAAAACTTTCTTCTAATTCAATTCCTAATATATGCATATCCTGTCTATTACCAACATAATCTAAACTATTCAATAAAACGCAAAGTTCTGGAGTATAACTGTAAGTTGCACCTACGATAAACGCATAATCAGACATACCTACCCTCCCTTGTTAAATTATGACACTCTTCACATAAGGTTTTACCATTTTTAACTTCCCAAAACGGTTCATACGAGATCGCCAGCCTTACTAAAGTTTCTTTGTCTTCTATAGGAGAGAATTGAGAATAGGTTTGAAGGAATTCTCGAAATATAAAAACAAATTCTTTTTCGTGATGAACTTCCAAATGACCACTTTTGTCCTTACCGCAATCTTGACAAGTATAACTATCTCTTTCAAAAACTTCTTTTCTCCATTTCGCATATTCATCTAAATTTCTTATTATCAAAGACAATGATTTTATTCCACCTTTCCAATTAGGATTCCTTTCTCCAGTATTTTTAGACATTGCTAAAGAATAACATTCTCTAGAACAATGTTTTCTTTTATTTATTTTTGAAGTTCGTATCCAAAATTTCTTATTGCATACTTCACAATATTTAAATTTACCTTTTTTAAGGGCAATATGTGCACATTTTGAAGAACAATATAATCCGAATCCCTTTTTAACTTGTGATGGTCTTATTTTAAAAATATTATTACATATCTTGCATCCCCTAAATAAAATTTTTCTTCTTGAAATACCGTAACATTTTACAGAACAGTATTTAGTACTACCTCTTTTAAATATGCTACGAGTTACTTCGAATTCTTTTTGACATATCTTACAAATAATATTTACTCTATTCTTCTTCATTTATATCTACCCTTAACATGAATAACTTCCGCAATGCGGACATTTGAATAATGCTATTTTTATGATTTCATACTTCTTAACCGACTTCCTACAAGATAAACACATAATAGGTTTCTTCTTTTTAATACGATGTCGGACAACCGAAGAACTGGCATTTTTTACAGAGTTCGATTTCATCACGCCTCCCATCTATATGCTGTCTTATCAACTCTTTTCTTTCTATGCTATTCCATATTTCAGCGATACTTTGGATCTTAACATTACCTAAAAAATTTAACTTATGCGGATTCATCCTCACGCACGTAAAAATATCCCCAAACCTGTCTATAGAGAGATGGCTTAATAGGTCAAGGCAAATCCCGATTTCCGGGATTGTAGGATTTCTGGAGTATTCAAAGCTCCCCATAGAATTATGTAAGCACCTAGTCGCAATAAGCCCAGGTAACTTTTCCCACCGGGTGCGCCGGTATTCATCATATCCGGATCGATGGAAATTCTCCCATTGCAGGGATACATCGCCCAAGAGCCGGTAAATCATCCTCGGCTTGCGTTCACCCTTTATCTTCAGGAATTCTTTGACTATCCTATACTGCTCTTCGCTTTCCTGGTCGTTTTCTATGACTGATATGGCGATAGTATCCATATTGTCAATGATATTATCGGCCTGCTCAAGAAGTAACTTTCCGTTAGTATTAAAACAGCGGATCTGCCGGCTAAACATAGAAAGGGCAGTTTTAAGGTATGGATATATAAGCGGATCCCCCGAATTATGCATCTGGACCACAATGCCCCAAGGTAATTGCTTTGCTATCAATTCAACCATATCTAAAGGCATATCTCCCCAGTTGCAAAGCTCTGGATGTTCCTTTTCTAACTGCCTTCTTCCGCAGCACCAACAATTTTTATTGCAGCGAGAAGTTAATTCGATTGAACATACTGATAATCCGTTCATTTAATTCTTTCCTTTTTTACTAAAATATATGTTTTATTACCATAATGTCCCCATGTGTATATACTACTTCTAAAAGAATTATAATTAAGATTATTTTCATTACAGAATATCTTTAAATTGGGAATTAAGAGTATTTCTCCATTAGGTATTTTAATAAATAAATTATATAATTTTAATAAAGGATATCTTTTCAACCTTTCACTATTAATTTTTTTCGATAATTCGCTACATTTTCTACCTTTAAGTTTTATACTAATTTTTTTCTTAGTTTCATCCGACATTGACTTTCCTAACCTCAATCTTCTATTAACTTCTTTACATTTATTTGATTGTTTTCTACCAAACATAGGATTGTTCTCTTTATCCATATTATCTCCACCTATACGGATATTGTACCCAAAAGGTATAAGAGTGTTAAAATGTTTAATATAATATATCTCTTTTTCATTCAATTCTTTATTATTATTACAAGAACATAAAATAACCCAAGAAAAATTTTCAGGTTTATACTTATTCAATGCCCTATGAAATATACTATTAGAATTTTTTGACATTGCCTGTATATGCAACCCTACTCTTCTTGCTAGATGAAGATGAGTTTGCCCTATATAACTTTTATTATTCTTTAAATTTGTTGCTTTATAAATTACTGCACTCATCTTTTCTTTCCTATATAATGGATATCTGAAGTCATTTTCAATGTCCCCAATAAATGTCTGTAAGCCTCATCCATCAGAGCAAAAAATTCCGATATGCTAGAATTCTTCCTTAAAGGAATATGCGGAGGGAAAGTCTTACCTGCAATACAGCCTTTCTGCGGAGTATCATTATTCAGCCAGTTGATATGGTTGAAAAGATTATATCCTTCAATAAACTTTATCTCTCCTTTGAATCCTGCCTTAGACATCACTTTTTTAAGGCTTATTTCAGAGAAATACCACAGATGCGCTGGATGATAATGGAATATCTCATAATTAGGCAAGGCATAAAGTTCCAATAATATACTATGGGTATTTGGAACCTCAATATAAATAATCCCGTCTTTCTTAAGGTATGAAGCAAGTTCTTTGATAAACTTAACCGGATCCGCCACATGTTCTAATGTCTGGAAGGCACAGACTACATCAAAACTGCCTTTCTTAAGGTTCAGATCCTTAATATCCTTATCAAAAACGGGGCATTGGCACTTCTTTGCCGCAAAGCATGCGGATTTAGTATCATAATCCACCCCAACGACCTCTTTAACATAGTTACGGATATGATACAAAAACATTCCCACAGAACACCCTACCTCTAATAACCGGGTATCTTTGTTTATATATGGCTTAAGAACATCCACCCTATTTTTCTGGAATTTAGAATAAATATCAAACATTTCGTGCGGACTTTCCGATTCTTTATAAAGTGCATTATTTCGGTATTCATTTTTATAGAAATCTTTAAGTGATTTTTCATCCACATCTTTATTAAGCATCCCAAAATCACAATCAATGCAATATTCTACCTTTCCTTCTGTGCCTCCTCTTAAAATGAGAGTTAAGACCATTTTTGTTTCTTTACCGCAGAGAATACATTTCATTTGTTTTCCTCCACTAATTCGACCATATTCCCATTGGGGTCGAAGCAAAATGCTATCCTGCAATTACTATCCGGAGCCTTTAAAGGCTCTGAAACAAATTGAATACCGGAATCTGATAACCTTTTATATTCCATATCAAGATCCGTTACGCTAAAAGCAAAATGATGCATCGTCATCGGATGCATATATGTCGGACAATGATAGAAATGAAGTTCTAGAAGAGTAGTATCACTATCAAGTTGCAATTTAATATAAGTGAGCTTCATTTTCGATATTCCAAAGAGCTTTTCTGCGTATTCGCCTTCAATAGTTTTCTGGCAAATAACTTTAAAGCCTAAAAGACCGACATAGAATCCTAAAGCGAGTTCAATATCACGGATCGGAATTCCGACATGCCTAAGGTTTTGTATCATTGATTACCTTTTGAATACACTCAAATAGGATATGAAGACCCTGAGATAAAGTATCAATATCTATAGTAAGTGGTGGAGCTATCTTTATTGATGGTTTACCTGTCTTTAAGAGTAAAAGACCCTTATTAAGCGCCTCTAGGCATACTTTTTCAGCGAAAAGGGTATCTTTAGTGATAATCGCAGCCACTAATCCTTTGCCATTAACTTCCGGCATAAAACATACAAATCTTTGTAGAAAATCCCATAGGATATGCTCTTTCTGCTCCAAAGTAGGCAGGATTCGACGAATTTCCCGCAAATTAGCCAAGCCAGCAGTGCAGCAGAGGGGATTTGCCGAATGCGTTGATGACATATCGCCTACTGCCGGATTATCCAGGATATCTGCCCTGCCTAGGACACCGGACATCGGAACTGAACTGGTCATTCCCTTGCCTACACAGATAAGATCCGGCTGCGGAATATCGTAATGCTCATAACCAAACATCTTCCCAGTCCTGCCAAAACCTGATTGGATCTCATCAAAACAAACCAAAATATTCTGTTCTTTGCAATATTTGACTAAATCCTGGATATACTGTTTTTCAAAAAATCTCGCAGACCATCCTTGATATGTTTCAATGATTACTCCAGCAAAACCATCAAATAAGATATTTGGATATTCTGAATAAATACGAAGACTTTCTACAAAAGTTCTTTCTGGGGGGAAAGGTAAATGATATACATAATGATCCCTAGTAGCCCAAGAAGAATTTTCTCCTTTTAGCCTTTCCGCTAAGGAAGTCCTGCCATGCATCGATCCAATAAAAGAAATGATACCTTTCTTTCCGGTATATAAGCGCATCAACTTCACGGCGCACTCTGTTGCCTCAGTGCCGGCAGAAAGTAAGAATGCTTTTTCAAAGCCAGTAGTATTGCAAAGTTCCTTCAGGTATTTTGCCTTAATTGCGGTAGGGAAGGTATAGGAATGATAGAGTTCGGCATCCCTGATCGCCTTGACTATCCTAGGATTATTATGCCCGGCATTGGCAACACAGATACCCGAAGTAAAATCAATATACTTATTGCCATCGATATCCCAGACAAAAGAATCCTTGGCTTTCTCCCAGACAATAGGGAGTTGCCCTTGCATTGACCGGGGTTCATATTTATTGAGTATCTTAAATATAGATGTGCTTTTCGAGTAAGTATTTGGCATACTCTAAATCCTCCATTGTATCTATCTCAACTGTCCTAGGAGTGATTATTCCACGGCATCTTTTACCATATAGATCCCCATGCAACATCACATATTGCGACCTTACAATATCTATATACCCATTAGCCTTGTATGACGGCTCAAAACTTTGATTAGGCAATAAAGATACTTCTTCATCTTCGAATGGTGATTTAAGAAAACCATTGCGTAATCGTAATGTCTTTTCTATGGCTTCCGGAAGTTCTTCTACTGAACGCATACTGGTATAGTAATCAGTAAAAAGTTTAATGGCAGTTTTTACGGTTTTCAAACTGCGTAAAGGAGTGGTAGGCCGCAAGAATATTATCTTTGTCGGTTTCCAGTTTTCTTTTTCACGCAAGATATACAAAGCATGCCGTATCCAAGCAACATCTAAAGAACTATCATCTGCGTATTCTTTAGGTCTATCAATGACATTGGCACCGTAAAACCTAGATATATCCGCTATTTCTTTGTCTTCTGTCGAAACATAAGTAGGGATATCAAGCCTTAATGCCAGATTTATTGTATAAGAAATAAGCGGAAATCCATTAAGATCGCAGATATTCTTTCTAGGAACTCTTTTAGAACCGCCCCGGGCGGGTATAAGGACTACCGTATCATTCGACATCCTTGCATCTCCTTAATTTCTCTTTTATTTTTTCCTCTTCAAAGGTGATTATTTTTTTACCTTCTCCGATAGCATCTTCAGCATAACGGATATACTCAACCATTTTCTTAAATCCATGGATTTCTAACGATGCCACCTGATCGGTGCCATACATCATTCTGCTTAAGGTGATATGTTTCTCAACTGAAGTAGCACCATAACAAACCGCTAAAACTCCATCCATTATGCCGGCGGAATGGCCAGAGTACCCTACATGACAATCAAATGTTCTCCGTAGAGTATCTATGCAGGAAATATTCAAATCTTTATCTTGGGAAGGATAGGCACTATTGCAATGCATCAACTCAAAAGAAGCGTCATGTTGGCGGAATATATTTACAGCATCACCTATTTCCTGGATAGTTGACATTCCGGTTGAAATAAACGTATGTTTACCCAACTTCGCCACCTTAGTGAGTAATTCCTTATGGACAAGTAGTGCTGAAGGGATTTTGTAGTATTCAACACCCAGATCCTCTAGAAAGTCAACACTTTGGAGATCCCAGGGTGATGCAAACCACCTGATCCCTAACATACCGCAATAATGGCTGATCATCTGATAGTCAAATAACGATAACTCAAGACCTTCTTTTTGCTGCCTTGTAGTAGTTCCCCAGGGACTTTCTCTCGGTTTATCCAACGCTTCCTTGGTGTAAACTAAATCGATGGTGCGCTTCTGGAACTTAACCGCATCGGCACCGGCTTCTTTGGCACCTTTAATCAGTTGTTTGGCAATCTCTAGACTGCCGTTGTGGTTTATTCCGCATTCAGCCACTATAAACGTTTTGTTCATCTCACTCCTTTATAATATACCAGCAAAGATCCTCGCCCGTTATCACTTTAACATTCGGCAATACGTTAGCCAAGGCAATGCTAGCTTGCGGATAATCATGACCGCCGAAGATTCCGCCTCTTATGACTTTAGGATAGTAATTTTTAATATCTTTTTCTATCTGTGCAATAAGGTGATCGCCATCTATCCATACAAAATCAACGGAATCTGGAGTTAAAGATACTGCTTCATCACTTTTTACTGGTAAAATCAATGCCCGGGTGCCATAAATCGATAAGGCTTGCTTGGCCTGTTCATGCCGGTCATTATGCCATTCTTGAGGTCTGGCAGCCTCAAATTCGCTGTTTGGATTATGGATATATGGATCGATAGTATAAATTTTATGCAAATTAGGAAATTCCATTAACAATGTCTTTGTTAACATGGCTTCCGCAGTGCCTATTTCAATACCAAAGAATTCTTGATCCATAAAATGATGTTTCAATATTGAAACTACGAATTCATGATGGTTCATTTTATTCTCCTTTCATATATCCTATCTGTTACTTCTATCCAATCATTACCAGGGAAGAATCCCTGCTCTCCTAAATTAGGATCATGCAGATGGATAAACCTGCTGGAAACTCTCATTGCGACTTTGACTTCGTTATACCTTTGGTGCGGACCATCAACAAAGACATACTCCCACTTTCTGCCTGGATATAACTGCTCAACCGGCGGTTCCACACTCCCGGGAGTCCCATCTCCAGCATAATGATGCACCTCAGCATATACCCTAATCGATTCTAGCTTTTTTAAACATGCTACATGCGCCGCATGGGTATCAAATCCTACAAGTTTAATCCCTTCATTGACAAAAAGCTCCGTAGAAAGACCGCAACCAATCTCCAGAACTTCCTTAATATTATGTTTACGCAAAAAATCCCTTATAACGTGCCATTCACCCCAATTAACCCGGCCATTCCCCCATAAGATATTCACTGAATGACCAACTTCCATATTGT
>Ga0265297_10011095_pt1 | contig 11121 bp, 12 predicted proteins | sample Munlanlwell13791_FD_192502 | JGI IMG/M metagenome (GOLD analysis project Ga0265297, IMG submission 192502) | Leachate microbial communities from a municipal landfill in Southern Ontario, Canada - Leachate well 137-91 | ecosystem: Engineered > Solid waste > Landfill > Unclassified | place...
GCTCTCCGCGCGTTTTCGCAAAATTACGAAAAGGGGGAATTTGCATCATGCAGATTCAAAAAATCAGCATCAACAAACTGAAACCGGAAGCTTACAATCCCAGGAAAAATCTTCAATCTGGCGATCCGGAATATGACAAGATCAAACGTTCCATACAAGAATTTGGCTATGTCGAGCCGATTATCGTCAATCAGCGCAACAATACCGTAGTCGGTGGTCATCAACGCCTGAAAATCCTAAAGGAATTGGGTGAGAAGGAAATCGACTGCGTTATTGTAGAACTTGACGAAGCGCATGAAAAAGCTTTAAACGTCGCGCTAAATAAAGCCACGGGCACATGGGAGATTCCAGCACTCAAAGATTTGCTGGAAAGTCTCGATGATGGATCCTTTGATGTTACCTTAACCGGCTTTGACCTCGCGGAAATAGAATCACTTATGACACAGGTGCATCAAGAGGAACCGATTGATCTGGATGATAATAAAAAAGATCGGGACAGAGAAATGTTAACATGTCCTAAATGCGGATTTAAATTTGAGGTGACAAAATGAAAATATGTGCCTATGTAATGTCTAAACATGCCAAGCAAAATTATAAAAACGAGAGCTTCAATACCCGTTTATTTGCAGGGTTTGCAGTTGTAATAGATATCCTAAAAAGGCACGGATACAATATGGAATATGCCGGTATAGCTACTGTGCACAAATATGATATTGTGCTTGCGTCCATAACGAGCGATTGCGACTGGTGGGAGTTTATTGCCGAAAGGGTGAAATGGAAATCCGGAGATTACAAGGTGATAGTTGGCGGACAAGGGGTATTAAACGTCAGGCCGTTCCTTCAATACGTAGATTATTTTGTATTGGGGCGGGCCGAGGGGATAATCAGTGCATTGATGGATTCAGTATGTAACGATATGGCATATGAAAGCAAATCCGTCATCGACAGCAAAAAATTTGACGTCAATGGGGAATATTATATTAACCAAGTCAATGAGATATATCCGCACGAAATAACTTTGGAAAATGGACAAAAATACCATGAAGATATCATAGGTTGCAACCATAGATGTCTATTTTGTGGATATACATGGCACAGAAAAAATGTTGATTCAACGATATTTAAGTATAGCGGACTATGGAACGGCGGAGAAGACAGGGAAAGAGCTATGATCGATATAGCCAATGGGGAAACCGTCGATATGAACAAACTGCGCACTACCGCTATTGACGGAATGAGCGAACGCCTGAGGTTTGCGGTAAATAAAAAAATATCCCGTGAAATGTTAAGAGATTTTATTGAGAGACTTGCCAAATGTGCTAAACCGCATCAGGTAAAATTTTATAACATCATCGGGTATCCTACAGAAACAGAAGATGACTGGATGGAATTCCTTGAGGATATGGCGGCAGTTGATGATAAAATGTTAAAGACTACGCATCAGACAAGTATATTATTGCATTCCACGCCTTTCAGAGCAATGCCAGCTACACCGATGTCCTGCAAGCCCATGAGTTACAAGAATTATCGCGGGGCGGTCGCAAACACTTTGGGATGCGGACTAAAAGGCAATATATTTTATCAGGGTAATGCCATATGGGCAGTAGAAAGCATGGGAACGGAAAGCCTATCAACAATTATCCATTCTGCAATAATTTTACGCGGGACGGAGACTGAAACGGAAAACATTATAAAACTTGCATTATCAAATAAATATTGGACCGCGAATATGGCACAAAGAATAAATACATTGGAAAAATATTTTGACGTACATAGATTATTTCAGGAATACGCTTACGATACATTACCGACGAAATATTTAAAAACATATTGCAAAACAAATATAATGAAATAACAAAACAGACCCTGATTACCGGGGTCTGTTTATTGGTATGGTTTTATTCCACCAGCTTTTCCAGTGCCGCCTCTACCATGGCCGACATCGTTGTCCCGTCTTTCTCCGCTTTTGCCCACAGCTTCTGTTTGAGCGCAGGAGATACGGAGATATTCAAGCGTTCCTTGCCGTCCTCCTCCTCGCTGACCTCCCCGAAAATTGCTTCGTATTCATCGCCGGATAGTTTTTCCTCCGCCCATTCCTGCGCCGCTTCTCTGGTCATGGGCAATATTCTTGAATCTCCCGTCCAGGAATTATTCCCCTCTGACCGTGTGTACTTGCTCATCGGTCCGCCCTCACCGTGGAGAAAATATTTGCCCGATTTTGTGCGGTACAATGTTTCCTCGCACCACTGAAAATCTCTGCGGGAACACCTATTGTCCCATGCTCCCATAACCTTCGCTGTCTCTGTGTCGTACTTTGCCCCTTCAATGATCTTTTTCATAAAAATAACCTCCTTGTGCCGCCTATGTAGACGGCTTATTTTTGTAGTACCATTTTTTATACCGTAGCCTATGGCCTACGATGCGGCACTGGTTACAGCAATACAGTGTGCCGGTTTTATGTAACGGGTTGCCGCAGACTTTACAGGTTGTTGGCCATTTCCTGCGCCTGACATTACGTATGGGATTGATTGTAAAACGGTTGGCATGGTAGTATTTAAGTCCGGACTTGCGGTCATGCTCTAATGCGTGAGGACGTTGGCAATTCTTGCAATACTGTTGCAAGCCGGAATTAACAATATAGTCTTTGCCGCACAATTTACATTTGTCAATACTGCCAAGCGGGCGAGAGTATCCGTTTTTTCGATATTTTTCGGCGCGTTCCCGCTCCCGGATGATGCGGCAGGACGGGCAATAAAAAGAGCGAGGGCCGCCCTTAAATAGACGGCCGCACATAGTGCAAGATTTATTTAAGTATGACATTTTTACGGTCATCTCCAAAAAAGATAGTGTATTTGCCCTCAAACTTGCTGTTAAAATACTTACGCGCTTTTGCAAACGATGTTGTTTCAATGGTATCCATGATACAGCCTTCAAGATTAACTAATGTGTACTTCATAATAATCCTCCTTCGGCGGCCTGCCTTACGGTCAGGACTTACGCTGTTGCTTATTCTCTTTACTATGTACTCATTATAACATGTACTTGGTGCAATGTCAATACTTTTTAGAGAATATTTTAATATAATTTTAAATTATTTTGTGCATACAAATTATATTCAATTTGTCGTTTTTGTGTCGCATATACCCTATGATTTGACTTGTCGTTTTAGCCGTGATAGATTAAAGATAATGAAATAGTTGTGATTAAGTAAAGCCGTTTGGGTTGACCGCCCAGGCGGCTTTTTTTGTTGCGCAAAAATGGGGTGAAAAGATTATGGCAAAGGTCGGGCGACCAAGAAAACCAACTAACCTTCGCGTTTTGGAAGGAAATCCGGGCAAGCGTCCAATTCCTGAAAACGAAGTAAAGCCGAAACCGGTCATGCCTATATGCCCCAAGATGCTCAAAGGTGAAGCACTGGAAGAATGGAACCGCATATCTGTCAAATTACAGGAGCTGGGGTTACTGACCGAAATTGACAACGCCGCTCTTGCTGCATACTGCCAATGCTATGCCCGTTGGATGCAAGCAGAGGATTTTCTTGAAAAATACAGCCACGATGCAAACGGCAATTTCAACGGATTCATGATTAAAGCACCTTCTGGATATTTACAACAGCTTCCGCAAGTTTCCATAGCACAACGATATGCAAAGTTAATGAGCGACTACCTTGGAAAATTCGGACTGTCCCCGGCAGACAGGGCAGGACTTGTTGCGCCCAAAGCACCAGAGAAAGCAAATAAATTCAGCCAGACATTAAGCGGGTGATCGCATGACGCAGGGCGAGATTGCGGCACAGCAGGCGATTGATTTTGTAACAGGATTAAAACATGTGAAAGACCCATGGCACGGATGCCAGTTTGATTTATTGGATTGGGAAGACCGGATTATACGGGATGTATATGGAACTTTGAAAACTGATGGGACACGACAATATCGAATGGTATATGTCGAAATCCCCAAAAAGAACGGGAAAACGGAATTAATCAGTGCCCTTGGATTAAAGCAACTGTGTGCTGACGGAGAATGGGCCGGTGAAATCTATGGGTGTGCAGCAGACAAGGGGCAGGCAAGCCTCGCATTTGACGTGGCAGTTGAAATGGTTGACCAGGAACCGGAATTAAGGAAAAGAATCCTTCCGGTTTTATCACGAAAACGGCTGGTGTATAAACCGACAAAATCATTTTATCAGGTGTTGTCGGCTGAAGTTTACACAAAGCATGGGCTTAATGTTTCGACTTGCTTGTTTGACGAACTCCATGCACAGCCTAACCGGAATCTATACGATGTAATGACATTCGGCTCCGGTGATGCAAGGCGACAGCCATTATATTTCTTCATCACCACGGCAGGGCGCGATCCGGAAAGGACCTCCATCGGATGGGAGGTACACAAGAAAGCCGAGGATATCTTGCTTGGAAGGAAAGTAGACCCGACATTTTACCCTGTGATCTTCGGATTTGACCCGGAAACAAAGCGAATCTGGACGGGATGGGGATGTGAAAAGTGGACTGGAGAGGATGTAAAGCAGGCATGGAAAGAACCTAAGATATGGAAGATGGTCAATCCATCGGACGGTATCACTGTCCGGGAGGGCGCAGTAAAAGAATCGTTTGACAGTGTAAGCGGAAATGAATCCGATGAAATTAACTTCCAGCAATTACGGTTGAACATCTGGGTGAAATTGAAATCCTCCAAATGGTTGCCTATGGAAGTTTGGAACAAGAATGCGGGGTTGATTGTACCGGAGAAGTTGAATGGCAAGAAGTGTTTTGGAGGGCTGGACTTATCAAGCAAGCTGGACATTACCGCATTTGTATTATTGTTTACGCCGGAAGATGATTACCCAAAATGGCGTGTGCTTCCATTCTTTTGGATACCGGAAGACAACATGTGGGAGCGAGTTGAAAAGGACAATGTACCGTATGATCGATGGAACAAAGCCGGATTAATAAAAACAACGCCGGGGAATGTGATTGATTACAAGTTCATTGAAAAATCAATCATCGGCATGAAGGACACATACGACATTCAGGAAATCGGATTCGACCCATGGAATGCCATGCAGACATCCATCGTGCTGGAAGATAGCGGGATTCATCCGGAGCCGGTGAGACAGGGATACAAGGATATGTCACCGGCTATGAAAGAGATAGAAGCATTATTGACAGCCAAGAAGATGAACCATGGCAACAACCCGGTACTGAATTGGATGTTTGACAACCTGGATGTAAAGAAGGATGAAAACGACAATGTGAGGCCGGTTAAATCAAGGGATAGAACGAAGCGGATAGACGGATTTGTCGCATTAATCAATGCCATGAACCGGGCATTGAACAGTATTAACGAAGAAAGCGTATTTGAGAAGCGCGAAGCCAGAGTATTGTAAGGGGGTGTGAGATTGGCACGAATAGGCGTTGTAGACAGACTGAGATTTGCATTTTCTAATAACTTTAACGATTACATAAAAGCTTTTTTGCGCGGCGATGATCTGACTGGAAAAGAATCTGAAATCGACCGCGAAACTGCCCTGTGCTATTCTGCCATATTCGCATGCACAAGAGTATTAAGCGAAACACTTGCCAGCATGCCTGTATTTGTTTACAAAAAACAAAAAGACAACGGCAAAGAATTGGGTGATGACATCGGGCTTTATGACATCCTTCACTATGAACCCAACCGTGAAATGGCTCCCTTCAATTTCAAAGAAGCATTGATGATGAATCTTTGCCTGGGCGGAAATGCCTATGCGCAGAAAGTTTTCAGCAATACCCAAGAATTGCTTGCTTTATACCCATTGGATTATGAAAAAGTCACATGCGAACGGGACAAAGATACAAAAAAACTGATTTATAAAGTAGTTGACGGAACTTCCCAAAAGACCATGACCAGAGATTATATTTTTCATATCCCTGGTGTGAGCATGAACGGAATCACCGGGCTAATCCCAATTGACTATGCAACTAAAGCCATAAGATTAGGGCTTACATATGAATCATTCGGCGTGAACTTCTATAAAAACGGCGCGAATACGAACCTTGTTGTATTTCATCCTAAAGCCCTAAGCGATATTGCATTCGATAGATTTAAGAGCCAATTCGATAAGAGAACTGGAACAGATCATGTCAATAAACCTTTATATATCGAAGAAGGAACCAATATAAAAGAACTTACCATAAAACCGGTAGATGCCCAACTGCTTGAATCTAAATATTACCAAATAGAAGAAATTTGCAGATTCTATCGTGTGCCACTGCATTTGGTTCAACACCTTCTTCGTGCAACTAATAATAATATCGAACACCAGGGATTGGAATTTGTTATCTATACCATGCTTCCCAATGCAAAACGTATCGAGGAAAACATCAATCTGCAATTACTTACAAGGGAACAGCGTAAGGCTGGATATTTCGCAGAATGCAAATTTGATTCTTTGCTTCGCGGTGACGCCGTTGCAAGAGCAAACGCCTATGCAACCGGAAGGCAATGGGGATGGTTGTCAGTTAATGACATCCGCAGATTTGAAAACATGAACGGCATAGGCCCGGCAGGAGACATCTATCTTCAACCCCTCAATATGGGAGAAGCAGGAAAGATTCAGACAGAAGACCAGCAAAAGGCTATGGCGGAGGCCATTTATAAAATGCTTGAAAATAAAGGAGAGGATAAAAATGCCTGAAGTTAAAAGGTTTTTCGAGTTTAAAAACGCAACCGGGGAAAGCGCAGACCTATATATTTATGGCGATATCGTTTCTTACAAATGGTTTGAAAACGATGTAACCGCAAATGAATTCCGGAAAGAATTAAATGCCATCGGGGATGTAAAGACGTTGAATATTTACATAAACTCCTATGGTGGAGACGTATTCCAGGGACAGGCGATCTATTCCATGCTGAAGCGGCACAAAGCGTCAAAGACCGTTTACATCGATGGGATAGCCGCATCGGCAGCCTCGTTTATCGCCATGTCCGGGGACAAGATCATCATGCCGTCCAATGCCATGATGATGATTCACCGTGCATGGACGATCGGATTTGGAAATGCCAATGACTTCCTGAAACTTGCAGCGGATATGGATAAAATAGACGAATCCATTATGTCAACCTATCAGGACAAAACCGGAATGGAACTGGAAAAGATCAAGCAACTCATGGATGACGAAACCTGGATGAATGCGGATGATGCTGTTGAAATGGGATTTGCGGACGAAATCGAAGCGGAAAAGAAAGTCGCTGCATCTATCTCCAATACCATTTTGATTATCAACGGAATCCAGACGGACATGTCCCGGTTCAAACATACGGATACCCTGATTAAAAAGTTTTCCGCTTATGAGCAACCAAAAGAAGAACCAAAAAACGAGCCTGTAAAAGAACCCAAAGAGGAACCCCGGTCCGCGCCGGTTGACCTATATTCCATCATTACAAAAAACCATGAAAGGAGATCAAGAGTATGACTCTTAGAGAGCAGTTGAAAGCAAAAATTGATGCTCAAAATACCATTGTCAAGGCTGCCATAGATGCAAAGCGGGCAATGACCGAAGATGAGCAGACACAGTTTAACGCTCTGGAAACAGAGATCAAGAACCTTGAAGCGACCATCAAGGCGCAAGACTTACTCGACCAAAGAGCAAGGGATGCACAGACACCCGCACAGGATCCGATTTACGCAACGCCAAACGAACACAAGCCATTGTTTAATCATTTCGGTGAATTTCTGTTTGCCGTAAAAACAGCAGCGCAACCGGAGAGGATAGTCGATAAACGGTTGACCATTCTCAATGCGGCTTCCGGTGCAAATGAAGCCGTGCAATCCGATGGTGGATTCCTTGTGGAGAAAGAAACCGTTACGGAATTGCTGAAAGATACCTACGAAACGTCCGTGATTGCGCAGAAGGTACGCAAATGGCCTATCGGCGCAGGCAAAAACGGACTGAAAGTCAATTATATTGACGAGTCCAGCAGGGCAGACGGTTCAAGGCAAGGCGGAGTATTGGCATACTGGGAGGGAGAGGCGGATGCATTGACATCCAGTAAACCGAAATATGGCCAACTGGAATTGAATCTGAAAAAGCTGACCGGATTGTACTATGCCACCGATGAACTTTTATCCGATTCAGTTGCACTGGAAGCGGCTGTCAGAGAGTTTTTTGTCGAGGAATTCGGCTTCAAACTGGATGACGCCATTATCCGGGGAACCGGTGCCGGAATGCCCTTAGGTATTCTCAATAGCCCCGCACTGATCAGCGTAGCCAAAACCGCGTCACAAACCGCAGACACCGTAACATTCAACAATGTTATGGATATGTGGTCAAGATGCAGGGCGAGGAACCGGCAGAACGCCATATGGTTCATCAACCAGGAGGTTGAACCGCAACTGCAAAAGATGACCATCGCCACTGGAACCTATTCGGGTTCCACCGTTTATATGCCGCCTACGGGAATCAGCGGGCTTGGATATTCGACATTGTTCGGACGTCCTGTGCTTCCGATTGAGCAGGCTGCGGCACTCGGCGATGAGGGCGACATCATCCTCATGGATCCCACAGAATATCTGATGATCGACAAGGGCGGAATCGAAGGTGCTTCCTCCATCCATATACGGTTCCTGTATGACGAATCGGTGTTCAGGTTCATCTACAGGGTGGACGGACAACCCCGGAGAAAGAAAGCCTTGACGCCTTACAAGGGCGCAAACACCTTATCCCCATATATTACACTGGCTGCAAGAGCCTAAGAGAAAGGAGAGAATGACATGATAAGTGAAAAATACGATATCAGAACAGCAATTTATCCGCAATCCGTATCATCCGCAGGCACGACATCCATTTATTTCAATCTTGCCAAACATGGAAAGGCGACATTTATCTGGGACATTGCGCCTACCGGTCTGACCATGACCTCCACTGGTCTTGTGTATCAGGCTACGGACGAAGCTGGAACGGATGCCGCGTCTATCACCGCAACTTCAACGGTGGTATATGCGACCAGCAACTTGACCCAGGCAACGATTACGCCGTCCATCAGTGCAGGCGAGACAAACGCGACCGTTGATATTAACGGGCTGACGTTCACTGCACAGACCGCAGGCGTGACATCCACCGCATCCAGTAGGCAATTTACCGGAAGCACAGCCAATGTATCCACCACGATCACTGCTTTAGCGGCGATTGTCAATGATGATACCTATGGCGTGCCTGGCGTAAGGGCTTATGCAGGAAGCGCAGCATTGACATTGTACCTGGATGAAGACCCGAACAAGTACTTGGCAGATGGTTATGAAGGATTAGCAATCACATCCAGCAACACGACCGATCTAACCATCGGTGCATCGCACATGCAGGGAATCATTGAGATTGAGGACAGCAAATTGACGCTTTCAAGCAACTTCACGCATGTTGCCATAAACGTCATCAATGTATCTGCAAATTATACATCGGCGGTCATTATCCGGGGTGAATCGAGGTATAAGGCATCTGAAGTTGTATGCCCGGTGACACAAGTTTAATTATGACGGGGCGGGGTAATTCCCGCCCCGATTTAAAAAGGGGTGGGGGAATGAATCAGTTTTTAATTTCAATAAAAGCCGACAGCGGGCAGGCAAAAGTAGATTTTTCTTTCAATGGAGAACCGGTTAAAGGACTATTTGCTGTTAGCATGATTGCCAATACCAGAAGCGGAGAATTCAATTTGACTGGCATCCGATTCAAGGTAGATGAGCAAGGAAAGTTTTTTGTAGACCCGAATACGAACGATACCGCCATGGAAGGAATCGACCTTTTGACTTTGCTTGAAAACGGAATCCCGATGAAGGAACGTATTAACCGGATATCCAAAGAACTGGACTTTGAATTGCAAAATATCAAGGATACATCGACATTGAGGGCAAGGAACCTGATTAAGGAGAGGTTGTTATGCTAAAACTCGTTACCGCTGTAACATCGGAGCCTGTTTCGCTTGCAGATGCAAAAGCATATTTGAGGCTGGATTCTACGACTTTTGAGGATAACATTACTGCAGTGCAGTCTATCGCTGGAGGTTATCATTCGACCGCCATTTATACAGGAACAAGTACAGATATCACGGGATTTACCGCGCTTGTTTTGTTAGAACCGTTTGGATTAAGCGCAGGCGCAACGGTGGACCTGGATATTTATGAATCCGATGATAACGCGACCTTCACGGAATGGACGGCTGGCGGGACGTTTACGCAGGTCACAACAGCCAATGATACGGTCAATCAGCAGGTAGAATATACAGGAACGAAACAGTATATCCGGGCGTATGCGGTGGTTACAGGCGCACAGGCGAACTTTTCCGCGTCCATCATCAAGGGCGCGCCAACGTCCACGGAGGATAATTTTATTACCAACCTGATAAAAGTAGCGCGGGAGTACTGCGAGAATTACCAGCACCGGGCATTGGCAACACAAACATGGAATCTTTACCTTGATGATTTCCCGGACGAAGATTTTATCGAGTTGCCAAAAGCCCCGTTACAGTCTGTTACCAGCGTAACTTACATTGATTCTGACGGAACCACGGCAACCATGACGGCAAGTACATCCGGATACTTTGTGGACACTGACAGTCAGCCCGGGCGCGTGTGCTTGAGCTATGGAATTACATGGCCGTCCTTCACGCCTTATCCGTACAATGCCGTCAAAGTAATATTTATTTGCGGGCATACCGGGGTTACTCCGGATATCATCCCGGAATCCACGAAAACAGCCATGATGATGCTGATTAATCACATGTATGAGAATAGATTGCCGGTGTTAATCGGAGCCATGAGCAAGGAACTGGAATTTACCGTACAGGCACTGCTTGACCAAAACAAAATGATTTACTAGGAGGGCGCATGAATCCGGGCGAGTTGAGAAGCAGAATCATCATTGAAAAACAGTCGGTCGGATACAACGATTTCCACGGACATACGGAAACATGGTCAACCCATGCCACGGTATGGGCGAAGGTAGATCATTTGTCCGGGAGGGAACTGTCTTTGGCACAGCAGATTTCGGCTGATATCAGTTATGAATTTACCATCCGGTATCGTTCGGACATTGCGAATATCCGGAAAACAGAGTTGTTCAGAATCAATTACAACGGCAAGTATTTCAA
>Ga0265297_10011096_pt1 | contig 11121 bp, 10 predicted proteins | sample Munlanlwell13791_FD_192502 | JGI IMG/M metagenome (GOLD analysis project Ga0265297, IMG submission 192502) | Leachate microbial communities from a municipal landfill in Southern Ontario, Canada - Leachate well 137-91 | ecosystem: Engineered > Solid waste > Landfill > Unclassified | place...
TTTTTATTTTTCCTTTTTTTGACAGCCAAAATAAGAAAATAAAAAAGCAAAGAATAGCAAGAGTATAAATTACCGGAAGCCCACGGTCGCTTGGATGAGACAATAAATCAGTTATCCTAATAATATTAATTATAAAAAAGCAAATAACTGACCCAATAAGCAGAATATTTAAAATTAGCTCTCTTCTTCTTATGTCTTCCCTTGGATGTCTTGCTTTAATTATTATTTTAATAAAGTTTAAAATAGATTTGATGATTTTCATATAATTAAAAACACCCCTTGCTAAATTAGCAAGAAGTGTTTTTGTTTTAATCTCGCCATGGCGTTCCCGGGTTTAAAAATGTTGCTAGAAGAATCGTGAAAATACTTGCTGGCCGCGCATTAGCTTTTAAGATTATTGTTTTTATTTTATTTTTCATATTAATAAATAGTTTAAAGCGGTAGTTAATAGTTTGGTAATATCGACCGGCGATATTTAAATATCTATTACCGCTTTAATTTTACCAGACAGGTAATAAAGAAAATCTAAAGTAATTTTAAAGGATATTATTTTTCTGTATCAATCTTATAGCCTCGATTAGAAAAATTAAAAATAAGACGCTCTCCTTCAGCTTCAATCTTTTTTCGTAAATTCATAATATGGACTTCGACTGTGTTAGAAAATGGATCGATATTTTCATCCCAAATATGTTCCATAATTTCTTGGCGAGAGAGAACCTTGCCTTTGCGTTTAATTAAATAATCAAGGAGGGCAAATTCTTTGGCCGATAAAAAAATTCGTTGCCCTTTCTTTTTAAGAGTGAACTTATCACAATCAACTTCTAGGTCTCCCATTTTTATAATATTTTCTTTAATATTTTTTGGTCGCCTCAAAATTGTTTTTATTCTGGCCAAAAGCTCGGAAAAAGAAAATGGCTTAACTAAATAATCATCAGCCCCTAACTCCAATAAATCAATTTTATCATCTAATTCTGATCGGACGCTCGTGACAATAATCGGCGTGTTTTTTCCGTCGTTTCTTAATTTTTTAATTATTTCTTTGCCATTTAATTTTGGCAGGTTATAATCTAGAATAATTAAATCGTAATCATTTAGCAAAGCTAAAAAGCAGCCCTGTTCGCCGTCTTGAGCAATATCAAATACGGCGTTAATCGTTTTTAAAGCCAAAGAAAGGGGCCCGAGTATCTCGGTATCGTCTTCAATAATTAAAAGTTTCATAATATTAATATTGTATAATAAAATTACTTCCTAAACAAATATATGTATATATCTAATATTATAAAAGATGTGCATTAAAGACAAAATAAAAAATTTCTAAAGAAAAAATAAAGGGATATTCTGGTTTTTCGGAATTTGTTTTAGTTTGCCTTTCTCTCTAAATAGCGTTAATATTTATATAGAAAGGGTAATTTATTATAAAAAATGAACAAAAAGTATATAAAAAGATCAGGGCCTGAGGTTTTACGCGATCAGTCCTCTGACCCCTTTTCTATAAAAGAAGGGGATTTTAAATATGGTCAGCTTAAAGACTCTGTTTACTATTCTAATTGGACTGAGGAAAGTTTCTTGCCAGATAACGGTCACAAGGAAATGCTGACCCGAAGCTTTAATTTTCGTAAATTAAAATATTTTGCTTTTTTTGTTATTATTGCCCTTTTAATCATAATATTCAGGGTTTTTTGGCTTCAGGTAGTTAGGGGAGATTATTACTATCTATTGTCAGAAGATAATCGTTTGCGAGCAGAAACTGTCGAACCGCGTCGAGGAATTATTTACTCAAAAGATATGCGTCCCTTAGTCAGGAATAAGGCTAATTTCGTTTTATATTTGCGCCCGATTGATTTACCTAAAGACGAACTTCTAAGAGACAATCTAATTAGAAAAATTAGTTATATTTTAGAAGGAGAAAGAATGTTAGAAGACAATGCTGTTAGTAGTTCTAATGTAGGTGGTCAAATTAATTTAGTAAGTGATAATACTTCGTTTTATCAGATTAAAGAGATATTAAGTACGGTTAAAATTGGTTCACTTGAATCTTATCAGCCTTTATTTATTAGAGATAATATCGACTATGAAAAGGCCATGTTAATTAATTTGGAATTAGCTAATTGGCCTGGAGTTTTTTTAAGCAATAAAATAAGGAGAGAATATTTATTACCAACGGCTGATGGCCAGTATTTGTTAGAAGAAAGTAGTTTGGCTCATATTCTTGGGTATACCGGTAAAATAAATAATCAGGAACTTAAAAAAATGGGAAAAGATTATTCATTGATTGATTATATTGGCAAGGTCGGTTTAGAATATTCTTGGGAAAGAGAATTAAAGGGTAGGGCGGGCAAAAAAAATATTGAAGTTGATGCGCTAGGCAGACAGAAAAAGATTATTAATGAGATTCCTGCAGTTGATGGGTATAATCTTTTGTTGTCTTTGGATTTGGATTTGCAGCTAAAGGCCGAAGAAATAACTAAAATATACTTAGAAAGAGGGGGGTTTAAGAGAGCTTCTGTTATTATTATGAATCCCAATAATGGTGAAATTTTAGCTTTAGTAAATTTTCCGTTTTATGATAATAATTTATTTGCCAAGGGGATTAGTCAAGATGATTATAATAAATTTTTAGAGAATCCCGATCAGCCGTTGTTTAACCGGTCAATTAGTGGAGAATTTCCGTCTGGCTCAACAATAAAACCAATTTTTGCCGCTGGCGCTTTACAAGAAGGAATAATTACAGAATCAACGAGTTTTTTAAGTACAGGGGGGCTAAGAATAGGTGAGTGGTTTTTCCCTGATTGGAAAGCTGGTGGGCACGGAATTACAGACGTTAAAAGCGCCATTGCTTGGTCAGTTAATACGTTCTTTTATTATATTGGTGGGGGGTATAATGATTTTAAAGGTTTGGGGCTAAATGGTTTAGTAAAATATTCTAAACTTTTTGGGCTTGGCGAGTTCACAGGGATTGATCTTAACGGAGAGGCAAGTGGTTTTGTCCCAACCAGGGAATGGAAGGAACAAACTAAGAATGAACCTTGGTATATTGGCGATACTTATCATTTTTCAATTGGACAAGGTGATGTTTTAACAACACCGCTACAAATTACTAATTTTACTGCCGCGATTGCCAACGGAGGAAAATTGTATCAACCGCATTTTGTTACCAAACTATTAGGGGTTAACAATGACGTGCTAAAAGAGGTTGGACCTAAAATTATTCGGGAGAATTTTGTTGATGCAAAGAATCTAGAGATTGTTCGAGCTGGAATGCGACAAACGGTAACTCTGGGGAGTGCGAGATCACTAAATGATTCCCCAGTTGAAGTAGCTGGAAAAACTGGTACGGCACAATGGTCAAGTAAAAAAGCCAACCATGCCTGGTTTATTGGCTTTGCGCCTTATGAAAATCCGGAGTTAGTTATTACCGTCTTGGTTGAAGAAGGTGTTGAAGGAAGTACAATCTCGGTTCCAATTGCGCGTGATATTTTAAGTTGGTATTTTAAAGATCGTTAATTTATGCCTTTATCTCTTCATCTTTTAATCCATTTTTCTTTAGCTGTTTTAAGTGGTTATTTTGTCGGTCATTGGTATAAGAATGTTAAATTGGGTGTTGTTTTAGGAATTATAGGTGGTTTTTTAATTGATCTTGACCATGTTTTTGAATACTTTTTATTTTACGGGCTAAACTTTAATTTAACCTATTTTTTAGAAGGACGTGAATTTTTATTATCCGATAAAATACATTTATTTCTTCATGCTTGGGAGTATATTGTTTTATTTTCGTTTTTGATTATTATTTTTAGAAAAAGAAAATTAATAAAATTTATTCTCATTACTCTTCTTTTCGCCGGGACAGTCCATTTAATTACTGATTGTTTTATTAATAATTATCCGCCCAAAAATTATTCGCTCATCTATCGCGCTAAACAGAATTTTTTAATGCCAAAAATTCTTAGTTCCGAACAGTATCAAAACAACATTGAAGAAAGGAAGAAGCTTGGTATTTAATTAGTGCTTAATAAGTTAATTAGCACTCTCTTGACACGAGTGCTAGTTTTTTATATAATGGAGTTTGTATGATAAATGAACGAAAAAAATTTCTTCTGGAAACGATAGTAAACGAATATATTAAAACGGTTCAACCAGTTTCTTCTGGTAATTTGGTTGGTAAATACAAGCTTGATATTTCTCCGGCTACGGTTAGGAATGAAATGATGGAGTTGGAAGAGGAGGGTTATATTTATCAGCCGCACACTTCATCTGGGCGTATTCCTACAGAAATGGCGTATCGATTATTTTCACCAGAATTATCATCAGAAAAAAGAAAAAAACTTAAGGACTCTGAAGTTGCATTATTAAATAAGCTATTTGAGCATAATGAAGCGGCCTATAAACAAAGCGCTAAGGCAATTGCCGAGTTAGCAAATGGCGCAGTATTTTGGGCCTTCCATAAAAACGATTTATATTATACCGGACTTACAAATTTATTTACTCAGCCAGAATTTAAACAAGTAGATGCAGTGTGCGATGTTTCTTCGGTGATTGATCGTATGGAAGAAATTATTGATGGTATTTTTGAAGAACTAGAAAATAAAGAGCAAGTTTTTATTGGATCCCAAAATCCTTTTGGTAATTTCTTAAGTACTGTTTTGGTAAAATACAAATATAATAATAAAAGTGGAGTTTTTGGGATTTTAGGACCGATGAGAATGGATTATTCTCGCAATTTAGCATTAGTTGAATTTATTAAAGAAAAATTTTTATAAAATTATGTCAGAAGTAAAGAAAGGAATATATCATCATTATAAGGGTGAAAAATATCAGGTTCTAAACGAGGTTGTCGATACGGAAACCAAAGAAAAGATGGTTGTTTATCAAGATATTAAAGATAAAAACAAAATTTGGGCTCGTCCGAAGTCTATGTTTTTAGAAGAAGTTGAGCTTAATGGTGCTAAAAAACCTAGATTTGAGTTCATTGAGGAAACAGAAGATGAATCTTGGGAGCATCAATATAAGAGAGCTTTGGCGGATTATCAGAATCTCCTTAAACAAACTGCCAAGGATCGAGAAGAGTTTGTGAAATATGTTTTAAGCGATTTTTTACAAGATATTTTGCCGGTTTATGATCATCTTAAAGTATCAATCAGCGGGCTAAAAGATGAGGATAAAGATAACCCTTGGGTTGAAGGAGTGCGCCATGTTTTAAAACAGTTCAAAGACATCTTAAGTTCTAAGGGAATTGAAGAAATAAAGACAGTGGGAGAAAAATTTGATCATGAAACAATGGAGGCAATCGACGGAAGTGGCGAAAAAGTAAAACAAGAAATAATGCCGGGGTATAAATTAAACGGAAAAGTTATTAGACATGCCAAAGTAATAGTTGAATAAATTAAATTTAAAAATATATTAAATATTTTAATTAACATTTTCTTTATCTACCAATAATCTATTGGTTTTAAAGGGAGGAAAGAAAAACATATGTCACTTATAAAATGGACTCCATTTTTCTCCGAATTAGACGACATGGATAAAGTTATAAACGATATGTTGCCGTCAGTTCGCGGAAATCAATTTGGCTTTACGCCGGCGCTTGATATGTATGAAGATAAAGACAACGTTGTTGTAGAAACACAACTTGCTGGGATTGATCCAGGACAAGTTGATATCTCAATTGAAAATAATGTCTTGTCAATCAAGGGAGAGAGCGAGAAAAAAAGCGAAGTGGAAGATAAAAATTATTACCGTAAAGAAATAAGACGTGGGTCTTTCTATCGCTCTATTCCTCTACCAACAAAAGTTGATGGAGATAAAGCGATTGCCGTTAACGAGGACGGAATATTAAAAATTACTATCCCAAAAGCACCAGAAGTGAAACCAAAAACTATTAAAATTCAAAGCAATAAAAAATAATAAAATTAATAATAATTAAAAAATATGTCAAAAATTTTAGGAATCGATTTAGGGACGACAAACTGTGCCATGTCTATCATGGAGGGCGGAGTTCCTAAAATCTTAGAAAACATTGAAGGAAACAGAACAACACCATCTGTTGTTGCCATTTCTAAAACAGGGGAAAGAATTATCGGGCAATCTGCTAAGAGACAAGCGGTTATTAACCCGGAAAATACTATTTATGCTGTTAAGCGTTTAATTGGTCGTCATTTTAATGAAGATGAAGTCCAACGTGATTTAAAAACTGCTCCTTACAAAATCGTCCAATCCGGAGAAGGAGTCAAAGTCGTAATGAATGGTAAAGAATATACGCCCCAAGAAGTTTCAGCGATGATTTTGTCAAAACTTAAAGCTGATGCCGAGGTAAAGATTGGTGAAAAAATAACGGAAGCAATTATTACTGTCCCAGCTTATTTTAATGATTCACAGCGCCAAGCGACAAAAGACGCAGGACTTATCGCCGGGCTTGACGTTAAGCGTATTATTAATGAACCGACCGCCGCCGCACTTGCTTATGGCTTCGATAAAAAACAAGGACAAAAAATTGTGGTTTATGACTTAGGAGGAGGAACTTTTGATGTTTCCGTCCTAGATATTTCTGCCGATACGGTTGAAGTTAAAGCGACCAACGGAGACACTCATTTAGGTGGAGAAGATTTCGATCAGAGAATTATTAACTGGATTATTGAAGAATTTAAAAAAGATCAGGGAATTGATTTGTCGAAAGATACGCTTGCTCTGCAAAGAATTAAAGAATCAGCCGAAAAAGCTAAAATTGAATTATCGACCGCGCAAGAAACAGAAATAAATCAACCGTTTATAACGACCGATGCTAATGGGCCAAAACATTTAGTTATGAAATTAAGTCGAGCTAAATTAGAGTCTTTAATTTCCGATTTGGTTGAGAAAACCATTGAACCTTGTAAGAAGGCCTTGACTGATTCAGGGTTTAAGTTAAATGAAATCAACGAGGTTGTCATGGTTGGCGGAATGACTCGCATGCCGATAATTTTACAAAAGGTTAAAGAATTCTTTGGCAAAGAGCCTAATTTAAGTGTTAATCCTGACGAGGTTGTGGCCATGGGAGCGGCTGTTCAAGCCGGTGTTCTCCAAGGTGATGTTAAGGATGTCCTATTACTTGATGTTACTCCCTTAACCCTTGGTATTGAAACAATGGGTGGCGTAGCTACCCCGCTTATTGAAAGAAACACGACCATCCCTACCTCTAAATCACAAGTTTTTTCCACTGCCGCTGATGGGCAGACAGCTGTAGAAATTCATGTTGTTCAGGGAGAGCGTCCAATGGCTCATGATAATAAAACTTTAGGACACTTTACTCTTGATGGAATACCTTCCGCTCCAAGAGGCATTCCGCAGATTGAAGTTAAATTTGATTTAGATGCCAATGGTATTTTAAATGTTATGGCGACTGATAAAGCGACAAATAAACAACAAAAAATTACCATTACCGCCTCTTCCGGTCTTTCTAAGGAAGAGATTGAAAAGATGAAGAAGGAAGCGGAAATGCACGCGGAAGATGACAAAAAAAAGAAAGAAGAAGCCGAAATTAAAAATCAGTCTGAGGCGGTTATTTTCACCACGGAAAAAATGTTAAAAGAATCTGGCGATAAAATGAAATCTGAAGATAAAACTGAGTTAGAGGCTAAAGTTGAAGACTTAAAAAAGGCCAAGGAATCTAATTCTGTCGAAGAAATGAAAAAGAAACTTGAAGAATTAAATACCGTCGCACAAAGAATTGGTGCGGCGATGTATCAAGCGGCTCCTGGCGCACAAGCTGACGGCTCGGCTACGCAAGGAGAGGCAGAAACGGAAACTAAGGCAGAAGAAAAAAAAGATGATGTTGTTGAAGGCGAGGTTGAAGAATCTAAATAATTTAGATATTCATTGCTTCCCCCTCTAAGCTTAGAGGGGGAAGTTGTTGAATAAACAAATTATGTCTAAAGATTATTATAATATATTAGGAGTTTCAAAATCTGCCTCTTCTGATGAAATAAAAACCGCTTTTCGAAAGAAGGCGCATGAGCATCATCCAGACAAGGGAGGAGATTCAGAAAAGTTTAAAGAGCTAAATGAAGCTTATCAAGTTTTAGGAAATGAAACGAAGCGCAAGCAATATGATCAGTTTGGCTCTGCTTTTCAAAACGGACAAGCGGGCGGGGCTGGAGGATTTTCTGGTTTTCAAAATGGGGCTGGTTTCGATTTTGAGGATTTAGGAGATATGTTTGGTGGCTTTGGAGATATTTTTGGCTTTGGTGGTGCGCGTAACACTTCTAAAAAAACTTCTCGTGGACGCGACATGGAAATGATTCTGAATATTGATTTTTTAGAGGCAGTCTTTGGATCAGAAAAAGAAATTAGTTTTTCAAAAAATATAGTTTGTAATAAATGTCATGGAGAAGGGGCTGAGCCAGGATCAAAGATTGAAACCTGTGGAACTTGTCATGGATCAGGCAGAGTTATTAGAATTCAAAGAACGATTTTAGGAAATATCCAGGCGCAGGCTACTTGTGAAACTTGTCGTGGAGAAGGCAAAATTTATCATGAAAAATGCTCTAAATGCTCGGGGACAGGAGTTTACCGAGAAGCAGTAAAAATGAAAGTGAAAATTCCGGCCGGAATTAATATCGGAGAATCAATTAGATTAAGTGGGCAAGGCGAAGCAGGAGAAAAGGGCGCCCCAGCTGGAGATTTATATTTAAGAATAAAGGTATCGGCTCATCGGAAATTTGTTAGAGATAATTATGATATAAAAACAGAGGAAATAATTAGTATTTCACAAGCTGCTTTGGGCGATAAAATAGAAATAGATACTGTAAGTGGAAAAGTAACTTTAAAAATTCCAGAAGGGACGCAATCCGGCACGGTTTTTCGCCTCAAGGGGAAGGGAATAATAAAACTTCATGGTCATGGACAAGGCGATCAATTTATTAAAATTATCGTTAAAATTCCATCAGGGCTTACTAAAAAACAGAAAAAAGGACTAGAGGAACTAGGGTTCTAGTTTTTAGTGTCATATGTGCTGGATTAATACGTTTCATTGACTTTACGCCTTAAAATGCTATAATATTATTGTCTTAATTAATTAAATTCAAAACTATGTGTAATTGGTTTAAAAAACTTTTTAGTGGGAAGTGTTGTTGCCACAAGGGAGAGGCTTGTTGCCAAGAAAATAAAGTTGAACCAGCTAGTGAGGCTCCAAAAATGCCGGAAACAAGCTCACCAGATGAGCCAAAGACTGAATAAAATTATTATTTTTTCCCTTAAAAAACGCGATTTTTCGCGTTTTTTATTTAGATAATATTTGTGTTATGTTGATAGATACCCATGCTCATGTTAATTTTGCTGCTTTTAAAGACGATGCTGACGAGGTAATTCGTCGTTCTTTAGATAACGAAACCTGGATGATTTTAGTCGGATCAGAAAACAAAACATCAAATCGAGCGCTTGCTTATGCCAATAAATATGAAAAAGGCGTGTATGCTGCCGTAGGAGTCCACCCAATTCATTTAGAAGAACAGGCTTTGTCCAATAATGATGAGAATGGCGAGTACAATTTTATGTCGCGGGCAGAAGAATTCGATTATGGAGTTTATGAAAAATTAGCAAAATTTGAAAAGGTTGTCGCCATAGGAGAGATAGGCTTGGACTACTATCATTTGGATCAAACTAAAAATGTCCCAGCAATTAAGAAAAAACAACAGGAAATTTTTGCCAAACAATTATTTTTAGCTCGAAGTTTAGACTTGCCTGTTATTATTCATTGTCGGCAAGCCCATGATGATTTACTCTTAATTTTGCAGGAATTTAAGAAAGAATATAGTGAAATGATTCCGGTTGATCGTCCTTGGGGCGTGATTCATTGTTTTTCGGGAGATGAGGACTTAGCTTGGAAATATTTTAAGCTCGGCTTGCTCATTTCGTTTACTGGACTTATTACTTTTAGTAAACAATGGGATGATTTAATTAGAAAGACTCCTTTAGACAAGATGATGGTCGAAACCGATACTCCTTATATGACTCCTGAGCCCTATCGAGGGCAAAGAAATGAACCACTATTAGTTCAATATGTTGCTAAAAGAATAGCTGATATTAAAAATATTAAAATTGAGAAAGTGGCTGAAATTACCAGCGCTACCGCTCGTTCACTTTTTAAGATTTAGGGCATAAATTAGGATAAATCTGTAAAATTCAAGGGTTGACACTTAAGCATTTTTGCGCTATATAGAGAGATAGCTAAAATATATGAAAAATAATTCTTGGTCTTTGGCTTTACGAGTGATGGCTAATCTTTCAGCTTGGATTGCCGGACCGGTTATTATTGCTCTTTTTTTAGGAAAATGGCTGGATGAGAAGTATAATACCGCTCCTTGGTTATTTTTAGGAATTATGGGGCTGGCTTTCTTCATCTCAATGTATGGATTAGTTATTAATGCTCTTAAAGAATTTAAAAAAATTGAGTCTGAAGCTAAACTCGTTCAAGATACTAAAGAGGAAAAAGAAGAAAAAAAATAAATTATGTCACAAACTTCCGAACAAACAAATAGTTCTGTCGAGACTGCAAATAGTTCAACCGAACAAAATAATATTATTGGACAAGAAAATAATTTGGAGACTCATGAAGAAATAATTCATGAAAATACTTTATTTGCTGAACCGATTGCTCATGTTGGTAATTTTGCAGTTACTAATTCTTTACTTACTTCAGGGATTGCTCTTCTTATTATCTTAACATTTGGAATTCTGGTAAATAGAAAAATAAAAACAGTACCGCGTGGATTACAAAATGGGCTAGAATTAATTATTGAAGGATTTTTGGGAATATTTGACGGAGTAACGGGGAACAGAAAAAAATCAATGAAATTTGCTCCGCTTGTTTTGGCTTTTTTCTTTTTTGTCCTTATTAATAATTGGATGGGACTTTTGCCGGGAGTAGGATCTATTGGTCAAATAGTTAGTCATGGCGGAGAAAAGTTTTTTATTCCATATTTGCGAGGCGCAACGGCAGATTTAAATACAACTTTAGCTTTGGCGACAATAGGCGTTGTTCTCAGTCATATTATTGGTGTTTTAACAATTGGTTGGTGGAAATATTTAAATAAGTTTATTAATATTAAAGCATTTCTGGAAATTCCACGTAAAGTTAAGAAAGACCCAATG
>Ga0265297_10011097_pt1 | contig 11118 bp, 9 predicted proteins | sample Munlanlwell13791_FD_192502 | JGI IMG/M metagenome (GOLD analysis project Ga0265297, IMG submission 192502) | Leachate microbial communities from a municipal landfill in Southern Ontario, Canada - Leachate well 137-91 | ecosystem: Engineered > Solid waste > Landfill > Unclassified | place...
GTCCGAGCCCCGGCTGGCTGAGCGCCGCAATCCCCGGGACTCGAGCAGGGAGTCCGCCTCGCGCGCCACCGCTTCCGCAGAGTCGATGAGCCTCACGCGCGGCCCCACGATCCGCGCGATGAGCGACTTGATCAGCGGATAGTGCGTGCAGCCGAGGATCAGCGCGTCCATGCGGGTGCCCAGCAGGGGACGCAGGTATTCGGCGGCCACCCGCGCAGTGACCGGATGCTCCCACCAGCCCTCCTCCACCAGGGGGACGAGCAGCGGGCACGCCGCCGCCGGGACGCATGCCCTACCTAGGAGACGCCGAAGCTCCCGCTGGTAGACGCCGCTGGCGATCGTCGCCTCGGTGGCGATGACGCCCACGACGCGGCTCGCGCTCGCGGCCACCGCCGCGCGCACCGCCGGCTCGATGACCCCCATCACCGGGATATCGAGCTTCGCCTTGAGGGCCGGGAGAGCCAGGGCGGTCGCGCTGTTGCACGCGACCACATAAAGCTTGATGTCTTGCCGGGATAGGAAGCGGGCGATCTCCAGAGAAAACCGCCGGACCACCTCCTTCGACTTGGACCCGTACGGAAGCCGCGCGGTGTCTCCGAAGTAGATGAGCCTCTCGGCCGGCATCGTGCGCCGCAGGGCCTTGAACACCGTGAGCCCGCCCACTCCGGAATCGAACACGGCGATGGCTTTCTCGGCCTCGCGTCGACGATCCGCCGCCTTCACCATCCCCTCCTCCGGGCGTAATCCAGGACCCCGGCGTAGAGCCCCTCGACGATCTTGCGCCGGTACTTGACCGACTGAAGCTTGGCCTCGTCCCGCGCGTTCGTCAAGAAGCCCATCTCCACGAGGACGGCGGGAGCGTGGACCCCGCGGAGCACGTAGAAAGCCGCCTGCTTGACGCCGCGGTCGGGTAGGTCGACCCGCTGGGACACCGCGCGCGTCATCACGCCCGCCATCTCGGCCGCCCCGTTGATATCCTCGGTCTTCGCCAGCGCGTACAGCAGCGGGGCGGCCGGATCATCCTCCGCCTCCTTATCCTCGAGGGCGAGCACCGAGTTTTCGAACTGGGCCAGCCGCTCCGCGTCCGGGTCCGACGCCCTCTCGGACAGGAAATATATCTCGTAACCAGTCTGGCTCCGACTGCGGTTGGCGTTGCAGTGCAGCGAGATGAAAAGGTCCGACCGAAACTCGTTGGCGAGCCGCGCACGGTCCCCCAGAGGGATGAACTCATCCTCGCCTCGCGTCAGCATGACCTCGAAACGGTCCTCCTGTCTGAGGAGCTCCTCGAGTTCCTGGGCGAAGTGGAGGTTGATGTCCTTCTCGAGGGTCCCGCGCCGGCCGACCGCCCCGCCGTCCTTGCCGCCGTGCCCGGCGTCGATCGCGATGCGGTACTTGCGAGGTGAGTCCGGTGAGACTCTTTCCCCGCTCGCGCCCGAAACGGCGCCCTGGGGCCTGGCCCGGGCGGCCTGGACGGCTGGCTCGCCCGGCGGAGCCGGAGCCTCGTGCGAGAGGCGTCCCCCCGCGGACTGCGGGGCCGCCTCGGCCTGCGGAGTCTGCTCGGGGGCAGGCGCCGCAGCCGGCTGCGCCGCCGTCTCTCGCGCACGCGCCACGTCGATCACGATGCGCCGCGGGGCCTTCAGCTCTCGGAGGGCCAGTTCCCCCCCTCCCTTCGCCAGCTTCAGGGCGAGATGCGCCTCGCTCTTATCCTGGAACAGGTGGACGTACTCAACGACCCCGTCCTGCACGTCGGTCTTCTCCGACCACTCGATAACCCCATTCGGGATGCCGACATCGAAGCCGTCCGCGCCGCGTTTCGAACTCTGGTAGCGCAGGTCTGGATCCAGCTCCAGCACTACACGGGTATGGTCCGGGTAGGTGAACCAGCGGAGCGGCCCCACGTTGCTGCGCTGGTCCACGAGCAGCAGCCGCGTCTTGGCGTTGAACTTCGAGTCCACCCCGGAAAGGTCCGAGAACGTCTGCGAGCAGAAGAAGGAGACGGGGATCAGGGCTTGGCTGGCCCGCAGGATCGTCGCGCGGGTCATCTCCACGGCCTTCCCGTCGACGTTCGCCTGTCTGGACTCGGCCTCGAAGCGCACCTGCCGGGTACGGAAGCTCAACTGGACGGCCTTGGCCACGGGGAACCAGTACAGCCGCGCGCCATAGATGCGCGCGGCGTCCCTGGCCGCCAGGTAGAAATCCTCCCCGACGCGGTAGCCCTCCAGGGTCCCGTAGTACTTGCCGGATTTGACGATCTGGATCTCGTCCGCCCACGCCGCGGAGACGGACCCCGCGAGCGCGAGAAGCGCCAGGGCGGCGGACCGGACCCAGGTCATTCCAGGATGATGCGATAGTCTTCCCATTTCAGGTGTGCGTCGCTCTGTATCTTGATGGTCCTATGCACGTTGTGCTCGATGGCCGCCTGCTTCAGCTTGAACATCTCGGCGAGCTGGGGATACAGCACGAGGCGTACCTGCCCCCCGGGCCTTCCCGCCGTAAGCTCGTGGATCTCGCGCTGTATCCGGATACGCATGCTCTCGGCCGACAGCACGCGGCCGGAGCCCATGCACTCGGGACACTCGTCGGTCATCAGGCTCATCGTGGATTCCCGGCGCCGCTCCCGGGTCATCTCGATGAGGCCCAGCCGCGTGATCGGCAGGATGCGGATCTTGGCACGGTCGCGCCGGACCGCGTTGGCGAGGGCCTCCATGACCTTCTGACGGTTCGAAGCGCGCTTCATGTCGATGAAGTCGATGACCACGATCCCGCCGATGTTGCGCAGGCGTAGCTGATGGGCGATCTCCTGGGCGGCCTCGAGGTTGTTCATCGTGACGGTCTCTTCCTGCGATTTGGAGCCCGTGAAGCGCCCGGTGTTCACGTCGATCGCGCACAGCGACTCCGCCTCCTGGATGACGATCGTCCCGCCGCTCGGCAGACTCGTCTTGGTCTGCCGCAGCTTCTCGATCTCCGGCTCGATGTTGAAAGCCGTGAAGATCGGCGTCTTCCCGTCATAGTGCCGCACGCGATCCTTGAGTTCGGGCGACATCTTGGTGATGAAGTCGACGACGTCCTGGTAGGCATCCTTGTTGTCGAGCAGATAGACGTAGACCTCGTCCGACAGCAGGTCGCGGGCCACCTGCATCGGCAGGTCTAGGTCCTTATGCAGCAGGCACGGAGACGCCTGCGTGGCGTTGCGGCGGTCGATGGCCTCCCACGTGCGCAGGAGGTAGAGAGCCTCCCTCTTCAGGTCCGCCTCGCTCGCGCCCTCCGCCTCGGTGCGCACCACGACGCCCATCCCCTTGAACACGTCGGCCGCAAGCCCGTCCATGACGTCGGAGATGCGCTTGCGCTCCACGGGGTCCGCGATGTGCTTAGAGATCCCCACCGACTGCCCGAACGGCGTGAGAACGAGGTAGCGCCCGGGCAGGGTGACGTCCATCGTCACCTTCATCCCCTTGGTCCCGATCGCCTCCTTGGCCACCTGGATCATCACCTGCTGGCCCTTCTTGAGGATCTGATCGATCGGAGCGCGGGAGTCGCCGATCACGTCCGAGATGTAGAGGTAGGCGTTCTTTTCGAAGCCGATGTTGATGAACGCCGACGAGATGCCGGGCAGGACGTTCTCCACCGTGCCTTTGTAGATGTTCCCCACGATGCTCTGCGAATCCTTGCGCTCCCACAACAGCTCGACGAGGCGGTCGTTCTCCAGCACCGCCACGCGGGTCTCCTCCACCGCGGTGCTTACGATGATCTCGCGCTTGAAGGCCTGCCGCCGCTCGTCGGCGACCACCTCGCGGGGGCGCTCATGCCGCCCGCCGCCGTCCCGCTCGCGTCGCCGGTCTCCTTGCTGTTGGCGGCCGTCGCCGCGCCCGCCCCCGCGGCCATCCTGCTGCCGGTGATCTCCCCGCCGCCCGCGACCGTCGCCGCGGCCGTCGCCGCGCCGCTCGCGGTGCCCCGGCTGGGCCGGGGGCTCCACCGCAGGGCCGCTCCGGGAGACCGGAGGCTTGCCCCCGCCCTCGAAGCGCTCCAGCGCCTCGGCCATGTTCATCTCTTCATCCTCCGCGGGCCCCGACTCCGGGCTCCCTGAGCCCCGGAATCGCTCGTCCGAAGTCCGCTGGTCCACGGGCGCATCGGCCTCCGACCGCGCTTCCGGCGCCTGCGGCTGGGACGGTCCCTTCTCCGCTTCCAGCTTCTCGTTGTCTTCCATGAAAGCTCCTAGATGCCGCTCTTCTCGATCCCGCTGGGCGTCACGGCGCCAGCAGCTCCCCGCGCGCTGTCTCCGACAGCAGCTCCTTGCGCAGGATGCGGAACTGCTCCATCTCCGCATCCGGACGCGTCAGCCACTCCCGCAGCAGGGCCTCGGGCTTGACGGTCCGGTTCGGCCCGAACCGAAGGCTAAGCTCCAGCAACTCGGGCGAGGCCAGGCGCATCTCGATGATCAGCGGCTTGGCGTCGATGCGCTCCACCCTCGCTCCGCCCTCCTTGAGCTTCTCGATGACGATCTCGGGCCTCTCGAGGAACCGAGCCAGGCTTTCGCCCGCGCCCTCGGGGAAGGACCCCCGGATCTCGTAGCGCACGACGTTGATGCTCGCGTCCAAAGAGGGGTAGAACTGGGGGATCCGCCGCACGGAGCGGACCTCGAGCCCGTCCTTGAGGACCCGGGACAGCGCCTCGCCCACCTCGGGAGGCGCGAGGACCGCGCTCAGCTCCATGTCGAAATACTCGGCCGCGCTCTCGTAACCCATCGAGATCGCGGGCCCGAATGCCAGCTTCGGCCGCGGGGACTTGCGCCGCTTTTGGAGGACCGCCGGCAGGCCGGATTCCGCCACGGCGCGCCGAAGCCTCTCGATCTGGGCGAGATGCGTCAGGCCTCGCGCGGCCCCCGTCCGGGCGACGCGCACGCGGTAGCGGGCGCGACTCGTCTCCTCCGTCCGGAGAGGTTTGGCGCCTCCTCCCAGGAGGCTGCGGCGCGGACGACCCTCAGTAAAACGCATAGCGCCTCGAATAGATGTTCGCCACGATGCCGAGAGAAAACAGCGCGATGGCGAGGCTCGATCCCCCGTAGGAGACCAGGGGCAGCGGTATCCCGATGACGGGCATCATCCCCAGACACATCCCCACGTTGGCCACGAGGTAGAAGCCGTAGGTAGCGGCCATTCCGCAGCAGACGAGGTAGCCGTAGCGGTCCCTCGACAGCCGGGCCGTGTGCACGATGCGCCATAGCAGCAGCAGGTACATCGCGAGAACGAACATCGCCCCCAGGAATCCCATCTCCTCCCCGATCACGGCGTAGATGAAGTCCGTGTGCCGCTCCGGCACGAAGCCGAGCCTCGATTGGGTGCCGGAGAATACCCCCTTTCCCCAAAGGCCGCCTGAGCCGATCGCGATCTGGGCCTGGCGCACGTTGTACGCGGCCCCCTGCACGTTCGACTCCGGCATGAGGAAGGCGACGAAGCGGTCGCGCTGATAGCCCTTGAGCTGGTGGTTGAAGACGATGGCCATGCACAGCCCCACCGTGAGGATCACCCCGGCCGCCGCGAAGAACAGGCCATGGACGTTCAGCCGCAGGGCCGCGGCCAGCTTCCATGCGGCGAAGGTCGCGACGCAGATTCCGACGATCGCCGCCACCAGGGACAGATTGAAGTCCTGGATCTGGTACAAGAACGTCAGGATGACCGAGTTCGCGGTCCACTCGGGCCTGATCGACATCAGGGTCCACAAGTCCACCAGCCCGAAAGTCATGAGCCCGCAGACCCCCATCGCCAGCAGCGGCACGACGCTCGCCCCGGCGCAGAACAGCATCCCCAGCGCGATGGGGAAGAATGGGATCGCCCCGGAGAAGTCCGGTTCGATCAGGACCAGCCCCATCACCGGGGCCACGATCGCGATGGCCGTCAGCGCGTACCTGAGGGTCCCCGCTCGGGAGGCATTCCGGTCCAAATAGTTGGCGAGGACGAGGATCGACATGATCCGCGCCAGCTCCGACGGCTGGAAGGAGAATAGGCCGAGATGGATCCAGCCCTTGGTCCCGCGGGCCACTTGGCCGATCCCCAGCACCAGGACCATCATGGCCACCGCCAGGCCGTAGAGGACCTTGGACTGGTCCTGGTAGACCTGGTAATTGAACCCCAGACCGAAGACGAACAAGGCGACCCCGATCCCCATGGCCAAGAAATGCTTCTGCAGTATCGCCCCATACATCGGGAGCGGGGAGGCCGCGGACAGGATCGCCAGGCTGCCGGCGGCCACGAGTCCCGCCACGGCCACGATCATCCCCCAGTCGACGCGCCCGCGCAGCACGCCCTGCTCCGCCCGGAACGGCATATCAGCCTGCCCCCTTGGTCTGAGGCTGAGGCTTGTCCTTGTCCGGGATGCCGAAGGCGGCCTCGACCACCTTGCGCGCGACCGGCCCGGCCGCCGACGCTCCATGCCCCCCATGCTGAGCCAGCACGGCGACCGCGATGCTCGGCAGCTCTCCGGGACGGCTGGCGTACGCGACGAACCAGGCGTGGTCGTTCCCGTGGGGGTTCTGGGCCGTCCCCGTCTTGCCGCCCACCACGAGGCCCGGGATGTTGAGGCGCCCGCCGGTCCCTCCTTGGACGACGCCCACGAGGCCCTTGTGCAGCAAGTCCCAAACATCGGGCCTCAACTGCACCTTCCCCATCTCCTCGGGCCCCGGCGTGCGCGGCGGCCGGCCGTCAGCGTACTCCACCTTCTTGACGATGTGGGGCCGCCACACGGTGCCCCGGTTGGCCACCGTGGCGACCATCATCGCGCTCTGGATCGGGGTCATGAGGACCTCGCCCTGGCCGATGGAGAGGTTGACGGTATCCCCGTCGTACCACCCCAACCCGCGGGACTTGCGAGCCTTCGGTCCGAAGATGTTCCCCGCGCGCTCGCCCCCCAGCTCGATGCCGACGGGCTGGCCCAGATGGAACCGGCGCTGGTACTCCTCGATGAGAGGCCCCCCGGTCCGCAGGCCCATCGTGTAGAAATAGACGTCGCAGGACTGGGAGAGCCCGGACATCCAGTCCATCCAATGGTGCCCCTTCTTCTCCCAGCAATTGAAGGTATGATTTCCCAAGGTGAACCGGCCGGGGCAATAGACCCTCGAGGCCGGGCTCACCTTGTTCTCCTGCAGCATCGCCGCGCTCACGATGATCTTGAAAGTGGAGCCGGGGGCGAAGGAGCCGGAAAGCGCCAGGTTCAAGGCGGGAAAATCCTTGAGGGCTTTTTTGGATTCGTCCCAATCCGGCAGCATGAAGAGGTTTGGGTCGTACTCCGGCACCGAGGCCAGCGCCAGCACCTCTCCGTTGCGCGGGTCGAGAGCCACCACGGCTCCCTTCCCCGAAGGGCAGGTCTTAAGCGCCTCCTCGGCCGCCCGCTGGATGTTGGCGTCGATGGTCAGGTAGAGGTTCCCCCCCGCCTTCCAGATCACCTGCCCCAGTCTCCGCTTCAGGCGTCCTTGGGCGTCCACCTCCATGCGGATCTCGCCGTCGCGCCCCCGCAGCTCCCGCTCGTAGAGCTTCTCCAGCCCGGCCTTCCCGACCCAGGCGTCCACGCGGTAGCCCTGGTTCTTGAACGTCTTCCAGTTGCGCTTGTCTATCTTGCTCATGTAGCCGAGCACGTGCCCCGTCATGGAGCCACCCGGATAGAAGCGCTGAGCCTCCACGATCAGGTCCACGCCCGGGTAGATGGTCTTGAGCTCGGAGAGCTTGAACATGGTCTTCAGCGGCAGGTTCTCGGCAAGGTGGATGGCCGTCTCCTCGTTCGAGGCCTCCTCGAGGCGAGAGAAAAGCTCGTCCTTTTCCCTGTGGAGTTCCTTGGCCAGGCTGGCGGCCAGCCCCATCAGTTGGGCGGAGTCCTGGTTCTCCCTGGGCAGGTAGATGAGGGAAAAGGCCGGCCGATTGTCGGCCAAGATGACCCCGTTGCGGTCATAAATGCGCCCGCGCGGAGCCGACTGGTGGATGATCTGGGTCCGGTTGCGCTCCGCGGCCTGGGCGTAATAGGCGTTGCGCATGACCTGCATGTACAAGAGCCGCAGCCCCAGCAGGCCGACCATGCAGTAGCAGGCCGTCCACAGGAGGTTCAACCGCTCGTAGGAGACGTTGCGTGAAGCCATCTTAGCGCGCTAAAGATTCACGTACTTGCGGGCCAGACTGAAGCCCAGCGGCGCGACGAGACTGTTGTAGATCGGGAGAACGATGAACGGGAGCCACCCGACCCAAAGGAAATGCCTCTCGAAAACAAGGCCCGTCAAACCGTACATCAGGAAATACGCCGGGGTCAGCAGCATCAGGAGCGTCCACTGCGACGGGGCGCTGGTGACGTCCACTTGCCGGCGCAGGTGTCCGACCCCGTAGGCAGCCAACGTCAGGCAGAGGGCGTTGGCGCCGAAGACGTGCGACCCCGTCATGTCGAGAAAGAGCCCCCAGGCGAAACCGAAGCATTGGCCGGCGACCGGCCCGCTGCCGGCGGCCACCCCCGCGGTGAGGATGAGCAGCACCTGGGGAGCCAGGCCGTAGGCGGTGAAATAGGTGGCCCAGGCCCAATGCGCCGCCATCCCCGCGATGAAGAACAAGACGCCGTGCAGGTATCTCATGGCTCTCCGGCCCTCTGCGGCGCCAGGATCATCACTTCCTTCAGGCTCCCCACAGGGACGGCTGGGGTCACCTCCACCGACTGGAACGTCAGGAACGGATCCCGCTCGAAGACCGCCGAGACCGTGCCGATGAGCAGGTCCGGCGGGAAGGTCTCGCTGGTGGGAGAGGTGTAGACCGCCTCCCCGACCTGGACCGTCGCCTCGATCGGGAGATAGTTCATCCGCAGTCGCGAGGTCCCCTGACCCTGCACAAGGCCCTCCCAGTTCTTGGCCGGCAGCTGGGCCGCCACAGCCGACGATTCGTCCGTCAGCAACAGGACCTTCGCCGTATGCTGCCCCGTCTCGATCACGCGCCCCACCACGCCCAGGCGTTCATCCCGCAGCCCGAGGACCGGCGCGTTGACCTGTATGCCCTCGGCCGCTCCCATGTCCACCAGGACGGAGCGGTACCAGTGCATGGGGTCCCGCTCCATGATGCGGGCCCACCGGATGACGTGCCCGCCGGCCGGCTTGAGCCCGAGGTCCGCGCGCAGGCGGGCGTTCTCCTGCGACAGGGACTGCAAGTCGGCGCGCAGAAGGGCCGTCTCCTGGCGCTCACGCCGCAGCCGCTGAAGCTCGAGATCGTCCCCGATGAGCCGCGCGGCGTTCGACGGGAGGCTCGACAGGCGCTCCACCCCCTGACTGCCGTAGTAGGGCACCGGGTCCAGCAAATACGAGACGTAGGCCCGGAAAGACTGGACCCTCCCGGTCAGCGGCAGACTCAGCAGCAGTATGGAAAAGGCGCCAAAGAACAATAATAGGTAATTGGCGCCATGCCTCTCGCGCATCATGGGTCGATCGTATTCGTACCCTAACGTTCCGACCCTGTCGGAACGATCACCCCGGGTGACCCCGGGGTCCGTCGGGCCTCGGCAGGCCGCGGATAGGCGTGTCCGGTAAGGCTAGGACACGAAGCGATAGGACGTGACGAAGTTCGGCCTGCGGAGCTTCACTCCGTCCAGGACCTCGAGGAACTTCCCCGTCCCGATCGCCACACAACTCAGGGGATCGGCCGCGCGGTGCACCGGGAGCTCGGTCTCCTGTCTCACCAGGTCCGGAAGCCCCCGCAGCAGCGTCCCGCCTCCCGCCAGCACCATCCCCCTGTCCACCAAATCCGCGGCCAGCTCAGCCGGCGTCTCTTCCAGGCAGTTCTTGATCACGTCCAGCACCAGCTGGACGGGCTCCATGAGCGCCTGGCGAACCTCCTCCGACGTGATGAGCACCGTCTTCGGAAGGCCGGTGGCCTGATCCCGGCCCTTCACTTCCATGGTCTTCTCCTCCTTTAGAGGGAAGACCGAGCCGATCTGTATCTTCACATCCTCCGCCGTCGTTTCCCCGATGAGCAGGTTGTACTTGCGGCGGAAGTGCTGCAAAATCGCCTCATCCATCTCGTCGCCGGCCACATCGATGGACTTCGATACCACCATCCCGCCGAGCGAGATGACGGCCGCCTCCGTCGTACCGCCGCCGATATCCACGATCATGTTGGCGTGCGGCTCCGAGATCGGCAGGTCCGCGCCGATCGCGGCGGCCATCGGCTCCTCGATGAGGAATACCTCTCTCGCGCCGGCCTGTTCCGCCGACTCCTGCACCGCCCTGCGCTCCACTTCCGTGATCCCCGACGGGATGCCGATGACGATCCGCGGGTGCAGCAGGCTGCGACGGTTGTGCACCTTGCGGATGAAGTACTTGATCATCTCCTGCGTCACTTCGAAATCAGCGATGACGCCGTTCTTGAGCGGACGGACCGCCACGATGGATGCCGGCGTGCGGCCCAGCATCCTCTTCGCCTCCGCGCCGATGGCCAGCACTCGACGCGACTCCTTGTCGATGGCTACCACCGAGGGCTCCCGGAGGACGATCCCGTGCCCCTTGACGTAGACCAGGGTATTGGCCGTTCCCAGGTCTATCCCCATGTCGTTGGAGAAGAGGCTGAAGAGATAATCGAACATGACGGCCCTCCGCGCTACTGTACGAGGCGCACCAGCCCCTTCTCGGCGTTGTCGCCCGGACGGCGCCCGAGGCGCAGGATCTGCGTATACCCGCCCTTGCGTTCGGAGTAGCGGCCGGCCAGCACCTCGAAGAGCTTCTTGAAGGCCGTCTTGTTGTGGATATCCCGGCGGACCTCCCGATGGTCGCCGTTCTTGGCCTTGGTGATGATCTTCTCGGCGAAGGACCTCAGCTCCTTGGCCTTGGCCACCGAGGTCTGGATCCTTTCGTGCAGGAACAGGCTGACCGCCATATTGCGCAGCATCGCCCGCCTGTGCGTCGAGGTCCGGCCCAGCTTCCTTCCACCCAGGGTCTTAATCATGATTCACACCTGCATGCCCAAGGACAGGCCCATGTCCTTCAAGCGGTCTTTGATCTCGTCGAGGGACTTCTTGCCGAAGTTCTTGACGGCCAGAAGCTCTTCCTCGCGGCGCATCACGAGGTCGCGCACCGTCTTGATCCGAGCGACCTTGAGGCAGTTGGAGGCGCGG
>Ga0265297_10011098_pt1 | contig 11117 bp, 9 predicted proteins | sample Munlanlwell13791_FD_192502 | JGI IMG/M metagenome (GOLD analysis project Ga0265297, IMG submission 192502) | Leachate microbial communities from a municipal landfill in Southern Ontario, Canada - Leachate well 137-91 | ecosystem: Engineered > Solid waste > Landfill > Unclassified | place...
CTTATATACATCATTATTCATTGCGTTTGCAATAATAGTCATTGACTGGATGATTGAAACGCCGGACCCGAGTAGATTCCCGAGGTTTCGGGAAAATTGAGCCAGAGTTGATTTCTGAATCAGCGTGCCTATAATCGGCATTTTAAGTTTAATTGAATCCCAATAATATTTGCCTGATTTTGTTTTTTTCCATGCTGTAAAAGACACTATAAAAACTATTATTCCGACTGCTATAAACAAGGTATTGTCCTGTAAAAATTTGCTTAAATTAATAACAAAAGAAGTAATTGCGGGCAGTTCCGTTCCTGACTGTGTAAAAAGCTTTGTCATTTGAGGAATAACCATAGTCATCATAAGAAACAAAACAAGGAAAAGAATACAGAAAATAACAACCGGATATGTTAATGCTCCTTTAACTTTTGCTCCTGTTCTTGCATTTTTTTCCGTATCTTTTGCAAGATCTCGGAGGATATCATTTAAATGGCCGGAAACTTCACCGCTCCTTATCATACCTATTTCGGATTCATTAAACACTTCTTTATGTAAGTCCATAGAACCGGAAAGACTTTCACCGGCTTCAATTTTAAATGCCATTTCAGTTATAATTCTTTCAAATTTAGGATTTTTTTTATTCTGATCGGCAAGAGTATGCAGAGATCTGATAATCGGGATGCCGGCTTCAACCATAACAGCAAGAAGCCTAAAGAAAACGGCTTTCTCCTGAGTTTTAACCTTATTCATGTTTATAATAACATCGTTGGCTTTTTTAAATACATCTATAAAAAAGTTACCGGTTTTTTCCTGGCCCGGTGCAAATCTTAATTTGATTTTTTCTTTGCTTAATCCGATATTTAAAACAACTTTTTCCTGATTTTCAAGCGCAGACAATTCCTCAGCTTTTGTAGCCTGTTCTAACGAAAATACTTCTCCCCCTGTTTTTTGTGCAAAATCTTTTGCCTGCTTCATATAAAAATATGATTATTAGTCTTCCATTTTTCTTGCAACCGAATAAACTTCTTCGACGCTTGTTTCACCCTGCAGCGCTTTAATAAGTCCGGCCTGTTCAAGAGTAAGCATGCCGGTTTTCATAGCTATAGCTTCGATTTCGAGCGCGGATTCTCGTTTAAGAATGGCTTTTCGGAGTTCGTTATTCATTTTCATTACCTCGTAAAGACCGATTCTTCCTCTGTATCCTACCCCGTCGCACGCCTCGCATCCTTTTCCTTTATAAAATTTCAAACCCTCAACCAATTTTGGGTCCAGTTTTTCATCCGGATGAACCAAAGAAAAAACTTTTTTAATATGTTCTGCAAGATTAGGATCAAGAGGTTCTTCAACTTTACATTGATCGCATATTTTTCTTACTAGACGCTGAGCAATAATACATTCAAAAGAAGACGCCATTAAAAACGGCTGCACTCCCATGTTGTCTATACGGGTTATTGTCTCTATAGCGCTGTTTGTATGGATAGTAGACAGTACAAGATGTCCTGTCAGCGAAGCTTCAATTGCGGTGTCTACAGTTTCTCTGTCGCGGATTTCTCCGACCATTATAATGTCCGGATCCTGACGCAGAGCGGTTCTCATACCGAAAGCAAAAGTATAATTGATGTCCGGATGCACCTGGCTTTGATTTAATCCGTCCACCTGAATTTCAACCGGGTCTTCGATAGTAAGAATATTAACTTCACTTGTATTTAAGCGGTTTAACGCGGAATAAAGCGTTGTTGTTTTTCCTGATCCTGTAGGCCCTGTATTTAAAATGATACCGTTTGGAGCCTGAAGACTTTCAAGAATATACTGATAAGCTCTTCCCTGTATTCCGAGTTCGGGAAGATCGGGGATTTTTCGGGTTTTATCCTGAATACGCATAACAATCTTTTCTCCGTTAACACTCGGAAGAGTGGAAACACGAAGATCCATTTCTTTTCCCTCGCGAGTAGTTACTGCGGTTCTTCCGTCCTGAGGAATTCTCTGTTCATCGATTTTTAAATTCGACATAATCTTAATTCTGGATACGACCGCCGGATGCATATTTGAAGGATATTCAACTATAATTCTAAGAACACCGTCTATTCTATAACGAATTCTGACAGTATGTTCCTGCGGTTCTATATGAATATCACTTGATCGCATTTCCAAGGCATTGCTTATAGTGCTCAGAACAAGCTGGGGTATGTTGCCTTCGAGGATTGAATTCTGTAATTGCTGTAGTTTTTCTGATGCCATGTCTAGGATTGTGATTTTATATAAGCGTTCATGGAAATATTAAAATTTATTTCATCCTGTCCGCTTGTATTTTCCGAATCGCCTTTTGGCGTAGTAAAATTTATTGTAATTGAATCAATATCAAGAAGTCTTGTGCCTTCGCTTAAAGTTCCGGAGTTCTGAACGAATTGAAGAAATTTGAAAAAATTGTTATACGAACTGTGGATTGTTAACTTAAAAGGAAGCTTTGTATAAGGCATTGCGTCTGCCTTTGTTTGTTTCTGATACTGAAGATTTGAAATGTTAAAAGGATCTCTAAGCCTGTTATTATCCGTTTCAAATTTTTCCAGTGTTCTTGTAAGGTATGTATGGTTTTCAAAACTTGGAAGAACAAGGTTTATTTCATCATAAATTTGTTTTTTTAACGCGCTGTTTTCTTCATTAACTTTGTTAAGCTCGTTTTGAACCAGTGTATCTTTTTCCGTTAGGGAACTGTGAAGAGTTTCGTTAACGGAAATTTCGTTTCTCATATCAAGATACTTTGAAAGATTAACGTATGTGTAATAAGCCATAAACAGAACTAATGCGGCGGAAAGACCAAAAAATACATTCGCAAGAAGTTTCTTTGATAAAACCAGTTTTGGTATTAATCCTTTTTTAGAAATATTTTTTTCCATATCTTTCTATGTTAATGGGTTTGTAATTTTCCCGTCTGTCTGAATATTAAATTCAATTCTGAATGAGGATGTATAGCCCTCGTCTTCGGATCCGGATTTTGGATAAGATCTGTTATCCACATTTACAAACATATCGGATTTTTCGAGAGCGTCTATAAGGTTTGCGATTAACGAGAACGTGCTGCCGTCATCTTTTTTTACTTTTCCCGAGATAATAATCTTGCCGGATTTTGCATTGAAATCATAAGAATTGTATTGAATTCCTCCGAGTTCTTCATAAAATCCCGTGTTATAAAGTGTATCTACATTCTTTGTAGCTTTTTCGATTTCATTAACAATTTCAGCCCAGTGCATTCTTGTGCTTTTTATATTGCTTAAAACGCTGAATTCATTATTCAGCGTGCTTAAAGCTTCGGTTGTAAGTGCGTACAATTTGGTATCATCAAGAGGCAGATCTGCTTTAATGTCGTCGGTGTTTTTATTAAAGAATGTTGCAAGTTTTTTGTTGTTTATAAGGTTTATTGTGTTTTCATAATCTTTAATCTGAGACTTGATTAAATCAGTCTGATCTTCTTTTTTTAGTTTTGCCAGTTCAGCGGATAATGTTTTTTTAAGTTCATCCGTAAATGTTTGTTCAGGTATTCTCGATGCCGTCTTTGGTTCCTTCCAAACGCTAAGTGCATTTTCATATGTAAGCAGAATATTGCTCTGAAGATCAGTTGTTGATTTAACTCCCTGAACGCTTCTTGCAGTTGAATATGAGTCCGAAAGGTAGCTCAGCTGCTGAAGATAAAAGTTAAGCAGAAGATAGTTTTTTTGATTAATTGCAGTCTGCATTGTAATAATATCCGTCCTTGAATTGTTTAGCCTCTGGATTGTATTGGGGCCTCTAATGCCGGCTAAAAGATCAAATTTAGGATTCATTTCGGCATAAAAGAAACCAAGTATGGCAAGCGAAACGCATGCCAGTGAAATAAACAGTGTCATCGCAAGTTTAAAAGTTTTTTTTGAAGGATCGTAAGAGCCGGTGAGCTTTGTTTGAAGCTCCGGTATAGGTCCTAAAATATTGTCCTGTTTTTTTGCTTCTTTAGCTTCTTTTGCAAAAACGCCCGTAATAATATCACTTTTAAGTTCTTCGTTTTTAGGCGTTGTTGGTTTTTCAAATATGTTTGTATAAACATTGCCGGATTCTTCCTGCTTCGCAGGTTTTTTTGCGACTTCCGGTTTAACCTTAGCAACTGCAGGTGCCGGAGTCATAGAGGAAAGTTTAGACGAATCCTGGGCAGGTTTTGTTGCTTGAGGCGTGGATATTTTAATATCCTCTTTGAGGTCGAAAGTTTTAGGTTCTTCCTTCTTTAAATTAAATAATGACATATATTTTTGTTTTTTGTTTATTTTTCTATTTATTTTATCACATTTTGACCATTAGAGTCAAAGGTTTAACCTGAGGTTACCTGTAGTTATAAGTTACCAGGTACGTTGACCCTACCAGGTATATGGCACCTAACGGATATATATTAAAAAACCGCTATACATTTCTGCATAACGGTTTTTCTTCAAGTGAGATGCTTGTGTCGCCCCGCCTTAGCGGGACAAATTTGCCCAAACGGGCAAAGACTATTTTAATTCAACAGTTGCACCGGCTTCTTCTAATTTTTTCTTCATTTCTTCAGCTTCTTTTCTTGGTACACCCTCTTTTACCGGCTTTGGTGCGCCGTCTACTAAGTCTTTAGATTCTTTTAATCCAAGACCTGTTAATTCACGAACAACCTTGATAACAGCAACTTTTTGTCCACCTCCTGATACTAGAACAACTGCACAGTTTTCGCTTTCAGCTTCTGCAGCAGCACCTGCGGCACCGCCGGCAGCTGGAGCACCTGCCATCATTACAGGAGCAGCGGCTGATACGCCGAACTTGTCCTCCATAGCTTTTACAAGATTAGCAAGATCCAAAACAGATAACTTCTCAACCATAGTGAGAATTGTTTCTGCATCCTTGCTGAGTTCAACTTTTGTTTCGTCAGACATACGTTTTAATAGTTAGGAATAAAATTAATATATTAAATGCGGTTATTTCCGCTAATTGACTCGACTTATGCGCCTTTTTCCATTTTTTCTTTATAAGCGCTGACAACTCCAACAAAGTTTCGAAGTAGTGCATACAATACACCATGGAAATTGCTGACCGGAGCTTTCATAGAACCCACAAGCCTTGAAAGAAGTTCCTGTCTGCCCGGTAATTTTGCAAGAACCATAGTTTCTGCTTTTGTAAGTGCGCGTCCTTCCATCAATGCGCCAAGAAGCTGAATCTGTTCGTGAGTTTTTGAGAAATCGTACAAGATTTTTGCTGCTGCAACTTCGTCTCCTTGAGAGAAAGCTGCACCGACCTGACCGGTAAAAGATTCGTCAGGAATGTCCTTAAAACCCGCTTTTGCAGCTGCAATTTTAATCAAAGTCTTTTTTGCAACCTTGAATTTGCAGTCCTTAGCGGCAAGCTGTCTTCGAAGAGTGCTGATGTCTTTTACGCTTACACCCTTGTAGTTAGTAAAAACTACGGACTTCGCGTCATTAAAATAAGTATCAAGATCCTTTAGAATGTCCGCCTTTTTTTGCTTTGTTACCGGCATATTATATGTTGTTAAAAAAACCGCCTCAAAGACTATCGAGACGGATAATTGTGCCTGGAGGCTTGCGCCTTTTTGGCTTAAATTACCGGTTTGAATGTCTCGGCAGGGTTTGGATTTTATAGCCCGTTAGCGGGCGAACCTGCTGTCTTTGACAGGAGACAGTTTACTGATTTTGGAGGCAGAGTCAATAAATTGAATTAATATTAATAAAATATACTTGACAAAACTATATTTATGTACTATTGTATAAATGTTTAAATATTATTAACCATAATTGATTATGGAAAAGCGCCACGTCGATAATCAGAAAAACCAACCTTTAGAAATCATCAAGAAGCTTGGAAGCGATAAAAATCCTAAAATCCTGACTCAAACAGAAGTACATTTGAATGATCAAAAAAATGCTGTTAGCGAAGTTATGCAGGGAGTTTCCCCAACGGTAAAAGAATTAAGAGATGCTGCTGAAGCAGTATCCGGAAGTATTTCTATGCTTGATAGAGGTAATAATAAAAAGTTAATTTCAAGGGATACAATGCAGAGAATAAATGCAACTTCCCAAAGATTAATAGAATTATTAGGATTAGAGGCGCCTGCAACTTTAAAAGGTTTAGATAGATTAGATGCTGTTTTGACTGAAGTGAAAAATTTGGAAAATAGTTATTTAAATACAACAGTCATAGAAAACAAGAAAGGAATTGAACAATTATCATTGACACTACTAGGAATTGAAGCAGATATCAGTGACAAGATATTTTAATTAATCGTTTGTTTAAAGCCTGTACTTGTTACAGGCTTTTTTTTATATCTTATTATTTGAAAACGTTAAAAAAGAATTTTCCGGATTTCGACTTGACCAGATTTTATGATTTTAGAAATTTTTCGAATTTGAATGATTTGAAAAGTTAAATTGGTTTTGAATGAGAAATTTTCCATCAGACAATTTTTAATTGGATTTTGATGAGAATTTTGAACGTAAAATAGCTATTAATTTTCAATTGGATCGTTGTGCGAATTTTAATTGTTGTATAATGCTATATTTGGCTATTGTAAGCCACTTATCGTTTGAAATCAAGTAGGTTTTTCAGGTAGGATTTTGATGTAAAAATCATTCAAAATTTAACCAAATATTTATGAACAAAATGGTCGTTTCAAATCAAGATAAATCATCACAGATAAAATTATCCGGACTTCAGGTTTCTAATTATTCTTTTTCAAAGCTTGGTCCGGCTGGAATCAAACAGCTTTCTGACAAAGAACTTTATGAATATTGCCGTACAGCAGGTCTTTCGGCCAGACACTGGGCACGAAGGTTTGTTGCCGCCCTTCCGGAGGTCGCGCGCCGCCATCTTTATCTTAAATATAAGTTTCGTTCGATTCATGAGTTCGCATCAAAAATGGCCGGTTTCAGTCATAAAATGGTTAATGAGACTCTCCGGATTAATGAAAAATTCAAGGATTTTCCGAAAATGAAAGAGTTGATCGGCGAGGTGGGAATCAGCAAATTAAAAGTTGTTGCATGCATTATTACAACACAAACGGAACAGTTTTGGGCTGCGAAAGTTGTGGACATGTCGCGTCCGGCACTTGAGGTTTTAGTGAGAGAAATAAGAAAAAACGAGGAGGAGAGGATAATTGATGAAAATTCTTCCAGTTCAAATAGCGCGGAAGGGGCGAGTAATATTCAAACATTGGAAAACCAGGAAAACAATCCGCAAATATGTCCAAAATTCCCATGGGAGCCGGAAAACAAGGAGAGAGAAAATGAGAATGAGGATGAAAAAGAGGGAATGGCGATATTCAGAAAAGCTCAGACAAATGAGCAAACCGGGATGTTCGAAAAAGAATTTCAGGATGCGGAAATCGTCAAGGATCGATTTTCACAAAAGAATAAAAAAGCCTTTGTTATCCACATTGATGATGATACCGAATTCAGGCTTCGAAAATTTAAGCTCAATCTTGAAAAAGAGAAAAAACAGGTTCTGGACTGGAATAAGACGCTTAAAGAAATGGTGGAAAGAGCGGAGAAATAAAGATCGCGATTCGGGAAACAGGGAAGTCGATTGAAAGCTAAGGTGAAACAAATAATATGTTGTACTCAATCTTGCTTTTTGCTATTACTACACAGGTGATAGACAGATTTTAAATTTGCACGAGAATATCATGTTAGAAAATATTGAACAAATCATCACGCAGTTTCTTAAGAATTCCGCTGAGTCAGGCGCTAAACCGCTTCTTGTGATTCTAGGTCCGACTGCTTCCGGTAAAACATCTTTTAGCATTAAACTAGCCAAAAAGTTTAACGGGGAGGTGATTTCGGCTGATTCAAGGCAGATTTATAAGTATATGGATATCGGTACCGCCAAGGTTAAAAATAATGAAACCGATGGAATTCGTCATTATATGATTGATGAAGTTGAACCTGATCAGGAATTTACGCTTGCCGATTATGTGAGAAAGGCGAAATTCCATATTGAGGAAATTTTGAAACACGGAAAGCTTCCGATTTTAATAGGAGGAACCGGCTTATATATTAGAGCAATATGCCAGAACTATAATATTCCTCATGTTGCTCCAAATTATGAATTGCGCGAACAGCTGGAAAAGGAAATTCTGGAGAACGGTGAGGATGCGGTTTTTCAAAAACTGGTTGAACTTGATCCTGACGCGGCTGCGAGGATTCATCCGCATAATCATGTTTATGTAATCCGTGCGATTGAAATTGCATTGTCGGGAATGAATAAAAGGAACATGCAGGGCGAAAGTGAATATAATGTTTTAAAACTCGGAATGGACTGGGAAAGAGAACGACTTTACAGCCGAATTGATGCGCGTGCAAAGAACCAGATTGATGAGGGACTTATTAATGAAACTAAAACGCTTTTGGAAAAAGGTTATACCACGAAATTACCTTCGATGTCGTCGCTTGGCTACCCTGAAATTTCAGCTTACTTAAATGGCGATATTTCGCTTGATGATGCCTTGAAAATGATTCAGCAGAACACCAGGAATTATGCTAAAAGGCAGTTAACTTGGTTTAGGAACGAACCTAATGTACTATGGGTGCCGGGAGAGAAAATCACCGAGTAATTTACATTAGTTTTTATGTCAGTTTTAGGAAAAAAATGGGTGATAAAAAACGCTGATGATACAAGCGGGGTTCTTGATAAAATCTGTGAAAACAGAGGGCTTTCTGATCCTGATGATTTAAGAGAATTTTTGAATCCCGACCTTAAAGATCTGCATGATCCTTTTTTGTTTAAAGGGATGAAAAGGGCTGTAGAAAGGGTGGAAAAAGCAGTAAAAAACAATGAACGTGTAATTATTTACGGCGATTATGATGTTGACGGGATTTCGGGTTCGGCAATTTTATATTTAACGCTACAGCATCTTGGTGCGCAGGTTTCGTACAGGCTTCCTCACAGAGTTGATGACGGTTACGGTCTGAATGATAAATTTATTAATGAGTTTGAAAAAATCGGAGTAGGGTTGGTTATAACTGTTGACTGCGGAATTTCGAATTACAAACAGGTTGAACTTGCCAAGCAAAAGGGAATTGACGTGATTATTACGGATCATCATACTATCCCTTTAAAATATCCCGAAGCAGCATATGAAGTATTGCATCCGTGCAGAGAAGGCGGGGAGTATCCGTTTAAAGGGCTTACCGGTGCGGGTGTTGCATTTAAGTTCGCACACGCGCTCCTTTCGCGAGACGGACATGAGGAAAAAGATAATGAGTTAATTTTTGCATTGTTGGATCTTGCAAGCCTTGGTACTGTAGCGGATTTAGGGCCTCTGGTAGGGGAAAATCGCTTGATAGTAAAAAAAGGTCTGGAGCTTTTGCCTAATACTAAGTGGGAAGGATTAAAATTTTTGCAGGAAATTGCCGGAGTAAAATACACGGAACAAGTTAATTCTTCCGTGATAGGATTTCAGATTGCTCCCAGAATAAATGCTGCCGGAAGAATTGATTCTCCGTATTTTGCTTTGCAGTTGTTAATTCAGAACGGCGACAGCGAGACTGCGCAGAAGCTTGCAAATAAACTGGAAGAATTAAACAGAAAAAGACAGGATATGCTTCATAAAGCTGTTGAAGAAGCCGAAACAAGAGTCACAGAAAAGTTCGCAAAAGACGGCGAGAGAAATATTATTATCGAACATGATAAATACTGGCACTCGGGAATAATAGGTTTGATTGCCGGAAGACTCGCAGATAAATACTGCAGACCTGTTATAATCCTGCAGGATTTCGGTGAATATCTGGTTGCATCTGCGAGGAGCACTGATTTTTTTAATATTGTTGAGGCTATTACAAAATTTTCAAAATATCTGGATCATTTCGGAGGGCATGCACAGGCCGCGGGATTTAATATCAAAAAAGAAAATCTTGAAAATTTTATTAAAGAAATTTCGGATTTTGCGGATGAATCATTGAAAAATACAGAACTAAAGCCGACTCTTTCGATAGACTGCGAAATTAAACCAAACGAAATAAACTGGGATACTCTGGGCTTTATTGAGTCTTTGGCTCCGTTCGGCGTTGCAAACGAAAACCCTACTTTCATACTTAAAAATATTTCACTTAAAAATTCACGACCCGTTGGCAGAGATAACAAACATATGTCGCTCGAAATTGATACAGGCGATAATATAATCCGCGGAATAGCTTTTAATATGGGCAAATATGAAAATTTTGCGCGAGAGCATAAATCGTTGAATCTTATTTGCAAGCTTGAAAGAAATTCCTGGAATGGAAACGAGTCAATTCAGATTTCCGTTTTGGATTTGGATAAAGCCGATTAAACCAGCTATTGATTTAACTGCATAAAAGGTGTTATTTTGACTGCCATCAATTTTTAATATTTCTACTTAATTGACACGAAGAAGAAAATATTATATAATAATACGAATTGATTAGAAAAAAATGGCCGGAACACAACTACAAACACAGATAATTCAGTTAATTCAGAAAAGCGAAAAAATTCTGATACTGCCTTCGAATCCGCCTGACGGAGATTCCATCGGTTCGGCTCTGGCTTTATTTTTAGCCATAAAGAAGTTGGGCAAAGAAGCTACGGTAGTTTGTGCGGATCCGGTGCCGGAGGCTATACAGTTCCTTCCTACAACAAATATTATTGAAAACAAACTTGTAACTTCAAATGATTTTATTGTTACGCTCGATTGTACAAAAACGAAGCTGGATACAATTAAAACCGATCTTCAGGACAATAAAGTAAATATTATCATCTCAACAAAACAGGGGACTCTTGGAGAGAAAGAGGTTTCTTTCCATTACGGACCTTCAAAATACGACCTTATAATAGTGGTTGATGCCGGTGATTTAATGCAGCTTGGAAAATTATACGAGGATAATGCGGGACTTTTTACGCAGCTTCCGGTAATAAACATTGATCATCATGTTTCAAACAACCATTTCGGTAAAATTAATTTTGTCGATATAATGGCTTCTTCTACAACAGAACTTATAATCCCGATTTTAGAGGAACTGTCAAAAGTAACAGGAAAAGAATTAATTTCCGAAGATGTTGCAACACTTCTGCTTGCAGGTATTATTACGGATACGGGCAGTTTTCAGAACGCTAAC
>Ga0265297_10011100_pt1 | contig 11114 bp, 8 predicted proteins | sample Munlanlwell13791_FD_192502 | JGI IMG/M metagenome (GOLD analysis project Ga0265297, IMG submission 192502) | Leachate microbial communities from a municipal landfill in Southern Ontario, Canada - Leachate well 137-91 | ecosystem: Engineered > Solid waste > Landfill > Unclassified | place...
TTGTTTTCAAGAAGTTCCCGCAAGCGCAAGGCAATCACTTGCGCTTCCTCCTGCGGGTGGTCAAGCGTCAGGCGAACCAGTCCTGCCGCCGCGCTTTTATCCAGTTTTCCGCGCAAGTCGCGCCACGCGTCGGTTGAACCGGCGGGACGCATTGCTTCGCTCAACAACCTGACGCGCGGAGAACGCGAACGGGGAGAAGAGGAAAAATCGGCAACCTCTTTTCTCTCGACGCCCATTTTTCCGAGCAGCTTTTTCATGCTGCATTGCGGATGCGTATCGCCGACGTCCGCCCACGCTTCGTTGTCAATGTCGCGATCAAGTCCGGGCAAGACGATGGCGCCAAGGGGCAGTTCCGCAATTGCGTTCAGCAAATCGGCAGTAGCGGGAACCGAGCCGGTGGAACCTGCGGCGATAACAGGAAACTTCGGCGGGTTTTTGCGCCACGCTTCTATTTGCGCCGCGCAGACGGCGTTCCGACGCAAAGCGGGGTCTTGGCATTCTTCCGCTTCCAGAATTGCCGGCCAGTGTTTTGTGACGATTTCAAGAAACCGGAGAGTCTGCTCCCAGTGTATGGCGAATTCCTGTTTCTCGACCAGCTTAGGCAGTTCGTTGATATCGCTTCCTTCAATCTGAATCTGATCGAGAAAACGAGCCAAAGCATCGGCGGCCAAAGCGGCTTGATCCCACGACAATGTCGCATCGCGACGTTTCACTTGCTGCGTCAGAAGCATCAACCGTCTCATCGGCGCGAGGGCAGGAGGTTGATCGGGGCTTTCTTCGTCGGCAAAAGATATGTCGTCCTCGTCAATGTCGCCTAAAGGGCGAAGACGGGGCAACAAGACCGGCTTGCCGTCGGCACACTTGGCAAACGCGGCTCCCAAAGAACGGCAAGCGCGGCGGGTGGGTAAAAAGATCAAATATTTCGATAACTTAAACCCATCTCCCCCTGTTCGCCGCCAAACTTCCGCCGCCAGCGTATCAAGGAACGGCAAATCGGGTTCTATGGTGAAGACGTTCTTCACACGCTCCATCCTTTTCCGGATGCCAGCAAGTCGTTGGCGTCGCGCAAGTCTTCGGGGGTGCCGACGTGATAGCACGAGCCGTCATGTTCGATGCCGTAAAGCCGCCCTCGCTCTTCGGCCTCGTCCCAAACAACATTGTTGGAAAATATTTTTGCAGGAGGGGAAGCAAATAATTCGGGTTTCAGAATTTGCGCCGAAAGCATCACGAAAGGCAAAGGTTTCGGCAGGTTCTTACGCCGCAGCTGCCCATTGCTTTCCATCGTAAAGTCGCCGTCCGGCAAAAAGCCGCGCGCCTTGTTTGTTTGCATAACCAATAATAAAGTATCCATCGTATCGGGATTCCACGCCTCTCGCATACGGGCGAGACTCGGCGTTTTTCCGTCGGTCCACGGCAGATCGGCATTAAGAGCGAAAAACGGCAATCCGTCGAAATACGGCAACGCTTTCGCGATGCCGCCGCCCGTGTCGAGCAGCTCTTCCTCGCGCGAGATGACGATTTCAATATCGTTCCTCGATCTCAGATAAGCTTCGATCTGCTGAGCCAGATAGAAAGTGTTGACGACGGCGCGTTTCACCCCTGCCGCGACAAGCTTGTCGAGCGCGAGATCGAGCATCGTTTTTCCGCCGACCGTCTGCAACGGCTTGGGCTTCGTCAGCGTCAAAGGGCGCATACGCACGCCGTGCCCTGCGGCAAGAACCATGGCGGTGTCAGAGATCGGCTTTGTCATCGCTAAGGAGTCCGTCAAAATTATCCACCCATTCTTTTACCGGAAGCAAATAGGGCTCTTTTAAAACATGCTCTATATGATGCCGGATTCGCGGCAGAAAGGCGAATTTGTCGCATCGCCCGGTTTTAAAGGACAAACGCGCGATGATGCCGAGAATGCGCATATGGCGTTGAGCCGACAGTATAGTGCAGGCGCGCAGCAAAGCGGATTCCATAAGAGAGCATCGCGCGATGCCAAGATAATGGGCAACAACGTCGGGCAATAAGGCAAACCCGCCGTCGCGCCGGACTTCCTCGCACAGCGACGCAAGATCGTAGGCAATGGGGCCGATGCCCGCATCCTGAAAATCCAGAACGCCCAGTTCAGAGTCCGGTAAATCCATCAAATTATCAGGCATATAATCGCGCATAAGCAGGCTTTTCGGCAAACCCTCAAGGGGTTTCAAAACGGATTGCCAGGCGGCGCGGAAGTCTTGGCGCTCTTCATCCGACGCCTCGCGCCCCAAAGAGATCAAAAAATACGCGTCGAGAAAAAGCTCAACCTGTGTCGTAAAAAGCTCCGCATCGAATATAGGCAAATCTGAAACTTTATGTGCGGCAGAATCAAATCCCCGGTGAATCTGCGCTAAAACCTCGGCGGCGCGCAGAAAATACGGCAACGGCGGCTCTCCCGCATCCAGCAAAGCGCCGACATTGCGCGTTCCGAAATCCTGCATCAGAACAAGGCCGCGTTCGCCGTCGGCGGCATAGATTTCCGGCGCTTTGACGCCAAGGGAACGAAGAATTTTTGCCGTTGTAAGAAATTGCGGCGTTTTCTGATCTTCATCGGCATCCATAAGAAAAGCCGACTCGCCGGAATCTTTTGTCAGGCGCGCATAACGACGCGTCGAAAAATCGCCGTCCAGAGCCTGCGCGCGCGCGTTTCCCCACCCATGATGGTCGAGAAAGGCGGCAATGTCGAGCGGGCGAGAAGACATGGGGCAGATACCGGAACGCTCAAGAAAACAAGGGGATTATCATCCCGAAATACCGACTAAAAGTGCTTGTGCAGCATAGACTAATCTCTTAACCTGTCGGCCTGTTTGATTCAACACGGGATTTCTAATCAATGATCGGAAGCTTAACGCGGTGTCTATGCGCGGCGGCGGTTTGCGCAAGCGTGCTTTGCCTTTGCGCGGGACAGGCCGAAGCTCGCGTCCCTCAGGGCGCCGTAGCGGCTCCGGAGGCGTCGGCCTCAAAAATTAACGATATCCGCGTCGAAGGCATTCAGCGGTTGGAAGCCGAAACGGTCGTTTCTCACTTAAGTCTCGGCAAAGGCGACGACGCAAGCCCGGAAAACCTCGATGCGGCTCTGAAATCGCTTTTTGCGACGGGGCTGTTTGCCGATGCGTCGCTTTCGATGGAAGGCGGCACGCTCGTCGTCAAAGTCGAAGAAAACCCGATTCTCAACCGCGTGACTTTCGAAGGCAACGATGCCATTTCGAAGGAGGACTTGGAAAAAGAAGTCCAGCTTAGATCGCGCATGGTCTATACCCTTCCGCGCGTCGAGCGCGACGTGCAGCGGATTCTCAGCCTTTACCGGAGCTCGGGGCGTTTTGCCGCGTCCGTGGAGCCGAAAATCGTCAAGTTGGAGCAAAACCGCGTTGATCTGGTCTTCGAAATTACCGAAGGCGAGCGCACCGGCATCCGCAGCATCAAATTTGTCGGTAACGACCATTTTTCCGAAGGCGAACTGCGCGAAGCGATCAGCACGCGCGAAAGCGCGTGGTGGAGGCTTTTGTCCGCGTCGGATTATTATGACGCCGATCGCATGAATTACGACAAGGAACTGTTGCGCCGGTTTTATCTGAACGAAGGCTATGTGGATTTTCGCGTTACGTCGGCCGTTGCGGAACTGACGCCCGAACGGGACGATTTTTTTATAACGTTCTCGGTTGAAGAAGGGCCGCGCTATAAATTCGGCAAAGTCAACGTGACCAGCGAGATTAAAGGCCTCGATGGGGAAACGCTCAACAGCTATTTATCGACGCAAAAAGGCCAATGGTATAAAGCGGATGCCATCGAAAAATCGGTGACGAAGCTGACCACGATGCTGGGCGACCGCCAGTATGCCTTTGCGACGGTCGTTCCCGATGCGCAGCGCAATAAAGAGTCTAAAACGGTTGACCTGGATTACATCGTCAAGCAAGGCGCTCGCGTTTATGTCGGGCGCATAGACATCAACGGCAACACAAGCACTGTTGATAAAGTCATTCGCCGCGAAATGAAATTGGCCGAAAACGATCCCTTCAGCAGCACGGCTTTGCGGAAATCCGAACAAAAACTGAAAGACCTTGGCTTCTTCTCCCAGGTCAAGGTAACTCCCGTTGACGGCGCGCAGCCCGATCGCGCGGATATCAGGGTGGATCTGAAGGAAAAATCGACGGGCGAAGCCATGATTGGCGGCGGGTATTCATCCACCGACGGCCCGTTGGGAAGCTTCAGCGTCAGCGAACGTAACTTCATGGGGCGCGGGCAGGATATGCGGTTCGGAGCGACTGTTTCCGGCCGTACCAAGCAAATAGATACCAGCTTTACCGAACCCTATTTCCTCGATCGCAACCTGTCGGCGGGCGTGGACTTGTTTGCGACCAAGACCGACAATCAGGATGCGAGTTCATACGACATCAACAGCGCCGGAACGACATTGCGTTTGGGGTATCCGTTATCCGAAGAAATTCGCCAGAAGGTGAACTACAGCTTCCATGCCGACGAAATAACGAACGTGCCGACAACGGCCTCTCTCTATATCCGCGATCAGGAAGGGACGTCGACGACGTCCTCGATCGGACAGTCGCTGATCTACGATACCCGAGACAGCAAACTCGATCCGACCTTGGGCTTTGTCACCCACTTTGACACCGATGTGGCAGGCTTGGGTGGCTCGCGCAAATGGTTCCGCGCCAAAGTCGGCGGTACGCAATACTATCCGCTGGCGGATGACTGGATCCTGAGCGGTCTTGTCGAAGGGGGCAAGATTTGGGCCATATCGGGCTCGACGAAAGTCAACGAACGCTTCTTCATGGGCGGCGATAACTTGCGCGGGTTTGAATATTCCGGCATCGGTTCGCGCGATTTGTCGGGCACATACAAAGACGCTCTGGGCGGCACATACTTTGCGCGCGGAACGGCCAATCTATCCATGCCGATGCCTGTTTCTCCGGAATTAGGCTTCAAGGCGCATGTGTTCTCGGATGTCGGCATGCTCGGCAAGCCGGATCAGGATACGATTGCAGGCACGACCGTCGCTTACGACGACAGCCTGCATATGAGCGTCGGCATAGGCTTAACATGGGACTCGCCTTTAGGCCCCATTCGCTTGGATTATGCCGAACCGCTTTTGTATAAATCCTTTGATAAAAAGCAAAGCATACACTTCAGTTTCGGAACGAAGTTTTAAAGCCCTTCATGGTGTCGAAGGATGAAACGGGAGCCAAAAATGCTGTCGGTGGCCATTGCAGGATTGGGAACGGTTGGCGCGGCTTTGGTGCGTCAATTGCGGCAACACGCCGATTTGATCGCGTCGCGGGCGGGCCAGCCTATCGTCATTAAAGCTGTTTGCGCGCTCGCCAAGCCATCCAGACGTCAATGCGATCTGTCCGGCATTCGTTGGATTGCCGACCCGCGCGGCCTCGCGGCTCTTGCGGACGTCGATGTCGTTGTCGAGCTTATGGGCGGGGCGGACGGCGCCGCGCTTCAACTGGCGCGGTCCGCGCTTGCGAACGGCAAGCATTTGGTGACGGCCAACAAAGCGCTTATCGCCAAGCACGGCTATGAGCTTGCAAAGCTGGCGGAAAAGAACGGAGTCCAATTGTCGTTCGAAGCGGCTGTGGCGGGCGGCATCCCCGTCGTAAAAACGCTGCGCGAGGGCTTTGCGGGAGACAAGATTGACAAAGTTTCCGGCATTCTCAACGGCACCTGCAATTATATCCTGACGCGGATGCGCGAAGAAAAACTTTCCTTCGCGGCGGCGCTTGCGGACGCGCAGAAGCAGGGCTATGCCGAGGCCGATCCTGCCGCCGATATTGACGGCCCCGATACGGCCAACAAGCTCGCCATTCTGACGGCGCTTGCCTTTGGGGTTAAGCCCGATCTTTCTTCCGTCCGCGTCGAAGGCATACGCAGGATTACGCCGCTCGATCTTCGGTTTGCGGAAGAACTCGGATACCGCGTCAAATTGCTGGGAACGGCAAGGCAAACGCCACAGGGGATCGAACAAACGGTAGGGCCCTCCCTTATTCCGGAATTATCGCCGCTTGCGGGCGTAAGCGGAACGCTCAATTGCATCTTTATAAACGGACGCTTTGTCGGCCCCATAACGCTTGTGGGGCGCGGCGCCGGAGGCGAGCCGACGGCCAATGCGGTAACGGCGGACATCATGGACATCGCGCGGGGCGAAAGAGGATTTGCCTTTTCCTCGCCGGCCTCGCGCTTGCGTCCGCTCAAAGCGGGCAAGACGCAGCCGATGCGCTATTACATGCGCCTGCAGGTGCAGGACAGGCCGGGCGTGGTCGCGGACATCGGCAAAATTATGCGCGACGAGTCTCTTTCCTTTGAATCCCTGATTCAAAGGGGCAGATCGCAAATGAAGTCCGTGCCGGTCATCGTTACGACGCACGCGGGCGATGCGGACGCCATGAAACGCGCCGCCAAAAAGATCGCCAAGCTTTCGACAGTGACGGAATTCCCCTGCCTGATGCCGATGGAGGATATATAAATGATGTCTAAACTTCTCTTTTCATTGCTTCTTTCGATTTTTCTTATGCCGTCTATCGCGAGCGCCGAAACGCCCGCCAAAATGCCCGCGCCCGTGATAGCGATTGTGGACATGCAAAGAATTCTGCAAGAGTCATCGGCGTCGAAAAGCGTCCAGAAACAACTGGAGGCGCAGCGGTCAAAATTCCAGAATGAAATTGAAAAAGAAGAAAACAGCCTGCGCCAGGCCGAACAAACGCTTTCCAAGCAACGCACGCAGTTATCCGCCCAGGACTATTCCGATCGCGAACAGCAGTTGCGGCAGCGTTTTTCGGCTGTCGAAAACCACGTTCAATCGCGCCGCAAGGTTCTGGATAAATCTTACGCCGACGCCATGAATGCGGTGCGCGAAGCGTTGCTCGATGTCGTGAGCAGCGTCGCGCGCGAACGCGGGGCAAACCTCGTTATCGTCAAGCAACAGGCTTTATGGACAGATCAGCCTTTGGATATTACGGATGTCGTCCTCCAGCGTCTTGATGAAAAGATGCCCAAGATTGACATCGCGACGCCAACCATGAAGCCGGAAAAATGAAATCCGGCAATCCGACAGCTGCGCTTCTGATTATCGGCAACGAAATTCTGTCGGGACGCACGCCGGACGCCAACCTGAACGCTGTTGCCAAAAAGCTCGGTGCGGCGGGGATTCCGTTAAAAGAAACGCGCGTCGTTCTCGATGTCGAAGCCGACATCGTGAAGGCAATAAAGGGGCTGCGGAAACGCTATACGTATGTCTTTACGACAGGAGGCATAGGCCCCACCCACGACGACATTACGGTTGACGCTGTCGCGGCGGCCTTTGGCCTTCCGGTCATCGTGCATCCGAAAGCGCGGAAGCTGTTGGTTTCGCATTTTGGGAAAGAAAACCTGACGCCGGCGCGGTTGCGCATGGCGCGCGCGCCCAAAGGAGCCTCCCTGATCGAAAACCCTGTCAGCGACGTGCCCGGCATAAAGATCGAAAACGTTTATATGCTTGCAGGGGTTCCGGAAATCATGCGGGGCATGATAGATAGCGTTATTGCGGATCTGCAGCACGGTCCCTTGATGCATAGCGTGACCGTATCGGGGCTGGTTCGCGAAAGCGTCGTTGCCGACGACCTTCGCGAGATAGCGGCGCGGTATCCTGCCGTCAATATTGGTTCCTATCCGTGGGTAAAGAAGGAAAAGTTCGGCACGTCCCTTGTTGTGCGAGGGCTTTCCGCCAAAACCGTCAAGCAAGTCGCAAGCCTGCTGATGGCGCTCATGAAAAAATATGGAGTCAAACCCAGTCTAAGAATTATATAGACTCTTGCTTTTCAGGTTCGGCGCCTTCCTTGCTTTTTTCCGCTCCGTTCGGTGCGGGCTGCGCTTCAGGATTGGCAGGGGGCTGCGCTTCCGGCGTTAGCATGTCTTGTTTAATGCCCATGTTTTCCAAAGCGGCGGGCATATTGAAGAGCGGGTTTTTGCTGCCCGGGCCGACGTTTTTATAAACCAGCGCAAGGGCAAGAAAAATCGCGAGCCACAACGTGATATTGCGCAGAATCCGCCCGCGGTTAGAGGCAAAAATGCCGGGCGAGATAAAAAGCAGCAAAACCATCGAGACCAAAGCGGTCAACATCAGCGTTGTGTTTGACATAAAGGGTTTCCTCAAAAGAAAAAGCGGAAGAGAGACTTTTTCTATACATCGGTTAAGGCCTTATTTGCAAGGAAAGGAAATCAAAAGGGTATGGCGTAAGGATTTTTGCGCAGATTTTTGCCTTGCCAGGGCTTTGCGCGAAGAACGCTTTTGTCTCCGGCGATAAACTTTTTAACTTCGGCGGATACGCGGTCAATAACGTCCGTCCAATCGCCGGGTTTTTTCTGTCGGAACAAGCGCGCCGAGCCATACCATGGGCTGTCCTCGCGCTCCAAAAGCCAGCGCCAGTCGCTGTTAAAGGGCAACAGGACAAAAACCGGCTTCCCCAAAGCGCCCGCCAGATGCGCCGTCGCCGTATCGACGGAAATGACAAGATCGAGCTCGCCGATAAGGGAGGCCGTGTCGGAAAAGCTGTTTAATTCCGGCGCGGCATCGAAAATATCGGTGACGGCGACGTTTTCAGGAAGGTCTTTTTGCATAGAGACGAAATGGTCGGCTCCGCAAGAAAGAAGGGGCTGAATAAATCTGAAATCAATAGACCGCGCCGCATCGTTTCGATAATTGGCGTTACCGGCCCAGACGAGGCCGATGCGCGGCAGAGGAAGCTTCTTCAGCCGTTTGCGCCATAAAGCGCCGTCGGGCGCCGTCAAATAGGGAGCAGGCGGTATATCGTTCAAGCGCGTTCCGAAGAAATAAGGCAGGCTCGACAAACGGCATCGCGCTTTTGCCAAAGGCTCGCGCGTATTTTCCGAAAAGATGCCGACGGCGGGGAAATTTTTCTCGCATAAAGCGACAAGCGTCGGGCGCACGCGAAGCGTCAGGTATTCCGCGCGTTTGAACAGCAAGGGGATGTAACGCAGAAATTGGATGGCGTCGCCCAAACCCTGATCTTCATAAAGCATAAGGGCGGATAATTTTTCTCCTTGCCAAAGCGGCAGGTTGCTTGTGTCCGGAGAAAGATCGGGACGTTTTTCCCATAAGGCGAGGCCTTCCTCCATATCGCCCATTTGCAGCCGCGCCATGGCCTCGCTGGCATAGGCGTCGGGAAAGTGTGGAAGAAGGGCGCGAACGCGCGCGAAACAAGCCGCGGCTTCTTCGGGGTGTCCCCATGCCCGCAGAATATTGCCCATAAGCAGGGGCGGATAATTTGGGTCAAGCTCTTCGGCCTTGAGCGTTTCTTTGTAAGCGGCGGCCAGGTCTCCCTGTTCGAACAAAAGAGCCCCATAGTTGCCGTGAAAATGAGCGTTGCCGGGCTGCAATCCCAAAGCATGGCCGTAACATATCGCCGCGTCGGCCAGATCGCCGTTGTCTTTCAGTATTTGCCCGCCCATATCCCACGCTGCGGCGAAATCCGGCGCGGCTTCCAGTAATTTTTTAATGGATTGCAAAGCCTCGTCGTTGCGCTTGAGCGCGCGCAAGATAACGCTGCGATTAAAACGCGCCGACAGAAGATCTGGTTTTGCCGTAAGCGCCGCATCAATCCATTGCAATGCAAGTTCGGACTTTCCCTGCTGTTGGGCGATAATGCCCAACATGTGCAGGGCATAAGGCTCATGCGGTTCTGCGGCCAGAATTTCGCAGCATAGACCCGAAGCGATATCGAGTTTTCCCTGCGCATGGGCCTGCGCCGCTTTATCGAGACGGGCCTGAACGGTCGAACTCAGGCGGCCTCCAGCAGGGCATAGGCATACCATTGCGGCAGCGATTTGCCGACAACGTCGACAATCATCGCATGCGCAAGTTCTGCCGTTGGCTCCTCCGCCTTAATGACGGTCCATGCCGCGGGCGTATTGGCGATACGTTGCAGCTCGGGCATAAGCGCCGTGACCGAATCGTTCAGCCCGGCGCGATTGACGGCCTGCATCACGAAAACGTCCCGTGCGGGCAAGACGACGCCGCATCCGGCAACGTGCGATGCGAGCAAAACGTCCTGATCCGTCAAATTCGTTTTGTCGAGGAACATATTGAAATTGCCGACAAAACGAGGTTGCGTAACGCTGGTTCCCTTGTTGGCCGTCAGCAGGCCGCGCATGGGGCTTGCGAAGCCGCAGGCGACAAGAATCTGGAACGCCTCCAGGATTTTTTCAGGATTTTCGCCCTTGCCCGAAGGATGAGCCAAAACATCGCCGACCCCGACGGGCATCAGCGCCATCAGATCGAGAAGCTTGTCATAAAGAGGGCCCGACAGATCGATCATCTTGCCCTTGACGGCGAAGGCGGGCGGAATTTGCTCGCGGGGCACGACGATGCCGTAGGCAAAGCCGCCGAAAAGCTCTGCGGGGCTTGTTGACTGCTCGCAAGGCGTCTTGATCCATATGTCCGAGCGAACCATGCGGTCGAGCGTAAAATCCTTGATCGGTTCATAGAAAGGACTGCTGCGGCACGAAACGATCAAATCTTGGGCTTCTTGGGGGATAACCAGCTCGACATAATTGGAAGTGAGCGTCGCGTCTCCGGCATAGATAAAGCCGCGCGATCCCGCCGCGAGCAGGGAATCGAACGTTGCCGAAGCCGCCGTCGCGCCGTCAAAGAGCGAAAAGAAATCGCGCGGCGCCCTTTTGGCAAGAGCCTTTTCCAAAGCCTTTGCCATATCGGGGCGTTTGTCGAAGAAAGAAGACCCCAGCGTTTTAATTTCGAGCAGGAAATCCTGTTTCTGCTCCGAATCCATTTCAGGCGCCAGCTCCTGCACGAGGAAACGCAAAGCGCCGTCTTCGCGGTCATAGGCGCGATAGGACGTGACGAATAAGCCGTCCGGATTCAGCCGCTTCTGAGCCAGATCGAACAAAGCCAGGCGTTCCTTGGCGGAAAGAGGTTCCTTGCTTTCGTCGCAGCATAAATAATCGAGCATCGGCGGTAAAGACGATCCGTCGGCAATCCGCGCCAGCGTTTCGGAAGGAGAGCCCGTCAGGAAAATGACGTTAAAAGTGCCGCGCTGGGAGGCCATTTCCTCGGCCGCTAC
>Ga0265297_10011101_pt1 | contig 11114 bp, 9 predicted proteins | sample Munlanlwell13791_FD_192502 | JGI IMG/M metagenome (GOLD analysis project Ga0265297, IMG submission 192502) | Leachate microbial communities from a municipal landfill in Southern Ontario, Canada - Leachate well 137-91 | ecosystem: Engineered > Solid waste > Landfill > Unclassified | place...
ATCATCAGAATTAGGGTTATCAGATAAATTACCAGTACGTAATTTCCACAAGTCTATATTTCCTTGAGAACATAGTAATCTATCTACTAACTGTTCTTTACTCATTTCTAAAGAAAAAAGTCCCACAGGTATTTTTTGCGTAGTGGCAATATGTCGTACCATATCTAGTGCTAAAGATGTTTTACCCACACTAGGGCGAGCTGCCAAAATAATTAAATCTGATTTTTGTAAACCAGCTAAAATATTATCCAAACTTTTGAAACCAGTTGGTACTCCTCTCATTTGTCCTTTGTGTTTGTGTAAATCATCAATTCTTTCAAAGGCATCGGCTAATACTCCGCGAATAGGAGTAAAAGTTTGTTTTAAATGTACTTGAGAAACACTGAATAAACTTTTTTGAGCCTGATCTAACAAAGTACCAATATCAGAATCATCTTCTTCATAAGACATTTTTATAATATTATGGGATGCCGACAACAAACGTCTTCTGGTAGCTTTGTGATGAATTATTTCGGCATAATGAACAACACCTGTAGCAGTAGTAACCATATCGGCCAGTTTAGCTAAATAACTTCTACCACCTATATGCTCTAATAATTTTTTTTCTTCTAATCTATTACTTAGGGAAACCAGATCAATTGGATCATTATTTTCAAATAATTCCAAAATTGTTTCATAAATTTTTCCATGAGCATCTTTATAAAAATCTTCTGGATTGATAATATCAGCCACCTTTAACAGAGCTTCTTTATTAAGCAAAATAGAGCCCAGAAATGATTGCTCAGCTTCTAAATTTTGGGGGGGGATTTTTTCAAAATTATCCATAAATTACAGACTGTGAAAAATAAATATGTCAGTTTTTTGGTAGATCAACAGGTGGATTATTATTGTATCTCATAGCTTTTTAATTCGCAAGTGAAAAAAGGGGACTGTTTGGGGGTAAAGTGTGAATTAAATAGAATTAGACTTTTAGGCTTATTTATAGTACTATTTATATAGTAATATGCTCAAAAAAATACTCGGGATAATAATTCTCTCCATTTTATCATATTTTCAGATGTCTATTTGGCAACTACCAGCTGTAGGTTGGTTTTTTTTGTGTTTGTATCTTTTGATCACTTATAGGGGTTTTTACTTAGTATTAGTTAGAATTTTTGATTTATCTGTAAATATTTATACAAAACTTTTAGGAGCATTTTGTAGTCTTTTTGTTCTGGGATTATGGCTTTCCTGGCCATTATTTTTCAATTATTTTCAAAATGAAGTTATTGCTTTAATATTTTTGATGAATGGGTTAGTTTCACTAGGAGTAGAGAAATACTTAATAAATTATAGAAATTTTAAATCTGATAATAAAAAAATTGTTTATCTTCCCAAAATTAATTTTCCGTTTTTTAAATTTCTAAGTTTTATTTTTTTAATTGCTGTTATTGTAGGTTTTTATTTATTATATACATCAAAAACCAGTACAAACATATTATCTCCTTGGCAAACAATTAATTCAATTTACATTTATATCTTTTGGGGAACAACTTTAATTTTGGGAATATTAATTTTTACAAAATTAAAAATTAAAACCCTGTTGCTTTTTCTTATTTTGCAATCATTTTTACTTCATCTATATTTACCTTTAACTCAAGAATATTTTTACGGGGCTGATCAATGGAGGCACACTGCTGTTGAAGAAAGAATTGTAAATGGACTTGATATTATTCCCGGCACTAGCGAAGAAAGTACAAAGTTAATTAGTAATTTTAGTGTAGGAAAATTATCTTATGGCAATTTTTGGGGAGTGAGTTCTTTTTTGTCAAAAATTTTACAAATTGATTTAATTAATTTGAATAAATGGTTTTTACCAATTTTATGGTCTTTAATTTTACCAATTTTATTATTGGAGTTGGGTTCTGCTTTGAGATGGGGGAGAAAAGAATCTTTATTTTTAGTTTGGTGCAGTTTATTACCTTTTAGTCTGCAAGCTGTGGGTGCCATGACGCTACCAGTTAGTTATGGTTTTTTATTTTTTGTTTTAAATTTAGTTTTGTTAATTAAATATCTAAGATCTAACAAAAAAGAACAATTATTAATCTTGGGATTAATTGGTATTTTATTATCTTTTCAATATTTACTGTACTTTATTCTATTTTGGTTAAATTTAATTAGTGTTTATTTATTTAATAATTTTTTAAAAAAAAGGTATCACATTTTAACCCTTATTTTAATAATAATATTAGTTAGTGGAAGTATAATAGCTCTAGAAATTCTAACAGGTTATAGCTATTACGAGATAAAATCTCTAAATGATTATTTAAATGCACTTAAACAAGTATTGGGTAATTTGGGGGGGTGGTATCTAGCCACCGGGCCACGTGTACACACCATTTTAACTGGCAATATCTTGTTTAATCAAATACCAACCTATGCTTTTGTAGAGAATATATTCACCAGATATCTTTTTGTTATTCCGCTACTAGCTCTTGGTTTTTGGATGTCCTCAATCATTGGTTTAATAAAAAGTTTCCTAAATAAAAATAGCCAGTTGATTTTTATTTCCACGCTAACCGTCGGTCTAACTATTAGTTATATTATTTCCCGTTATTTTTTAAATGGAGAAAATATTTTAACTAGACGATTAGATATAATACTGGGATTATTATTCACAATTTTGTTTGTTTATGGATTATTTAATATTCTAAAAAAAGAGTTATTCCGCAATCATTACTTTTTATTATTGATTATTCTATTGCTATCATTTGCCACAACTATTTCATACTCTTTAGGGCCAAATACAAATACTGTGTCCCAAAATGAATATCAGGCTATGGAATTTGTTTGGAAAAATGAAATGAATAATAAACAACATTGTGTTTTTGCCAATGTCTACCCACTTTTAAGTTTAGAAGCAATATCTAAAAAAGAAATTATTGGCGGGGGACTACCAATTGATAAATATTTTGTGCAGACAGAATTAAACACACTTTATAATGATATTTTAGTTTCTGATAATTTTGCACAAACTTTGGAAAAGATAAAAAATGTTTGTCCAGCAAAAAGTTTTTGGGTGTTAGCTGATAATACTTTTAAGGCAGATAAATTTATTGACAAGAAAATCAAAAAATTTGATAAATTTAATGAGTTATTTATTTGGCAAATTGAATTATAATATTTAATATTAAAATATGTCAGAATGTATTTTTTGTAAAATAATTAAAGGAGAAATACCAAATTATACTATTTATGAAAATGACTTTGTACTAGCCTTTTTAGATATTCACCCCCATGCTTTGGGGCACACAGTAGTTATACCTAAAAAACATATTGAAAATTTAGCAGAAATAAATGAAGAAGATTTTAAGTCTTTAATGGCTGGAATTAGACAAACAGTTATAATATTAAAAGAAAAATTGAATCCAATGGGTTTTAATGTGGGTCTAAATGATGGGTTGACGGCTGGTCAAGTGATAGCACATATGCATTGGCATATTTTTCCTAGATTTAAAGATGATGGCGGTGGCTCAATGCATTCAATTATAAATAACAAAGGTAAATTGGAGGTGGAGGAAATAGCTAAATTATTTAAAAATTAATTTTTTATGACCAGATTTAAAACTTTATCTTCAAAAATTATTCATAAAAATAAATTTTGGGAATATAAAAAAGATGAATTTGAAACACCCCAAGGTAAAAAAGGAGAATATTTTTACTTAAATGGCAAAGGCGTTGTCTCTATTGTCCCGGTATTAGATGATGGCAGACTTGTTCTTGTTTCTCAATATAGATATTTAAAAGATAAAATGAGTATTGAGTTTCCTTCTGGTGGCTGTGAAGAAAATTTTTCTGTGAATGAAAATGCCAACAAGGAATTGTTGGAAGAAACTGGCTACCAGACAAACGAAATGTCAAAAATTGGTGAGTTTGAAATAATTAATGGATTAGGCAAAGAAGTCTGTCATGTTTTTATGGCCACTGAATTAGAAAAAATTACTGAGCCTCAACCCGAATTAAATGGAGAAATTTTAGAAGTAATCTGCCGTCGAATAGATGAATTTGAAGAAATGATCAAAAGAGGTGATATCTGGGATGGCAAAACTTTGGCTATTTGGGCCTTAGCTCGTGAACATGTTTTAAAAATAATTAAAGAACAATATGGATTACAATCAAATTAACATTCCCAAACCAAAAGGTTTGTGGCGGTTACTTTTTATTATAGCTCTATTTTTAGTAGTAGTTCCTTTTTTAACTCCTAAAATAAAAGAAAAAATAAGTGCAGTCAAACAAAGTGGTATAGAACAACTAGCTGATAAGGAAGGGTATTTTACAGTGGTTGATGTTTTAAGCGGAGATACTATAGAACTTTTAGGTGGTGTAAAAGTAAAATATATTGGTATTGATATACCTGATGATTGTTATATTAATCAAGCCACTGATAAAAATAAAGAATTACTTATAAATAAAAAAGTAAAATTAATAGCTGATATAAATGGGGAGGATGAAAATGGTAATTTTTTGCGTTATGCCTATTTACCAGATGGAACTTTTATTAATTTGGAGTTAATTAAAAATGGATATGCCACCGTGGTAAATGTTGATCCTAATTTAAAATTTAAAGATGAATTTGAACAAGCTGAAAAAGAAGCCATCGTTGAAAAAAAAGGATTATGGGGAGAATGTATTAATTAAGAAAAAAATGATATAATATTTGTATACTTAAAATAGAGATTGTGGGTGTATTAATCTATAAAATTTATGTCAGAAGAAATAAAACAACCAGAAGATAGCAAAATAGAGAGTTTCATGACTAACCCTGATGTTAATATTTTTGCTGCCACTAATTTTCGCAATCAATTTAGAAAGTTTGGTATCAAATTAGACGATAGACGAAGGCACATGTATATTGTTGGTAAAACAGGTATGGGGAAAACTACCATGTTAGAAAATCTAGTTTTAAATGATATTTATGCTGGCCATGGTATTGGTCTGGTTGATCCACACGGAGATTTCGCTGAAAAAATAATTAATTATATTCCTCCCCATCGTATTAATGATGTTGTCTATTTTAATCCAGCTGATTTGGAATATCCAATTGGTTTCAATATTTTAGAAATGGTTAACCCCGATCACAAACATTTGGTCGCTTCAGGATTGATGGGGGTATTTAAAAAAATCTGGGTAGATATGTGGAGTTCTCGTATGGAATATATTTTAAATAATACTATTTTAGCCTTATTGGATTTTCCTAATACCACTTTACTCGGAATAAATAGATTGTTATCAGATAAAGATTATAGAAAAAGAGTAATTCAATGTGTTAAAGATCCAGTAGTAAAAGCATTCTGGGAAACAGAATTTGCCAGCTATAACGACCGCTATGCTCAAGAGGCAGTCGCTCCTATCCAAAATAAAATTGGTCAATTTTTATCAGCCTCAGTTATCCGTAATATCGTAGCTCAAGTAAAATCAAAGATTGATATTCGTGATATTATGGATAATAAAAAAATATTTATAATGAATCTATCTAAAGGTAGAATTGGTGAAGATAACTCAGCATTACTCGGTGGTATGTTAATTACTAAATTACAATTGACTGCTATGGAACGGGTCGATATTCCAGAAAATGAAAGAAGTGATTTCTTTTTGTATGTGGATGAATTTCAAAATTTTGCCACTCCTTCATTTGCTAATATATTATCTGAAGCCAGAAAATATCATCTTGGTTTAATTATGGCTCATCAATATATGGAACAGCTTGACGAAACAGTTCGTGAAGCGGTTTTAGGTAACGTTGGAACCACAGCTACTTTTAGAGTGGGTTCAACCGACTCAGAAATTTTAGCCAAAGAATTTGCGCCAGTTTTTGTAGAAGAAGATTTGATTAATCTTCCTAAATTTAGTATTTATTTAAAATTAATGATTGATGGGGTTTCTTCTAAACCATTTTCGGCTAACACCTTACCTCCCATTGGCCACCCAACTGGTACAGCTGAAAAAGTAATTAAAGTTTCTCGGGAACGCTATTCAATCCCTCGTGATAAAATAGAGGAAAGAATAATGAAATGGAGTGGTATGGAGGAAGATGAAGAAGAAAATAAACCTGGGGCAGAAAAAACCAAAGGGAATTTAAGTTATGCCAAAAATAATAACCATACTGAAAAAACAAATTTTAATTTAAATAAAAATAATAAAAAAAGTAGTTATAATAATTACAAAGGAAATAATAGCAATGACGGAAATTGGACTAAAAAATTTTCTTCCTCAAATAATGTTCACAATCCTAAACGACAGAATAATGATTTCAAAAAACCGCCAGTAATTTCTTTAGTTGACACCAATCAAAAAGGTTTAAGTTTATCAAGTTTAACTTCAGATAATATAAAAGAAAAAAAGAATCGAGTTGGTACCACCGATATTTCTAAAAAAAACGAAATTAAAAATCCACTAATGCCTGGTTTTGTTGAACAAAAAAAAGATAGCAATCAAAAATTTCTTCAAACTGTAAAACCGAATGAAGTAGTACAAGTCAAAAAACCAAATAATGATTATGATGATGACTATCGCTATGATCGCTAAAAAAATAGATGCTACAATATTAAAACAAATTTATAAACCAGCATCCCACAGCCACAAAGGTCAAAATGGGCGTCTTTTAATTATTGCTGGTTCAAAAAAATATCATGGATCATTGGTATTAGCAGCTACTATGGCATCTAAAATTGTGGACTTTGTTTATGTTCACACTACCAAAGACAATTTTGCTATTATTAAAAATTTAAGAAATAATCTAGCTGAATTTATTTATATTAACAAATATGATTTAAAAAATGTTTTAAAAAATGAAGCCGATGCAATTTTAATTGGCCCGGGACTGATACCAAACTTTAAAACTAAAAGATTGGTCCATAAAATTTTAAAAAAATATCCCAATACAAAAACTCTTTTAGATGCAGGGGCTTTGCGAGTGGTGAATAAAAAATTACTTCATAAAAATTGTGTTATTACTCCTCATGTGGAAGAATTTAAACATTTATTTAATATTACTCCTAACCTTAAAAATTTAGAAAAAGTCTCTCAAGAAATACCTTGTACTATAATTTTAAAAGGTAAAATTGATTATATTTGTCAAAATGGAATTTGTTTTGAAAATATTACTGGTAATGTTGGAATGACAAAAGGTGGCACTGGAGATGTCTTAGCAGGTCTGTTGGTAGCTTTACTTACCAAAAATGATATTTCTACTGCTACCCAAATTGCTACCTATGTTTGTGGTCTAGCTGGAGATAAATTACAAGAAAAAGTTGGCATCTACTATAGTGCCAATGAATTAGTAGGGGAGATACAAAAAATATTGAGTAATAAATAATTAGCAGTTGACTTTTAAACAAAATTAGTGTATAATATTTTTAATTAAATTTTGGTACTACCAAAGCCAAAAGCGTAAAGTAGAATTCCCAAAATTAGGTCGTTTTAAATAAAAAATCTCAAACAACATTTTGGGAACAAACAAAACAAACAAAAATTATGTCTTTTGGAGATGATAAACAAATGTTTGACGTTGATGTAGATTGTGCTAAATGTGGCACTCATATCACTCAACTTCCATTCCAACCTACTGGTGATAGACCAGTATATTGTGCCGATTGCAATCGCGCTTATCACGAAAGCAAACGTCAAGATGGTGGTGCACGTCAAATGTTTAGTGTTAACATAACTTGTGCTGGTTGTGGGGCTAAAATTACCCAACTTCCATTTCAACCTTCCTCTGACAAGCCAATTTATTGCCGTGATTGTATGCAGGCTCGTCGTAACGCTTAAAACAATAGAAATAAAAATTTCCTACTACAGTGGGAAATTTTTATTTTATTTTTAAATTGACTTTTCCTTTTATTTTCGCTATGATTAAGGCAATAAAATAATCCTAAAATGAAATCCCAAAAAGAAAAAATAGTAGTTGCTATGTCTGGTGGAGTAGATTCTTCTGTCGCTGCCGCTCTTTTAGTTAAAAAAGGTTATGATGTGGTTGGTATGTTTGCTGTTAATTATGAAGGACAAAATAAACTAGGCAACAGTTGTTGGAGAGGGGATTACGAAGATGCCCTGCGTGTTTGTGCTAAACTTGGCATCAAGCTTTTACGTCTTAATTTTGCAGAAGAATACAAACAAAAAGTTTTAGCATATACTTATCAAGAATATGAAAAAGGTAAAACCCCCAATCCTGATGTGATGTGCAATAAATTTATTAAATTTGATGTTTGGCTCAAGAAAATAAAAGAGTTGGGTTATGATAAAATTGCCACTGGACATTATGCTTGTTTGCGACAAAACTTTTCAAATATTGCCCCTCGACTTTTTTTAGCACGGGACAAAAATAAAGATCAAACATATTTTTTACACCAATTGAATCAAACTCAGCTAAAAGATACTTTATTTCCTTTGGATAAATATACAAAAAAACAAGTTAGAAAACTTGCCCAAAAATTTGATTTAGCTACTCAAAATAAAGAAGAAAGTATGGGTATTTGCTTTGTGGGAGAAGTAGCTATAAATCAATTTTTAAAAGACAAAGTAAAATATTCTCCTGGAAATATTGTTTTGGGTGGTGGAGAAATAATTGGCACGCACACTGGTTTACCATTTTATACGATTGGACAAAAATCTTCAGTTCTCAGTTCCCAATTTTCAATTAATAGAAAAAATGAACCGCTATTTATTGTGGGAAAAAATTTAACTAAAAATGAACTGGTGGTTGGTTTTGAAGATGATCCACTATTATTTAAAACCGAAATTAAATTAGCTAATTTTCATTGGATTAGTGAATTAGAACCAAAATTACCTTTGCAATGCCAATTCCGTTTACGTCATCGACAAGAATTACAAACAGGGACTTTATACCGCCACTCTAAACAAAATGAATCTCAAAAAAAATATATCCTAAAAGCTCGCCAACCCCAACGCGCGGTTACCGCTGGTCAATTTGCTGTAATTTATAAAAAAAGATTATTCCAAGGATTTGAATGTTTGGGCGGGGGAGAGATAGATTAATTGATTTTTAGATGTATATTTGTTATAATTTTAACATATTTAGGTTCCTATTTGTGCAGGAATAACATTATTTTTTATGCTCACTTCTCACGAACTTCGCAAAAAATATTTAGAATTTTTTAGCAATAAAGGTCATAAAATTATTGACTCGGCTTCTTTGATACCAGAAAATGATCCGACAACGCTTTTTACTTCCGCTGGTATGCAACCTATGATTCCTTATCTACTGGGAGAATCTCATCCCAATGGTAAAAGAATAGCTAACTCCCAAAAATGTTTTCGTACTCAAGATATTGATGAGGTAGGAGACAATAGACACACAACCTTTTTTGAAATGCTTGGAAATTGGTCTTTGGGAGATTATTTTAAACAAGAACAAGTTGGCTGGATGTTTGATTTTCTTATTAATGAGATTCACCTTGATCCACAAAATTTATACATTACTTGTTTTGCCGGAAAAAAAGAATTGGGTTTAGCAAGGGATGATGAATCAGCTAAATTTTGGCAAGAAAAATTTAAATCTCTAGGAATTAACGCAGAAATCATCGATGATCCAAAAGAAAACGGATTACAAAATGGAAAAATATTTTATTATGGAGAAAATAAAAATTGGTGGAGTCGCGCTGGAGTACCAAATAATATGCCAATTGGTGAGCCAGGTGGTGGAGATAGTGAAATGTTTTGGGATTTTGGTGAAAATTTAGGAAAACACGAAAAATCAATTTGGAAAGATAAGCCCTGTCATCCGAATTGTGATTGTGGCCGATTTGTAGAAATAGGAAATAATGTTTTTATGGAATACATAAAAACTAAAACTGGTTTTGAAAAATTGAAAAATAAAAATATAGATTTTGGTGGTGGTTTAGAACGTATTGCTTCAGCTTTACAAAATGATCCCGACATTTTTGAAATTGATTTATTTTTAAAAGCTAAAAAAAGATTAGAATTATTAAGTGGACGTAAATATGGGGTGAATGCAGAAGAAACTTTTGCTTTTCGAGTAATTTTAGATCATCTACGAGCCTCTATGTTTTTAATTGCTGATGGGGCCATACCTTCTAATAAAGATCAAGGATATTTTACACGTCGTTTACTTCGTCGTGCTATTAGATTTGGCGTTAAACTTGGAATTCAAAATAAATTTACTGCAGAAATCGTAAAAGAGTATATAAAAGAATATAAAAATGATTATTTAGAATTAAGCAATAAACAAGAATTTATTTTAAGTGAGCTTGAAAAAGAAGAAGATCAATTTAGAAAAACTTTAGAAAAAGGATTAAAAGAATTTGAGAGAATGAGTTTTGATAAAAAAATTGATGGTACTGAATCTTTTTCACTTTTTTCAACCTATGGTTTTCCATATGAAATGACTGAGGAATTAGCAAAAGAAAAAAATCTTAAAATTTCAAAAAAAGAATTTGATGAAGAAATGGCAAAACATCAAAATCTATCTCGCACTGGAGCCAATCAAAAATTTAAAGGTGGTTTGGCTGATATGGGAGAAGAAAGTAAAAAATTACACACTGTCACTCATTTGCTACATTTTGCACTTCGTAGAGTTTTGGGTGATCACGTTGAGCAAAAGGGCAGTAATATAACAGCCGAAAGACTGCGTTTTGATTTTTCTCATCCTGATAAAATGACTGACGAAGAAAAACAAAAAGTGGAAGATTTGGTAAATGCAGTTATAAATCAAGATGTGCCAATTACTTGTGGAGAAATGACAGTGGCACAAGCAAAATCAGCAGGCGCCATTGGACTTTTTGGTGATAAATATGGTGAAAAAGTAAAAGTTTATACTATTGGTGAATTTAGTAAGGAGATTTGTGGCGGTCCGCATGTTGTTAATACGAGCGAATTAGGTCATTTTAAAATTAAAAAAGAAGAAGCTTCCAGCGCTGGTGTTCGCAGAATTAAAGCTGTCTTAGAATAGTTTATGATTAAAAAAATATTTTTACATTTTTGGACATTACGTCATCAATTTATTAAATATTTTTTAATTGGTAGCTCGGGATTTATATTAGATATACTAACATTGGTTGCTCTAAAAGAAATCCTAGGATTAAAACCCGTAATAGCAG
>Ga0265297_10011102_pt1 | contig 11113 bp, 8 predicted proteins | sample Munlanlwell13791_FD_192502 | JGI IMG/M metagenome (GOLD analysis project Ga0265297, IMG submission 192502) | Leachate microbial communities from a municipal landfill in Southern Ontario, Canada - Leachate well 137-91 | ecosystem: Engineered > Solid waste > Landfill > Unclassified | place...
GCAAGCGCATAATGAAACGTTAAGTGTCACTTTACCTTTTTGCTTTTAACGCGGGATGTTTGCTGGGTTTTTTTGATGTTGTCAGTTAATGCTTGAATTAATGATGTTTGTGTAGTTTTTTTGTTTATAAAGCTATACCTTGTAAAACTATTTCTTTGTTACAACATAAGATTGATCATAGGCTGTGTGCAAGTTTTTTCTTTGTGTAGGTATAGTGTTGAAATTTTGAGGTTTAATAGTATATATTTGCTACAGGGGGGACTATGAAATATCTTTTTAAATATATCTTGTTCTTTGCCATGGTATGTAGTGTATGTGCAGTATTGTTAGACGCAGAAGCGCCGGATATTGAGAAATTAAGTGAAAAAAAACTACTGGAAATGATAGATCGAATTAGTAAAGAAGTTCAAAGCAAACGAAGCGAAATTAATCAACTAAGTGTTCATCCAGCGAGTGAGGCTGTATTGCAATTACGGATGATTTTGCATCAAAACATTAACCATAATATTGCCTTGCTGCAAGAAATTCTTGAAAAAAGAGTCTATACAACTAGTTTTGTAGAGGCCCCTGTTTTGAGGCTATTTTCTGAAAATGTTATGACTTTACTGGAGGATCTTAGAGCTAAGATACTCAAAGCCTGTTTAAGAAGACAGGCTATCAATAAAAGAAGAAGCCTCCCTGTAGCTTATAAGCCTTAAAAATAACGGTTGAATAAATTTTTTATGGTTATTTCTTCCTATATTAAGAAGCAAGTTTTTCAAGATGGATGCAAATATGACTGCAGCTTTTTAACTATCTCATGATGTTAATACCTTAACATTATTGTAGAGTAAGATATTAACATCAAATTTGTAAAATTAGTTTATTTAATAGCTATGTATTTTAAGCTTGATATGGGAAGGGTGTTATTATTGAATTTCTTGATATTAACTTCAAAATCTTCATCGAGAAGATCTAATTTAAAGCCTACATTTTTGATAATGTTTAGATAATCATTCTTTAATAATGCACCCAAAACACATGTGCCGCGAAGCCGATTGTCATTTTTTTGTTCAATAGATAATTCCTTAAGAAGAACTATATCAGAAACATACATTTTTCCACCGGGTTTGAGAACACGATATGCCTCTTTAAATGCCTTTTCTTTGTTGCTAACAAGGCTTAAAACACAGTTGCTTATAATAATGTCTATAGAACTATCCTCTGCCGGCAAATTCTCGATGTCTCCTTGACGAAAGGCTACGTTATTATAACCGTATTTATGGGCGTTTTCTGTTGCTTTTTTTACCATTGCGGGAGTCATATCGACACCAATGACTTTACCCTTAGAACCAACTTTTCGTGCAGCTAGGAAACAATCTAATCCTGCTCCTGATCCTAAATCTAATATGGTTTGTCCTTCTTTAATTTCACCTAGGTTGATTGGATTGCCACAGCCAAGCCCTAAATTAGCGTCAGCCAACTCATCAAGCTCTTGCCTGGTATAGCCGATGTCCTCGGATATTTTTGCGCGGCAGCCGCACGTTTTGCCACCAAAGCTACAGCGGTCTCCTTGCTCGGCTGTTTTGGCATAAATATCTTTTATTTGTTGTTTGGGTTGATTTTTGTTTGTTGGGGTAGATTGTTTTTTTTGCTTAAACTTACAATTACATGAACAAGGGTGTTTGGAACAAGCGCTTACCATTACAATAAGACATGCTATACTTAAAAAAATCATTATATTTCTCATAAGATCTCCTTACAAAAACGACTGTTATTTTTTTATCGCAATATATTTTAAGCTAGATATTGGTAACTCAGCATTTTTGAACCATTTTTTATTGATTTCTGTATCTTCACCGACAATTTCAACTGTAAATCCGGCATGTTCGAGTTTTGCCAAGTATTCATTCTTTAGCAAGGCTCCGGATACACACGCGCAAAGTAGTTTTACATCCTTCTTTTGCATTTCTGAAAGTTCATTAAGAAGAACTACGTCAGAAACGTACATTTTTCCGCCTGTTTTCAGAACCCGATAAGCTTCTTGAAATACCTTATCTTTATCGGGAGCAAGATTAATTACGCAGTTACTTATAATGATATCTACGGTATTGGTAGCTACAGGTAGATTTTCAATGTCGCCTTTGCGGAATTCAACATTTTCGATTCCATATTTTTCAGCGTTTTGGCGAGCTTTTTTTAACATTTCTGGTGTCATATCAACGCCAATAACCAGCCCAGTTGTTCCAACTTTTTTTGCAGCTAAGAAACAATCTAGTCCGGCACCTGAACCTAAATCAACAACGGTATAACCTTCTTTAAATTCACCTAAACTTACGGGATTTCCGCATCCTAATCCTAGGTTAGCGTCGGCCATTTCATCTAATTCTTCTTTCGAATAACCAATTTCACCTGAAATATCTGAGCCTCCACCGCAACATCCACCACCAAAAAGGCTACAAGATCCCCCTTCTTGAGCTACTTTTCCATAAGCATTCTTAATGGATTCTTTAATATTTTTCTCGGAAGATGGACAACAACTTGAGTTTGAGTTGCAGCAACTTTTACTGGAACAATGCCTACTTTGCTGACTGCAGCAGCCAGTGCCTTTAAGCACTGCAACAATGATACATAGTATTGTGACTCCGGTAATATATAACATCGGTTTCATATAAGAAACTCCTTCTATGATATGTTTGAAATAAAACTCTATAGTTATCATACCTAAGATTTTAAATGAGTGTTTTAGATAAAATGTTGTAAATATGTTAATAGATCAGCTAAATGAATATGGCGTGTATTATTTTCATGTCCATAATTTAAAAATTATAGACATGAATCAATGAAAGATATATACTAAAGCTAAATATAAAAGTATGTCCTTATTGTAATTATTTAATGCAAGATGTATTTATGAATAATGTTTTTTATGGCAATATGTCTGATTATGATGCGCAAGTTTTGCTGGATATACTTATTGGGGATTTTATTAATTCAGTTAAATTGAAGATGTCTTCGAAAGCAACATATAACAGTCAGTTAAGAAGTTTTGCTTTGTGGTTCAAAAGGCAAAAGATTAGCCAGCCGGATGAGCAATCTATAATAAGTTTTTGCAGTCACCTTAAACATGATAAAAATTGTTCTGATCTGACAATTAAAGGATATTTAACGGCACTTAAATCTTTTTTTTCATGGCTTAATGGTGCAAATGCATATCCTGATATCGCGCGAAATGTACATGTGTCTGAATATACATATAAACCTAGAAAAAATAGCCTTACACCTACTCAAGTTAAAACTCTACTTGATTCAATTAATTGTACAACTCTTGAGGGTAAACGTGATTTTGCTCTTATTAATCTTATGATTGGAACTGGATTGCGTTGCATAGAAATCAAAAACCTTGTTCGAGGAGATATTGCAAATTGTTGTGGTCTGCAAGTTTTGTGGATACGAGCAAAAGAAGCTAATGGTGAAGGTGAGAATATGTATATTCCAGACAACGTATTTAAACCCATAAGAAATTATCTTGAAGCGCGTGAATCTACAAGTGATACAGATTATCTCTTTATATCTCACAGTAAAAAAAATTTCGGTCAGCCGCTAACAGTGCGCTCTATATCTCGTATAATAAAGAACCGATTAATTGATGCCAAAATTGATTATAGCAGACTAAGCCCAAGCAGTTTACGCTATACATCCATACAATTAAATTTGCTCATGTATACTAACCAAGAACAGGCATATAGTATGGTGCAGAAAGCAGATATTAATACAATGCTTGCTTATACACGTCAATTAAAAAATCAACAGATCAAGGTTTCTCGTAAAAAAAATACAAAACTATTCTAGGTCTTTTAAAAGCGGGTAAACGAATAGTCTATTGATTTTAATAAAATTCAAAAAGCATCTGACAAAGTTGCGCGAATCCCAAGCACGAGTTGAGTGGCAGGGTGACTCAATTTGCTATGTCTACACTGTATAAAGAGCAAAAAAAGAAGGGGCTGCATTAAAATAATGAGCAACCCCTTCTGCAGTGTGTTCCAAGATATGATTTACGCAATATGTTCTATTATGTCGGCAAGTTGGCATTGGAATTTTATTCTATAAAGATAAAAGAGCTTTTGTGCAGGATTGAGCATATTCCATACGTGTAAACCTTTATCCCCTAGATGAGCTTGCCATGTTCCTAGCAGTGAACCTATAGAGTCTGTTGCTAGGATTTGGTAACGCCTTTCATATTGAGAAAGTGCTTGCATGGTATCTTCAAGGGCAAGCTGTTCCCGCTCAATAGTTGGAATGGAGTGTATGATAAATTCCCAGACGGCGTTAATAATTTCATGTTCATGAAGTTTTATCTCTGGGCGTACGCATAGTATTGTATGTACAAGCATTTGAAATTGTTCATAGCTACCCCAAGGGGTTAATTCTTGTTGTAATAAGCGTAGAGCTTCGACATTTCTATCGTGAACAGCTTTTGTAATTACAGTATCAAGAAATTTAAAGAATAAGTTAATGCGATCAGTTATTTCTTGTTGTACACCTGCTTGTTGAGATGATCCTTGTGCGCCATTCCCAGGAACTTTACGGTCTGCATGCTGAGCTGTGGATTCGGCAGGAAGTTCTACCTCAAGAGCGTAGTGTCTGCATAAAGGACATTCTGCATGTTTATGTTGTTCTATATCTTGTAGCGCGTAAGGCCATCCGGTAAAGTCCGGGGAGGCCGCGTAGCGTCTGCGCCATTCTGAATCTTGCATGTTGGCATAAAGTTCCATTGCTCTTTTTTCAAGTTCTTGAGCATCATCTTTGCAAATAAATTGATGACAGCATCGAGTAAAACGTGCATGATCTTTACCGAGTTCACCAATAGTGCTTGCGCATATTGGGCAGACTTCATCGCCCTTAAAGACGTTGTGTTCAGGTTGAGTTGTTTCCTTTTTGCTTAGCTTTGCCGGTTCTGACACGGGTTGTTGTGTTTCTAAACTTGCAGCCATTGCCGCAGCGAGAGCGTCGTCATAAGGAATATATCCTTGCGTGGTATAAATAAAGCTCGTTGTTGCATGGCGTCTTTTTGCGGCATCATGAAGAGCTTGTTCTTGTAGGCTTGCTTGTATAGCGTTTTCGAGCTCTTCATCTTTGTGTTGAAAATGAGGATGGGCTGTTGATGTTCTATGATAAGCTTGTGGTTTGTAGCCCATAGGCAACATTAAACTTGGGAAGCAAGCGCATAGGCTTGCTATTAAATATGCATATTTCATGGTATAACCTCTATTTATATACTATGTGTATGATTAATTCTTTAACAAGACCGGTTTCTTTTTTATCACCCCCGTATATATAGCCTATTCCATTAATCAAAAAACAACAAAAGCCTACAGGAAAGGTGTATTTTTTTGATTAATGGTTAATATAAAACATTTATTGATTTTATTTCAAATTGATATATTATTATATAATAAATTACTATATTTTAGAAATCTAAAAGTTTTAAAGGAAATATCTATGTATCGTTCGTTATATGGCATATGTGGCCTATTTGTAGTATTTGGATTGTGTGCTGGCCAACAGCCGCAAGAACGACGTTATACTAATCTGGTCTGTATACTCGATAGAAATGGGTATGAAACTATTCCTGCTGGGTCATTATATGCGATAATGGGAGAATTTGAGGCTTGTATGCTTAGCTTTGCTGTTGCCTTAGATGAGAGAGAGCCGATACTCATAAGTGATCATATTGTCAAAAATGTATACGACATGCTTAAGTATAAAGGGAGACCGGATCGTTATTTTGCATTAAACAGATTGGTGAGTGGTGTTTCGGATGTTGTAAAAAGCAAGTATCTTAACCATGAAGGTTCAGAGATTCAGAAAGCAACATGTTGGTTACAGGGTAGTTATGTTCCTTCGCTGGAAAGATTGATAAAATTAAAAAAAATATCGAAATTTAAAGATACTTTATTGAATAATTCTACCGTATTTAAAACCAAAGCAGGCTCATTGCATATGTTGCTTATCCTTCCAAAACGAGGGGCATCGAAAGAAGATCTACGTCTGCAAGGGTTTGTACCCGATGAATTTGAACTGGTATCTAAAGATATGTTAAATGCATATTTCATCCGTTTGTATGATTCTACAGATAAGGTTGTTTCTATGGCGCAACCTTTAGATATGGGTGAGTTTAGGAGGTTGTTTCTTGTCGATCATTTGTTAGGTCGTAATATTTTTTTATTTGGACATGGCAATGTCGGTGTTTTGGCGCAGCTTAGTTATGAGAAATTCAGGCAGCTTGTAGATATGCTTAATACTGCCGGATGTTCGAGCTTGAGTATATTTTCGTGCCATGCCGGAGCCCAGAAAAATTTAGAAGCCTATCAGGTGTCAAGTAATTTTCTTAAAATTGCTTTTTCTGTGGGCGATATTGTGGCTCGGGTATGGGGTTATTCTGGTGCGGGGCAAAAGAATTTTAGCTTTTCTTCTTTCTTTAATAAATTGCAATCATATCTACAGCAAAAAGATCTTTCAAGTCCTGAAGCATCGAGGCTTTTATGCGAAGCAGTTGCTGCGATACATGTAAATGATTTGCATAATTATCCTTGGTTTTGTTTTCCAAATAATTCTACATTAATACATTTGTCCGAATTAATAGAAAAAATGAAACAGCCGGTTCAAAGTTCTGCTGAAGCATTACCGGTTGAATCAATGTGTGTTGCCCCACCGCAAAATCCTGGCTTTGAGGTAGACAAGGATATGGGAATTGTTACTAAAGAAGGTTATGAAGCAGCTTTGACTAGAGGGGAGGATCTTGTTTTTGAAAACAAAAGAGCTTTGCTTTTGCACGTTCAGTGTATAAAACTTCCTATAAGATTTTTAAAAACGGTTCCATCATTTTTGTCTATGATTGAAGTGCCTTTTTATTGTATAGATACCCTGAATATGGATCGCTTATTTTTCAAGACTTTAGTAAAAATGTTGATCTCATTGAGGAAGGTATGTGCTATTAAAAATTTACTTTGTATGAATTATTCGGGTTCAAATATTGCGCAGAATAGGAGTGGGCAGTTGTTATCTATTAAGGATTGTATTATTGAACCTATTCCTGATACAGAACTCAATAAAACAGTTCTTATACGAGTGCTCTTTAGGTTGGCTGAAGGACCGTATTATACGTTAGAAGGTTTTGTAGAAAATGAATGCTTAAAAAATATTATACGTCGTGACGGGACCCAAGCTGGTTTGCAAGCAGAACATACACGTAGCATATGGCAATTATTAGGAACGCAAAGAATTTCGCCTTTAGCTGAGCAGATATTGAATTCGATGTTGCCTCAAGCAGAGGAACCGGTTGTAATTGCAGCCATACAACAAAGTGTAGCTCAAAGTCAGCCTTATATTGAACGTATCGGTGAAGGTGAAAGTATGGCAAAGCGGCCTCATAGGGTATAAGTTATAAGGAATTTTTATGAAAATATATGTAAAAGCAGGTATATTATGTTGTCTTGTATGTGCAACTTCTATACTTTTTAGTATGCAACAGCCTCGTCAGTCTATATTTGAGCAACTTCAAATACTTCTTACCCATGTTGATAAGAATTCAAAAGCTATAGCGGATTTACTGTGGGATTCTGTAGGCGACCAAAAACAATTGCAGGGTATGCTTGAACTTATACATGCGCAAAAGCAACCACAGTTAGAATATGCTATAGCTCAAGAAATACTTAGACATGCTGATAATATTCACGCGCTTCTTTTTGAGAATGTTGTTAGTTCTTTTCCTGTGTCTATGCGGTGGACACACATCAATCATTTATTGTGCCTTTCTGATGCACGGTACATACTTGGCTATGTGGAGCCAGGTAAAATGCTGTGTTGGGATACCCAAAAAGGATTATCTAAAGTTTGTTGGCAGCAGAATATTCCATACCAAGATTGCTATAATATTTCTTCATCTTTTGATTCATTGGTTTATAGAGTCAATGATGCCCTTAAGCGGTATTCAGGAGAAACAAGTACAGATGAAATTCTTATGATAACCGCTCATGAAAGTGTATATTCTGAGCTCGGTGGACGCTTTGTTCTTGTTGGCCCAAATCTTGAAAAATTAAAAGATCTAGAAAAAAGTGAAAGATGTTATAAAATTTTAGATTTTGAAAAACCTGAGCGTAAAATTGTATTACCTGGCTCCAGTTATTTTAATACAATTACTGTAAGTGCTGATAATGCGTTTATCATTGTTGATGAAGAACGATATGAAGGGCAAAAACATTGCATAGTTAAACAACTTATTTCTACCGCGACAGGTGAAATCTTTAATTTATATGATCAAGGGCCTCAATGTGTCTGCAGGTGCATGTTTTCACATTCAAGTAGATATATTGCCGCAGGTATCGAGTCATCTAAATTTATGGTATTTGATGTAACGCAAAGGGTTCCGCGTGCTGTTATAACTATTACTTGTGATGAAGGAGTGTATAGTAATGTTATGTTTTTGGAAAACGATGCTTGTCTTATCGAACATACAAGTGCTACGCGTGGTCGATCAATAAATGTCCTAGACCTTAAAACTGGTCAATCGATATATACGACGAGCACTGTTACTCAGTGTATTGTCGTGCCTCAAGGAAAATTTATTGCGTTAGCACATGAATCTGATATTGCATTGTACGATGTTGCACAACATAGAGTTACAAAAAATATTCACATGCCTATTTGTGTAACTCTATGCGCTCTATCAAAAAACGGAAAATACCTTGCCGTTAAAGAAAAAGATGATGAACAATGTCTGAGTGTATATGCTTGTGAATCAGAAAACCTTTTGCTTAGGGTTCCTACGACGTGCAATAAATTTATGTTTTATGATAACGAGGCGTATTTAATCGGTATGGTAATTGATGAATTTAGCAAAACTAAATCGATTTGTTTTTGGAATGTTGAAACCGGACAATATCTAGGCAGTTGGAATGCGGGACCTACATGTGCTGTTTGTTCTAAAGATGGATGTCCTCAGGCCATGGTGAACTATACGATGGCACCAAAGTCTTTTTTAATTACGCGTGTTGACGATATCATAAAACTTGATCGTATGCTTTCTGAGCTTGCTCAGATTGAAATAGCATTAAAGCTGGCAATTGTATCAAACAGGAATGTTCTTGTAGAGCATACGGAACACCTTCTTCGCTTCATATTTGATGAATACACTCAAAAACAGGCATGCGCATATGGACAGTATACAGCATCGTTGCTCGCCGCGTTAGACCGTTTATTTGCTTATGATGCTTGTTTAAATTGGTTGGTACCTGCACAGGAAACATCTTCAACACATGCTCCAATACAATGTCCCGCAAAAAAACGTGTTAAAAAAGAACAAGGTGTATGTGATAGAGAGCTTCTTGAAGTTGGCAAAAAGTATCTCAAACTTAGTAGTGAAAAAGATGATTTTTTAAAATCAAGATCATTGCAAGAAAGCTTAAATAGATTTTTGTTTTTTGGAGAACAGATTCAGCAGCTTGCCGATTTACCGTTACAAGATCAAAAAGAGATTATGGGGAAAATATGTCCTGCTGAAGTATTTAAATATATGGTTTTTTTGAGAAATGAATTACGTGGGAATTCAAGATGCTTATATGAAGGTTCATGGCATTACCAGGCTTTAAGACTATGCTTGACATGGTTGCCTGTATGTGAAAAAAATTTTCCAAACCTTATCAAGGAATATAACAGAAATCGAGTTGTAGGTTATTATAATAACGTATATCCGATCGATGATAGCATGTATAGTCTTGTAGCTCAAAAAATTCGTGAGTATATCACCTGTGTTCAAAATGGAACTGAATCTCAGATACAGCAAACAAAGCAAGAATTAGACGTGATGTATTGTAAAGTGGTAGGTAATGTTTTTGCATCGGATACAATTTTGCTGCTATTAAAACTTGATGCAAAGACTTTGCATTCTTGTAAGGCCTATCAGCAATATTATGATTTGTGTCATAATTATTCTTTAGGGTTTTGTATTATGCCATCTTACCTGCAAGAATTGTTATGTAATTCGCAAGCTTTTATCCAAGATAAAAAGTCTCAAATTCATGTAGCTCCTACTTGGGCACTTGAACAACTAGAAAAGTTTGAAAAAATTGCTGCAATAGGTGATATTGAAAAGCTTGATATGCAACAACGCATGAGCCTTGTATTTTTTCCTAACTTTAAGAAATTTTTTGATTCTTATTGCTGTTGATTGAATTTAATCGCAGAATAACTGATTGTGGAGCTGCAATATTTCTTTGTCGTCGCTGCTGATTGTTGTTATGACATTTTTTTGAGTATCAATTCCAATATCTCTCAGCGCAGTTATTAATAAATAATTCAGGACGTCTCTTAGGTCGTTATTTTCATCGCAGTATTGAGCGGATCCTTGCCAGATGAGTCGAGGTGCGCTTTCTTGTCTGTATGATTGAGCGTTAAATATTTGAATGACAATTGATTTGGCGAAAAGTATATGCACTTCAGGAACAGTAACAAATTTTCCAGGAGTTTCGATTCTATCCTGATATAACTTGGTATTCCCATTACTTATGGCACTTCTATACGAATTTATAACTTTACCAGGTACGAAGGTGACTACATCTTCAGTTCTTTTAGTTTGTTGTATCCGATAATTAAATAACAAACAATATTGTGCTAGGTGGGATTCTTTTATGGAGTATCCTTTATCTTGTAAGATAAGCTCTATTTTATGTGCTATGTCTTGCTCGATCATAGTGTTTTCATGATCGAGTGATTCTATAACAAATGAGGATCCTAAAGGAAATCCTTGAGGAATCGCTTTTTTATTTGCATAAGACATATGAGAAATATTAATTTTTTTAGCACAAGAAGTTAAAAGTAACGGTAATGCTGAGATAACAACAATCGAAACCCAACGACTAATTTTAATAAACATCAGCACCTCCATGAACATAGTATATTTTCTGGATAGTATAGTCATTTAAATAGTATTTGCAAGTGGTTTGGCCAATTACATAGAAAGCAAAAGAGGCAAAACAAGTAGTTTTGCCTCTTTTTGAACTTTTATAGCAAAGAACTTTACTTATTGAGCTCTGTTACTTTTTTAAGTAATGTTTCTATGGATATATCGGCTTCT
>Ga0265297_10011103_pt1 | contig 11112 bp, 8 predicted proteins | sample Munlanlwell13791_FD_192502 | JGI IMG/M metagenome (GOLD analysis project Ga0265297, IMG submission 192502) | Leachate microbial communities from a municipal landfill in Southern Ontario, Canada - Leachate well 137-91 | ecosystem: Engineered > Solid waste > Landfill > Unclassified | place...
AGGACGGCACGCCGGGTCGGGAAGGCGATCAGCGAGAGTTCCATCACCGGCGTGCCGTCCTGTTTCTGGGGCGGCCGCAGGATGGTGAAATGGACGAGGTCGACGGAGGGATCGGACTTCAGGATGTTGCGCCAGACCCGCTCGCCCATGTGCGGCTCGCCCGAGACGAGGAGCACGCGCAGCCGCTCGCGGATGCCGTTGATGGCGACGATGGCGCGGTTGTTGGCCGGCGTCAGCTCGGCCTGACCCGGTGCGACCGAGAGGTCGAAGATATTGCTGCCGCGCCGGGCCGGCGTCACCTGGAGCTCGAAGGGCTCGCCGATCGGGACCTGGCGGGTCACGGGGGCGGTACCGTCGCTCTCGATCGTCACGGGGGCGGGAACGCCGCCCACGCGCTCGCCCGGATCACCCTCGTCGACCCGGATGCGGATCGTCACCGGCTTGCCGATCACGGCATAGGAGGGCGCTTCGAGCACGGTCAGGCGGCGGTCGCGCTCGCCCGGGCGGCCGCTCGCCAGCAGGTGGAAGGGGGCGCCGGTGGGCAGCAGGGTCGTCGCCGCTTCGGCCGGCGGCACATCGGCGGCGCGCCCATCGGAGAGGGCGACGACGCCGGCCAGGCGATCGCGTGGCACATCTGCCAGGGCCTGGCGCAGGGTAGAGATCAGGGGCGTTCCGCTGGCGTCGGAGGCGACGGTGACTTCGCGTACGTCGAGGTCCGGCAGGCGGGCCAGGCGCTCGCGCAGGGCCTGGAGGGCGGCCGTGGTCTCGGCCGGGCGCTCGCCGATCGCCTGGCTGGCCGAGCGGTCGACCAGCACGACGGCGATATCGTTCAGGCCCTTCCGCGTCTCGTCGCTGGCGATCGGATTGACCAGGATGGCGAGCAGGCCGAGGGCGAGCAGGACGCGGAGCACTGCACCCCGCGCCCGCCGCCACGCGGCCAGCGCGCTGAGCGGCAGCAGGAGGGCGGCGAGGGCGCCGATCAGCCACCAGGGCACCAGCGGGGCGGCGGCGAAATCGATACTCATTGCCCGAGCCTCTCGAGCAGGGCCGGGACATGGACCTGGTCGGCCTTGTAATTCCCGGTCAGGGCATAGATCACCAGGTTGATACCGAAGCGGAGCGCCATCTCGCGCTGGCGCCCGCCGCCATTGCCGTCCAGGGCGGCGAGCGGGCGGCCCTGGGCATCCACCGCCCAGGCGGCGGCCCAGTCGTTCGGCCCGATGACATAGCCGGAAACGCCATCGTTCTCCGGCGAGGCATTGGCCTCGACCCAGAGCGGCCCGCCCTCATAACGGCCGGGGAAGGTCTGCAGCAGATAGAAGGATTTGGTCAGCACATGGTCGCCCGGCACGGGCACCAGGGGCGGCACGTCGAGATGGGCGAGGGTCGCCTGCAGCAGCTGGTCGCCGGGCGAGCCGCCGCCGCCCGGCATGGCGCCGGCGCCCTGGGTGATGTCACGGGTATCGAAGAGCACGACGCCGCCCGCCTTGATGTAGCTGTCGATCCGCTCCAGCGCCGCCGGGTCGGGGGCATAGGCTTCCGTCATCGGCCAATAGATCAGCGGATAGAAGGCGAGTTCGTCACTGTCGAGGGCGAGGCCGACGGGATCGCCCGGTTCGACCGAGGTGCGCTGGCGCAGCGCCGTGGAAAGACCGCGCAGGCCCGCCTCGCTCATGGCGTCGGTCTCGGCATCGCCGGTCACGACATAGGCGAGATGGATGGTGCCGGCGGCATCGCCCGCCTCGATCGCGACGGCCGGTGCGCCGGGGCGCAGCAGAAGGGCGGCGACGGCGAGTGCTGCCAGCGTGGTCGGTGCCAACCGCCCGCCGAGGCGGAGCGCCACCAGGAGGTCGAGTGCCGCGAGCAGCAGGGCGAGGACGATGGCATAGGGACCGAGCGCCACGCTGGGCGCCGCTTCCGGCAGGGCGACGACGACTCCCGGCAGGTCCGGCAGGGGCGCCAAGTCGGCCAGTTCCGGCGCCAGGGCGAGGGCCCGGCGGGCGGCGGGATCGCCGTAATAGCCGGGCGGCGTGCGCGGTCCCGGCGCCGTCGTCGCGATCGCCGCGGCAGCGACCGGGCCGGCGCCCTTGGCGATGCCGCCGAGATGGCCGAAACCGTCCAGATTGGCGAGTGGCGGCAGCATGTGGTCGCCCGCCGCCGTGGCGCTCTCGCCATCCGAAAGATCGACGATCCGGCGCAGCAGGTCGACATAGAGGCCCGAGAGGGCGAGGCCCGACCAGTCGCTGTTGGCCGACGTATGGACCAGCACGATCAGCCCGGCGCCGCGCTTGCCCGCCGTGATCAGGGGCGTGCCGTCGGTCAGCCTGGCCCAGGTCCGCTTGTCGAGGTCGAGGGAGGGTTCGGCCAGGACCTGGCGATAGACCTTCACCTCCGGGCTGGGCGCCAGGCCGGCGAAGGGCGAGTCCAGCGGGAAGGGGGCGATGGTGGCCGGCTCGGTCCAGGACAGGGCGCCGCCCAGCGCCCGGTCGCCCTGGCGGATCTTGACCGGCAGCAGGTCGTCGGCCGAGGCGGCGAAACGCGGCCCGGCGAAGCGGAGCAGCAGGCCGCCCTTCTCGACGAAACTTTCGAGATCGGGACGCAGCGCCGCCGGTACCTGGCCCACGTCCGGCAACACGATGACCGAGGGCGGCGTCTTCAGCAGGCTGGCCAGGGGGGCGCGCCGGACGTCCGCAAAGGGCGACATGGCGCGTTCGAGATAGAAGGCTTCCGAGACCAGCGGGCGGATGTCCTCGTCGCCGCCCTCGAAGGCGAGGCCGACCGTGCGGCGGCGCCAGCGTCCGTCGAGCAGGCGGACGGCGGCGGCCGAAGCTTCTTCGGCGATGTCGATGCGGGTCACTTTGTTGCGCAGTTCTGGCGGCAGGTCGATGGTGACACTGGCGCCCACTTCCTCGGCCCCGAGATCCATGATGTCGCGGCCCAATACCTGGCCTTCCTCGTTCCGGGCGAGCAGGGTCAGGTGGCGCGGCCCGTCGGCCAGGGCGCGGCCGATGCCGATTTCCAGCCCGTTGTCCACCAGCGTGGGCATGCCGAGGGCGAGGGCGGCATTGCCCGGCGGCAGGTCGAGGCGGGTCACCGGGCCGAGGCGGGTCAGGCGGGTGGCGAAATCGGTGGCGGCACCGTCGTCGACCCCGTCGTCCAGCCACAGGGTTTCGCCGACGGCGCCTTCGGGCAGGTCGTCCAGCGCATCGGCGGCGGCCTTGCGGTCGACCGCCCAGGGCTTCGGCTGCAGGGCGGCGACGGCCCCCTTCATCTCGGCCCAGGTCAGCAGGGGCGGGGCCTGCATGTCGCCCTCGCCCGCGGGGGCGGTGGTCATCAGGCGGACCGGGCGGCCGGCCGCTTCAGCCGCGGCGAGGCGGGGCGCCAGGGCGGCCATGCGCTCGCGCCAATGGCTGGCGGCGGCCCAGCCGTCGTCGATCACCACCAGGAGCGGTCCCTCGCCCGAACCGGGCGGCGGCGGATTGAGCACCGGCCCTGCGAGTCCGACCACCACGAGGCCGGCCAGCAGCAGGCGCAGCAGGATGAGCCACCAGGGCGTGCGTTCCGGCGTGTCGTGGCGTTGTTCGAGGTCGAGCAGCAGGCGCAGCGCCGGAAAGCGCGTCTGCCGCGGGGCCGGCGGGATCAGGCGGACCAGCCACCAGATCGCCGGCAAGGCAGCCAGTGCGAGCAATACCCAGGGGGCGGAGAAGCCGATCGCACCCAAGGCGCTCACCCCCGCCGGCCGAGATCGGCCAGGGCGAGATAGAGCGCCAACAGGCAGCTCTCCGCTGGACGGTCGGTCCGGTGATGGATCACGGTCCAGCCGGCGCGCCGCGCCGCCTGCTCGATCGCCTCCCGGTGGGCGGCGAGGCGGGCGCGATAGGCATCGGCCAGGGTCTCGGCCCGGCCGACCAGCAAGGCGCCGTCGCCTTCGAGGCCGATGAAGCGGTTGCGCCCGGTAAAGGGAAAGTCGACCTCCGCCGGGTCCAGCACCTGAACGAGATGGCCGGCGACCCCGGCGGCGGCCAGACCTTCGACCAGGGCGGCCACTTCGGCCTCCGGCCGCAACAGGTCGCCGATCACCACGGCACGGCAGTCGCGCGGCAGCTCGGCCGGGGGCGGCAGGCTCGGCGCCGCCGCCTCAGGCAAGCTCAGGGCATCGGCGAGCGACAGCAGATAGCCACGCCCGGCATAGCCCACGCGGTCATACCCGATACGGCCGACCCGCTCGCCGCCCCGGATCAGCAGCGAGGCGAGCGCCAGGCCGAGCAGGGCGGCGCGTTCCGCCTTGGTCGGCAAATGCGCCTGGCTGCGGAAATCCATCGAGCCCGAACGGTCGATCCACAGGAACACGGTCTGCGCCGCTTCCCATTCCCGCTCGCGGACATAGAGGCGGTCGCCCCGGGCCGATTGGCGCCAGTCGATGCCGCGGATCTCGTCACCCGCTCGGTAGGGGCGGAACTGCCAGAAACTGTCGCCCAGGCCGACCCTGCGCCGCCCGTGCACGCCCTGCTCGACGGTCGCGGCGACCCGATCGGCCGCCACCAGCAGGGGCGGCAGGCCGGCGCCGAGCGCCTCGCCTTGGAGGGCGGAAACGGGCACGAAGAAAAGCCTCCGGTCAGCGCAGCGGTTCGAGCAGCCGCTCGATCACATGCTCGATGGTAATGCCTTCGGCCCGGGCCGCGAAGGAGAGCGCCATGCGGTGGCGCAGCACCGGCGCCGCCAGGGCGATGATGTCGTCCTTCGACGGCGCCAGGCGGCCGTCGATCAGGGCGCGCGCCCGGCCCGCCAGCATCAGGGCCTGGGCGGCGCGCGGGCCCGGACCCCAGGCGATCAACTTGCCGAGATCGGCACGGCCCTCGCGTCCCGGCCGGGCCGCGCGCACCAGGTCGAGGATCGCCTCGACCACCGAATCGCCGACCGGCAGGCGGCGCACCAGGCCTTGTGCGGCGCTCAGTTCGCCGGCCGTGAGCACCGGCCGGGCGGTGGGCACCTCGGCGCCGGTGGTGGCGATCAGCATCCGCTTCTCGGCCGCACGGTCGGGATAGTCGACCGCGATTTCGAGCAGGAAACGGTCGAGCTGGGCTTCCGGCAGGGGATAGGTGCCTTCCTGTTCCAGCGGGTTCTGGGTCGCCAGGACATGGAACGGGCGGGGTAGGGGATGGCGTTGGCCGGCGATAGAAACCTCGCCCTCCTGCATGGCCTGGAGCAGGGCGGACTGGGTGCGCGGGCTTGCCCGGTTGATCTCGTCCGCCATCAGGAGCTGGCAGAACACGGGGCCTTTGACGAAGCGGAAGCTCCGCTTGCCGGTCTCGTCCTCGTCCAGCACCTCGGAGCCGACGATGTCGGCCGGCATCAGGTCGGGCGTGAACTGCACGCGCCGTTCGTCGAGGCCGAGCACGGTGCCCAGTGTCTCCACCAGCCGCGTCTTGGCCAGGCCCGGCACGCCGACCAGAAGGCCGTGGCCGCCGGCGAGGAGGGTGACCAGCGATTGCTCGATCACCACTTCCTGGCCGAAGACGATCTCGCCGATGGCCGCCTTCAGGCTGCCCAGGCGCGCCCCCAGCCGGTCGATTTCCTGTACCAGGCCGTCCTGGCTGTCGCTGACGTTCGCCATCACTCTCACTATATTGAGTCCGGACGGAATCGAGGCTAACCCGAAAAAGCGCGGCAGGACCACCGCGCTCTTTTCGAGCGGACAGGACGAGATGGCAGAAAGCGAGACGCGGAAACCGGGGCCGGATGCCCAGGGCCTGGCGGCGGCGGCCAAGGCGGCCGGCGGCGGCTCGCGGGGCCTGCCACCGGTCCACCTGTGGAATCCGCCCTTCTGCGGCGACATGGACATGGAGATCCGGCGCGACGGCAGCTGGCACTATCTGAAATCGCCGATCGGCCGGGCCGCCCTGGTGCGCCTGTTCTCGACCATTCTGAGGCGCGAGGACGACGATCACTATTACCTGGTGACGCCGGTCGAAAAGGTCCGGATCCGCGTCGTCGACGCCCCCTTCCTGGTGGTCGGGGCCGAGATCGAGGGCGTGGGGCCGGAGCGGGTGATTCGTTTCCGCACCAATGTCGAGGACGAATTCACCCTGGACGAGGCCCATCCGCTCCGCGTTTCGATCGATCCCGCGACGGGCGAACCCTCGCCCTACGTCCTGGTGCGCGGCAGGCTGGAAGCCCTGATCGCCCGCGCCGTTTTCTACGACCTGGTCGAAGCGGCGGAGGAACGGGTGGGAGCGGATGGCGTCGCCGAACTCGGCCTCCGGTCCGCCGGGCGCTTCTGGTCGCTCGGCCGGCTCGACGGCAAGGCCGCGGGGGAGAATGCCGCGTGACCCGTGCCGACATCGCTGCCCGGCTGCGCCATACGCTGGACCGGAACGAAAGGGTGCTCTCCGCCCTCCGCCCGACGATTTCCGACTACGATCTCAATCCGGGGCTCCGCGACCTCGTGCCGGGGGAGCGCGAACTCCGCCCGGCCGCCGTGCTGGTGCCCCTGGTCGAGCATGACAAGGGCCTCACCGTGTTGCTGACAAGGCGGACCGACCACCTGAAGAACCACGCCGGCCAGATCAGTTTTCCGGGCGGCCGCATGGAGCCGGGCGACCGGGACCCGATCGACGCGGCGCTGCGCGAGGCACGGGAGGAGATCGGGCTCGACCGTGATTTCGTCACCGTCGCCGGCTTCCTCGACGCCTATGAGACGGTGACGGGCTTCCATGTCACGCCGGTGGTGGGCTTCGTCCGCCCCGGCTTCACCGTGACGCCCGACCCGGCCGAAGTGGCCGACGTCTTCGAGGTGCCGCTCGACTTCCTGATGGACCCGGCGAACCGCCAGCGTCACAGCCGCGACTATGCCGGTGTTACGCGCTATTATTACGCCATGCCCTTCGGCGATCGTTACATCTGGGGGGCGACAGCGGGCATGTTGGTCAATCTGGCCATGCGTCTAGGCCGGGGGTGACCATGGGCAGGATCGTTCTTCTCTACGCGGCGGCCATTGTGCTGCCCTTTGCGGCCTATCTGTTCTGGCTCCGCTTCGAAGCCTGGCGCGAGCGGTTGCCGGCGGCGTCGCGGCCGTTGCCCTGGGTGCCGCTCTTAGCGGTCGGCCTTCTGCTCGTCATCGTGGTGACCCTGGGCGAAGCCTTCCTGGGCGGCGACACTGCGGGCGGCACCTATGTTCCCGCCCGGGTCGAGGACGGCAAGTTGATCCCCGGCCATATCGAGGCGGCACCGAAATGACTGCGCTGCCCGCCCGCCTGCTGCCCGACATTCTGCCGGCGGGCGGCTTCCGGGACTGGCCTTCGGTGACCATGGTGGTGGCGGCGCTGACCGCGCAGGGCACGGCGGTGCGCTTCGTCGGCGGCTGCGTGCGCGATGCCCTGCTGGGCCACGAACCGAACGACATCGACATCGCGACCCCGGACCAGCCCCAAGTGGTGATGGCGCTGGCGCGCGAGGCCGGGCTCCGCGTCGTGCCCACGGGGATCGACCACGGCACGGTCACCGTGATCGCCGACCACCAGCCGGTCGAGGTGACCACGCTCCGCCACGACGTCGAGACCGACGGCCGCCGCGCCGTGGTGGCCTTCACCGACGATTGGGCGGCCGACGCGCTGCGCCGCGACTTCACCATCAACGCCCTCTATGCCGATCCGGACGGGCGCCTGCACGATCCCGTGGGCGGCCTCGCCGATCTCGCCGCGCGGCATGTGCGCTTCATCGGCCGCGCCGTCGACCGCCTGGCGGAGGATTACCTTCGCGCGCTTCGCTTCTTCCGCTTCCATGCCCGCTTCGCCGAAGGCCCGCCGGACGGGGAGGCGCTGGCCGCGATCGCCGATTGCCGCCAGGCCCTGACCCGCCTCTCGGCCGAGCGGATCGCCTCGGAAGTTTTGAAGATCCTGGCCCTGCGGCGCGCGCTCGAAGCCTTCGGCCTGATGCGCGACTGCGGCGTGCTCGCCGTCATCCTGCCGGAAGCGGCCGATTTCGCCCGCCTCGAACGCCATGTCGAAGGGGCGGATGCGCTGCTCCGCCTCGCCGCCCTGCTGCCGGACGAGGCCGAGGTCGGCAAGGCGCTGGCCACTCGCCTTCGCCTGTCCAAGGCCCAGGGCGCGCGGCTGGCGGGGGCGCTGACGCCGCTGCCGCTGGCCGGGGGCGACGCCTGCCTGCGCCGGCTGATCCATGTCGCCGGTCGCCAGGCGGTCGCCGACCGCGCGGTGCTGCAGGAAAGGGGCGCCCTTTCGGCCCGGATCGAAGCCCTCGACGTGCCGGAATTTCCGCTTCGCGGCGCCGATCTCCTGGCCGCCGGGGTGCCGGGCGGACCTGCCGTCGGCCGGCTGCTCGCCGAACTCGAGGAATGGTGGCTGGACGCCGGCCTGCTGCCCGATCGCGACGCCTGCCTCGCCGAGATGCGCCGCCGCCTGAAGGCCTGAGACCTGCAACGGGCTCATGGCCTTTCCCCGGCCCTGCGGTGGCAGGGGGCGGCGGCGGCCGTTATGGTGGGCGACTTTCTATTTCACGGGTTTCGTCATGCATTTCTCGTCACGGGTCGGACGTCTGGGCGGCAAGGGATCGACCGCCTGGGAGATTCACTTCCGCGGGGTCGAGGCCCAGCGCCGCGGCGAAGAAGTGATCCTGCTCAGCGTCGGCGATCCCGATTTCGATTCGGCGCCCAACATCAACGCCGCCCTGAAGGCCTCGCTCGATGCCGGCGACACCCATTACGGCGACATCCCGGGCCATCCGCACCTGCGCGAGGCGATCGCGAAATATCACACCCGGCTGACCGGCCAGGAAGTGACCTTCGAGAATGTCGTGGTCATGGCCGGCGCCCAATCCGCCATGTTCGCGGCCGCCCAGGTCCTGCTGGGCGAGGGCGATGCGGTGATCGTGCCGTCGCCCCGCTATGTCACCTATGAGGCGCTGATCGGTGCTGCCGGCGGCTCGATCGTCGACGTGCCGCTGCTGCCGGAGCGCGGTTTCCACCTCGACCCGGCGGACCTCGAGCGCGCCGCCTCGGCCCCCAACGTGCGCGGCATCATGCTGACCACGCCGAACAATCCGACCGGCGCCGTGATGACGCGGGAAGAGGTCGAGGCGGTGGCCGATGTCGCCCGGCGCCGCGACCTCTGGGTCCTGACCGACGAAGTCTACGCGAGTCTGGCGCACGAGCGGCCCCATGTCTCGCCCGCCAGCCTGCCCGGCATGGCAGACCGTGCCATCACCGTGTGCAGCCTGTCGAAATCCCATGCCATGACCGGCTTCCGCATCGGTTGGGCGGTAGGGCCGAAGGACTTCGTCGCCCATTACTGCCGCCTCGTGCTGTGCATGATCTATAGCTGCCCGCCCTTCATCCAGGCCGCCGCGATCGAGGCGATCGAGGGCGACCAGGCGCCCCAGGCCAAGATGCGTGAAGCCTATCGCCAGCGCGGCCGCCTGGTCTTCGACCGGATCGGCCAGAGCCCGCATCTGACCTGCACCCGGCCGGAAGGCGGCATGTTCGTGATGATCGACGTGCGCCGCACCGGCCTCACCGCCCAGGAATTCGCCGAAGGTCTGTTCCAGGAGGAAAAAGTCACCACCCTGGTGGGCGACGCCTTCGGGCCGGAAGCGGCGGGCCATCTGCGTCTCTCCATGACTTACGACCTGCCGGTGATGGAGGAAGCCTGCCGCCGTATCCTCCGCTTCGCCGAGCGCCACACGGCGTGACCCGCGCCGGCCCCTGAACTATCCTTTCGGACAGGTGCCGGCAGCGGCGCCGCGGGCAGACTGGCGGCGGTACCCCGCGGCAGCGGGGCAAGAAAGACGGTGCACCCGGCAAAGATCGGGGCCGACAAGAAGATCCGGGAGGGACGCGTGGGCGGCCGAGAGAAATTCACGCCACCTGTGTTCGATATAGCGCTGGTTCGCCGCCGCCGCCTGATCGAGGCGGTGACGGCCAGCATAGCCGACAATACGGTGACCCTGGTGGTGGCGCCCACCGGCAGTGGCAAGTCGGCCCTGCTGGCACAGGCGCTGCAGGCCTGGAACGCCGCGGGCGGCGAGGGCGCCTGGTATGCCTGCGACGATTTCGATGCCGAGGCCGGGCGCTTCCTGTCGATGTTCGAGCAGGCGGTGGCCGGCGGCGCCGTGCCTGGGGATGACGGCCACAGTGCCATTCAGGCCCTGCTCTCCGCCCATGATCCAAAGGGCCTGGCCGACATGATCGTGGCGTCCGGGCGCCGCACCGTCGTCTTCATCGACAATTTCCACCTCTGCGACAGCGAGGAGACGGCCGGCGCCCTGGACGTCCTGCTGCGCGAGAGCCGCGGCCTTCTCCATGCCGTGATCGGCGCTCGTCGCCTGCCGCGGCTGACCCTGGGCCACCTGCGCCTGCGCGGTCTGGTGCGCGAATTCGACGCCGCCGACCTCGCCTTTTCGGCGGGTGAGGCGCGCGACCTGATCGGCTGCGACTGCCGCGCCGACGACGATGCGGTGGACCGCGTGATCCGCCGGACCGAAGGCTGGGCCGCCGGGCTTCAGCTCGTTCGCCTGCTGGTCCAGGCCGGCACCAGCCTGCGCCGCCTGGCCGAGGATTTCTCGGGTGCCGACAAGGATGTCGGCCAGTTCCTGAACGAGGAGGTCTTCCGCATTCTGCCGCCGGGCTTGCGCCTCTATCTCCAGCAGGTGGCGCCGCTCGACAGCATCACGGCCGAGCTCTCCGAGGCGGTGACCGGCGATCCCGAGGCCCGCCGCCATTTCCACGAGACCCAGGAGCGCAATCTCTTCGTCATGCGGATGGACCGCCAGGGCAGTCAGATCCGCCTGCACGCCCTGTTCCGCGATTTCCTGCGCGACCGGGCGGCGCGCAGCGATCCCGGCATGGCGGCGCGCTCGCTGCGCCAAGCGGCCCATTGGCACCATGCCCGGGGCGACCTGATCGAGGCGATCGACTATGCCTTCCGGGCCGGCGACCTCGTGCTGGCGGCCGGCTGGATCGAGGCCAGCGCCGCTGAACTGCTGACCCGCCGCGGCGAGACTGCGCGTTTCCTGACTTGTGCCGAGCGCCTCTCGGCCGGTGGGGTCGACCGCCCGGGGATCGTCTTCTGGCGCATCTGGGCCACCATGTTCTCGGGCGAC
>Ga0265297_10011104_pt1 | contig 11112 bp, 14 predicted proteins | sample Munlanlwell13791_FD_192502 | JGI IMG/M metagenome (GOLD analysis project Ga0265297, IMG submission 192502) | Leachate microbial communities from a municipal landfill in Southern Ontario, Canada - Leachate well 137-91 | ecosystem: Engineered > Solid waste > Landfill > Unclassified | place...
TCATTAATCACTCCTGGGGTGCCGTAGGCTTTGGGGTTGTTCAGAGCCACGGCCGGAAAAATATTTTTTAGGCAAGTGACAGAATCGTTTTTAAGCTTGATTTTATCAACGACATTTTTCTTACTGATATTTTGCTCGCAAAAAGGGCAATCGGGATTGGGTTGATTGTCGGTTTGCTCTTTGAGATCACGGGGGCGCAGCGCTCGGCCGGGAGTGATGATGACGTATTTATTGAAGATAAATGACTTGCGGATTTCGGATTTTTTGATTGTCATATTGCTATTTATTGTCGGGCTGCCCGGAATCGAACCGGAACTACATGCACCCCATGCACGCGTACTACCACTATACTACAGCCCGCTCAATTTGTCTTTTTACTATAATTATATTACAATAAAAAGGCAATAAAAACAAATCTATCTAATATTATGAATAATAAAAAAGTCATATTTTCTGGCATCAAACCCAGTGGCGAGCTGCATCTGGGCAATTATCTGGGGGCCATTTCCCAATGGGTGGAGTTACAGGATAAATATGAATGCCTGTTTTGCGTGGTTAATTACCACGCCATTACCGTTCACCAAGAACCGGAGCTATTAAAGCAAAGAACCAAAGATATCGTCAAGGTCTATTTGGCTAGTGGCATTAATCCCCAAAAATCGACTATCTTTTTACAGTCCGATGTTTATGAACACACCGAATTAACCTGGATTTTAAATTGTACCAGCGCCAGGATGTCCGATCTTAATAAAATGACTCAATTCAAGGACAAGGCGAGAAACAAAGAGGCCAATGTTTCGGCGGGACTTTTTGATTATCCGGTGTTAATGGCCGCCGATATTCTCCTCTATAACACCGATATTGTTCCAGTCGGCGACGATCAGGTGCAACACGTGGAACTTTGCCGTGATCTAGCCAAAAGATTTAACCATGACTACGCCCCGACCTTTAAATTGCCGGAAGTGATGATCAGAAAACAGGGAGCCAGAATTATGAGTTTAAGCAATCCGGAGAATAAAATGAGCAAGAGCGCTGAGGGTGATGCCGGTTGCATCTTTTTGAACGATGATCTGGAAGTGGCCCGAAAAAAAATCATGAAAGCCGTGACCGATTCCGGCAGTGAAGTGAAATATGATTTAAACGAAAAACCGGCCCTCTCTAACCTCATGACTATTTATCATCTGCTGACAGGTGAGAGTTATAAAGATATTAAAAATACTTATGCCGGCAAGGGCTATGGTGATTTCAAGAAGGGACTCGCCGACGTGGTCGTTAAATTTTTGACCGAATTCCAAAAGAAATATAATGCCATCAGCGACAAGGAAGTGGAAAAAGTTTTGGAGAGCGGTGCCACTTGCGCCAAAGTTCTGGCGGAAGAAACACTAAAGAAAGTTAAGGAAAGAGTGGGGATTATTTAAAGATTAAAAAACGGAAGATATATAAAAAAGAGCCAATTTTATGGCTCTTTTTGCTTGGACTATAGATAGTTAAATATTGCCCACATCAGTAATACATGGAAAGCATTGTCCACAATTACATAGACTATGGCCGAGAAGGCTAAATCTACTTCGCGAAGCTTTTCTTCTGATTGATAGGCCTCCATAAAACTTCGCCCTTTAATTAATTTTAACCATTTGCCAGCTAAGGACCAACGATCAATCGGGAAATGACTGATAAAAATTAAGATAACTTTTATCGGTTCGATGGTTGATGTAAATAAGCAAATAACTAAAGTATATATCAGGCAATGAATTAGACACCACACTAGACCATTTAGTCCTTTGGTCTGTTTCAGGATGGCCATCTTTTTTGGTTGAAGCAAGTAGTCTCCAACCAGGTGTCCCAAGATAATTTTTTCAAAGATTGTTAGCATAGTTTTGTCCTCCGATAATTAAGTTGTTAAATTTTTTTGCCCCCTCGAATAGTTCTTCTAAAGAACAATTAGTATTAATATAACCGGCGCTTAGGTTATATTTTTTCGCTATTCTGGCCGTCTCATCTTTATCCGGTATTTTTTTAATGAATTCGGCCAGTTGGGGCGTTCCTCTGGAGTTTATTCTGGCTAAATTTTTATTCTCATCGTCGCAGCCGATATAAATTATTTTTCCGCCAACAAAGCGAAACATTAGTTTATCGCTTTGCAAGCCATAGGCGATTTCTATAAAGACATTAGACTCGGGTGGCGCCAACTTCAAAGAGTTTTTTAACAGGTCAAACCAGGGTCGGGCGATGATCTTTTTCATTTTCTCCTCATCTTTAAGCGCAACTTTGATTAAGTCTTCTTCGCCGAACTTTTCTTGCAGCAATTGTTTTAATTGTTGGTTAAAATCATCGGTATTGATACAGTAATTGTCTCGGTTGATTTCTTTGAGCATTTTCAGGAAGGTTGATTTACCGGCTCCGGGTTGGCCGACAACTAGAAAAATGTTTTTTGCTTTGAGAGCTTTTTCTAACAAAGCCGTAACCACTAGTGGTGAAATTTGGCGGCCAAGACTTCTAATGTTTAAATCAAGTGTTTCTTGCCGCACCCTGGAAGAGGAAATATCTTGGTATTTGTTTGAACTAAATATATAAAAATATTTAGTAATACCGAAATGTTTTCGGTTGAATAACATCACTTCCTTTTCTGTCTCGCAGTCATTGGGACCTCTCAACCCCCGAATCATGATTATGGCGGCTTTCTTTACTGCCAGAGATTTAAATTCCGTGAGAGTTATTACTCGGATGTTGCTGGGCAGAGGGTATGTCTCTCATAAATTTTTACATTCTTCGGGCGTAAACCAGACGTCTGTTTTGTCGGGATTCTCGGAGCAGATAATTGTCACCTCGGGGAAAATAACGGCCGCTTGGCGCACGATATTTAGGTGCCCCAAGGTGGGGGGAGAAAAAGTTCCGGGATAAACATAAATTGTTTTCATGTGGCCTCCTTTTTTAAATTGTTAATGATCTATGTCCAGTATAGTATTATTATTTGGGGCTGTTTTTGTTTTGGGGTGGTTTTTGGGAGGACCCTTGATTTCCTTTTAAAAACGGGCTAATATATTAGTATTATTGTCGAACTTTTTCGACAGTAGCTAAAATTAAGCATATGATTAAAGACATTAAAAATTACTTGAAAGAACTGGGGTTTAATAAAAATGAGGCCAATGTTTATTTGGTTATTGCTAAGCTAGGCGAGGCCAAGGCGGCACAAATAGCCAAAGTAGCCGAATTGCCTCGGACTACGGTCATTAGTATTTTAAATAAATTGGCCGAAGAAAATTATATTACTACCCATGTTTATAAGGGCGTAACTTCTTATTGGATCGAATCGCCACAAGCCCTAGTGGATATTTTAAATACCAAGATCGCTATCGCCGAAAAATTAAAAGAAGTTTTGCCTGAGGTCTATCATACCGATGGGCGTTTTCCGTCAGCTAAGTTTTTTGATACCAAAAAAAGTATCAAGAACTTTATTGAAAAAACTCTGAATAGTTTGGATGGGGGATCGGTCATTTATACTGTTGATACGCCCCATGAAGGCAATTATAGTAAGGTTTTTTCTGATGATTTGGAAGATATTATTTTTAGCATTAAAAAGAAGCGAGGAATTATAACCAAGACTTTGGTTCCGGCCGGATCCTTGGCTGGGGTCTCTAGGAGCAAAATTTCCAATCAAAATATTTTAATCCGAGAATTGCCAAAAAATTTGGAATTTAAAGGCTCTCTCTGGATAATTAAAGATATGCTGATTAATTTTTCCGGCAACCCGCCATTTTTAGCGATGATTAAGCAAGAGGCGATAGTCGCCGGGATAAAAGGGATTTATAATTTTTTGTGGAGCCTTTCCGATTTAGAATAATCCAAGTTTACAATATAAAAAGACTATCCATTTGAGATAGTCTTTTTAATTTTTGCAAATGATTTACTTCAATTTCAGCACTACCACTTCCCGCCAAACCTTTTGGCCCTCTCGGCCGTAAAGCCAGGTTTTTCTTTGAGTATTGCCGTCTTCCACTATTTTCCAATCGGGATATTGGGGGTTAATATAGATGAATTTCTTTCTGTGTTGTTCAAAGGTGACAAATACCGGCCAAATCATCACGACCCGAGAGTGGGGCTTAATTATTTTGGTAAAAGCTTTTAGTGATTGTGTGTAGAGTTGTTCCAGCTCGGCAATTGTTTTTCTAATTTCATGCGAACCACGTTGCGGGCCCAAGTATGGCTCGGTGACAATCGCGGCTACAGATTTCGGTTTAATATATTTATCAATCTCCGTGGCAGAAATTACTTTAGTATCTACTTTGACGTCGGTAATGTTAAATTTCTGCTTGATCCACTCCACATTTTCTTTAGTATCAGAAATTGCCCTCGGAGAAATATCAGTTCCGATTACCGACTTGTAACCCATGAGCAACGCTTCAGACAGAATGGTGCCGGAACCGCAGAAAGGATCTAGAATCAAATCCTTTTGACCATTCTGGGAAAGGTTAATCATAATCTGAGCTAATTTTGGCGGAAGCATGCCGGATTCGTCGTCTCTCGTGGGTCGGCCGTAATCCCGGAATGATAATTCTTTGAAAGGTTGGACGGCTAAAGTTTGACCGATCATCAACCTCCCGTCATTATCTCTAATAAAGACAATTTCCATTCCTTTGTCTAACAAATAGTTCTGTTCCACGATAACGCTGGAAAGAATTTGTTCTTTGCCCATGACCCAACGGCAAGAGTGGCCGTTTTCTTTGAGGACGGTTTTGATGGTCATGCCTAATTTTTTCGTATCAATCGGGGCGTTGGCGTAGTTGGAAAAGCCAAAATGGAATTTGCCGGAAAAGTTAGGGGCGCTCTCTAAAGCTAAATCCAAGCAAGCCCTGGGAATCTCATTATTCTTAGCATCAAAGAGAATTTGGCCGATTTTGATAGTTCCGCCCAGCGCTTTGATGGTCTTCTGGGCGTTAATTTTGTCCTCCGACTCCAGCAAAAAGACGCTATTTTGGCCCATTTTACCGGTATTTTCCGGAAAAAAGGCTAAAATTTCGGCAGCCGAGAGTGCGGGGTGATTGCCCAGAGCGAAAAAGTATTTCATATGGGTATTATTATAGGATAAAAAGCTGAAATTGGCTAATTTTGGGGGGCTTGATTTTTTTTGGGGTCTCTGGTAAGTTGATTAGACAATTAAGACCTTTCCCATATCTTGGGTTATCCCAAGATAATTTCAACCAGAGAGTTGAGATTAAAGGTATTCAAAGCAGCCTCGCTCTTTTGATACCGAGGTTTTATTTTATAATTTTTTATTAACCATCAAGGAAAAATTTAGCGGCGCTTTAAGGCCGCTTGAAAACTAACTTGTTATAATTACTATGTCAAAAACCAAACCATCAGGAGCATCGCATTATGAGATCCTGTTTGTTGTGTCTAATCGTTTCACCGAGGATGAAGCCAAAACTTGTATCGCCAAAGTCGAAAAATTAATCACTGAGAGTGACGGTAAAATCACTCTGAATGAATATTGGGGCAAAAAAAAGTTAGCTTATCCTATCAAGCATGAAGCTTACGGTTATTATCAATTGTTTGAATTTGACCTAGAAGGGAAAGAGTTGGCTAAATTAGATGAGAAGTTGAGATTGGATAATGAAATTTTACGCTTTATCATTGTCGTCAAAAAGTTAAAGAGCGACGAACAATTGAAGAAGGAGGAGAAGATTAAAGCTAAAATCAGCAAGAAGCAGGCGGAAAAGGAAAAAGAAAAGAAAAGCCAAGAAGTAAAAAAAGAAGAGCTGAAAGAATCTAAGACGACTAAGTCCGGTAAAGCCAAGGCTAACATTGAAAGCCTGGATGAAAAACTGGAGGGCATCTTAAATGCCGATGACTTGTTATAATTAATTACAAGGAATTTTTTCCTTAGCAAAAAATATGAGCAGTTTAAATAAAGTAATGTTAATTGGTAACTTAACTAAAGATCCGGAAGTGCGCACGACCCCAACCGGCCAGAATGTCGCTTCATTTTCGGTCGCGACTAATATGAATTGGACCGATCAGTCCGGTCAAAAGCAATCCAAGGCGGAATTTCATAATATTGTCGCCTGGAGAAAATTAGCCGATATTTGCGGGCAATATTTGCATAAAGGGACTAAAGTCTATGTTGAAGGACGACTCCAAACTCGAGATTGGATCGGCCAGGACGGAGCCAAAAAATATCGCACCGAAGTGGTGGCTGATACGATGCAGATTTTAAGTCGCCCGGGTGAAGTTAGCTCTACTCCGGCGCCAGCGGAAAATAATTTTGAGGAAGCGGCAGCCGAAGGCGATGTGACTTCCGGCGAGGAAATAAAAATTGAGAATATTCCCTTTTAATTTATAATTTAAAAATATAATCTATTCGGAATTTTAATTAAATCTATGAACAACAATAATCAAAATAATAATGTTACCAAGAAAGCGAAAGAATGCTATTTTTGTGTTAACAACTTAGAGCCCGACTACAAGGACACCAAATCTTTGCGCCGCTTTATCAACTTCTATCAGAAAATTATTGCGGCCGGCCGCACCGGAACTTGCGCTTGGCATCAGAGAAAATTGACTTTGGCCATTAAGCGCTCCCGCAAGATGGCGCTCTTAGCCTTTACTCACAAATAAAATTAACTTCTACTTCTATGTTGAGCATGAGCGAAATAAAACTGGGTAAGGTTTTGACTATTAACGATGAACCCTTTGTGGTCATTAAGACCGATCATCATAAGATGGGCCGGAGCGGCGCCGTTTTAAAAGTAAAAATGAGAAATTTGGTTAACGGCAATGTGTTGGAACGGACCTATCAGGGGAATGAAAAAGCGGAAGAGGCTCAGACCCAAACTAAAAAAGCTAATTATCTCTATAGCGATGCCGGCGGCGCCAACTTCATGGACAACGCCACGTATGAGCAGTTCAATTTCCCGGTTGATGAGATTGGCGAGAAGATCCAATACTTGAAAGAGGGCATTGACGTTGATGTGTTGTATTTTAATGATCGTCCGGTAGCCATTAATTTGCCGATTAAGATGACTTTCAAGGTGGTCAGCGCTCCGCCAGCCATTAAGGGTAACTCGGTCGGCAGCGTTTCTAAGGTGGCGGAACTCGAAACTGGGGCTAAAATCAATGTCCCCGTCTTTATTGAAGAGGGCGAGACCATTGTTATTAATACCGATACCGGCGAATATGTGGAACGAGCTTAGTTGATTTAATTAAAATTCTATAGAAAAGACGGGGGTTTCCTCGTCTTTTCGTTAACAAGATAAAGGTGTTATAATTGAATCATATGTTTAACGTTTTAGTGCTAATTTATGCCATTTTTTACCTGATTTTGACCCAAATCAGGCCAGTTTGGGCTCTAATGCTGATTATTGCCGCTTTACCGGCCTATTTAATCAGGTTTAGTCTGGTTGGGATCCCCTGTACCTTGCTTGAGCTCATGATTATTCTGTCTTTTGGGGCCTGGGTGGTAAAAATACTGCGGGACTGTAAATTTAGCTTGAAGAGATATTGGCAGGAGCGAAAAAATCGAGCTTCTTATCCCTTCAAATGGGAAATAATCGCCCTACTCCTGATTTCTTATGGCGCCGTCTTTGTCGCCGCCATGAGTTCTGGCGCTTTGGGGATATTCAAAGCCTACTTTTTTGAACCGATTATCTTTTTTATCCTGGCAATCAATATTTTGGGGAAAGAAAAAAAGGCGAGCGAGAAAATAATTTGGTCCATGCTTGTCTCGGCGCTGTTAGTTTCGGCAGTAGCGATATACCAGAAAATAACCGGCCAATTTATCTTCAATGAATTTTGGGCCAGTGCGGCGACGCGGCGTTCAGTTTCTTTTTTCGGCTATCCCAACGCCGTCGGATTATATTTGGCCCCGATCGTCGTCATCTTAAGTTCTTTCCTGCAGCAGAAATTATTTGTTAGAGCAGATAAAGAAAAAGGGAAAAATATTTTAGAAATTATAATTATTTCCGTCACTATTGTTTTATCTTTACTCTCCATTTATTTCGCTCGCTCGGAAGGTGCTTTAGTCGGTATCATCGCGGCCGCCATTTTCTATGGTTTGTTGATAAACAAAAAAATGCGGCAAACAACAATTATCATTTTAGTCGTCGGTTTGATGTTTATTGTCTCCACCCCAAAGTTATTGGACTACGCCAAACATAAAATAACCTTGACCGATTTGTCGGGGCAGATCAGGCGAGAGCAGTGGATTGAAACCAAGAAGATGTTGCTTCATAATTCCACTTGGATCTTGGGGGCGGGGCTGTCACAATATCAAATAAAGGTTTTGCCGTACCACCAAGAAGGAATATTTGTAAAAAATGATGACCCCAATTGGCTCCAAAAGGTGAGAACCAGCGCCGCCTATCGCGCTCAAGTGTGGCAACCGACTGAGGTCTATCTGTACCCCCATAATATTTTCCTAAATTTCTGGTCTGAATTGGGGTTATTGGGAATGTTACTTTTCACCTGGATAATCGGGAAGTATATTTACTGTGCAATAAAGTTGTTCGGGGTAGAAAAGGGGCAAAAGAGGGTTGATAGGTTCATAATCTTGGGCCTGGGGGCAGCTATGGTTGCCATTTTAGTCCACGGTTTAGTGGACGTACCTTATTTCAAGAACGACTTGGCAACATTTTTCTGGTTGCTCGTTGCTTTTTTGGGATTGTATCTGGTGAGTTATAAAAATAAAGAATAAATTTATGCATTATATTTTAGCGGCTATCATCCGTTATGATGAAGACGAGACGGAGAAGGTCATGGACTTTTTGTCTGAGGCTAAACCCAATTTTATTCTGGCCGTCTCCAAGCAATTGGAAAAACCATTATTGCTTTTTGACGCTAAATTCTTGGACGGCGAAAAAGAAAATGCCCTGGCTAAATTGGATGAATGGGAAATTGATGATATTATCACCCCGGAAAATTTTCTGGGCAATCTGTTAGAGACAGAAAATGTCCCCCAAGCACTTCTCACCCCGGAACTAAAATGGATTGACAGCGAGAGCTCGCGTATTAACCCCGAAGATGAGTCGTGGGAAGATAAAATAAAAAAAATTGTATTAAGCGCCGGTGAATCTTGTCTGATAGTTCTGATAAGATGCCACATTTAATTATGGATATTGTCTTACAAAAATATATTGCCGACAGCGGCTATTGTTCCCGGCGTCAAGCCGAGGAATTAATTCGCACCAAGGAAGTGAAAGTGAACGGTAAAACGGCGGAGCTGGGTCAGCGAGTGACTGATCGGGATATAGTGTTCGTCGGAAAAAATAAAATTGGCGGTAGGGTAAAAAATGTTTATATCAAAATCAACAAACCGCGTGATTATGTTTGTACCACCCGAGACTTCAAGAAAGAAAAAAATGTTTTTGATCTTTTGACGGGGCTGGACGACATGAGACTGTTCATCGTTGGGAGGCTGGACAAGAATAGCCGGGGACTTTTGCTCCTGACCAATGACGGCGAGTTGTCCCAGCAGATTTCTCACCCCAAATATGAGTCGGAGAAGGTGTATAAGGTGCTGGTCAAGACCCCGGATGGGGATAATTTAAGCGAAAATCAAGCCAATTCGCTCATTTCCCGGTTCAAAAACGGGGTGGATATCGGCGAGGGGGATGGCCTAGTTTCGGCAAAAAGGGTAGAATATCTGGATAATAACCGGTTTTTGTTGACGCTTACCCAGGGTAAAAAGAGACAAATCAGACGAATGTTTGAAGCGGTGGGCCTCAAAGTGTCCGATTTGATCCGGTTAGAGATTTCGGGTATTAAATTAGGCAATTTGCCAGAGGGTAAGTGGGAATATTTGGAGGAAGACGAGGTTAAAAGGTTAAAGAGTAAGTTTTAGTTAATGGAGAGGTGTCTGAGTGGTTGAAAGTACCGCTCTCGAAAAGCGGCAGACCGCAAGGTCTCGGGAGTTCGAATCTCCCCCTCTCCGCGAGCACGATTTGATGTTAGCGTCAATTTAATTATCCACAGATGTTTTCCTGATGTCGGGGAAACATCGAAAGACTGACAAAAATATGAAACTCGAGATTATAAAGAATTATTTTGATGATTTTAATAAATTTGTTTATGAGGTTGATGACCTTGAATTTTGGTTTGCCAGAGATTTACAGAATTTATTAGGTTATTCTAAGTGGGAAAATTTTTTAAACGCCATTGAAAAAGCAAAAACCGCTTGTGCTAATTCTGGCGTTAAAACCGATGATCACTTCGCTAATACTGTTAGGGCAGTTGATATGCCAAATGGCGGCATTAAAGAGGTCGACGATTTATTTCTTACCAGATATGCCTGCTACTTAATAGCTCAAAATAGCGATCCGACAAAAGAGCAGGTAGCTTTTGCGATGAGCTATTTTGCTATCCAGACCAGAAAACAAGAGTTATTAGAAAAAAGATTAGGAGAATTAGAGAGACTCCATGCTAGAGAAAAATTAAGTAATTCGGAAAAAGAGCTTTCTGGCGTTATTTATGAAAGAGGTATTGACGGCCAAGGATTTGCGTTAATTAAGAGTAAGGGCGACCAAGCTTTGTTTGGCGGACATAGCACCGGAGATATGAAGAAAAGATTAGGTATCCCAAATAATAGGCCTCTAGCTGATTTTTTACCAACCATAACTATAAAAGCTAAGGATTTTGCTAATGAAATTACTATTTTTAATTTAAAAAAAGAAGGCTCAATAAGAAGTATGTTGGGAGTTAGTGGCGAGCATGAGAAAAACAACCGTGATATTAGAAATTTATTAATTCAAAAAGGAATTACACCAGAAAGTTTACCCGCCGAAGAGGATGTTCAAAAATTAAAAAGAAAAATTAAGGGTGATGATAGGTTGATTTTAAAAACTGCTAAAAAAATTAAGACTAAAGATAAAAAGTAGTTAAAACCATCTCAACTACATCCCACCCTCTCCGCAGATTCAAAATAGCCCTATTTGGGGCTATTTTTTGGCAGGGAGTTTATCGCTTTGAAATGGCATGGTATAATCTTCGTATAAACTATTAATAAATTTATAAAAATATGTCCTCAAAACATATAAATGTTGAAATCAAGGCCAGATGTTTGAACCATGATAAAATTCGAGACTTCTTGAAATCTCATAATGCGGACTTTAAAGGAGTCGA